>ERZ1031449.13-NODE-13-length-43647-cov-8.986534_pt1 | contig 43647 bp, 29 predicted proteins | sample MGYA00516705_ERZ1031449 | MGnify/ENA primary metagenome ERZ1031449 (study PRJEB33719, sample SAMN04261152) | wastewater metagenome | biome: rural village; feature: human; material: feces | host: Homo sapiens | place: El Salvador | collected 2013-01-14 ... | reverse complement strand
AAGGCAACAATTCAAAACTCAAAACTCAAAATTCAAAATTGCCAAAGGCAACAATTCAAAACTCAAAATTCAAAACTCAAAATTGCCGAAGGCAACAATTCAAAACTCAAAACTCAAAATTCAAAACTCAATAATGATAACAATAATCGCTGCCGTTGCCGCCAACCGCGCCATCGGACTGAACAACAAATTGCTGTATTGGTTGCCCAACGACCTCAAGCGTTTCAAGGCACTCACCACAGGTCATACAATAATTATGGGTCGCCGCACTTTCGAGTCGCTGCCTAAGGGAGCGTTACCCAATCGTCGTAACGTGGTGTTGAGCCGCACACAGACCGAATTCCCGGGCTGCGACACCTATCGCTCACTCGACGAGGCACTTGCCCACTGCTCTAAAGACGAGGATATATATATAATAGGTGGAGCGAGTGTCTACGAGCAGGCACTCAGCCATGCCGACCGCCTCTGCCTTACTGAGGTACACGACACTCCAGCCGATGCCGATGCCTTCTTTCCCGAATACAAAGGATGGAAAGAGACAATGCGCGAGGAGCATACAACCGACGAGAAACATCATCAAGCCTACGCATTCGTAGACTACGAAAAGGAATAGATTACAAACTAAAAGAGGTTATGGCATTGTTGCCATAACCTCTTTTAGTTTGTGTTAAAATAAAGACTTTGTTGATATCATTATTCTGTCACCACATCTGCGTCGTCACCTTCTTCTGCTTCGTCATACTCGTCCTCAACGGGCAGTTCGCTGATAGGAATCTGGCGGTTGATAGCGGCATTGAACGAAATAACGGTTTCCGAGCGCGACAGACCGAGCGGCTGCAACTTGTCGTGAATTATGTTGAGCAGATGATGGTTGTTGCGAGCATAAATCTTGATGAACATGTCGAAGCCGCCTGTTGTGTAGTGACATTCCACTACCTCAGGAATCTTCTTCAATTCCTCTACTACGTCATCAAACTTAGCAGGGTTCTGCAAGTACAAACCTATGTAGGCGCATGTTTCATATCCCACCTTTTCGGGGTCAACGATAAACTGTGAGCCTTTCAATATTCCAAGGTTAGTTAGCTTCTGTATGCGCTGGTGAATAGCAGCGCCACTGACATTGCAAGAACGTGCCACCTCCAAAAACGGGATGCGCGCATCTCCGGCAATAAGTCGGAGTATCTTCTTGTCAAGTAAATCTAAATTGTGATGTGCCATTTATGAATTGTTGTTTTAATATTGCACAAAGGTAGTATAAAATTACGATATACACAATTTTTACCGAAAAATCTAACAATTTATAACCCGTCAAGAAAAATAAAAGATTTATTTGCGCTGCTCAGCCGAATAACTGATGCGTTGAACACGTGCTTTACGCAGTGCCATCTTCACATCGGTTATCATTCCCATTGGTGTCTTACGATCGGCTTTTACCGAAACAGTCTGATTTGAACGGTCTTCTTCCGACATTCGTTTGCGCTCGGATGCCATAAAGCTGGCAATGTCCGAAGCAGTAGCTATACGGTCGTTTATCTGCATCTGAAATCCATTATTGGCATCAGCAGATGCCTTGACATTATGTCCAGAAGTGGTAGCCGGACGACCTATATACACATACGACACCGCAGTCTTCTTCGTAAGTCGTGTCAGCTCTGTACCTTGAGGCACGCGAAACTCCACCTTCAGCGCTACGGTTCGCATATGTGTCACCACCATAAAGAAGAACAGCACGGTGAATATAAGGTCGGGCAGCGATGCAGTGTTCAGCTGCGGCATCTGTCTTCTGTTACGATTATCGAATATCATTGCTCGTCTCCTTTCTGATCTGATGTCCTGTATGTTTCCAATATACGCTGCGGACACGCCTCGCGCACCTCCTCACGTTCTTCATCCGACAGTTTTGCATATCCGCAACGGAATTTCTTGCGTGCTATGCGGTCGCGCACGTCGGTATAAGCCCCCACAATGGCATCTTCAAGCGCAAAGTAGGTATTGTAGTCGGCAGCCGGATCGGTGTCGATGCTTATAGCATGATGCTCCACACGACTGCCCACAAAATCAGCCACACGGCTGCGCACCTGACGCACATCGATAGGCTTGCCGTTGAGCGTGAGCTTTCCTTTGCTGTCAATGACAAACGCCATAGTGTTCTCGCGTTCCACCTCCACAAAATCATTATGCTTCTCATGCTCATCATCGAGCGAAGGAAGCTGACGCACGAGTCCACGGTCCACATCCATCGACGTTGTGACGAGGAAGAATGTGAGCAACATGAATGATATGTCGGCAGTGGCAGTGGTGTTGAGCACCGGCATCCTGTGTTGTCTGCGTTTTATTAACATTGTCAGTGAGATTTACGTATGTATCGGGTGGCACCAAACGCCACAGCCGCAATAGCAGCTACAACCATAAATAGCGATGTTCCGACAAACATGCCCGAAGCACGCAACCAGAAACTGTCGGTGTAAGCTGCACCGTTGATTTTAAGCGCATCTGCCGACGACAAGGCGAATGTCAGCACAAGAACGAGCAACGTGCCCAATGCCACACACACCGAAATGCGGCGTGCCGGAATGTTGTTGACCACACGGTTCTCGTCTTTGTTTAGACGCATCCCTCTTATCATGGTACATGCCATGAGCAACAGCGTACCGCCAGTGAGCACAAGCATGAACGTCACTACAACACCTGTCAGCACCGGTGCGTTATAGTCGAAGTTGTATTCGTATGGCATGTCGAAGCCAACAAGCCTGAACAGCAACGCCAACACCACTATGATACCTATCAGCACGTAGAACACAAAGTTCGACAAGCGTTCGGTGGCATAGTGTCTGAAATCTATCTTCTTCATAGTGTACGTTTTCTTATCAACCCTTATACTTCAGTATCGTGTCGAGCAGTGTTATTGCACTCTCCTCCATCTGTGCCGTCAGATGGTCGATTTTCGACAGCACATAGTTATAGAACAGCTGCAATATCAAGGCTACGATTATACCGAAGATTGTAGTGATGAGCGCCACCTTCATACCGGCAGCCACAATTGTCGGGTTGATGTCGCCAGCCATCTGTATCTGTTCGAACGCCATAACCATACCTATCACCGTGCCCAAGAATCCGAGCGACGGCGCCATGGCTATAAACAGGGTTATCCACGAACATCCCTTCTCAAGATTGGCAGCCTGAACGGTGCCGTATGCTGCCACCGAACGTTCTATGTCCTCTATCGGAGAATTGATGCGCAGCAATCCCTGATAGCATATCGATGCTACAGGTCCGCGTGTGTTGCGACACTGGGTCTTAGCCCCTTCTATGTCGCCAGCCTCTATCTTGGCATCAATGTCGCGCATAAAGCGCTTTGCATTAATCTCCGACAGACTCAGATAGATGATGCGCTCAATGCAGAATGCCAGTCCCAGCACAAGCGCCAGGGCTACAAGCGACATGAACGAGGCATCGCCCTCGATGAATTTCTCCTTCAACACCTGATGAAAGCCTGCGCTCTCGTCTTCGGCAAGTTCTACAGCCGGAGCGGCACAAGCCACAGCACCCTGAAAGAACCACATTAATACTGTTACGACCACAGCCGACATTGCGGTGTGTCTTCCTGAATAATTTCTCATATAGTGCAAAATTACCTATTTATTTTCGTATATACCTACGTTTCTATCTGTTTTTATCATTCCCCTGCTTCTATATCTTTCAATATCGCAACGGCTTCACCTACGGTGGGAACTCCCGTCACCACCATTGAGCGCTTGCCCTTCACCTCCTTCAGGTTGCAGCGACGGGTGTGCTGTGCTATGTAGGAAAGCATCTTGCCGAACGCCTGACTCTTGTAATAAGCCGACTCGGCATTGCTCACAAACTGCATCTGCATGCGGCCCTGCTTGAGTATTATCTTCTCACAACCGAGACGTTTGCCATACCGGCGCAGCGCAACCACCTGCAACAACTCCTCGCCTTGCGGCGGAACGGGACCGAAACGGTCGGCAAGTCGCTGACGGTAAGCCTCCAACTGTGCGTCGTCGGCAATGTTGTCGAGTTCGCGATACAGCAGCATTCGCTCCGAACTGCCCGGCACGTAGGTCTCGGGGAAGTACATCTCAAGGTCGCTCTCGATGGCACAATCCTCTACAAACTCATCGCCCGAAATCTGTCGTCCCTGAGCTATCTCGGCTGCATACATGTCCTGGAATTCGTCGTTCTTAAGCTCGGTAACCGCCTGGTTCAATATCTTCTGATAGGTTTCATATCCCAGGTCTTCCATGAATCCGCTCTGTTCGGCACCCAGCAGGTTGCCCGCACCACGTATGTCAAGGTCCTGCATGGCAAGATTGAATCCGCTGCCCAGTTCCGAGAAGTTCTCAAGAGCCTCCAGTCGGCGGCGTGCCTCGGGCGTAAGCGCCGACTTGGGCGGTGCCAGCAGATAGCAGAAAGCCTTGCGGTTGGAGCGTCCCACACGTCCGCGCATCTGGTGCAGGTCGCTCAGTCCGAAGCGGTGGGCATCGTTAATGATTATGGTGTTGGCATTGCTTATGTCGATGCCGTTCTCCACAATCGAGGTGGATAGCAACACGTCGTAGTCGTAATTCATAAATCCTATGAGTATCTTCTCCAACTCCTCGGGATTCATCTGGCCATGACCAATAGCCACACGAGCATCGGGCACATACTTCTGTATGAGCGATGCTATCTCGGGCAGGGTCGAAATGCGGTCGTTGACGAAGTAGACCTGTCCGTTGCGCGACATCTCGAAGTTTATGGCGTCGGCTATAATCTCATGGCCATACACGCCCAACTCCGTCTGCACCGGATAGCGGTTTGGTGGCGGCGTGCGTATGATGCTCATGTCGCGGGCACCCATCAGCGAGAACTGCAGGGTGCGCGGTATAGGTGTAGCCGACATGGTGAGCGTGTCGACATTGGTCTTCAGCTTGCGCAGGCGCTCCTTGGTAGACACTCCGAATTTCTGCTCCTCGTCGATGATGAGCAGTCCGAGGTCGTGCCACTCCACGGTTTTGCCTATGAGCTTGTGGGTTCCGATGAGTATGTCTATCTTGCCCTCCTTCAGGTCTGCCAGCACCTGACGTGTCTGCTTGGCTGTTCGGGCGCGCGACAGATAGTCTACACGTACGGGCATGTCCTTCAGTCGGTCGCAGAATGTGTTGTAATGCTGGAATGCCAGCACCGTTGTAGGCACCAGCACAGCCACCTGCTTGCCGTCGGTAGCAGCCTTGAAGGCGGCACGTATAGCCACCTCGGTCTTTCCGAAGCCCACGTCGCCGCATACCAGACGATCCATCGGGCGTGCACGTTCCATGTCTGCCTTTACGTCCTGTGTAGCTTTCGACTGGTCGGGCGTGTCCTCGTAGAGGAACGAAGCCTCCAGTTCGTGCTGCAAATAGGAGTCGGCTGAGAAAGCGAATCCCTTCTCGTGCCGACGCTTTGAGTACAACTTTATCAGGTCGCGGGCTATGTCCTTGATGCGCTTCTTGGTGCGTTCCTTCAGTCGGTCCCACGCTCCTGTGCCCAGTGTGCTCAATCGTGGTGGCTCGCCAGTGTCCTGACGGCGATACTTCGATATCTTATAGAGCGAGTGTATCGACACGTCAACAATGTCGCCACGCTGATAGTATATGCGGATGGCTTCCTGATAGGTGTCGCCTACGGGCACACGCACCAGTCCGCCGAACTTACCGATACCGAAGTCGACGTGCACAATGAAGTCGCCTGGCTCCATTTCCTGCAACTCTTTCATAGTGAGCGCCATCTTGCCTGTGCGTGCAGCGTCGCTCTTGAGGTTGTATTTGTGGAATCGGTCGAATATCTGGTGGTCGGTGAAGAAGCACAGTCGCAGGTCGTTGTCGGCAAATCCCTCGTGCAGTGTATGGTCTACTGGGGTGAAGTCGAGCTGGTCAGCCACACTCAGCGCCTCCGAATTGGCTGAGCCGCTGGTATGCGTATTGCGCAAAGCCTTCATCTCCTCGCTGTCGAATATATCACGCAGACGACGTGTCTGTTTCTCCGAGTCGGCGAGTATATACAGCTTGTAGCCCTGAAGCAGATAGTCTTCGAGCGACTGTGCAAGCAGTTGGAAATTCTTGTGGAACAGCGGTTGTGGCGAAACGTTGAACGTTATGGTGGTCTGCGGAGTGCCCGTAGGCTGTGCGCCGAACTCTACCGTGCGGAAACGGCATATCTCCTCGCGGAAAACGGTGGGCGAAACGAGGTTGTTCTCCTTACGCATGTCGCGTATTATCTGCTGCTGTTCCACCTCTGTGGCACCCTCAAGGCGTTCGGTAAGGGCTTGACTGGAAAATCCGTCGTTGTATATCTGCTCTATCGACGAGCACAGATACAGTCGGTCTTTCATCACGAGCATGGTGTCGTCGGGCAACATTGTGGTGAAAGGCTGCTTCTGTTCGGCTGTACGGGCCAGCTCGGGCACAATGCTGACGCTTTGCTTTGAGTCCTTCGACAACTGGTCGGCCACTTCAAACGTACGTATAGTGTCCACCTCATCGCCAAAGAAGTCGATACGGAATGGCAATTCCGACGAATAACTATATACGTCGACAATGCTGCCACGCATGGCAAACTGGCCCGGCTCGTAAACATAGTCAACCTCCGAGAAGCCGAATTCGCGCAACTTACGACCCAAGTCGGCAAGGTTGACAATGTCGCCTACGGCTATGTTAATGGTGCGTTCGTCGAGCCGACGCTTTGAAACTACGAGTTCGCTGAGTGCCTCTGGACACGTCACAACATACAGAAAGGGGGCGACATTGCTATTGTCGGCACGCTTCTTGGCATTGCCACTCACGGCAGCAAGCCTGCTCAGCGCCTCAGTGCGCAATATCTCGTTGGCGGCATCGCGCTGTGCGTACTTCACGGCACGCCGATAGGACGACGGAAAGAACAGCACGTTGTCAGTACCAAGTATCTGTGTCAGGTCGTGATAGAAGTATCCAGCCTCATCGTTGTCCTGAAGGATAAAGACAGAAGTAAGCGTACTCTTCTCGCCTGATTTTTCACTTTTCCCTTTTCCCTTTTCACTTTTCTCTTTTCCCTTTTCACTTTCCTTTCCTACGGCGGCAAAAAACACAGAAGCCGATGAGGCAAGTAATCCTTTCAGATATACATGCCTCATCGACTTGTCAGATATTATATTCAAAAAAGCCCCACACTGCGGCAGGGCTGAATATATGCTACTTATTTCTTTGATTTCCATAATTAGTGCTTGGCTACGGGATATTTTCTGAACCATCCGTCCCATCTGAGGCGCATGACTCCGAAGAATGCCTCACCGAATATACCTCCGTTCATCTTGCTCACACCCTCACGACGATTCACAAAGATTACGGGCACTTCCTTAATCTTATATCCCATCTTGTAGGCGGTGTACTTCATCTCTATCTGGAAGGCATAGCCCTTGAAGCGCACCTGATCCAATGGTATCGACTCGAGCACACAACGACGGTAGCACTTGAATCCGGCTGTAGTGTCATGAACGTTGAATCCGGTGACAAAGCGCACGTACTTGGATGCGAAGTAGCTCATAAGCACACGGCCGATAGGCCAGTTCACCACGTTGACACCACTCACATAGCGCGAGCCAATGGCCACGTCGTAGCCCTCGTCGTGGCATGCCGCATAGAGTCGTGGCAAGTCGTTGGGGTCGTGCGAGAAGTCGGCATCCATCTCGAAAATATAGTCGTAGTTGTGCTCAAGCGCCCACTTGAATCCGGCTATGTATGCCGTACCAAGTCCCAGCTTGCCCGAACGTTCCTTGATGAAGAGTCGGTCGGCAAACTCAGTGTCTATGAGTCGGTGTACAATGGCAGCCGTGCCGTCGGGACTTCCGTCGTCGATGACAAGGATGTGGAAACACTTGTCGAGTGCAAACACCGCACGTATGATATTCTCTATGTTCTCCTTCTCATTATATGTGGGAATGATAACAATGCTGTCGCTATTATTCATATATGTGTCGTTGAGTAATAATATATAATAGGTGTAAACTATTGTCGTGATGCAAAAATACAAAGATTATTCTAAAGCAATATACTTTTAGGAATAAAAAACCCTAAAATAAGGACTTACGTGCCTCATTACAGTTCCAATGTGCGCATCTCAGCATTCTGCATGGGGGCGATGTCCTTCATAGGCCGATTGTAATACACGCTCTGTATGGCCTTGTTTATTATGCCGTGGCCTACTGCCAGCACGGTCTTTCCAGCGTATTTAGTGCGTATGAAGTCAAGGAACCGGCTGCCTCGAAGCTTCATTGCCTCAAGCGTCTCAATGTCGTCGGGCCACACGGCATCCTTAAGGTCAGGGATATAACGGCCCGTAAACCCTCCCCAGTCGCGCTCACGCAGCAATTGGGTCTGCTCAATCTGCGGCTCGGCTCCATCAAAATGGGGCTGCGCTATGATTCGGCATGTGTCGTAGGCACGCTTAAGGTCGCTCGACACAAAGGCGTCGATAGGTGTTGATGCCATCTGTCGGGCTACGGCTTCAGCCTGCTCTATACCATGCAGGGTCAGACAACCCGGTGTCTGACCCTGCATTATTCTGTTTACATTGTCCACGGTCTCGCCGTGACGGACAAGCAATAGTCGTGTCATTTGTTGTTTATTTGTTGTGCTCGGTGAGCCAGCGCTCAGCCTCAAGAGCAGCCTTGCAGCCCGAACCGGCAGCCACGATGGCCTGACGATAGGTCGGGTCGGCGCAGTCGCCTGCTGCAAACACTCCGTCAACATTAGTGCGCGGTGTGCTACCGATGGTCTTGATATATCCAGTCTCGTCGCACTCTACAGCCGGGCGGAACACGTCGGTGTTGGGCTTGTGACCGATAGCGAGGAAGAATCCGTCTATAGCTATGTCGTAATGAGTCTCGTCTGCCTCGCCCTTGCGCTTAACGAGGTGTGCACCCTCAACGCCGTCCTCACCAAAGAGACCTTCGGTGTTGTGCTCGTAGAGTATTTCGATCTTCTCGTTGTCCTCAACGCGCTTGCGCATAACGTCAGAAGCACGCAGATAAGGCTTGCGTACAATCATGTACACCTTCTTGCACAGACCTGCCAGGTAGAGAGCCTCCTCGCAAGCTGTATCACCACCGCCTACAACGGCAACCGTACGCTTGCGATAGAAGAAACCGTCGCATGTGGCGCAGGCGCTCACGCCCTGACCGTTATACTTCTTCTCGTCGTCCAGACCAAGATACTTGGCACTGGCACCGGTTGCTATGATTACTGTGTCAGCCTCAATCTCCACTCCAGTATCTGTAGTGAGCACGTATGGCTGCGACGCAAAGTCGGCCTTTACGATTGAACCCTCGCGCATGTCTACACCGAAGCGCTCTGCCTGTTTGCGCAGGTCGAGCATCATCTGATTGCCGTCAACACCCTCGGGATAGCCAGGGAAGTTTTCTACTACGGTTGTCTGTGTCAGCTGTCCGCCAGTCTGTATGCCACAGTATTCTACCGGACTGAGGTTGGCACGACCAGCATATATTGCGGCTGTGTAACCTGCCGGACCGCTACCAACGATGAGGCAGCGAACGTGTTCTCTGTTTTCCATTACTTATATTGTTTATAGTAGTTCTTCAATTTGTTTTGCTATATTATCGATACTTTCTGTAGGTTCGAAACGAGCCATCACCTGTCCGCGCTTGCTGACGAGGAATTTGGTGAAGTTCCATTTTATGTCGCTTGTCTCCTTGTAGTCGGGATTCTCCTTTGAGAGAATTTCCTCAAGCACTGGTGTGAGCTTGTGTGCAGGGTCGAAGCCTGCAAACGACTTCTGCTCCTTAAGGAACTTATAGAGCGGATCGGCATCGTCGCCGTTCACCTTTATCTTCTTAAACCGTGGAAACTCTGTGCCGTATGTCAGCTTGCAGAACTGATGTATCGACTCGTCGGTGCCTGGTGCCTGCGCTCCAAACTGATTGCAGGGGAAATCCAAGACCTCAAATCCCTGTGCGTGGTATTTTTCATAGAGTTTCTCCAACTCTTCGTACTGCGGTGTGAATCCGCATTTAGTGGCGGTATTGACAATGAGAAGCACTTCGTTGGCATACTCCTTCAGAGATACTTCCTTTCCTTTTCTGTCCTTTACAGAGAATTCATAAACAGTTCTCATTTTCTTTCCTTTTCTGTTTTTATGTGTTTCAATCTTTATATGAGGTACAAAATTAGATAAAAATAATGAGAAACAAGAAATACATTTACAATGATTTGTCAATTATAGTCAAAAAAAACATTATTTTTCTGCAATGCACTCTGCCTCAACAAGCCATTCCGGACGGCACACTTTGCCGTGTACTATGATGTATGGCACACTTGGAAAACGACTGCTGAATACGGCATCCACCACCTCATAGTCGCTTATGTCGCGCAGATATACTATGAAATAGCGTATGTCAGACATCTTGGCTTCGCCTTCGGCAAGCAGAGCCGCCACATTTTCAAGCAGTCTGTACGTCTGACGTTCCACGTCGCCCAGATACAACACGTCGCCATGATTGTCTATACTGGCTGTACCCGAAACATAATAGTGGCTTACATTGTCTACGGTGAGTCGTGTGGCACGTTCGAAAGCCACTCCATACTCATGCGTGGGATTAAGATATTCGGGAGCCTTGAGATATGTCTTCTGCTCTTCGGCTATTTCGGGATAGGTCAGAAAGTCGATGGCTACACACGCATGACGCGACTGGCTGTCGCCACCAATACCCGTAGACGCTATGTAATGGTTGTCGGCGGTAAGCCCGTAACGCTCGAATATGTCATTACGCGCCTTCACCACACCAGCATAATTGACGTCTATATCGGCTATGTATATCCATGTGCGCACCAGATGGGTGCTCATGTCAAGCCCATGCGCCTCCATATAGTTAATGTATTTCTCAAAGAGCATCATAGTCTGCATGTACGAGCGATGGCCTTCAGCCTCTTCTTCGCTAAGGCGGAGGCTGTGCAGACGGAAGCATTCGTCAAGATCGGATGTCTTCACGAGTACAGCAATCTTCGAACCGCACAATGGGGCTTGCCCTACTATGCTGCACGGAGCCTTGGCGAGCATGTCGGTATACAATGCCGATTCTGTGAACATCGAGTTCTGATTGCGTATGTCGCTGAGGAATACTTTCGAGTAAACTATACGGCGACCATTCTGCTTCTCTTCATTGATATATTCGCCTACCGTAGCTTCGAGTTCTTCTATGCGCACCGCAAACGACTGTCTGTCTTTCGGATAAAAAATCTTGTAATTTTCCATATCTTGTTTTATATGCAAATAGCTTTCTTACGACAACAAAATTACGTGTTTTTTACGCAACCTGCAAATATTAAGTGAATAATACCTATTAATAAGTAATGTACCGTTGGATACCCGGCTTTTTACTAATATTATTTTGTCACAAAAATGAAGAAAACGACACAATTAACATTTGTTAGTTTTTTTTAATTTCGCATATTTGTTATTTAATTGAAAATACCTAACTTTGAAAAAATTTAAATCAAACCTTAAAGTACAAACAAAAAAACATTCATCTATGAAACAAAACCATTATAACCAATCATTTGAAAAGAATGATATAATACATGCTGCAACCATGAAAAAAGTACTACTAATAATACTATTATTCACATTTGCGATACAGTCCCAAAGTATGCCCAGCTTCAAGGACACTATCATGGTGTGTTCTATTGTGAAGGACGAATTTACAGGTGAGGTAATAGGAAATGCTGCTATTCGTGTGTACGACGAGCAAAACAATCTTATAGCACAAGGTAAAACAAGAAGCCAACCAAGTATGAACAACAATCAGTTGGCTAATTTCACTCTCTTTATACCTCGACGCAACAATACTGTTGTCTTTAAAATTACAGCTGACAACTATGAAGATTTTTCACACACATATCAGCTAAAGGTTGGTGCACGTGAAAAAATTATTACTATATCTCCCATTATACTAAAAAAGAAGCACAAGAAGATAAAAGAAGTAAAGCTCGACGAAGTTACTGTGACTACATCCAAAATCAAGATGGTGATGCATGGTGACACAATTGTATATAATGCTGATGCATTCCAATTGTCAAACGGCTCCATGCTCGACGAATTGATACGCCGTCTGCCTGGTGTCCAACTTAAAGGTAACCAGATAACTGTGAACGGCAAGTTCGTCAGTTCGCTGCTTGTAAACGGTAGTGACTTCTTCAAGGGCGATCCTGCAATTGCTCTTCAAAATCTTCCGGCTTATACCGTCAATAAGCTAAAAGTGTATGAGCGTAAAGACGACATAGCCGAATTCGCCCAGCAAAAGGACATAAAAGGTATGGCACCACTTGTAATGGATGTCAGTCTGAAACGTCAATATATGCAAGGAATGCTTGCGAATGCTGACTTAGGAATGGGTACAAAAGACAGATGGATGTCACGCCTTTTCGCATTGCGTTATACCAAATTGTCACGCATTGGAATATTTGCCAATCTCAATAATATAAACGACGAACGTGCACCTGGCACTAACGGAGAATGGGGAACAGCACAATTGGAAAACGGAACTTCAATACAAAAGAAAGTAGGTGCCGACTATCTGTTCAACAACAAGGACCGCTCTTTTGAGTTTTCTGGAAATACTACATTTGCACACGAAAATACAAACCAACAGTCAATCGTATCGTCAGAACGATTCCTGCAAGGCGGTAATACTTACGGACGCAGCCGTAATTATGGCAAGGAAACTGAGAGTTGGATTATGAGCATGAATACCATCAAAAAGAACTGGACCAGGACCAAACTTGAAATCTTACCGCAGTTTACATATTACAAGAATACGACAAACAATCTCGTACAAAGTGCCACTTTATCAGTTGCGCCCAACGAGAAATATCGTGGAGCTTCACTCGACTCGCTGTTTGCTTCACCAGCCAGCAAACAGTTGAAGGAGGCAATGCTCAACCAATTGAGCGACCATCAACTCAACAGAATGCGGTATTATGACGGTAACCTCTCAGGACAGATTCAATGGAAAATGCCACAAAGTCCAGATGGTATCATTCTGAAGACAGAAAACCGCTACTTCAACAAGAAGAACGAGAACGCCTCTATCTACGATCTTAACTACAAAAACGGCGTACAGGATTTCAGAAACAAGTACAACGACAAGTGGAACCTGAATCTCCGTACAATATGGGATGCTTGCTACTATTATAATGGCAATATTGACTTCAAGTACAGTTTCTCTGCTGGTCTGAAATACACACACATATACGACAAGAACAACAACGACCTATTCAGACTTGACAAATACGCCGAGTATGGAGGGGCAAGCAATGTAGGTGTGGGTTATCTGCCATCAACCCGCGACTCCCTACAACGTGCAATTGACGCTGACAACAGTTTCCGCTCGCATATAAACAAGGACCGCTACGAACTGACTGGAAGAACTCCCAGTATAAAACTTCCGATTTTCGGTCTGCATACGTTTTTATCACCTGGAGTGAACTATCGTAGCGAACGTATCGACTATACGCGAGGTGCGTACAAAAAGAAAATGACACGCAACCTATGGTCGTTAGAACCTACACTTTTCATCGGTAAGGAAAACTGTCATTTCACATACAATGTGAAGAAAGTCCTACCTGAACTTACAGACATTCTCGACATCACGACAACCGACAACCCTCTGAATCTATGGAGTGGCAATCCGAATCTGAAAAATACAGACATCCACAGGATTGATTTTTTTAGAGGATTCTACAAGTATGATGAAAACTATACAAGCCGTAGGGCGATAGAAATCAAAGCCTACTGGCAGTTGATGCGCAACGCAATCGGACAATATGTAACTTACGACCGCAATACGGGTGTGGTACATTCCACTCCTATGAACATCAACGGCAACTGGGATATGGGAGCCTCATTCGATTTCAATGGCATTCTTGACAAGAAGAATCGTTTCACATTATCGAACAGGACTGAAATAGGCTATATCAACAGCGTTGACTATGTGGCAATTGAGGGAGAGTCGGGAAAGGACCCGCGCTCATCGGTACGCACAGCCAAAGCTAACGAGACAGTATCGCTCGACTACAGTTTTGGCAAATACTCATTCGGTGCCAAGTTGCGTTGTGCCTACATCCACGCTGAGGGTAATCGTGAGGATTTCAAGACCATCAATACAGCTGATGTTGATTATGGTCTGAACGCTACACTTGAATTGCCGCTAAAGCTTAGGCTGTTTACCGACATTACACTATATAGTCGCTACGGCTACTCAGACAAGTCGATGAATACGAACAATCTTGTATGGAATGCCCGACTGGAGCGCTCATTCGGTAAGTTTACTGTTATGGCTGACGGTTTCGACCTGCTCGGAAAACTCTCAAACGTACGTAAGGTTATAAATGCACAGGGACGCACCGAGACATGGTATAACACGGTGCCACGCTACGCAATGCTACACATTATGTATAAGCTGCACTTCAAACCAAAGCGCTAAAAAACATTATTTAAGTTTCGCAAGCGAAAGTAGTTAAGAAGTTAAGGAGTTGTCGCGCCCTACGGTCGCTAAGGAGTTAAGCCATTAGTTTTTTTTGCTTGATATAGCATTATAAGCATTTGGCTTCGCTCGGCTTTGCCGCTTGCTTGCAAGAACTTCTTAACTCCTTTAACTACTGAATTCTCTGAACTTGCGAAAGTTCAGAACATTAGTTATCATAGCCAATGCTCTTGAGCAGAGCATTGGCATTTTTTATGGGCGAAATAATGAGTTCGGGCAGATTGTACGTCTTCATGAATGTCTCGTAGAACGAGGGCGACTTCTGGGGCAATACGAAAGGCTTGTCGAAGCGTCCGGTCGTTGTATTGAAATGGGCGAAATAAGGGCGTGCCCATCCTCCGTCCATACGCTTGCTGCTGAACACCATCCATCTGCCAGTAGACGACCATGTGTGGAAACTGTCTACATCCTTGCTGTTTATCTCTTCTATACGGCGCACCTTGCCTGTCTTAGTGTCAAGAATGGCAAGGTCGGCTTCTTTGTGCCATATAGAGAAGTTGCCATAGTCGAACTCCACAAACACCACATATCTGCCATCGGGCGACACACGAGGCAGACTGACCGTATGCTTCGTGGCACTCGCCTCATACACACACTCCGGTTTGCCGAAAGCCCTTGCCTTGGCATCGAAGCTGACACGCCAAAGGTCGTAGCGCAGACTGTCGAATGGCGTATTCTTGGTATAGGCATTGCCACGGCAGAAGTACAAAGTCTTGCCGTCGGGAGTCCAAGCAGGGAATGTCTCCATAGCATTGTCGCCACTAAGCTCGGGCGAGGTGATTATAACGTCGTTGGCAATGTCATAGACACCAAGGTCGGCTGCAAGGTCGCTCACCTCAATAGGCTTCTGTCCGCTTGAATGGAAGAACTGCTGTATCTCGTTCATCGAGAAAGCTATGAACTGTCCGCTTGGATGCCATCCGGCATAGGTAGCACCCATTTTTACAGTAGGACACTTTGGAGCTACCTTCTTCACCTTGCCGTCGTGACTGATAAGCGTGCCGCCATTCTTGCCACGCACATGCAGCATAAAGTCGCGCGTGGAGTTCTGTCGGAACGTGTGGCAATTGATACATTGCTTGCCGAAGTCACGGTTTTCGAGTATTGGCGTCTCGTCGTAGTTGGTGAGATTGCGCTGGAATATTCCCATCTCGTTCCACAACTCATAGCCTGGATACAAGAGTCGGTAGGCCAAGTATTGGTCGATGGTGTCGCCACTCACATAATTTGTTATAGGCTTGTATTCGGTCCATTTGCCGTCGCGCTTCACTCCAACAGCTATCTGTATCTTGCCATTCTTGTTCTCGGCAAGCATCTTGTGCCAAGAGTCTTCGGGAATAATCACTTCGTTATCGGTAGAAGCTTCACGATAGTATTCCTTTCCTCCGGCTGTCATCACCACCTGATAGGCATCGCCCTCCTGATTGATGCGGAAATTGGCAGGAGCAATATTAACGGGCAGAGTCACACCTGTATAATCAGGATATATCTGCGCCTGTGCGTTGGCGTAGACATCAGCCTTCTTATAGCCACCCTCACATGAAGCAAGCAGCAAAAGAGCGGCGAAGGAGAATATTGTTGATTTAATGTTGATTTGCATCTTCGTATTGTTTTTGAACTTATCGTGTCCTTATTTCTTTAATCGGTTGCCATACGGGCTGACATAGTTGAGATAGAACCAGTAAGTATTACCGAATTCTGCCTGCAAAGTAGCTATATTTCCAGTTTGTGCAAGCTGAGCATACTGTTGGAAACGGTTCTGCGTATCGCTACTTGGCTGCAATCCCTTGGTGTCGTTGCCTCCAAGCTGATAGACAAGCAGGGCCTCATCGAATATGCGTGGCATCTGCTTGTAGAAGCTGCTGGCAAGCGTAAGGTTCTCAACAAAGCGCGACAAGTTGTTGGAGAGCAGAAGGTCGCACATCAGATACTCGTAGGCCATGCGGTTGTGTGGGTCTTGCGTGAGCACATATTGCAGATTAGGACCTATGTTAAGAATGTTCACGAAGTTGGCTTTCTCTGGCTCCTTTATGCTGAAAGCACGCAACCCCTCTATCTGTCCGCTCTCCACACAGGCCTCCAATCTGTCTGCCTCGTCCTTATAGAACAGACTCTGACGCAAACGTGCTATGTATTTGCGTGCTATCGTCTTGCGACGGTTGATTATGTTGTAGCGTGCAAGGTTGATGAGTCGTGGAGCCGTCTCGCCCCACACCACCATAGCCTCAAACTCCCAGTGCTGTGCGTCGTTGATGCAACCGAGCTGTTCAAGCAGATAGTGACCATACTCGGTCTCGCGTGTGCGACTCTGCCACGGAAAGTAAAGGGCATTAATACCGACAACGGGCTGATAGTCTAACAGACGGTCGAGCAGCACGCCCTTGTTGTAGAGGGCAATATTGTGGAAATAGAAAATAAGCGGATTGGGCTGTCTCTGATTGTCAAGATAGCGTTCGGTGTGATGCAGGGCTTCGTCCCAGTTGTGATGGTCTATGGCTTGCTGCGCCTTTATCATGCGAAACTCGCTCATCGAGAAGGTGCGCAAGAAGCTATAGCCCGATGCTAAAGATATGACTGCTAACGAAACGATTGAAACTGCTGCATACTTCCAACCCTTAAGCTGAAATTGTCTGATTGTCTTGCCCTTTGCCAAGAAACATGCCGGCACGGAAAGAACGGCTAAGACTATAAATGCCCACACCACAACCGACAGAGTATGCGACAAGCCTGCTGTCCACACCCAAAGGGCAAGCGAGGGAATGAGCGAAAGGCGCAATATGTCCTCACGACGTGTGAGCGCAGTAAGTATGCGCCACGACATAAGATATATTGCCGTGAGCAAGCCTGACATTACTGCCGCGCCAAGTAGCGGATAATAGAAAAACTGCACGACAAAAGCCGTAAGCCATGAGGTAAGTGTCTGGCTATGGTAATAGTCGGCTGTATAGAGAAACAGCTGATGCTGCTCGTTGTAGTACAATACATGCGACAGCAAATCGGTGTATGACGCAAAGAATACGCCAAACAGCACAAGGGCTAACAAATAGTGGAGAGACTTTCTCATTTACTTAATTCGTAAGTTAGCTAAGGTTAATACAAAAAGGAGTGTGCCATAAAAGGACTCATACTCATCCTTATTGACACACTCCAATTTATTATTTACGTTTTATGTTTCTTATTTCTTGCCATAACCCGGGTTCTGCTTGAGTTTCGGGTTGAGGTCCATCTCTTCCTGCGGAATCGGATAGATGTAGTTGTGGTCAGAATACTTGCTGCCAGGAAGGGATACGTGTTGTGTACCAACGTATGGAGTAAAATTCTTGGTAGCATCATCATAGGTATAAACCATACTGTGATACTTGCGGTTGAGCACTTCCTTAGCGTCTCCCCAACGACGGAGGTTCCACTTACGGATGTCGCCCTCAAGCGCAAACTCTACACGCCACTCGTTCTTGATACGCTTCAAGAGTTCGGCCTGTGTTCCGCAATATGTAGGCTTGCTGGCATCGGTCTTCTGCAACGCTGGCATACCAACACGTGCACGTACCTTATTGACTGCATCGAAAGCCTCCTGACAGAGCGGATTGAGATTGTTCATAGCCTCGGCGTATGTGAGCAGAACCTCAGCATAACGGATAAGCACATAGTCCTTGCCCATGTCCCAACCCTGCGACTGAGGATTGATAGACGGGTCGAGCCACTTCTGCTGATAATAACCGGTCTCTGTTGCATCACCATGGCAACCTATACCAGTATCACCACTAATGCCCCTGTTAGGAGCAATCTTAATTGTAACACCATACATCTCCTCGCCATGATGCAGAACGTTAACTTCAAGACGTGGGTCGCGATTGGCAAACGGATTGGCTGGATCAAAAATCTGAGAGAGCTGTCTTGCTGTCGGGTTGCCGTTATCATCACGTGCCACTACGCCAGCAGCACTTGACTCATATATCGGGCTACCGTCCTTATCCTCGAAAGCATCGACAAGATCCTGAGTCGGGTCCATACCGCCCCATCCGAGTGTCGGGAATGCTTCCCAACCAATAAGGTAGTTGGTACGGTCAGGTGCATTATACTGGATGACAAGTATATTCTCGCAGCAACCGTCGGTCTCCTCCCAGAACAGATTGGCATACTTGCCTGTGTTGTCCTTGTCCCAGAGGTCGTATACGCCTGCATCCATGATTGCCTTAGCCTCGTTGGCAGCAGTCTGGTTGTCGCCATAATACATGGCAGCACGCATCTTGATGGCACGGGCAGCGCCCTTGGTGATACGGCCGTAGTTGGCTGCATCCCACTCCTCAGGAAGAGAAGCGATAGCCTTATCAAGGTCTGCCATTGCCTTGGCGTAAACATCCTCGCGTGAAGACTGTTCTGTATTGTTCAGGTCAGCCAATGTCAGAGGCTTGTCAATATAAGGTACTGAGCCGAAACTACGGATAAGGTCCCAATACAGATAGCCACGGAAGAAGTAAGCCTGACCTTCCAACTTCTGACGTGTAGCATCGTCCATTGATACGGAAGGCAGCTTCTCAAGTGCGAGGTTTGCCTCACGGATGTATGTGTAGCTACTCTTCCAACCATAGTCAGAGGGGTCGTAAACGCCCTTCGACTCGTTGCCGGCAGCCCACTTGATACCCATTGTTGCGTCGTCGGTATTGATTGCATCATCGGCTGACCAGCCAAGACTGTTGTACATATCGCTGATGTACATCTCGGCATCGGTGCTTGATTTCCAGAAGCTGGCGTCAGAAAGTTCTCCCTTCGGAGCCTTGTCAAGAAAATCACTACAAGATGAGAGTGCAGCAACTCCAGCGAACGCTAATGCTATATTTAATATATTATTTTTCATTTGTTCTGAGTTGTTTTAGAATGTAAGTTTAAGACCGCAAGAAATCTTTCTAACGTTGCTGTACGACCAGCCACGGCTGTTGCCCGACTCTGGGTCAAGACCCTTGTCAAGACCTGAGATAGTGAAGAGGTTCTCGCCTGTGAGGTATACCTGAGCAAACGACAGACCTATGCGGCTGATAAGGTCAGAAGGCAGAGTGTAAGCCAATGTAAGGTTCTTCAGGCGTACATACGATGCATCCTGCAGCCAGAATGTAGACAACTGGTTGTTGGTCTGCGATGTAAGCGACAGACGTGGGAAGTTGCCGTTAGGATTCTCCTCGCTCCAGCGATTCCAGTGCTTGTTCAAACATGATGCACTGTTGAAGAATGCGTAAGAAGCCTCACCGTTGTAGTAGCGCTTAGCATCGAATGCACCCTGCAGAAGACCGCTCAACTCGAAGTTCTTGTAACCTACGCTGAAGTTGAAACCACCAGTCCACTTAGGCATCTGGTTGCCGATAATCCGACGGTCGTCATCTGCTGTAATCTTGCCGTCGCCACCAAAGTCCTTATAGCGGATATCACCAAGTTTTTCATTGCCAGTGCGCAACGGGCCCTTCTTGAGTTCTTCCTCTGTACGGAACAATCCGTCGGCTACGTAGCCATAGTATGAGTTGATAGCATAGCCCTCATGATTCCAGATGTTGCCATCTGATGTAGGACCTTCGGTACCAGCCATATCAATAATCTCGTTCTTGTTGTAGCCCATATTGAGTGAGAGGTTGTAACTCCAATCCTTACCGATACGGTTGTTATGGCCAAGCACAAGCTCAAAACCACGGTTCTCTACGCTACCCACGTTCTGTGCAGGTGCCGACAAACCGATAACACCCTGAAGCGGCAAGTAGAGAAGCATGTCGTTGGTCTTCTTCTTGTATACCGAAAGCTCCATTGTCAACTTGTTGTTGAAGAAGCCGGCATCAATACCAAGCTCGTAGTTGGTAACGGTAGCCCACTTCAGCTGTTCGTTGACAAGGCGGCTCTCATAAGCTGTAGAATACAGAGTGTTGCCGAACATGTATGAACCGTAAGCATAGGTAGGAACTGCAGGATAGAGGTCATTAGAAGCCAACTCCTCGTTACCGGTCTTACCCCAACCCAGACGAAGCTTAAGGTTGCTCAACCAGTCAATGTTCTTCATGAAAGCCTCCTCAGAGATACGCCAGCCTGCAGAGAATGCAGGGAATGTACCCCAACGTGAATTCTTAGGGAAGCGTGAAGAAGCGTCGCGACGTACGTTAGCCTCAAAGAGATACTTGCCGGAATAGTTGTATTGCAGACGTCCGAAGTAAGAGAGACGTGTCATCTCTGTACCACCACCTGTGTTCTTCTGTGAAGAAGCGTCGAGAGTGCTGAGCGATTCGTCAAGGTTGTTGTTGCCACCACCCTTACGTTCGGCAGTCACACCACGGTACTTGACATCATACGACTCCATACCTGCGAGTACGCCAAGGTTGTGATCGCCAAACGACTTGTTGTAGTTAACGAGAATCTGACCTGTGAGGTAGTCGTAGTTGTAGTTTCTGACATAACCTTGACGCAGACCTGAGTTGTATGTGCCGTAGCCCCATGTCTTCTTGAATCCGAGCTGGTCCTCAGTCCAGTTGCGCCATGAGTATACACCCTTGATGCTGAGGTCCTTGATAGGCTTGATTTCAGCCGAACCGATGAGGAATACCTCCTGGTCGATGGTCTTCTGCCAGCCTGTCTTGTCTCTGCCCTGAACAGCTACAGGGTTGTCAACACCAACGTACTTGAAGTTGCCGTCCTCGTCATAAACGGGGTCAGTAGGATGCGAACGTGAGATACCCTGAATCACCTGGGTATAACCAGCCCATGCATCCTGCTTGGTGCCACGATAGCCCGAAGCGTTGAGTCCGAGAGTGATGTATTTGTTGATTTGCGATGTGATGTTCATACGGGCGTTGATACGGTTGTAGTCAATGTCCTTTGTAACACCATCCTGGCTGAGATAGCCAAGATACATATTGTATGTAGTCTTGTCGTTACCACCGCTGAGCGAGAGGTTGTGCTGATGCTCGAAACCGCTACCGGTAAGAGCCTCCTTATACCAGTCGGTGCTTGGAAGCTGGCCTGTGCGATACTTCTCTACAGTCTCGTCAGAGAAAGGCTTCTTTGCGCCCGGGTGGTCGTTGAGGTAAGCCTCGTTGTAGAGGTAAGCATAGCCGTAAGCGTCAACGAGGTCGAGCTTGGCAAGAAGTGACGACCATGAGAATGTAGCGTTGTAAGAAACTGTAGTCTTGCCTGTCTTACCCTTCTTTGTAGTGATAAGGATAACGCCGTTGGCAGCCTGCACACCATAGATGGCAGCTGAAGCAGCATCCTTCAATACTGTTACCGACTCGATTTCGGCAGGGTTGAGAACGTTCATCGAACCCGGCACACCATCCACGATAACGAGTGGAGAGGCTGCATTAACCGAGTTCTGACCACGTACTGTGATAGAAGCGTTCTGGCTACCAGGAGCACCCGTAATCTGCACAGCAGTAACACCAGCCATCTCACCAGCAAGAGCTGACGAAAGGCTTGATACCGGACGTGTGGCAAGCTTCTCGGCATTCATAGAAGCTACGGCACCAGTAAGGTTCTCCTTCTTCTGTACACCATAACCCACTACCACAAGTTCGTCGAGAGTCTGTGAGTCGTCCTTAAGAACTATGGCAACATTGGCCTTTGCCTTAACTATCTGCTTGAGATAGCCAATTGAACTAACCTCAAGTTCTGCACCGGCAGGTACATCGAGTGTAAATTTACCGTCAATGTCGGTAACTGTTCCGCCAGTAGAGCCTTTCACCTTTACTGACGCGCCGATAATCGGCTCGCCGTTAGCGTCCTTTACAGTACCCTTGACGGTTTGTTTCTGTTGATTGTTTGTTAGTAGAGCAACGTTTTCATGTACGTTTGTGATTTGAGAGGCAAACAGCGGTTTTCCCCCCCCGCCAGCAAAACGGACAACATGAGAATCCGTGCGTTGTTAAAATAGGAGTTTTGCATAAACATGCTTTGTTTTTGGGTTCCTAACAATTATTGTTTGTTACGGGCAGACATAGGAACCTTTGTCAGCCTTCTGGTTAATTATTTCTAAAGTCGTTATAGAATTGGGTTGTCTTAAGATTGTGCTGCAAAGATAAACATAAATTACATAACTAAAGCTAATATTTTTAGGATTTTTGTTAACTGGCTGCATTTTTAACAATTGGCGGAATAACATCAGATAAAAAAGTAATATAATGCTACTTGACCAAGTATCATATATTAAAGTGGCATTTAATATAATGATAAATGGTAAAGTAATATATAATACTTTTATACATATATAAAAGAGCGGCACCTCCACAAGGAAGGTACCGCTCTAACCATTCTAACTATGCTTACAAACAAAGTCTTACAAAATCAAGCATAATCTACTATTTTGTCAGCGTCACGCTGATAGTCCATACTTTTGTCTGGCCGTTAGCCGCCTTTACCAAATACTTGTGAGGCGATGACCAGTCGGCAGGAACGCCAAGTTTCGGAGCACCTTCTACTGGAGACATTACAGCTGCTGTAGAGATATCAACTGCAACAACAAGGTTGTTGATGTTAACACCATTACGCTCTGCCTCAGAGAAGTTTGTAGGAACTTTAAACTGCAAGGCACATGTGGCTTCTTCATTGTTGATGACCTGTCCGGTGCGCTGAAGTTCTTTCTGAATAATCTGCTGCTCGCCACTGGCATTTAAAGTATTGTCACCCTTGTAGCGATACCAGGCATATCCTGATGTGATGTCGTTGCCCTCGTAAGTGTCAAGCTGTTCAAGATTGCTCTCCAAGCATGAAGTGCAACTGAGAGCCATGACAAACAGGGCGATTATGAATTTTAAGATTTTCATATTTTCCAAGTTTTATTTTTTTAGTAAAATTACCATCCCTCATTCTGGTCGTGGTCGAGACCGTAAGACTCACGTGTATCAAGGAATCCCTGTGCAATCGGGAACAGATAACGCTTTGTCGTGAAGGTGCGGTTTGCGCTGTTGAGGAGTGTCAACTGGTTGATGAGCAACTGGCTGCGATCGCGTGAGATTTCAATCTTGTAAACCGGGCGGTCGAGGTCGTAGATAATATCGCCAGCCTCACGTCCATGGTTAGCATAACCTCCATACTTGCCCCAGCGCAGATAGCTGAAGTAGATGTCGCCATTCTCATTAGCCATCTCTACACGACGCTCGCGTATGTAGTCAGCCCAAGCCTCAGCCTCTGTAGTAGCTGTAGACGGAGCAATCTTGCCATGCTTAACGCGTGTTGCATTGAGAGCTTCGACAGCCTTTGTAACGTCATGCTTCAAAAGATAAGCCTCAGCAAGGTTCATGTAAGCCTCGCCTGTACGACACACGTTATAGTGAAGCTGCACATTACAATTGAAGTATGCACGTGGCTCAGGATTCTCGATGTTCGACTTGCGCCAATAGTAACCGGTTACGGTGTTATACCAGCCACCGTCCTCCTTGTCGCGCACGCCCATAGAGGCATTGCCACCAAGGTTTGTCTCAATTGTCTCACCAATCCATGTTGTGCCGTCATAAACGATTGAAGTAGCGAAACGCGCATCGCGATTGCTATACATCAACTCAGAGAGGTTGCGCTCAGAACCTTCCTTAAGCTTGTCATAGCGCAAGTTTGTCGGATATGCGCTGTTAAGCTGATCGAAGTCCTGTTGTGTAGGCATACGACGATCGTTGCCGTTTAACTGTTGGTATGAGTCAATCTGACCTTTCTCTGTAACAGAGTTCGGGTCGAGCGACTCTACATTCTTCTTATACTGCGATGTCTCATACCAAGGCAGAGCCTTGCCAGTCTCTTCATCGGTAACAAGATACTGATCGACCAAGTCCTGTGTCGGGAAATAGATAGCCCAGCCCTCTAATGTTTTACCACCGCTGGCGTTCTTGAAGAATGTTGGCGACTTTGAGTTCTTACAATCTTCATTAGAAAGATTCGGATAAGTGCGGATGAGTTCTTCGTAGTTGCCTATAATGGTATTTGCCTTAAGGCGATAGTAGCCCCAGAGAATCTCAGCATTGTTATCGTCTGTCTCATTGAAAAGTCCGCCGTAGTTGTCGCTGAGCGAGCAGTTTTCCGTCACATCCTTGGCATAAGTAATAGCCTTGTCGATGTATGAGGCGTTATTTGTATAGGCATAAGCAGTAAGACATGCGCGGCTCAAGATTACCTCTGCAGCATACTTTGTAGGTTCGCCTGGCTGTGCCGTTGTAGGCATAGCGGGAATGGCTGCCTCAAGGTCATCAATCACATACTTGTAGCTTTCCTCTACAGTCTTTGTCATAGGTATTGTTGCCTTCTCCTCTTCGCCGGGGGCAATTACATCACACATAGGTACGAAACGTCCCATCTTGCGTGCCTGTTCGAAGAAAACAAGTCCACGGAGCAGACGTCCCTTGGCTATAACCTCTGCCTTTTCGCCCTCAGTCAATGTAGTAGACTCCTGAGCCTTCTTGATGATGAGATTGCAACGGCGAAGAAGTGCGAATCGGTTGGTACCGAAGTCAGAACTTCTTGAAAGACCCGACTCTAAAGCTATGCCGTCGATGCCTTCGCCTACTTGCGAGCATTTTGCACCGTTAGGTGTACGTGACTCCCAACTTACACATTGTCCGTTGCCCGTGTACATAGTCACGACACTCTCGTATGTGGCGTTGATAAAAGCATCGGCAGTAGCCTTTGAAGCCCATACCGTAGCTTCGTCAAAAGTCGCTGTCGGATGAGTGTCCAATGTATCTTGGCAGGATGTGGCACCCAATGCGAGAATGCCAAACAATCCTATCTTTATTATATTATTTTTCATACGTTTTTAGAATCCTAAGTTTATAGTAAATGCAAGTACTCGCTCTACCGGATAGCCATAGTTCTCTGTAGAGGCATTCTCCGGGTCAAGTCCGAACTTGGTAGCCTGAGAGATAGTGAAGATGTTCTGTCCAGAGAGACCTACCTTTGCACGTGTGAGCCATGCCACATTGCGGAGCAGAGAGTGCTTCAAGTCGTAGCCGAACTGGAAGTCCTTCATACGCAGATAAGCACCATTGATAAGCCAGAAGTCGCTGCCCTGATAGTTGTTGTTCGAGTTCAGACCAGTATTTGCCATCAGGCGCGGATACTTAGCATCTCTGTTGCTCGGTGTCCAAGTGTCGGTCTGATAGTCGAAAGCAACTGGCAAGTTGCCAGCCTGACCTGTCTGCATAGCAGCCGAACCGGGAATGTACATACCAAAGTTTGTAGAACCCTGGAAGAGCATGCTGAGATAGAAGCCCTTGTACTGGAAGTTCATGTTGATACCAAACTGACCGCGTGGCATTGAAGACTTGCCGAGACGACGCTGGTCGCCACCGTCAATCTTACCGTTACCGTTGGTATCCTGATACTTGATGTCACCAGCTGTAAGATAGCCAGAGTTCAAAGAGCTTGGGATACCTACGCTGTTGAGCACATCGTCTGCATTTTTATAGTAACCGAGATTCTTGAGCATTACACCATAGTAGCCCTTCTGCTGCTGTGTGCGTGTGTAAGGATTCATGTATGACGACTCAGACTCGCTGCGGTTGAGCGCCCAAAGCTGGTCGAAATATGTGAAGTTACCTGAGATGTCATACTTCAAGTCGCCGATGTTGCTGCGCCATCCCAGCTGTATTTCCCAACCCTCGCGACGGAACTCACTATCAGACTTAACTCTTGGCAGTCCGACACCAATGGCTGTATTGAGATATGTTTCGCCAGTGGGCGACTGCAAGTATCCCTTGGTTGAATAGTAGAAGTAGTCGAACGAACCATAGAGACGGTTGTCAAGCGAAGCGAAGTCAAAACCGATGTCTGTCTGGCGTGTGGTGTACCAAGTAAGGTCGGGTGAAGGCAGACTACCTTCTGAGAATCCAGGCACATACTTGCCGTTGATTACATAAGCCTGGTTGTTAAGGCCGTAAGAAGTGAGGTAGGCAAAGCGACCTGCGCTACTGTCAAGACCTGTCTGACCGTAAGAAGCACGAAGCTTCAACGAGTTGAAGATGTTCTTCTCAACAAGACTCTTCATGAACTTCTCCTCGGTAATAACCCATCCGAGAGCACCACTATAGAAAGCGCCCCAACGATGACCCGGTGCAAAATAGTCGGAACCGTCGTAACGGATACTTGCCTCAGCGTAGTACTTATTGGCATAGTTGTACTTCAACTGACCGATCCATGCTGCACGTCCGAGTTCAGACTCTGAGCCGCTGTTCGTCTGGTCATTGGCAGGACCTACGTTCATCTGGTCGATTGGGAAGTCATAGCTTACACGAGTAGCACCATACGACTCACCCTTCTCATAATACTGCTCAAAACCGCCAAGAGCAGAGATACTGTGCAAGCCGAACTGGTTAGAATATTCAAGGAATGCCTGGTTGGTGTATGAGTAACCTGTACCTGAAGTATGCGAGAGCTGTGGCTTGTTGGCATACTGTGGTACGTCTGAATCCCAGTCGTATTGAGCGGCATCCTTACGCCAGTTCTTATATGTCTCGCCATAGTAACGATAGTTGCTTGCAAGGCGCACCTTCAATCCGTCAACCCAAAGGCACGACCAAACGAGTTCGCCCTTACCGTTGATCACGTTGACAATGCTGCGCTGATAACCAGCATCGCTTGCTGTCTCGGCAACGGGGTTATCACTCATGTTGTATGGCAAACCGAGGCTGTTAACACCCGGTTTCATGGGCGACAGGTTGTTAATGTGAGAGAACACCTGATAATAGCTGCTTGATGTAGAAGTGTAGGGATGCTCCTGATGCTGACGATAGCCGTCGATAGCAGCATTCACCTGCAATCCGATAGCCTTGATGTTGGCTGTCTCTGCCAAGCGGAATGTGGTACGCTTCATCCAGTGGTTGTTGCTGCGATAGAGCGAGTTCTGGTCGATATGTCCAACTGACATATAGAACTGATGAGCATCATTACCGCCTGTCAATCTTACGGTGTGCTTCGACTGTGGTGCCCAATCTTTCAAGACAAGCTTGCGCCAGTTGGTATCGCCGAAGTTGAGAGGGTCGCTACCGTCGCGCATAGCCTGAATGGCTTCAGGTGTGTATACTGGGTTTGTAGCACCATTCATCAAGTCATTGTTCTTAGCGGTGTTAGCCCACTCAGCACGCTCATAAGAGTGCATCTTCTCGGGCCATATACTCGGCTGCGAGAATGACATATTGAAGTCGTAGTCGATGCTTACGCGTCCGCTCTTACCGCGCTTTGTAACAATCTGCACGATACCGTTAGAAGCACGTGAACCGTACACAGCTGTAGCCGAAGCGTCCTTGAGGATTGACATCGACTCAATGTCGTCGGGAGAAAGGTTGCGGAAGTCAACAGAAGAGCGCACAACGCCATCGATGACGTACAATGGGTCGCCACCGCCACGGATGCTGATAGAAGGTGCAGAGTTGATACCGCCACCACTTGCCTGCACGATAAGACCAGGTGAACGTCCTGCAAGACCCTGAGCGATGTTGGTTACAGGAAGATTAGACATCTCGTCTGCCTTCACGGTAGATACAGAAGCGATCAAGTCGCGCTTCTTTGAGCTACCATAACCTACGACAACGAGTTCTTCGAGTGAATGAGAGTCTTCTGTAAGTGTAATTTCCGTCACACGTCCTGCTGCAAGTTTCACCTGCTTGGTATTGAAACCTACATATGTCACAGTGACTGTGGCGTTAGATGAGTTAGCGTTGAGTGTGAAGTTACCGTCAATATCGGTAACGGTCACATTCTTTGTTCCATTTTCAGTAATTGAGGCACCGATGATAGGTTCGCCATTGGCGTCCAACACCTTGCCTGAAAGTTTAGTCGATTTGGTTTGTTGAGACTGAAGGGTAGCATTGGCTGCAGAAACAGCAGGGGCTGTCAAGTTATTGTCTGAAAGACCTTTACCCCCCCAATGGTATTTCGTGCCACCAATGTGGAATGCGTGCCGAAAGCAAGTAATGCAATAAGCACGGCTTTGTCAAAATGCTTCATGTGGTTCAGTTTTTTTATTAGTTTTAGAGTGCGGAGTATGTGCTGCCGCATTTTTGGCATGTACTGCCGCTTTTTTGTTTGTTTTTAATGCAACCTATACATTAAATATAATGAGAGGATGCAGGTGTTTGTTTTTAGTTCTTTGTTTTCGTCATATAAAATGGTTTACGATTTTGGTTACTATATCTATTGTCAAAACTTCCTTAGTACTTAATGGTTAGCTGGTGTTTACCAATCAATGCTGCAAAGATATAAAAAATAATTGAAAGTTAGTAAAAATATAAAGAAATTTGATATTGAATGTAAAAAAAACAGCCAACAAATACTCGTTTCTTTATAAAGGGTGTGCATAAAAACACAAAATGCACACCCTCTTAACATCTTAACTTAAGATAGTTAATTCAAAATTACAAATACGACCAAATAGCCATTATTCTCCGATAAGCGAAACTTGTCCTAAAGCCGTTTCCAATCCGGTATTTTTTATTCGTAGCTGTAGCTCCACACCATTGTTACCACGAATATCGTCGGGCAAAGTCACCTTATATACGGTTCTCAAATTGTCATTATGCAGCACTTTATCAGAAACATCGTCAATCAGCACCTTTCCATCAGCAACCAATTTCATGTTCAAACAAACGGCTGAACTTTTTCCACCTTTCTTTTCAAGCATAATGGCTGACAGTCTATTTAGCTTATCTGCCGGAATCCGGAAAGAAAAGGTTTCTACTTTCTCAGGTGCAACAGTCCACGTTCCCAGTTCTCCCTTTTTAGCATTGGGGATTAAAGACGGAGTTATGAATGCAGCATAATCCATCAACGAACGAGCTGTATTTACCACATCAGCAGGAGGAGTCTGCGAAGAACAGCCCTCCGACTCTACCCAATTCTTTTCCCATGCAGCAAAGTCGAAGCCAACTCCCGTCTTCATACTTGCAAAATAGTGTTTCCAACGTGGCAGATAATAGTCGCGAATCAGCCCTGACCATACTCTTGCCGAGTAGTCGTCTACCGGAGGTCCCCAAATCGTTACAATACGTCTTGCATTTCTTTCATACTGCCGACGTTGTTCGGGAGTCACAGCCTGTTTATGGGCGAAATCTATCCAACGCTCCAAACGTAATGTGGGGTGAGTGCTTAGCAATGCATCCATACCCAACATAATGCGTTCAAAGTCTTTCTCGAATTTAGCAGCCCGTACCGTATCGCCTATCTCATATTGCCAATCTATGGCCTTGACCAACAGTTCTGCCTTACCACCTAAATATAGTGCAGTCAGTTCTGCCAAATCCGCCAGATAAAGCGGATTGTCCTTCATCTGACCGCCTACTTCTACAAATGATTCTATTGCCTTAAAGAACGAAGGGGTTATATTGATTGAGCCATTGCGTACCGTACCGGGACGGAACTGCCAATTGTAACGAGGATGGTCGGTAAACGTTCCATAGACCGACTCCAACAGCAAATCCCAGCATCGGCGAACAGCCGCAGGACAACTACCATAACGGTTGCAAGAATACTCTTTCAGCCATTTATGAATATCAATCTCTTTGTCCGACCATCCGGCATCTGCCAACAATTCATAAATGACTTCATTGTTTTCTATACCCTCAGGAGCCATCCCATGTGCCAGCAAACGACCTTTATTTGGAGAAGACAACGCTTCAAGATGGCCGTTGGCATAGAAATCAAGAATACCGGTCATGCCCGTCTTACCTCCCATATTAGGGATGACGCTATACACCCAAGGCTTATTATAGAAACCTTTATAATACTCCCAATTCACTTCCGAATGCCAGAAATGCCTGTTATAGTCTACTGCCAAATCCAACAGAAGCATCTTGTCGTCAGACACTTTGGAAACCAAAGCTCCTAACGTTTCATAATCCCATATATTACGCTGATAGCCAAACATCCAACCCTGCATAGTCCATACAGCATCAGGATTGCCATGACGGATTGACTGATAAACCTTGTCGCCATAAGAGGCAAGCAGCTCATAACGCTCTTTCGAACCCTTGGCTGGGAAAGGAATATCCATTTCATTAAAGCTGTCCACCAGATAATAATCATTCTTACCAAACTCTTTCTCCCACTCTCGGATGAATGCCGTTCCTATCTTTGAGAACAGTTCTTCCTGCGGAGAAATCATCCAATTGCAGAAGGCTCCGCCCCAATGGGTTTGGATGATATGCAGGTTTGGGTAGATACGCTTGAACGCTTCTGGAATAAATCCGGGGAATCCAGGACATATAGGCTTCATACCCAGACTTTTCATACGCTTTAGTATCTTGTGCTGCAACGCTATCTGCTGGCGATGCCAGTCTTCGTTAAGAGGACCGTCTATGCCACTAACATTTCCCATACGCATCCAAGGCAAATGGGCAGGACCGACAAAATAGCTGTTTATCTCTTCATCGGTCAGACCCATCTTCTTCCATACACGGGCGATAATTGCTTCATAGCCTACCAATGCCAAGGGCATATCTATGCCATGTAACGCCATCCAGTCAATCTCCTTTTCCCAGCGCTCCCAGTCCCAATAGGGCATGGAATAACCATACGTGCAAACATTGAACATATAATGATGGGCAAAAGGAGAGACTACTTGCTTCTGCGTACCGTCTACCAGCTGTTGCGGAAAACGGATGTTGCTACCCGACCAGCTGTAAAGCCCAGCACGGTTGCTCTTCACAAAATCGTAGAATCCGCGACACAAAGCCACAGGACTACTTCCCTCTATCTTCAACACACCATGATCCACACGGTAACAGAAATTAGTTTTACCCTCAAGTTGTCCTTTACTCGCTTTCAACACAAAAGACACGGGCAAATCCGATTTCCCCGTAACACGTTCTATGACTTTGCGGGTTTCATCCAAAGCCTTCTTCTGCCCCCAAACGGCTTGCAAGGAAAAGGCCAACAGACAAAGGCTGAATAATAAGATTCTTTTCATTGTTTTAGTAACAATAGTTCGTTAAAATTTGAGATAACGGCTAAGCGGCTTTACGCTGCCAGCCAAAGAGTTCTTTGACAATATGACTAATTAACTAGGGATTGATTCGTTAGGGGTCTTGGTTGCCCACGATTTCGTATCAACAAGATGATACAAATCACCAAGGGTAGCATACCCTCCTATTTTGCGAAGAGTGTCTATCACTTGTTGTGTCTGTGCATATTTCTGCTGCCCCATAATTGTCTTTACTTCAATAATTTCCTGCCTCCAGTATCTTCGAGGATTTTCATTTGTTGGATAGCAATCTTATTCAGTTTGATGAGCCGTTCAGATTGTGCCATACCATCGTTAATAAACACAGCATTGAGATTCTCCATGTTCGATAAGCAGATTAGCTCATTTATATTGGCATAATCACGAATATTACCTTTCTTATCGGGATTCTGCTCACGCCATTGCCTTGCCGTCATACCAAACATAGCTATGTTGAGAACATCGGCTTCATCGGCATACTTCATAGCTGCTTGTTCACGTGTCACCTCGTTTGGAATAAGATTTTCCTTGATTGCATCTGTGTGAATACGATAGTTTATCTTTGACAGTTCACGTTTAGCAGACCATGCCAATTGCTTCTGTTTATCAGCTTTAAGACGTTGATACTCTTTTACTAATAAAAGTTGGAAACGAGGACTTATCCACATTCCAAAATGATAGGCAATGTCACGATGGGCATATGTTCCGCCATATCGACCAGCTTTTGCCATAATGCCAATTGCACCTGTTCTTTGAATCCAAGCTTTCACAGAAAGTACGAAGTTGTTGCTTCCTGCTGCATTTTTAATTGTATCGAATTCGGTACAATTAAAATTCGGATTATATAGCATTTCCCATTCACCGAGATATTCTATTGTACTTTTGAGGCTCATCCATCTGAAAATTATGTGTTCCTGCATTTGGCTATGTGCCATATCTGTCAAAGAGATATAATCCTCGTTTTGCACACTAACAACAGATATTTCTGTATTTTCAACTTTTATCTTAGCCATAATCCTTAGTCTTTAGTTACCACAATTTAGTAATAGACAAACAATATAGGGACTATAGCTTCACAAGGCCATAGTCCCCACATTATTATATATAATAGATTTTACTTGTTTGCTTCTCCGAAATCGAAGTTGCCCTTGTCAACACCCTCGAATACAAACACCGATGACTTTGGCATGGAAATGGTTATCTCCTTGTCGATGTCCACAGCCTTGCCTACCGGCAGACCGCTTATACCACCCTTGCCTATGCGCTGGTCGGCAAATGAACTGCGCAATGTGACAGATGTCTTGATGTAGGCAGGAATGTCAAACACCTCGCGCAAGGTAGTTGTGAGAGTCTGTGCTGCAACATCCGGATTGCGCAATGTGAGTGTGGTCTTCTTGCCATTCCATGCAGCCCAACCATAGATATTAGCCTTTTTGCCATCCCAAGGATTGCCGCCTACCCAATGAATATCAGGCAGAACGTCGGCATTACGCTGCTGCCAGTCCATGCCGTCGGCAAGCTGCTTCCACAATGTGCCCTTCTTGCCCTTGCTGTTCTTTATCTCGTCGAGCAACTTGTAGTCGGTATAAAGCTCAACCATCGACGAACCGCAACCGAAGGCACAACGCATCTCACGCACAATACCGTCGTAATCCATTGTCTTTGACACGTCTCCGAAACGGGTAAGGATAACGCCGTGTGTCATGAGTGTATTGATAGGACATATCGGCGAGCGGTCGACGAAGTTCTGATGAACAAGACGGTCGCGATAAGTAATCCACTGTTCGCGGTCGTCGCCAACACCTATCTTTCCGAAGTCACCCTCCTGACGCCATACAGCATCACTCACATGAAACCAGAATGGAGAAGCCCATGTGCCTACGGTAGTGTTATAGAATATGTCCTTGCGCTTCTTGCGAACGTCGTTCTCAATGCTGATGATTGCCTCGCAGTTTTCTATACCAGCGTCGGTCATATCAGGACCAACGGCTGAGAACTGAGCACTAATGCCATCGTACTTGAAGAAACGGAAGTCGTACTTGTCAATCATATCGCTTGAGCACTTCACGAAATAGTCGTAGTAGGCAGGATTGCTGAGCTGCATGCCTCCGCGTCCACGCCAATAGCCACGACGATACTCGCCACTTGCTCCGTATCCGCCTACCGGTCCGAGCCATGCGCCAATACCTACACCCATCTCTCGTGCCATGCGGTCAACATTCTTGAAGCCTTCGGGGAAGTTGGGGTTGAATGTCCATGTGCCGTAAGCATCCCATCCGTCATCAAATACAAACGCAACAGGAGCCTTGCCATACACGTCATAGAAATTCTTCTTCCAATGAGCCACAACATCCTCGCATTGTGTTGCTGTCATATTCTCCGAATAGTCGCCCTTGAGGTTCTGCTTGTCCTCTGCATCGTACTTGCCACGGTTGCCAGGAGCGTTGTTGCGGTCGATGTTGAGTTCATACCATGAGTTGTATATGGTCATAGGATGCCATGCAGCTGCACGCTCACGCTCGCTATAAGCAAGGAATGAGCGACGTGGCTGTCCGTCGGCAACAAGTCCCACAACACTACTTACATTCCATGTCTTGCCTGCCTTAAGCGTAGTGTGGCGCACCCAGTTGCCCTCCATCGGTATGATGTCACGATTGTTTATCGTGGCGATGTCGGCAGCATCCACATTGTTGGTATTGACACCCATCGGGGTCTCAAGTCCTGCAAATATCTTATTGCTAAGAAGCACAGCACCACGAGTATTGCCTACAACTACCGGAGCGCTTTTAGCCTTGCGGTTGTCAACGGCATAAACCATCGGCTTAATGTGGTCCATAGCCACATCCTTGTCCGACGTTATGCTCATTTCCGTGCGCAGATAGTGTGAGCCGTCACGCAATACGGCACGCCATTCTATGCGCATACCGCCACGTGTAAACACGGCTTTTACTCCCTTTCCTGCAAAACGCTCTGATCCCTTGGCAGCCTGTGTATCGGCTACGCAGGTTTCAGTTGTCACGTTTTCGAGTTTCATATCTGACGAAGTAAACTCCGTGCAGTCTGCAAGACGCACACGGAAGAGAACGTCAGACGGAAGCAAGTCCATTTCAGGGCATCCGTCAAAACGCAACATGCCATTATTGACCGAATATGAAACATGGAGCAGATTGTTTCCAAGTAAATACTTGTTGGCGCTGGCATCCAATGTTGCCGTTCCAGCCTGCTTTGCCTGAGGGAACACCACTCTTTGAGCATTAGCAGACATCGGCATTCCAACAATAAGGCATCCCAATGCCGTAGAGCATAAAATGCCTGTCAGTTTTTTATTCATTCTTTTCATCTCTATGTGAAGTTGTTGTTTATAGTTTGAAGTTTTGAACAATAGAGATAATAGAAAGGCTATCATGTAGCATAAAGTTCTATTTCCTAAGATTATAGGGATCACTTATGACACCTTTAATATTAAGGATGTAAAGATACACATTTTATTTGACAGTAAAGAAACTTTCTATAAAAAAGCATAGAAAGTAATGATTTTTTACCGATAATACTCCGAATAAAGCAATACGTATTCAATTGCAAAGTAAGACGTATTCGTTGGCAAAGTAAGACGTATTCGTTGGCAAAGCAATACGTATTCATCGGCAAAGTAATACGTAATACTAAAAAAGCATAGAAAGTAATGCATTTTTTACAGTTTGCCTTATAACCATAGGTTCACTCTCCTATAATACTCCAATGATGCTCCGATAATCCTACGATGATCCTCCGATGAAACTATGCTACTTCCTCAATCGTTCTTCAATTGTTCTTCGATCGCGAATCGAAGAACGAACGAAGGTTGAACGAAGGATAATCGAAGGATGATCGAAGACCGAACGAGAACCTATCGAAGAGCTATCGAAGACCGAACGAGGAGCTATCGAAGACCGAACGAGGAGCTATCGAAGACCGAAGGCATCCCGAACGCATCCCGAAGGAAAACAAAGCGACTCAATACGCAAAAACGCTCCCCCAAAACCGGAACAGCAGACTACAGATTGCTTAAGGCATATAACGGAACAATATCTACATGACGAACTGCGTCGTGGGCTTCATTATCAACATATTCAAACTCTCCAAAATTTTCCAGAGAAGTACGTATAGCGTTATGAAGTCCCTTTTTCCTCATAAACAGCCATAGACTTTGCATGCTACCTCGCGTACTTGCTTTAACTTCTATCGGTAGAACTACGCCGTTCCTTGCCACAAGATAATCTATTTCTGCATTTGTTCCTCTTGACATATTCTGCCAATAATACATTTCTGCCTTTTGAAAACAATCGTGATTCTTGACCAATTCCAATCCTGCGAACATTTCTGAAGCAGCACCTTTATTAACAAAATCCACATCTGAGGAAAGAAGAATATTCGCTGCCGGAGTTCCAAGCATTGTCTGCATAAGTCCAAGATCCAAAAACAGATATTTAGTATAACTACTATTTTCTTCTGCACCGAGCGGCACCCCATTTCCATCACTATGGGTGACCGGCTTTATCAACCCAGCCAATGCCAACAGATGCAAGGCATCCTTTATCACAGACGAATGAATATCATCAGCCACCTGACGGAACACAAACTTACTACCAGCCTGCAAAGCAACAGACCTTAATACTTTTCTTAATAAAGCAGGAGATACACGCGATTTATATTTAGAAAAGTCGTCATGATAAGTATCAAGAATATCATTATGTATATGTGCACATTCTATATAGCTCTTCGACTCTATCCATTCTGTAACAGCAGCTGGCATACCACCTACAAGATAGAACGACTTCAACTGCTCCACCAACATATTATGCACGGCTTCTGGAAGCGGTGATGTTGATGTTGCTTTACGTTTAAAAACGACCGTAGTATCAAGTCCTTGCGCCAAAAGAAATTCATCAAACGAAAACGGATACATATATAAAGAACGTATTCGTCCAACTCCAAACGAGGGCAACTCCTCAAGTGCGAACTCTAACAACGAGCCTGCAGCTATTACATGTAATTCAGGATAATCCTCTTTAAAATAGCGAAGAGACATTATTGCCTCTTGGCTAACTTGTATTTCATCAATAAAGAGCAAGGTTTCACCTGCAACAAAAGGGATTCCCATTGTCGCACTTATTGCCTCACATGTCCTATGCACATCTATATCTTTTGTGAAAAGTTGCTTTATTGATGGTTGGCTCTCCAAGTTTACCTCTACAAAGTACTTAAACTCCTTGCCCAACTGTCTGACTGCTGTCGACTTACCAACCTGTCTTGCGCCTCGTATAAGGAGCGGTTTTCTTCTTACAGAATCCTTCCATTCCAATAGTTTTGCATCGATATTTCTCTTGTAGTATGCCATGATTTTATAATTCATTGGTTTTCAGCGCAAAGATACCACTTTTATCCAAAAGTCAAGGCATAAAACTGTTAAATTCATCCAAAAGTCAAGGCATAAAACTGTTAAATCCATCCAGAAGTCAAGGCTAACACCACCAAAACAACCGGAACGTCGGACTCCCGTCCGACGCACAGCAAGCCTTTTAGCTATATATTATACCGATGGCGTAATAATCAATCGCCATGTACCATCTTTGTCTACTCGTTGTACGTATCCCTTAGTGGTCAATTGCTTCAGTTGCTTGTTTACAGCAGCAACATTGATCCCCACCTCGTCTGATAGTTTCTGGATTGTAATATCAGGGATTGCAAACATAAGATTAAGGATTTTGTTTGTTGAGTCACTACGGAAGTTCACTCGCTCTCCATCAAACCACCATACATTATCGCCTCTTTCTGTAAGGAAACGGATATTGTATGTGACCTCTTCTATAAAAAGATTGGTAAAATAGGTAAGAAATTGCTGTATTCCTCTTTTGGAGGCATGAGCACCAAGGGACGGTTCTGAACCAACAGTAAGATCTGTTTTGTGCAGGGCTTCCAAGTATTCATTCTTTTTACGGCTACGTACCACAATCATTGGATAGCCATGACGTGAGAGAATGTAATTCACCATCAGTCGGGCTATTCGTCCGTTACCATCTTCAAATGGATGAATGCGGATATATCGGTAGTGGAATATTGCAGCGAGTTCAATTGGAGTGTATTTGCCAGAAAGTTCTGCTTCGTTGTACCAATCCACCAAGTCAGTCATCAGCGCTGGAGTCTCTTCTGGTGACGCATATTCAAATCTGTCCCCATAACGTGTAATAACACTATTAGGGCGAGTCTTATACTGCCCTGCATGAATCACATAACTGGTTGATTGCCCACCAGGCAGATTGAGATAAACAGTATAATCTTCACGAAGCAATGTTTTATGGAGGATACGTATAAAGTTCTGAGTCATAGGAACATCCTTTAGTCTTGACTCCTCTGTCATCATCTTCAGCCCCAAATTACTTGCAGTCATTTCTTGCACATCTTTTACTTCAGCTTCACCAATAATCTTTCCGAAGAGCAGAAGTATCTCTGTCTGTCCATATGTCAGCGTATTGCCCTCAATATGATTGCTATTATAATTGAAGTCAATAGTAAATCGACGACTCAACATTTCCCTGTCTCGGTCAGAGAGTGGTTGCAGCGCTGTCCAACGTGCCATTATGTCTTGTATCTTATCCATACTCATACTGCTATTTTTGCAAGTTTTCGCTCTAAAAGGTATATACTGTCTACCTTTTAGAACGTTTTTTACATTCTATTAGTGCAAAGATACAATCTAATTTCGATAATCCTTCAAGAATCTGATAATTTTAAAGGTATCATATTGCCTTTTTACAACTCCGCTTTTAGCGAGCGCCATTCCTTGGCAGCCAACCGCTCATCCACAATCCGGCAAACGTCAGCATTCCGTTGAGCATAAGGAGTTCGTAGCCGAACTTGTAGCCCCATACGCTTTGGGCTACCGTATCAATGGCGAAGCAGAGCAATGGCGAGGCTATGGCTATGTAGGGCACGAGACAATCGGCTACGGGGCGACGTGTCGTCAAACCGAAGGCGAACAGACCAAGCAACGGACCGTAGGTGTATGAGCACATTACGTAGATGGCATCTATCACGCTTGTGGAATTGAGCATTCGGAACAGCAGGATGAACGCCACAAACACTACGGCAACGCCTATATGAGCACGTCGGCGCAGACTCTCGTCGGCAGGTCGCTGGCGTATGTCGACACAATAGCTTGTGGTGAGTGCCGTAAGAGCAGAGTCGGCACTTGAAAATGATGCCGCTACAACACCAATGGTGAAGAGTACTGTAACCATGCTGCCCAACCTGCCCGTAGCTGCAAACATAGGCAACAGCTCGTCGCCACTTGTCGGCAGAGCTATACCGTCGCGTTGTGCCAGCATCATAAGCAGCACGCCGAGCGACATGAACAAGAGATTGGCAGGCACGAAGGCAAATCCGTATGTACACACATCCTTCTGCGCCTCGCGTAGCGTGCGGCACGTAAGGTTCTTCTGCATCATGTCCTGGTCGAGTCCTGTCATAACAATGGCTATGAAGGCTCCGCTGAACAGCTGCTTCCAGAAGTTCTGTGTGGAGAAGAAGTCGTCCATTACAAACATACGGCTATGACTGTCGGCTGCTATGGCACGCACGGCATCGGGCATGCTCATGCCCAACTGCCCTACTACATTATATATAATAAGGATAAGGGCGGCAAACATGCACGTGGTCTGGAACGAGTCGGTCCATACGAGCGTCTTTATTCCACCACGACGCGTGTACAGCCATATAAGCAACGTCATGCCAACTACCGTCACCACGAAGGGCACGCCTATGGCATCAAACACAAAACGTTGCAGAATGATGCACACCACATAGAAGCGTACGGCAGCACCCGTCATCTTCGACACGAGGAAAAACCACGCTCCCGTCTTGTACGAACGCTCGCCCAAGCGCCCTTGCAGATAGGTGTAGATGGTGGTGAGATTGAGTCGGTAATAAACCGGCAACAGCACAAAGGCTATGACAAAATAGCCGAGAATGAATCCTATGCACGTCTGGATGTAGGTCATGTCGATGCGCATGGTCATGCCAGGCACGCTGACGAACGTAATGCCCGAGATTGACGCACCCACCATACCGAATGCCACCATATACCATGGCGAACGACGGTTGGCACGAAAGAAAGTTTCGTTGTTGGCATTACGATGTGCCGTGAGTCTGCTGAACCCCATGAGAGCAGCAAAATACAGAATTACGGTTAAGAGTATAAGCATTATTTAAATCATTAATCGCGTGCAAAATTACTGTTTTATATTTATTTGAGCTAACTTTGCAGTATAATAGTGACATATTTTTAAGACTCATGCAACGCATATGAAACAATTAACGAATAAATTTGTGAAGACCAAATGGATAGCTATTATGAGCCTAAGAGTCTTCATCGGACTATTTTTGTTTACCGCACTTGTCAGCGGACGCCCCAATGACAAGGCTGTGATGCTGCGCGGCACCGTCGTCGACCAAGACGGGGTCGGAATAGAGGGCGTAGTGGTCAACAACGGACGCGAGTTCTGCCGCACAGACAAACGCGGCACATGGCAATTGTCTACCGACACAACGGTAAGCAAGTTTGTTGCCATATCCACTCCGCGCGAATATGTACTGCCACAGCAGAACGGACTGGCTGCGGGCTACTACATTCCCATAAGCAAGGCTGTTGCCCATAGAACAACCAACAAATTCACCCTTCAACGACGCGACTCCATATCCAACCGCTTCCACTACATCGTAGTGAGCGACCCGCAGATACTCAATGCACACGACATGAAGCGATGGCGCAACGAGACGGTTGACGACATAATGCATATGGCAAGCCGACTGCGCAAGACGGGCGATGTGATAGGCATGACGCTGGGCGATGTGGTGTTCGACAACATGTCGCTTTATCCGCAGTATGTCAACTCTATCAAAAGCCGACGCATGACTTTCTTCCAATGCATAGGCAACCACGACTTTGACAAACGGCATGCCGACCTGCACAATTCCGAACCTGGTGTGGAGGAGTATGCCGAAAAGATATTCGGCAAGTATTTCGGACCTGTCAACTACTCGTTCAACATAGGCCGATGCCACATCATCACGATGAAGAACATCGACTATCGTGGCGGATGCAAGTATGAGGAGCAGTTTACCGATGCCGAACTGCAATGGCTCGAACGCGACCTTAGTTATGTGCCGAAGGATATGGTCGTGATTCTGAACATGCACGCTCCGGGATGGAACAAGATGGAGACCATCGACAATATCCTTAATGCCGACCGACTGGCAAAGATTCTATCGCCATACGAGGCTCACGTCTTTGCCGGACACACTCACTTCTTCGAGAATGTGGAGGTTACGCCACGTCTCTATCAGCACAATATCGCTGCTGCGTGCGGAGCCTGGTGGACAAGCAAACTAAACCGCGACGGCGCTCCCAACGGATATATGGTGGTGAACGTGGACAGCACCCGTCTGAACTGGTCGTATCGTGCCGTAGGCTACAAGCAGAACATACAGATGCGTGTATATAAGCCAGGCGAATTCGCTTCGCAACGCGACTATGTCGTGGCTAACGTGTGGGACTGGGATCCGCATTGCCGAGTGGTGTGGTATGAAGACGGCAAGTATAAGGGACAGATGCAACGCTTCACATCGTACGACGACGCATTCCTCAAGACAAAGCCACGCAAGCACCAGCTGGCTCTGACGCAGCACCTCTTCCGCGCACGTCCAACATCAAAGAAGTACCGCCGCATCAAGGTGATTTTCATCAACCGATTTGGTGCCACATTCAGCTACTCCATCGAGAATCTCAACAACAGACCGTTCCTGTTGGAATAGTTGAGAGTTGAAAATTGAGAGTTGAGAGTTATGATTTGAGATTTTATTTGTAACTTTGCAACCACCTTAAGCTACGAAGCATAAGATAATTTACTAAAAACTATAATATTTATGAGAATCAAAACGACCAACCTGTTGCGTCTCGCATTTGTTTTTCTGTTTATCGCGATGACAGCAATGGCACAAGCGGCAACCGACGATTTCGACGTGCTTATGCAACGCATACGCAAAGACTTCAGCCGAAATCCCAACATCGAGGCTACATTCAAGCAGTATGACGCCCAAAAGGGTGCCTTTACCGACATTGACTATTCACGCGACGACCTTACCAACTGGCCTCCGCTCAAGCACTTGGACCGTCTGCAGCAATGGGCTGCTGCCTACACCAACAGCAAGAACAAGCACTACGGCGAGGAGGCTCTCTACAAAAACATAGTAAAAGCTCTGCAGCATTGGCAGAACGTCAACCCCAACTGCCGCAACTGGTGGTACAACCAGATAGCCGAACCGCAGTCGCTCGGCATCACTCTCATACTGCTGCGCTCTGGAAAGAAGCAGGTGCCGCAGGAGCTTGAGACAGCCATACTCAACCGTATGCGCGAGGAAGGTGGCGACCCTGCCAAGTGGACCGGTGCCAACCGTACCGACATCTGTCTGCATTGGATTTACCGTTCATGCCTTGAGCGCAACGAGAAAGACCTCAGCACAGCCATGCAGCTCGTATTCGACCCAGTACGCTACACCACAGAGGAAGGTTTCCAGCACGACAACTCTTACTTCCAGCACAGCGTTCAGCTGTACATCGGAGGCTATGGCGACGAGGTGTTGAAGGGCGTTACGCAGGTGGCTATGTACGCTTTGGGCACCAAATACGCTCTTCCATCCGAGAAGGTGCAGATACTGAGCAAGTTCATGCGCGAGACTTACTATCAGACCATACGCGGACAATACATGCTGTGGGACGTTATGGGACGCAGCGTGAGCCGTCGCAACATGCTCAACAAGAAGGACAAGGCCAAGTTTGCACAGCGTATGATTGAGCTTGATCCCGAACATGCCAACGAATTCCGTCAGATTATCGACCGCATGAACGGCAAGCAGCAGCCTTCGTATGCCATTCAGCCTCGCCATACACACTACTTCCGTGCCGACTATACCCTACACGTTCGCCCTGGATACATCTTTGACGTACGTATGGTGTCCAACCGCACGGCACGCCTGGAGTATGGCAACCGCGAGAACCTCAAAACATACTTCGCAAGCGACGGATGCAACTCGCTCGTGAAGCACGGTGACGAATACTTCAACATATTCCCCACATGGGACTGGGCACGCATTCCGGGCACAACGGCTCCGCATCTCGATGAGATTCCTTTGGCTAAGAAAGACTGGATGCAGCCTGGCACATCGAAGTTTGCAGGTGGCGTGAGCGACTCTATCTATGGTGCTACCGCTTATGCCTACAACGACCGTTGGGACGGCATCAATACCGAGGCTAAGAAGTCATGGTTCTTCTTCGACAACGAGATTGTTTGTCTTGGTGCTGGCATTACTTCAGACAACGAGGCCCCGATAATGACCTCGCTAAACCAGCGTCTTGCCAACAGAGGCGACAAACTGACTTATGCCAACGTTAAGGGTGCTGCCACAGAAGGCACATCGGCTGAAGGCAACAACGTGGCATGGGTGATGTACGACGGCGTTGGCTACGCTTTGCCTAACGGCGGAAACGTGAAGGCTGAGATTAAGAAGCAGTCGGGTACATGGTACGCCATCAACCAGACTCAGATAAAGACCGAGCAGACCAACGACGTATTATCTGTAACGCTCGACCACGGTGCAAAGCCCAACAATGCTTCATACGCCTACATCGTAGTGCCCGAGGCTGGCTCAGCCGACCGTATGGCTGAATATGCAAAGCACAAGCACATCGCCATTCTTAGCAACACACCACAGATTCAGGCTGTTCAGCAGACCGATCTCGGCGTATGGCAGGCTGTATTCTACGAAGCCGGTCAGTATAAGGACAAGAACATAACCCTCACAACCGACCGTCCGTGCGCTGTAATGGTGCGCCGCATGCCTAACGGCTCTACCGTAATGCATGTGGCTGACCCTGCCCAGAAGCAGCAGCCTATCAACATAAGCGTGAAACTGAAGGGCATGAAAAAAGCCGCAACCGTAAACTGCGACTTTACTGGTACCGGTATTTATGCCGGTGCGACAAAGAAGTATACATTATAAACACAAAGCCCCACAAAAGGCCACACAAAGCCCCACCCCC
>ERZ1031449.9-NODE-9-length-47079-cov-9.309161_pt1 | contig 47079 bp, 39 predicted proteins | sample MGYA00516705_ERZ1031449 | MGnify/ENA primary metagenome ERZ1031449 (study PRJEB33719, sample SAMN04261152) | wastewater metagenome | biome: rural village; feature: human; material: feces | host: Homo sapiens | place: El Salvador | collected 2013-01-14 ... | reverse complement strand
CACCATAATATAGGAATGGTACACCCGGTAAAGTAAACAGAGTTGCAAAAGCAAGTCGGATTGTTTCTTTATCTGCATAGTGAGTCATTCTTGGCATATCGTGGTTATTAGTCATAAAGCTAATGTAACCGTTAGCCTTAGTTTTTTCATAGTTAGGAACATACTCATCCATAGCAGCAGTAATATCGCCCTTACCGTTTTTATGGAAGAATGCTTTGTTTTCACCATCTTTTTCATATCTAAACAGACGGCTATAACCATTGCCGTAATGGTCAAGATAAAAGTCCATATGGAAACCGGCATTGTTGATTGCTCTTTCAGGGTTACACCATTCTGAAACCATAGCAGCCTCAGGGTAATCCTTGTCTAACATTTCTCTGACACCACGCCAAATCTTAGCAGTAGCGATTTTTTCATCATCGTTCTTTACCAAAGAGTCAGCCATATCAACTCTGAAACCATCAGCACCCTTATCTAGCCAAAATCTCATAACATCCTTAATTGCTTCTGCTGTAGCTAATGCATCAGGATGGTCATAAGGTAACTGCCACTCAGGGTGAGTTACTTCGTAGAAACCATAGTTAAGAGCAGGTTGGCTACTAAAGTAGTTAACCATATAGTTACCGTCACGCTCACATAAACCACACATCATTCTATATTCAGGTGGTGCATCCCATACTGACTTTGTAAAGATATATCTGTTTGTATATTCACTTTCCTTAGCTTTTTTACTTTCTAAGAACCAAGGATGTTGGTCACTTGTATGACCCGGAACTAGATCCAGCAAAATCTTAATGCCCTTTTTGTGAGCCTCATCAAAAAGTCTTACCAACTCTTCATTTGTACCATATCTAGGAGCAACCTTCTTGTAATCTCTTACATCATAACCGGCATCCATAAACGGTGAATCGTAAACAGGGTTTAGCCAAATTGCGTTACAACCAAGACCCTTTACATAATCAAGTTTTTCAATAATACCCTGAATATCACCGATACCATCACCGTTAGTATCGTTAAAAGACTGAGGATAAATTTCGTAAAATACTGCGTCACTTAACCACTGTGGCATATTTCATCTTCCTTTCGATAGTAAATTTTTGAAATTAATTTAGTGTTTTATTTACTGTAAACAATAATCAGTTGATAATGTCCTTAGTACCATTTATCATTTATATAAAGGAGGTAATAGTATGACTATTACAAAGATAAATAATACTTCATTTATGTTTGAATTTTTACAAGACGAACTTACCTTTAATACTGAGGACGATTTAATATATCACATTATAAACATTGTTGCAACTGTTGAAAAGTTAAACACAAAGCACTGTGCATTTGTGTTAGAGGCTGTTAAGTCAAGGAAAGGTTCAATCTTTCTCTTAACCATCAGATATGGCAGAAAAAGATTTAAAGTAAAAAGAAACCTTGACCACACCATATATTCTTTTGAAAATTGTGATGATTACTTAAATTGTATATTTACCTTACACAAATCTTCTTATTCATTATCAAGAAACCATAGTTACATAATGGATAACAAATACTACCTATGTTTTTCCAATTCATTTATCTCTAAAAAGACAAAACTCCTTGTGTGTCAATACGGAGAAAAATGCGAAAGCAGTAATATTCTCTTAGCTAGGCTAAAGGAATACGGAAAATATATCGGTGAAAATTGTGTAGAAAATATTAAAAATCTTACTTACAAAGAGCTTTAAGGTTGTTAATTGCCTCAGTAGCTGAGTCAGCCTTAAATACTGCTGTACCTGCAACACAAACATCAACACCGGCATCATATGCCTGTTTAATAGTAGCCTCACCGATACCACCATCAACTTCGATAAGAAGTTCAGGATTTACCTTGTTAGCTTCTTCTCTGATTTCTTTAACCTTTGGTAGCATATCTGCCATAAATGACTGACCACCGAAACCGGGTTCAACTGTCATTACAAGAACCATAAATAAATCCTTTAGATAAGGGAAAACTTCTTCAGCCTTTGTATTAGGCTTAATTACAAGTCCGGGCTTTTTGCCACAAGCCTTAATTTTATCAATAGTTTCCTGTACATCACTGTCACTTTCAATATGGAAAGTAATAATATCAGCACCGGCATTTGCAAAGTCTTCAATATACTTTAGCGGTTCAGAAATCATTAAATGTACATCAAAAGGCTTTTCGGTATATTTTCTAACCGTTTTAATAACAGGTGCACCAAATGTAATATTCGGTACAAAGTGACCATCCATAACATCAAGGTGCATATAGTCTGCTCCTGACTTGTCCATTCTCTCTATTTCTTCACCCATAACTGAAAAGTCACATGATAGTAGTGATGGTGCGATTAACATAATAAAATTCCTCCTAAGGTTTCTTAATCATAGGGACAATCATTGTTGCTATTCCCCAGAAAATTGTATAAAGTAGCATTTCTACTGTACCCAAAATTGAAGTACCGGCATAAAGGGCAATTGTTGACATAATCATAATGCCAAGTGCCACACCAATTAGCTGAATAATTACAGAAATACTTATATTTGTTCTCATCTGTACACATCCGGAGAGTGCTCTGGCAATCTGAGTAAATTTACCTCTTGTTGCTAAGTATGCTCTGGATTTTTCTTCATGTACACCGGTTACTTCCTTACAAACATTGCCAAGTCCTGTTGGAAGTACCTTTACACTTCTATAGAACACTCCAAAGTCCTCAGAAACTTGTTCTGATGTAATATTACAATCACTTGTGCTGATTAGTAGGCTAATGCCATTGTACTCAGTCCTTTGAAGTTCTCTTGAAATTTCAATACTAGGTCTGTATGTTGTAATTAGCATTGCAACAAGTACACCTGACTGAGCAATAAAAGTTGTTTGCTTATGCTGATGGTGGTATGTTTCTTCAATATTTCTTTCAGGCATATTGATACTGTACTTTCTCATAAGTTCTCTGTTACCTACAAGAATTCTGTCACCGTTTACCCAACCAACAAGTCCAAGACCATCTTCATACATTACAGACTCAACATCAGGAAGTACCATTCTGCTCTCTTGAAGTGCTTTATCAAACACATAAGAAAGTGGACTGTTTACTTCTTTTAGTACTGCTGCAGCACATAAACAAGATTCATCAAGTTTCACTTCATTAAATGCTTGAATGTTGTTTAGAATAATTGAGCCTTCAGGATAAAGTTCACTGGCATCAACCATAATTGCCGATGTAGCACAAAACTGATTTACACCTTGATAACCACAAAGCATTGCACCCTTTTTCAGTAGTGTTTTACAAAGTTTTCTCATAGGCACATTAACTGCCATTAAAGTGCAAATAGGGATACTTACTGTTGTAATAAGTGAAAGTGTACTGATTGCACCTACAAAATCTTTCTTAATTAATCCGAATAAAATTGCAACAACTATTGCACAAATTGTAGTGTATGGTGCAATTTTACCGGCTGCCTCCTCTGATGGATCAGGTGCATAGGAAAGTTGCAAGTAGTTTGTCAAAAAGTCTGTTTTGTGCTGATAAGCAACAATAGGCTTTTCTACAACAGTACCACTCATCATCTTTGAGGCAATATTTTCATCAGTATAAATTTTTGCTGAATATATTTTCTTATTATCATCAGCAATAAACTTAAAGTTCTTATCAACTCTGCTAACCATATAATACTTACCAACAGAGTTGCACAGTAACCCTACAACAAGGATAACTGTATAGTAACTGTACTTACCCATAAAGTAACTTTGGCTGGCAAACAGTCCCACTATACTTGAAAGCATACCACAAACATAACCTACTGCTACTGCCGTATCGGAATTACCCTTAAACTTGATAAGTGAGGATAAGCCATTCTTTAGTGCTACTCTTGAAACTGCACCTGCTACTAAAATAACAATTAAGTTTAACACACCGTAAATTACAGGTGCTACATAACCTGCACCTAAAGTTGATGGCAACGCTCTCTGTAAAAATACAAAGAACAATGTTGCCACAGCTAAAACACCTAAAGCAAAACTTTGGAACTTTAGTTTACTTAGGTTACTGTTAATTTCATCAGAAACACTTTCCTTATCATTTTCGTCATCATAGTCATCAACAGTAACAACCTTTTCTGCAGTTGTTCTGTTTTCTACAGTATCCTTACCCTTTGAAGTAAATAGGTTGATAACTGATTGTGCAAATTTATTTTTATTATTTATTGGTTCTTCTGTAACTACAGTTGAAGTTGGCTTATATGTAGCAGAAATTTCAGGATTCTTGCTTTTTAGATATTCTTCATACTCTTGTCTAACTACAACTGAAAACTTACCTACATTAACATTTAACTGTTCCAAAGGACTTTCAGGCTTATAAATCGGCACTTTAGAAACCTGAGTTGTACCTTGTGGTACAGGCTTTTGCTTTCCGAAAAGCTTTTCATAATGGAAATCATCAGGTTCTTCTTCATCCTCATGCTTAGGCAGTGGTGGAAGATTTTTTTCCTTAATCAATTCATCAAGGCTGTCTTTCTTGAACTCTTCTTCGTCAAAGTCCTCATTAGCCATAGCAATAGGAAAAGTATCTTCTTCCTTTTTTTCCGGTACATCAGGAATATCAATATCAATAGTATCTATATCTTCAATTTCAATAGGCTTAATGTCAAACTGAGGAACACTCTCAATAACATCGTCAGCTACCAGTGTACCCTCCGGTACATCACTGCTAAGTTCAACATCCTCTTCAACAGGAACAGGAGCATTGAAAAAGTCACCACTATAGTCCGGTAAATCTTCTTCATCATCGGTCACTTTACCGTTTTCGTCACCTTGGCGTTCCATCATAACCTCAGCGTTCATGGTAGTGCCGATTTTCTCTCCTACAATTGTATTATTTTCTTCATCTTCATCATCCACAGGAGCCATTGAGTAAAACATAGTCTTAATATCCTCTGTTACCTCCGGTGGAGCTTGATTTTCTTTCTTAGTTACCTTTTTGACTTCTTTTTTAGGTTTTTTCTTAACCTTATTCTTTAGGAAGTCAGGTTTCTTAAACTCCATTATTTCTCTCCTATTTATCTTTTGTCTGCAATTTCATACATTAAAATACCTGCTGCAACAGAAGCGTTAAGAGAATTGATTTTTCCCTTCATAGGAAGTGAAACAATAACATCACAATCCTTTGCAACAAGCGGACTGATACCCTTACCCTCATTACCGATTACTAGGGCAACTGCACCGTCAAAGTTAACTTTCTTGTAATGCTCACCGTCCATATCAGCACCATAAACCCAAATACCCTTATCCTTTAGCTTTTGGAGTACTGCTGAAATATTCTTAACTCTTACAACCGGCATATACTCTAATGCACCGGCAGAAGTTTTTTCTACCGTATAAGAAAGTCCTGCACTTCTTCTTTCAGGAATAATTACACCGTGAGCACCGGCACATTCTGCAGTACGAATAATAGCACCTAGGTTGTGTGGGTCTTCTATCTTGTCAAGAACAATAACGAAAGGACTTTCCCCTCTCTCTTCTGCTAAAGCAAAAATATCCTCAAGTGTACTGTATTCCTTTACTGCACATTGAGCAACAATACCCTGATGGTTTACACCTTTAGCTAAGAAATCCAGCTTTTTCGAGTCAACATCTTTAACAGGGATATTCTTCTGTTTTGCTTTTGCAATAATCGCAACAACCGAGCCACTTCTCTCTCCCTTTGCTACAAGGATTGACTCAATACTTCTGCCACTACGGATTGCTTCCATAACAGGGTTACGACCTGCAATTATATCATTTCTTTGATTATCTAAATTCTGTTTATTTTGTTCCATAAAAAAATCCTTTTGTTTATACCTTTTCTAGTAATTTGTACAGAATAAGTATAACACAAAAGGAAATTAAGTAAAAGCAAAAACATAAAAAAACTAAAATAATTATGGGGTTTTACAGATTATTTAAAACTGCTGCACCTTTATCTACATAATTCGGCAAAATTCCGTAAAAGCCTGTTGTTTCATCTTTGAAAAGTCCCATATGTGGTGGAAAAACCGTAAAGGAAAAATATGCAATAAGGAACAGTCCCAACAAAAATAATGACGGTACAAAGTAAGTACTGAAATTTTTATCACTTAAAGTAACCTTATAAGAAATAATCTGAGAAAAAATAACTGCAAAAACACCCATAGCAATATCAACACCAACCATTTTATCTCCAACAAAAAGTGAAAATAAATAGTGCATAATGATTATGAAAAATCCCATAAAGTAAATGCCAAGGACTTTACCCACTACAAATGGCTTGAAATACACATTGGAAACCAAAAGCTCAACAAGTCCCCAAATGGCATAGGCAATGAGAAATATTTTTGTGTTTTCCCACACAGACTCATTAACTGCACCAAAAAGAATCGAAAAAACCGTACCGTCAGTTAGCTGATAAATATAGTGCAACAAAAACGCCAAAGAAAACACAAAGAAAGCACCTACTATTTCAAGGTTACGAAAAAATTTAACTTTCATAACAGCCTCCATATAATTTATATAAAATTATATGAATAGCTTAGGTATAAGATTACATAGAAAGTAATATTATTATAGCAGTAGCCAGTCCACCCATTAAGGCTGAAACACCCAGCCTAATTGACCAATAAATAATCTTAGATTTTATTTTTATTGCTGACGGTGGGTACATTCGCCTTAGCATCAGCTTTGCTTCTCTTTCCAAAACATTTTTCTGAGCATCTGTATATTCCGGACGAACCACAAGCAAAGCCTTTTCGTAATACATATTGTTGGTTTCTGTAATCTCCAGAACCTGTCTGTTTATGCCTCTTAACATAGCAAAACCCTCTTTCTATCTATATTTTTGACCTAGTATTTAGTATGTAATCACCAAAAATAAAACAAATTTGATAATTCTTTGTAATAATTAAAATTACAATTATACAGTTAGTAAACTAACATTTTACTAACATTTATGTGGAAAACTATGTTGGCAACTAGGAAAACCCTTGAAGTTATCCACTAATACTCTAAAAATAATGCATTTTTCTACAAGGAAAGTTTTTCACATTAACAATTTCCATATGGTTTTCAACATAATTATATTACAAATAGTAATATCACCTCTGTCAAGGAAGTTACAAAAATAAAACAAAAAATTTAAAAATTCTTACATAAACAACAAAAGCACCCCTATTATAGAGGCACTTTTATTGTTACTATTTACTATTGACATTTTAAATGTATCAAATGTGCAACCCCAGGAATACTCTCTCCTTGCTGATTTGCAGTTGGACTCATCAACGCACCTGTAGCTATAAACAATACATTTCGGTACTTTTCACTTTCCATATCCTTTAATATTTTGCCACAAAGTACCGATGCACCACATCCACAGCCTGAACCACCTGCATGAACATCTTGAGTATCTCTGTCAAAAATCATCAGTCCACAATCCCTATGAACACTATCAATGTTATACCCATCATCATTTAACAATTGATGCAAAAGCTCCGAACCTACTTGTCCTAAGTCACCTGTAAAAATTCTGTCATAGTCATTAGGTGTGGTTTTGGTATCATTAAAGTAGGTCAAAATTGTGTCATAAGCAGCCGGTGCCATTGCAGCACCCATATTGTTTATATCCTTTACCCCTTTATCCACAATTTTTCCTACTGTGGCATTTACCACTTCAATGCCTTTCCCCTCATTACTGACAATTACAGAGCCTGAACCTGTTACTGTCCATTGAGCAGTTTGTGGTCTTACACCACCATATTCAAGTGGATAACGGTACTGCCTTTCTGCTGTACAAAAATGCGATGAGGTTACAACGGCAGTTTCTCTTGCACTTCCACCACCTACTGTAAATGAAGCCATAATTATCCCCTGAGCCATTGTTGAACAAGCCCCATACTGACCAAGGTAAGGGATATTAAAACTTCTCATTGAGTAACTGGAGCCTATAAGCTGATTTAATAAATCCCCTGCAAAAACAAAGTCAATATCCTCCGGATGTGTTTTGCTTTTTGTCATTGCACCAATAAAGGCCTCTTGCTGAAACTTAGCTTCAGCTTTTTCCCAAGTAGGTTGACCAGCCCTTGAGTCGTAAAAAATCTTATCAAAATATTTTCCTAAAGGACCTTCAGCCTCCTTCTTGCCAACTACTGAACTATAACCTGTTATTACCGGTGGATGTAAAAATTCTACTGTATATGAGCCAACTCTTTTTATCATAAGAAAAACCCCTTTTACACTTATTATGTGCAAAAGAGGTTCTTTTATTTTATTAAATTAAAATTATTTCTTTCTGTTTACTGTAAATGATTTTGCTGAGCCGTTATAAGCTTTTTTGCTTACTGTTGCAGTGCCGTAAACTCTGAACTTAGTTTTGCCCTTAGATACTGTTACCTTATATGAAGTAGAAGAGAGTGTTTTTACATTTTTCCACTTGCCCTTAACATTTTTCTGAAGAACATACTTCTTAGCACCCTTTGACTTACTCCAAGATAAAGTAGCTTTGCTACCCTTTACTTTAGAAGTTGCCTTAGCAATCTTGTTAGGTACAATTCTAAATGTTTTTGCAACAGAACCAATTGTAGTGCCACTACCGTTAATATAGACTGTTGCAGTACCAACATTCTTGTTATTTCTATAGCTTAGTCTATAACTTGCATTTGCATAACCTGCCTTTACAGTTAGACCACTTTGACCTACATTTCTACCGGTATATACTTTATTCTTAACGCCAACTACTGTTGCAGTATACTTATTTAGACAAAGAGCATATGTTTCACTAACATAACCGTTTACATCTTTAACCCAAATACTCATATGTGCATTATGATCTTGATTTTTGTAGGTATAGTTAAATTCATTCTTAGAATTTAAAGTTATTGCCTGACCACAAACAGTTATAGTAGTACCTGTTGTTCTGCCGTAATTGCAAGTATGAACATAGACAGCTTGTGGAGCATCTACAGTGTTTAATCTATATGTAACAGTCTTGTCGCTATTAGTTCTTACATAAGAAACTGTAGTGAATTTAGTGCTTTTGCTAACTTGACCCAGTGACATTAAGAAAGTGCTGTTTATTTGTTCTTTAGTTTTATTTTTATAGTACACCTTTACATAATAAGTACCTTTGCCTAAGAAACCATACATTGCTTCATTGTTGTTATCGTTTTTAATTACAGTCAAATCTTTCTTATAAAGCAAGTTAGGGTCAGTATAAACCTCAACAAGATATGTTTCATTCCAGCTATACTTTGTATGGTTAGTAAAACCAAAGTTAAGCATAAAGTTTGCATCATTCTTTAAAGTAAAAGAATAAACCTTTTCAAAAGTATCAACAAAACTGTCTGATGCTTGAGTTGTGCCTTTTCTTACACTGTCAATATAAGCAGTTCTGCTTTTGTATGTAGGAACATCCTTAATAGCATTAGCAGTTACTGCTGATGCTGAAACAGAACCTACCATTAGTACGCTAACAGCAATACTTATTGCCATTAAAATTGAAATTAATTTTTTAGTTTTATTCATAAATACCCTCCTCAATATTATACTACAATTATACTATTATATAAGAAATCTTTGCAACAGTTATAATTTACAAAAAAAAGACTAGACTGAACAAAATTTAGTGAATGTGCATAAATAACAAAAAGAAAAGAACTGCCTAACGACAGTTCTTTTCTTAAAATATTCTTTTTTCTGGAGAAAAAATTTTAATGAACAAAATCTATTAACCTAAATTATGGGTTTAACACTGATTTTTGAATAGCTGATGAATCCTTAACATCAATTTTACCATCTTTGTTATAGTCAGCTACTGATAGGTTTTCAGGTGCAATATCTGCCATTAGAACAACATACTTCTGAATTAATGTTGCATCCTTAACGCCTACCTTACCGTCACCATTAGCGTCCCCCAATAGCTTTTCGCTACTAGCTTCACCAACATTATATAGCATTGTTTTCTCTACAGTTTTTCCGTTAGAATCCTTAGCAACAAACTTTAGTGAATAGCTACCATCCTTTGATGGTGTCCAACTAGCAGTATTTGTTGTTGTGTTAGTTAGCTTTTCGTTATTTACATAGAATTCGTAAGAAACATTGCCCTTATTGTTATATGCTTCTGACTGTAGAGTAATTGCAGTACCAACACCCTGACCGGAATTTTTATCTGCACCACAGTTAATTTCTAGAGGAGCTTCGTTTACAACTGTATCTGATAGTAAAGCACCCATTCTAGCTAGTGGTACTGTAATATTATCAACATCTTCCTTTTCGTGTGAAGTTGATGGGTCATAACTATATTCAACATTTGCATTATCTAACATTGATGGGTCGTGTGGTAATGTATCCATACCGGAAGTACCGTATGTTAAAATCTGCATTGCACCAATACCCTTAGTTTCAATATAGTTTCTGTCAATGCCTAGAGTTTTTAGTGGAATAGCTACTTCATAGATGTAACCATATTCTGATTTGTAACCAAGGTCTTTAAAGTCAACCCAGCTTGAGTCAGGGTCAAGATTATCGCCAAGTTTACGGTCACCCTTTGCACCGTTTATACCAATAATTGAATCACTCTTTGTACCGTTAGCATGCTTAATCTTGAAACCGTTTCGGTTATCCTGAGCTTGGAACGAATTAACACCGATAGGAACTCTTGTGTCATAGTTGAACATATATGTTCCATCTGTATCCTTAGTATCTGCCTTAAAGATTGATGCACCACCGTTAGAGTTGTTTGTATCCATCGCTACAAGTGTATCAATATGTGTTGTGAAAGATACATTACCATCTTTAGCAACACCACCGTCACAACCCCAAACAAATGGATTTGTAAAAGTTGAACCGTCTTTATTTGTGCCTATCGCCTTGCCTGTTGCCTGTTTGTCAGGGTCAATAGAAAGTGCTAGGTACATTGGAATACTGTTTCTCCATGGTCTTGCTTCGTTTGATGTAGCAAAGTCATCACTTGGTGAAACAATATAAGTTGTGTTTGCCATTTCCCACATAAAGTATAGGTTATCATCATCCCATGCACCATATAGTGCGTATGCATCCCAAGGCTGTTCGTGCATTGAAGATGGCATATATACTCTTGGGTCATCGTTTGCAACACCCTGAGCAATAAGCATTGAGCTATCCCAATCATCTGTCTTACCATCAACTGTGACTTTCTTATACTTGCCTAATTGCATATTAGGGTTTGTACCATAGTAACCACCCTCTGCCTCAGTTGCGTGACCATCTGACTTAGCAGAGAAAGTTGTCTTTGTTGATGTAAATTTTTTCTTAAATGTATATTCTTGAGTTGTTTCAACAGCATCACTACCCTTAGTTGTAAGAGTTAGTTTAATTGTACTGTTACCGATTTTACCTTCACCGACTCTGATTGTATCACCGTTAGCATAAGTTTTCTTAGCTGAACCATCAATAGAATAAAAACCTGTCTTGCTACCCTTTAGACCAAGTTTTACTTCAATGTAATCTTTGCTGAAAACAGTACCTGATGGTGTGTAAGAAAAACCATAAGCATGGTCGTCCATCTTACCATAATTAACCCACTTAGAATCAGCAGTTAAAAGTTTACATTCCCCTGTCTTTAGGCTAAGACCTGAATTTTTAGGGAACTGTTCTTTACCTGCATCTTCTTCAAGACCATTGTTGAAAATTACATTCTCAGATTTGTATGTAGCTGGGAAATCAATAGAGTAAAGACCATCTGAACCTTTTTCCATTAACTGACCCGGCCATTTTGCATTTACTTTTGTACCGTAGGCATATACATAGACCTTTTCCCAATTGTATTTTGAGTTATCAAAATATGCCCTTGAACCTTCAGCAGCTGAAACTGAACCCATTGTGATTAATGTACAACTTAGCATAATCGCAAGTGTTAGTAGCACGCTTACATACCTTTTCATATATTTCATAGTTACCCTCCTAATATTCTCTGTGAATAATCATAGCATATTAAACACATTTGTACAATACCTTTGATTTATTTTGTATTTTTAGACAAAGAAGCAAGTGAATTATGAGACAAATAGCACAAACTAAATTACAAGACTATGAACAAACATAATATATTCCGTTAAGTTGTTCATAAAAATAAGGGAGTCTTTGCGACTCCCTTAAAAATTCAACATATTTTATTCTACATGACCACCATGCTTATAGTCTGTACCACCACTATCAGGTGTCTGAACAGAAGCACCGTTCTTTAGACTATAATATGAACTTGGCAATTCTTCTCTTCTGATTTCCTTGCCTTTCTTATTTCTATAAATTCTATACGATCTTGCCCTATAGTAAGATGATTGAATGTCATAGTTCTCACTATATGTATCAATTACATCATAAGAATCATCCTTAATACCATAGAATGTTGCGTGAAGAGTTGTACCCTCCATATAACAAGCCAGGAATACTTGATATTTAGAATCATTCTTTAACTTTAGGTCAAGATTACCATAGTCAATAGCAGCATCAAAGCCACTCTTAGCATATACTGATGGATAAGTATGAGGTGAACGCTCAGCAATAGTTAGGTTACTTCTTACTGCTGCATTGTAGATTGTTGTACTGGACTGGCAGATACCACCACCAACACCATCAGTAAAGTCACCGTCAACAATAACACCTGCTGATGCATAACCCAGAGAAGTATCGTTACTGTTACCTGTGCAACCATTAAATGACCAAGTTTCACCGGGGTCAATAATACTACCGTTACAAGCCTTTAGAGAAACTTTCATATTCTGATTACCGTTAGCATCATTTGTTGAATATGTTTCCCAAGAAGCAAGTAACTGCATATTTTTCTTTAGGAATGCAACATCATACTTAGGCTGAGTTGCAGTTCTTGTAACTGTAACCGTACCTGTATATGTACCGGAAGCATTGCCTTTTTCGACAATTGAATTTATCTGTGACTGTAAATCATCTTTATCTACCTCAAGACCTGACTTACCTTCTTCATAAGTAAACATAGGACTTGAATTAGGTTTAAACTTAGTTACCCTTGCATCCTTTGCTTTCACATTATATTTCTTGTAAATCTTATTAATTAACTTGTCAACTGATGACTGGTTTAGACTGGCAGAAATCTTCATTACCTGTTCTTTAGCATACTCATTACCGTTGCTATCAGTTGTTGTTGGATAAGTTGTACCGTCAGCCATTCTCTTTGAAATAATCTTTTCATCATCAAGAACAGTAGAAGTATCATACTTAAAAGTAAAGTCATCTTCGGTATAAGTTGTTTCTTCACCGTCAACATTAACTGTAATGTTCATCTTTGGTCTAGACTTAATTTCTTCACTTTTTAGAAGAATTCTAGCCTGTACTACTGTTAAGCCACCAATATCAACACCGGAAACTTTAGTACCTTTTGCAAAAACAAATTCACCTTTGTCATTTGTAATAGCTACAGTTGGCTTTGTTTCTGAAGTAGTTGTTTCTTGCTGTGCATTATTGTTACTAGGAGAAACAACACCTTGAACAACAAATACCAATACAACACAAAGTACAACTGCTACACCAATAATAAAGCCGACAATCGCCTTTTTGTTCTTAGGCTTCTTTGTTTCTTCTTTAACATCATCAACCATTTCCGGATCTTTAGTTATATCAACTAATTCCTCGGTAGGGTTACTGTTAGAAGGCTTTGTTTCTTTCTTTTCTTCTTGTTTTTTATTTTCTTTTTTCTCTTTATGTTCTACTTTTTTCTCTTTGTATTCAGGTTTCTTTTCTTCTTTGTGTTCAGGCTTTGTTGCCTTTTTGCTAATATCTACTTGGTCAGGCTCTTTCTTCTCTGACTTTTCATTTTTAGGCTGTTCATCGTTTTTACCATAAAGAATACGATTTACTTTTTCATTTATATTACGCATATCTTGTGTATTATAGTCAGATGGCTCAAAGTTGTCATCATCTTCTAAATCAGCAAGATAATTTAGTTCATCCAAATCTCTACTCACAGAAAGCTCTCCTTCTTACATATTCTCTTTCTCTTAATCATTTCTTAATAATCGTATAATGTCCTACATATAAGAATACTACAATAAACCGAAAAATTAAAGTGACAACCTTGTAACTTTTTGTCGAATTAATGACAAAGATATTTTAGCTAAAACATTAGTTTTTAGGGAAGTTACATATAATGACAAATTATTTATATAAAAAGAAGTATCATTATTGTAGTTTTGTTGAAAAGTCCGATATTTTTTTATATAATTAGTATTAGAAATTTATATGGTGAATAAAATGAAAGTGTTAATATTATTGACCGACACCGGTGGAGGTCATCACAGAGCCAGTCTTGCTCTGAAAAAAACAATAGAAAATGTTGAGGGTAATGAGGTTGTTATTGAAGATGCCTTAATGTACAGTTCTAAATTTTTACATTGGATTGTTACCAAGGGCTACTTGTTCTTTGCAAACAAAACTCCCAGACTTTACGGTAAAATATATAACTCTGCTGACAAGGTGTCTTTCCTAGACAAGGCAGTTCATGGTATCGCTTCTTTTTACTCAAGAAAGTTAGGAAAGTTATTTGATAAATTCAAACCTGATTGTGTAATCAGCTGTCATGCCTTTTGCACAGAGATGGTATCTGCCCTTAAAAAGAGAGGTCGTACAAATGCTCTGCTATTTAGCATTGTTACAGACTATGCTGCTCATGCTGCATATATTAATGACCTTGTAGATGCTTATATTGTAGCTAACAACGATATTGTTCATCAGCTTAGAGACCAATACAATGTTGACTGCTCTATTATCTATCCTTTGGGTATTCCGATTTATGAAGAGTTCTACAAGCATTGTGATAAGTATGCTATGAGGGAAAAACTGGGACTTTCCCCTCACAAGAAAACTGTACTGATGATGGCAGGTTCTTTTGGTGTTACTAACATTCTTGAAATCTACAAGAACCTAAACAAGTACCCTAGTGATTATCAACTGATTGTTGTTACCGGTAAAAATGAAAAGTTGTTTAGAACATTCCGTCATATGGTAAGAAGTGGCGTTATTAAGAACAAAAAAGAACCAACAGTTAAAATCACTATTCCTACAAAGCTATGTTACTTTGTTGACAACATTGAGGACTATATGAGTGCCAGTGATTTAATTATCACTAAACCCGGTGGTCTTACTGTTTCGGAAGCTATGGCCAAGGAACTTCCTATGGCAATTTTCCGTTCTTATGACGGTCAAGAAAAAGACAATGCTGAGTTCTTAAAAAGGCATAACCTAGCCTTTACCCTTAGAAAAGGCAGAGAAGGAATACATCAGCTAAATGACTTTATTGCCAATGACCAAGAACTTGAAATGATGCGTAACAACATACATATCTTCAAGAAAGAAAATAGCAGTCAAAACATTTACAGACTACTTGAAGAAAAACTTCATCAATCTAATAACTAACTGTAAAAGTCACATTTTTATGTGGCTTTTATTTTTTAATTAATTATCCTTTAACCTTACTGCAAGTACAGTTATATCATCATCTTTTATACCTTCATTATGTCGCATAGCTTCTTCAACAACTGCCTCGGCAAGTTCCTGACAGCTACCTTTATTCCAAGACTTTATTAAACTTAGTAGCCATTTATCGTCACCCATAATAGCTCCATCACTTAACATAACAATCATATCCTCTCCGGAAAGGGTGGTTTCCTCTTTTGTAAAATACACTTCGTTTAATATACCTGCCGGAATTGATGGTATTTCTTTTCGCATCACCCTACCTTTCTTTTTCACATATGTATAAGGTGCACCGGCTTTTAGAAATTCCGTTCTGCCTGTAAATAGATTGATTGAAGAAACATCAACTGTAGCCAAGCTTTCTTCTTGACTTTTTACCATCAATGCTGAATTTGTCAACCCTAAAGCACAATCAAATGAAAGTCCTGATTTTACTAGTTTTTCCATTAGGTTTACTGTCATCATAGAGTCAACTGCTGCTCTGCCACCGGTACCCATACCATCACTGATTAGGGAAACAAAGTTACCTTTATCATCGTTAAAACATACTATACTGTCACCACACATTCTGCCATTATTAGCAATATGCTGATATGAACCAACTTCAGTTTCGTACAGTGGTCTTTCGTTTAGTACAACTCTCACTCTATCTTGAGCAATAGTAGTTACCGGATCAAGAAATCTTCTGCCACAACATTTTTCCACTTCTCTCCTAAGTACAGATTTTTTAATTGAACCTTTACTTCTTTCGGAAAGTTCCATTTCTACTGTCATTTCACTATCCATAATCCTACAATTGCAAAGTATAGGAATAAGGTTATATTGCCTTAGCATATAGGAAATTTTCTCACTACTGTCTAAATCACACACATCTGTCTTAGAAAATTCATCTGCCATATCTTTTAATATGTCGGAAAGTCCACCAAACTGACCTGCAAGACCACCTCTGATAGTATCAATTCTCCTCATACTTTCCATACTCATAAGGTAGGACTGATAATACCGATTTATTGCAGTACTTAGTTCAGATTTTCTACAACATTTCTTAACAAACAAAGCATCAATATCATCAACAGTTATGTGGCAATTTTTCTTTAAATTTTCTGTTAATCGGTTAAAATCATCCTCAGAAACACCTTTCTCTCTTTCCCAACAAAATACCCTCATTCCACAACTTGAACAAACATTTGCTTTAGCATTTAAGTAAACATCAGGAAAAGAATCAACATTCATTTCTCGCATTTTGTCAGAAACTCTTGTAACACAAGAAGATACATCTTTCAAGGCTTTTGAAGAAAAGTTAAGCCTACTGATAACATTCTCTTTTAAGGCAATGCCACTATTTACATCATCACAAGGAGAAAACAAAGCCGAAACAACATTGCCAACTGCATTAGGTATCATAAAGAATAACCCGGCACCAAATACAGACTCTACTGCTAATGCAAAAATCAAGTCCTTATCACCTGAAGAAAAAGACATTATTATATTTGACAATATAAATGCAACTGCAGTACCAATCTTTCCTGTAGAAGAGAAAAGACCAGCCATAAGACCACCAAATCCAAAACCACCACACAAAAAGCTAAGTGAAAGTGAACTTAAAGAAAACACAACACCGGTTGAAATGCCACCGATTGTACCACCGGCAACACCACCAAACTTAGCACAAAGAAGTACAACTACAACTGCTAATGCTCTACCAAAGGAAAATTCACCAATGCCAAGTCCACCAAGTGCAAGTAACAGAATGCAACCTGACATTACTATGCAAGAAAGTTCTTGCTGAGTAAATGAAGTTAAGTTTCTCCTAGAGGAACAAAGGCAAATTGCTCTATCTAAGAAAAATGCACCTGATGCTGAAATTAATGCTTCAACTGTACAAAGTGCAAATGAACTTAACTGAGAAGTATCGGAAAAAAGCAATGCAATACCAGTTGCAAATACCGGTAAAAAAGCTACCATTGATGGAAAGGCAGTACTTTTGCTGATATTCTTAATATCATTTGCAACAAACCTAATAGCACCGATGGCAACCACAATTGCTATGTATCTAAAACAATTTTCCGGATCAAGCACAACATATCCGAAGATTGTACCAAGCATTGAAGTTATAAGATTTCTATAAGGAACTGAAGCAACATATGCTGCACCAAATGGAGAAAGTTGCCCAAAAACTGCACCTCTTGAAATTAACACACCACACAAAAAATATATGCTTTGCATCAAAATATTTTTTCCTGTTGAACTTTCTTTAAATTCATTCCACCTACCGGAAAGTAGCTTTTTAACTGCTGTCATTTTTACACATCCTGTCATATTAATAAGGGTAATTTCATATCCTTGATATTGTGTTTTTATTATAGTCAGTTGCCCACAACAGTTTTGTCACAATGTGAATGTACCTTTTTAGTTTGTTTTCCTTTACTTTGTAGAATAAAAAAAGAAAGCTCCCATTGTCGAGAGCTTTCCTCATTTTTACCGTTATATCGGTAGAAAAAATTATTTTGTTGAATGTAAAACGATTGTGCTATAAGCAGGTAAAGTTAGTACATTTTTCTCGATTGATACCTTACCACTCTTTGCACTAAACATACCGGCAATTTTGTAATCATCATCAATCAGTTTATCTGTGATTTCAAAATTGTGCTTGTCTGTATCTAGGTTGTGAAGTACAAGATACTTTTCGTTTTTGTATGTTAGGTAGTAACCACCTACACCACTACCACCATCAAAATCATCAGGTAAAGCAGAGATTGTACCTCTTGCAATGCCTGGGTGACAATTTCTAAGTTTAATTAACTTTTTGTAGAAGTTCAGTAGACTATCCTTGTTCTTGTCCTGTTGCTTAACGCCACCACCATCAGTATTGTCTTCAACTCTGTCAATACCGTTAGCAGTAACATTTGGAAGATTGTCACTATCCCAAATCATAGCAGTTCTCTTTGCCGGGTCATCACCTTCGTCATATGTTTCCATACCAAGTTCTTCACCGTAATAAGTGAAAGCATTACCGGGTGTTGTCATATATAGGGCAGCAGCCATCTTTTTCTGATATAACTCAGTTAGTGAGTCACCAACACGATTCATATCATGGTTAGTTAGGAAATAAGCATTAATTGTATTTTTATTAGCTTCCTTAGTTTTCTTTTCATAACTTAAAAGTGTATCTGTGTAATCATTAATAGAACCGGAAATAACACTAGCTAGGAATTTACCACTGGTATCGCCAAATGGGAAAGCAAATAAACTGTCGATACCGGACTTGTACATTGCAGTAACTTCGTTCATATCTGATGACCAGTCTTCACCAACCATATAAATGTCGTTCTTTTCTTTCTTGCAAGTGTCATAGAACCACTTTAGAGCTTCAGAACTCTTTTCATAGTCATTGTAATATAGGTATCTAACTGCATCAAGTCTGAAACCTGCTATGCCTCTATCAATCCAGAATTTTGCAGCCTTAGCCATTTCCTTCTTTGTACCTTCATAGTCGTAGTTCCATTCAGGCATTGTGTCAGTAAAGTTGCTTTCATAGATAATACTGCTATCATCAGGGTCACAGTTATAACCTGATTCAGTTTCAGAAGATTTCTTAATGTTAAAGTACTTTGCGTAACCGTTAAAGTTGCCTTTTTCAGCTTCTTTAAGAGCTTTTTTAAACCAAGGATGTTCGCTGGAACAATGGTTAGGAACAAAGTCAATAATAACATCAATACCACGCTTATCGCATTCCTTGATTAACTGGTCAAAGTCATCAAGTGTACCAAACTGAGGGTCAATGTTGTAATAATCCTTAACATCATACTTGTGATATGATGGTGAAGGCATCATTGGGCTTAGCCAAATACCTGTATAACCAAGGTCAGTATCTGTACTGTCATCACCGTCATTAATGTAATCCAGCTTACTGATAATACCTTGAATATCGCCGATACCATCGTTATTTGAATCGCAGAATGAGCCAATCCAAATTTGGTAATAAGTGTTGTACTTATCCTTAGGAAGATTTACTTTTGCATTTTCCATTAAATCTTCTGTTGACTTTGTACAACCTGAAAATACTACGGCAGTTGATGCAACTACCAGCACCATAAACAGTGCAACTAATTTTTTCATAGATTTCTCCTTTATCAGAATATTTAATATTAATTTTACCATTTTTCTTAGTCTATATCAATATCACTCCCACATATAAAGGGAGTGTTTACAGAAAATTAACAACCATATTTATGCAATATGTACAACTGTCATTTAACGATATTTATACATCTATGGGTATTGCTATAAACTAGAATACAAAAACAAAAAACTCCACAGAAAAATCTGTGGAGTAAATTTTTGTAAAACTAACCCTTAACGCCACCGGCTGTAACGCCTTCAACATAGTAGTTCTGCATCTTCAAGAACAACAATGTAATAGGAATTGCAACAACTGTTGAACCGGCTAAGAATCTCTGATAGTACTTAGAAATGTACTGCTGACTAGCCATCAACTGAAGACCAACAGAAACTGTATAGTTATCACGAGCATCGCCCATGATAATCTTAACTAGAATAAAATCTGTCCAAGGTCCAATAAATGCTGTTAGAACTGTGTAAACAACAATTGGCTTTGACATTGGAAGAATAATCTTCCAGAAAATCTGGTTCTTAGTTGCACCATCAATAGTAGCAGCTTCGTCAAGTGCTCTTGGAATTGTATCGAAGAAACCTTTACTAATCTGGAAACCGATACCTGCACCGGCTGAGTAACAGATAACAAGTGCAGGAAGAGTCTGAGTAAGACTCATAGCCTTTAATAGGTAATAAATAGCGATCATTGTCATAAAGCCAGGGAACATACCAATAATCATACCAATGTTGATAAGTGGTTTTCTAGCCTTAAATCTTAAACGGCTGAATGCGTATGCAACCATTAGAACTGACAATGTAGAAATGATACAAGAGAAAATTGCAACTACAAGAGTGTTAAGAAACCATCTTGGGAAGTTCAAAATTGTTGTATCAGTAAATAGGTTAATGTAATGCTGGAAAGTAAATGTTTGTGGAATTAGGTAATGAACAGCTGATGTACCTTCACCTCTAAATGAATGAAGAACCATCCATACCAGTGGAGATATCCAAATAATACCCATAACTGCAAGGATTACATATACAACGGCATTTGTGATATTTCTTCTTAACTTGTAACTTTTTATCATGAGAATGCCTCCTCATCCTTAGCAGATTTTGTCATGTTAAATGTAATTAGTGACAAGGATGCACAAACAATAAATACTAGGATACCGATAGCGGCAGCATAGTTGTAGTCTTGTTCGCTCATTGTCAACTTAAATAGCCACGTAACAAGCAAGTCGGTCTGTCCGGCACCACCGTACAACTCTTCAGTTGTAGGACCACCACCGGATAACAAGTAAATAACGTTAAAGTTATTGATATTGTTGATAAATGTTGTGATTAGATATGGTGTTGTAACGAATAGCATATATGGAAGAGTAATCTTCACAAAGCTCTTAACAGGACCGGCACCATCAATTGTAGCTGATTCATATAGGTCAGCAGGGATATTCATAAGAATACCGGATGTAATTAAGATAGTATATGGAATACCTACCCATAGGTTAACAACGATAACTGTAATCTTAGCAGTTAAAGCAGAATCGTCTAGGAAGTGAATTCTTGAAAAACCTAGATTCTGTAGTAGGATATTAATAGCACCATCATTAAACTGTAGCATCTGGTTCATAACTAGTAGAGTAACGAACTGAGGTACAGCAACTGTGATAACGAATAGTGTTCTCCAAAGAGACTTTAGCTTAATGCCCTTCTTGTTAATCATTAGAGCAACAATCATACCAAAGATATAGTTTAGGAATGTTGCAAAAATAGCCCAAATAATTGTCCATTCAGTTAGTGTTAGGAATGTTTCACCCATGTTAGCACCGCCAACATTACTGAATACATCTCTAAATGTCTGTAAACCCACCCATGTAAACAAGTGACCTGGAACCTGATGGCTGTGGTCATAGTTTGTAAATGCGATTAGCACCATAAAGATAAGTGGTAAAACAGTAAATATACCAATTAGTAAGCAAGGTAAAGAAAGAAGTGTAATTTGGAACTTCTCGTCACCAAACTGCTTTAATTCTTCCTTAAATGTAGGAATGTGCTTACCTTCAGCCTTTAGTTCTTGAACTTTCATAGCTGACTTAGTATTCATAATATAGAATACTAGGAATACAACTGAAACAACAATTGTTGTAACACCATATAAAAGGATAAGCATTGAGTTATCACCTTCAACATAGCCATAAGCACCTGTTGTCGGATCTACACCAAGTCCACCTTCCTGAGTGCCAAGTGTGCCGAACTGTGATAGTTGGTCGATACCAAAGAAAATTAGGAACATTGCATAAGCAGCTTCAATAACTAAAAATAGTAAACCCTTAATGTACTGTCCCTTGCTAATGTTACCCATACCCATAATAAGGTAAGATAACTTTGTTGCCCAGTCACCTTTAGCAAATCTTTTACCAAAGTTTGCAAATCCGTGACCTATACCTAAGAATACTTTCTTGAAAAAGTTACCAAGCATAATAAAGAACTTAGCAAGATTATGTGGTAAGTTGACAAAGAAATTCTTACTCTTATATCCAAACTTTTGGAAAGAATTTAGCTGGACATAATCTATGTATTTCATGACGTCACTCCTTTATACTTTATTTTCCGTTCATAAATACTGGAGATAACTTTCCGTTATCTCCAGTACTTAAAAATCTTAACAATTAACAGTCTAATTAAATTAGCCGTTGACGTTTGTTAAAGTATCCTTTAGAAGTTTCTTCATTGTAGCTACATCGCTCTTTTCAGTTGGCTTGTAAAGTTTGTTACCTAGGTTAGCCATTGGATCCCAGAATGCCTGGATAATGTTAGCCTGAACAACGAATGTCTTAGCTTCTTCAAGCATTGTTCTAACACCATCATTACCTTCAACTTCAACACCCTTGTTTGTTGGAGTCCAACCTAGCTTTTCTAGTCTTGTTTTCTGGCATTCAGCACTTACTAGGTAGTTAGCTAGTTCTTCAGCTGCATTAGGGAACTTAGTAACTGACTTAACACCGATGTACTTATAACCAATCATAGCAATTGTCTGTTTGTCTGTACCATTAACATTAATTGTTGGCAGAACTGTAACACCAAGATCCTTTCCTAGTGCATCTTGATTAACAGCTGCGTTCCATGTACCGTCAATACCGGCACCACATGTTCTCTTAGCTGTTGAGAAACCGGCACTGATCTTATCGACTGATGCAGATACAAATGTATTCTTATACTTGTGGAAAAGTTCTGAGAAAGCTGACATTGTCTGTGCAACTTCATTTTCGTCATATTTGTTAAACTTCTGAGTATCCTGAGCGTCACCTTTAAGACCGTCTATCTTTAGACCACCTGTGAATGGGAACATACATGCATAATAACCATCACCGGCATTCATAATAAACTGACGACCGGCCTTCTTACATGCAGCAAGAACGCCTTCCCATGACTTTGCATCTTCATCAGATACAACTGACTTATCATATACTAGATAGTAACCGTTATCTGTTTGTGGAAATGCATATAGAACTTCTTTACCGTTTAGGTCGCCTTTAACTGTTTCAACAGCAGCTTCTGTATGATTCTTCTTAATATCATCAACATAGTTGTCAAATACAGGTAGAAGAGCCTTAGCCTGTGTTAGCTTTGAGAGCTGGTCTGAAGGGAATGAAAATACATCGGCAGCAGCTTCAGAGTCGCTAAGTACCTGTGTACCGGAATCGTTTTCTTCCTGTGCTACAACTTCGATTTTAACATTCTTGTCAGCATACTTCTTTTCAAAAGCCTTAGCTTGTTCCTTCAGGATAGAAAGTGAAGCAGCTGAGCCCCATAGCTTTAGTTTTGCGTTCTTTTCAACATCTACTGTTTTTGCAGCGCCTGAAGTCTTAGAACTTGTGTCCTCAGATTTAGTACAGCCTACAAATACAACTGCCATCATAGCAGCTGCGAGAACTAATGATAAAATTCTCTTGATTTTCATTGTAATTTTCCTTCCTTTGTAAAGAGATAAATAATTTGTGTCGGTAACTACTTGTTCTCTCAGGATAGAACTTTCGTTAACCATATCACTTGAATAAATTGTACCACAAAATAGGGGTAAATTTCAACTCCCTTTGTACTTTTTATCTAAAGTTATAAAACCGAGGATTAAATTTATGCAAAATAACAATAAAAATATTTGCTAATGTGTATATTGCACAAATCACCTACCTTTTTATTATCTAATTTGCTCATACTTCATTTGTGCAAAGTGACAATTCAAATTCTTGCTAATTGAAAAATACGTGAAAACAAAATGTTGTACCTATGAATTATACCTTATTTCTACCCTATTTTTCGTATCTATAGTGTAAAATGACCAAAAACAAAAATTATGGCACAATATGTTGTTTGACAAACCTTAAAAAAAGTTGTAAATTTAGCTTATACATTTTATATAGAAAATAAAGATGGAAGTTAATTCCACAGAAAGGGTATTTTATGCAACTTTCAAAAATTTTACAAAATATAGAGTACACTCTTATTAAAGGAAACACAGAAACCGAAATTTCTGATGTTATTTATGACAGTAGAAAGGTAACTGAGGGTACAGTTTTTGTAGCACTTAAAGGTTACAATGTTGATGGTCACAAGTTCATACCACAAGCAGTTAAATCCGGTGCAAGTGCAGTTGTTATCTCTGATAATGTAGATATTCCGGAAGATATTACAGTTATCAAGGTTGATGACACAAGAAAAGTTCTCGCATATATGAGTGCAATGCTTTTTGGTGAACCTGAAAAAGAATTGACTACAATTGCTCTAACCGGTACAAAAGGTAAAACAACTACTGTTGCAATGCTAAAAAGCATTTTGGATGCTGAAGGTATCAAGTCCGGTACAATCGGTACGCTTGGTATTATTATAGGAAACAAGATTTACAAAACCAACAACACAACTCCTGAATCATACGAAATTCAACATGCTATGAGAATGATGGTTGATGCAGGTTGTAAAGTTATGATTATTGAGGCATCTTCTCTTGGCTTAAAATGGCACAGAACTGATGCTATTTACTTTGACTATGGTATTTTCACAAACTTTAGCCATGACCATATTGGTGATAGCGAACACAAGGACCTTGAAGAATATTTACAATGCAAGGCTTTACTATTCAAGCAATGCAAGAAAGGTATTTTCAACATTGATGACAAAGTATTTGACAGAATCACAGAAAATGCTACTTGTGATATTACAACATATGGCTTTAGCAAAAAGGCTGACATTGTAGGTTATGACGATAATCTAATCTCAAAACCTGGATATATCGGTGTAAACTTCAAAACAAAAGGTCTTAAGACACTTGATGTTAATGTTGCCATTCCCGGTAGATTCTCAGTATATAATGCCCTAGCTGCTATGACTACTGCAATTGAAATGGGTATTTCTGATGAGGCTATCTTGAAAGGTCTTGATACTGTTAAGGTTAAAGGTAGAGTTGAAGCAGTAAAAGTTCCGGGCAACTATACACTGCTTATTGACTATGCTCACAATGCATTATCAATGGAAAACATCCTTGAAACACTTAGAGAATACAACCCACACAGACTGATTGTACTATTTGGTGCCGGTGGTAACAGGCCAAAGGTTAGAAGATATGAAATGGGTGAAACTGCCGGCAGACTTGCTGACCTTTCAGTTTTAACCGAGGACAACAGTCGTGATGAAGATGTAATGGACATTATCAATGACATTATTGAAGGTGGTCTTAAAAAGACTAACGGTAAATATGTTGTTGTACCAAAAAGACAGGATGCTATTCGTTACTGTATGGAAAATGCAGAAGACGGTGACATTATTGTTCTTGCAGGTAAAGGACATGAAGATTACCTAGAAATCAAGGGTGTTAAATATCACCTTGATGAAAGAGAAGTTATTGCAGATATTATTGCAGATATGAACAAATAATTTTTAGGGAGCAAGGAATTGCTCCCTATTATATAAGAAAGAGGTTTTATTTTTGGAGAAAGCAGCATTAATTCTTGAGGGTGGAGCTATTAGAGGACTATTTACTGCCGGTGCATTGGACTATTTGCTGGAACAAAATATGCAATTTGAGTATGTTGCCAGTGTTTCAGCCGGTACTTGTTGCGCTTTAAGCTACATTGCAGAACAGAAAAACAGAACAAAAGATTGCCTTTTCCCTACAAACAAATCTGATGAATGGATTGGCAAAGGTTCACTAAAAAGAGGCAAAGGTCTTATTGACCTAAAGAAAGCCTTTTATGAATTTCCTTACAAACAATATCCTTTTAGATTTGACAAATATTTTGCCAGTAAAGTGACAAATGAAATTGTTGTAACCAGCCTAGAAACAGGCAAGGCTGAATTTTTAACAGAAAAATCTGATGAAAAAAGATTACTTGACATTGGTGCTGCATCAAGTTCACTACCTATCATTTCAAAAGCAGTAAAAATTGATGGTAAAAAATATTATGATGGTGGTGTTTCCGACTCTTTACCATATGAAAGAGCTATGGAACTTGGATATAAGAAAATCGTTGTAATCCAAACCAGACGACTTCATCAATACACATCATCCTCAAAAAGTATGGATTTGCTGTACAAAGCTAAGTTTGCTTTGCATAAAGATTTTCTAAACACTATGCTAAGCAGACCTAAAACTTACAAAAAACAAGCTGACCAATTAGCAGAACTTGAAAAAGAAAACAAAGTTTTTGTTATTCGTCCTACAATTCCGGAAATTTCTCGTACCGAAGATGATTATAATAAGAAAATCACTTACTACAATCACGGCTACAGTCAAATGAGAACCGGATTCAACGATTTGCAAGAATATTTGAATTCATAAAAGTATATAATATAGAAAAAGCCAACCAAATTATCGGTTGGCTTTTATCTTATCCTAGAATTTCTTTCTTTTTCTTTTCAAACTCTTCTTCAGTTAACACACCTTTATCAACTAAGTCTTTCAACTTTTTAAGACTGTCAAGTTGTTTGTTGTATTCGTTAATATTTTTCTCTGCATTCTTTTGTTGTAGTGCATCAACACCACTTTGAAGTGACTTTTTCGCAGACTCTTTTATAGTATCGGATTTACCTGATATTTTCTTAGTTCTGCTCTTTTTCTTTCCAATTCCACCAAAAATACTACCGATAACACCATTCTCAATAACACCTTTCACTGTATCCACTGTGCTAAATCCTAAAGTGTCATCCACAAGATTAATGCCATCCTTAACCTTAGCAGCACCTCTTTCTGCCATAGTGTGACCTGTGAGAAGTTCATTTGCAGTATGTACAAATTTATAGGCATCCATTCTTGAGTTGAAAGTTACTGATTTTTCCTGATGTTTAAAGTACATTTCAACTAAAGAACCTTGTTGCTTAATCTGTGGCTTTTCATTATAAAACTTCACATCTTCTTTAGGAATCACCTCAACAACTGCCTCATCACTATGCAGTAACCTTTTATTTATATTTATAAACACAAAATTCAGATTTGTTAAAATGATTTTTAATTCATCAGAACAATCACACTTAAAAAGTGGAGATTCATTTTCTCCTAATTTATAATACTCCATAAACTGCACCCCATTATTATGTTAATCAATGATATAAGTTTATCACTTATTCAGTCAAAATCATTATGCTGGTAGGTTACAAATAGAAATTTTTTGACAATTTACAAAATAGCACAATAAATATTATAAAACCACTTGACATATGGTAAATTTAATGATAAAATAACCATTGTTCGAGAATATAGGGGTATAGCTCAGTTGGTAGAGCAGCGGTCTCCAAAACCGCGTGCCGAGGGTTCGAGTCCTTCTGCCCCTGCCAAATCCAGTCCTTGAGAATGGCTTAAACAAGCCGTTTTTGAGGATTTTTTATTTTTTGAAAAAGTCTATTTGTTTTACTTCTCAACATATTTCTAAAAATTTTCTAAAAATTATTCCAAGGACCTTTTCTTTTTATCATCCAAAAACAGCTTGATGATGGGATTATTACGGTAGTTTTATCGACTTGTTTATAGAGTCGGAAATATCCATTTTTCCTGTTTTGTCAACATGGGCATAAAAGTTTAGTGTGGTTGCCGAGGAGCTGTGTCCCAGCCATTCTGCCACCTGAACAACGGTAAATCCCATATTCAGCAAATTACTTGCCACACTATGCCTTAAATCGTGTAGCCTGATCTTAGGCAAGTCGCTTTTCATAATCGTCTTATGAAATTTTCTTGTCAGGTAGTTTGGTTCAACTACACGACCGTCCTCCCAAGTACAAACATAATCCTCATCCACATAAGCACTTTTCAGCAGTTCTTTGTTCTTATCCTGTCTTTCTTTTTGCTGTAACAAAAGATTATACATACTTTCGGGTATGGGTAATGTTCTGTAACTGCTGTCTGTTTTCGGTGGTGCTGTGGTAGAACCGCCAACAGTCTGCTGAAGTGTTTCACATATTGTTATTGTCCTGTTAATCAGGTCAATGTTTTTCCACTTTAACCCAAGTGTTTCTCCACGACGGAATCCAAATACTGCACATAAAATAACAGGAAGTTCAAGTACTGTGTCTTTAAACAAGCCTATAAGCTCCTGAACCTGATTTTGATTCAAAAACTCACCCTTATATTTTTCGTGATGTGGTGTTTTTGCAACAGACGCAGGATTAGACATTATAATACCCTTTCTCATTGCGTCATTTAGTGCCTTATTTATTGTTCGGTGAATGTGGGTTATTGTAGTTGTGGAAAGTGCCTGACTGCCGTCTATTCGGCTGTGTGGGGATAAAAGGTGTTTATAAAAATCTTCCAGTTCGCAAGGCTTTAAATCCTGTAGCTTTACTCGCCTTGGTTTAAAGTAGGGTATTATGTGATTTTTCATATTGCCTGCATAACCTCTGTATGTATTTGCCCTCAAATCCACCCTTACTTCTTTGAGCCATTTTTCAAAGTAGTCACACAAGTACATATCGCAGTAAAGCAAATTCTTTTTGTCGTACTCCAAACATTTCTCACGCAAAAACTGTTGGGCTCTTTTCTTGTTTCCTTTCACCTTAAAACCCGTTGAAATCCACTTTGTCTTGTATTTAATTTTTCCGCTTTTGGTTAATTCATTTGTCCTCAAGCTTAATACGGCATAATATTTTCCGTTCTTAATCTGAAGACTTCCTGTTGTTGCCATAATATCTCCTTTCTAAGGAAACACTGATCAAATCATTTGCACATAAAGGGCTGTCAGATTTTTGTCGATTAGTTCAAAAAACCGCAGGAATGCTGACGCATTGCGAGGATTGTTTGGGCTAATCGGCGGAAAATATGCAAACAAGATGTGTGAAGTGATTTATTCAGTGTTTCCCTACGCAACAACTGCCAACACATCACTATTATTATAGCGTAGCATTGGCAGTTGTTTCAAGTTTAATTACTGCTTAAAATGAATTGCACCAAATATATCTTCGGTATAATATACTTTTTGCCGATTCTTATTGACTTTATTTCGCCATTTTCAAGCATTTTATAAACTGAATTACGGCCTAAACGCAGTATATCTTGTACATCCTTAACCTTTAATATATCGGGATATCCCGTCAAAATATCGTCACGACAAATTATGTCTGCCATAAAATTTACCTCCTATAATAAATTATTTAATTTTGTATCATCGAATAAATAAGCCTGAAACACCACACCGGTATTTGTCAAAAATTTGCCTTGTGATGTTTTTGGTATTTTATCCGACGCATCTGTGTTATCCAAAATTATTTTTGACAAAACATCATCTGCTCTCCCGCAGATACGCATATCAATGTTATTGCGGATTTGACCGCAAAGTATATTAGCATCAGGTCGCTGGGTTGCAATAACTAAATGTATCCCAAATGCCCTACCTTGCCTTGCAATTATTGATAAACGCATTTCAATTTTCCCTACTATTTTTTTCTGCGCCTTGTCCAATCCTGTTTTGTCAAGGACTTCGGCAATCTCATCACAGCCGATAATAATTCTTTGCAAAGGATTTTTTATGCTGTTATCGTTATAGTCATCGATGTTGTGACAACCTGACTGACACAACAAGGCTTTTCTGCTCTCCAGTTCCGCAACAGCTTCATCAAGGATTTTCAGCAGTTTGCCCTGCTGTGTAATAATTTCGCATTTTTCGTGCCATATTGGCGGAAAATCCACTCCACCCTTAAAGTCGGCAATGTATATCTTTGAACCTTTAACCACGCATTGCATAAGTAGTAGTTTTAACAACACGCTTTTACCTGAGCCTGTAGAACCGCCAATAAGGATATGTGGCGTCTTTGACAAATCCACTGTGACATTAGAGGTTATACTTTCACCCAAAACGATAACAGACTCTTTACTACTGATTTTACCTTTATCCCATACCAATTTTTCAGGTAAAGAATATTTACCTGAAACACATCTTACAACAATTTGTCGGCAATTTTTACCTTCCTCAATGGTGTCAATTCTCAAGTTTAAGGCTGATTCTATTTTTTCTTGATTATCTATCCATATATGAACGGGTATTCCATAAGATATAAATGTCAAAATTTCCATTCTCGAATTATCTTTAGATTTTGTCCTCCCTAACAAAATAGGTGCTTCATTTGACTGATTTACAAGCCCTATCCGATGCAAGTTATTGTTCATACTTTTTGCGCCCTTTGGCTTGCCGATTAAAATTAATACTAATATCGTTATTAACATAATCAGTGCAGCTGATATTATAGCCAACATAACATTAAATTGTTTTTGTAAAAACGGCACTTTAAAAGTGTGAACAAAGCTTATCCACAACCATATTAATAACATCGTGATTACAGAGATGCTAAAAGCAATTAGATATTTATAGTTCTTTATTATTTTTTTATTGCACCCAGCACATATAAAAATACTATCTTTATGTTCCAGTAATTATGTAAATCTTTATGATTAGTGTTATCAATCATAATTTTAACCTCCTGATTTTCTAGTTGTGTACACACCATATTCGGTGTACTCAGTAACATAATGAATGCGTCGTAAAAACGCTTTCCAAGTTTCGGGTTTTGCTGTTTGAACATCCTTATATTGATGTTCCAAAGGTATATTAGATGTGATATATACTGTATCGTAACAAGCCACTTTATCGTTAAATCTTGCCGGTAACATCAAGGGGTAAATATCAAGGTAATTTAGCATTTCTTCAACCGGTATTTGAGACGCAAACTCTTCAAAAACAAGCACTTTGTGACCGTTGTAATGGTCGAAATATACCCCGTTGTTCTTGCGGTAATTCGTGATTCTACAAATTTCGTTTGCATTATGGTTTTGAAATATGCCACTTGTTTTGCCTGTACCGGTTTTGCCGTATATGTATGTAACTGTTAAATTTCTGTTTCTATTTGAATATTTTTCGGCGAGATAAGTCTGCCTGATTGAGTCTATATCTTTTGTTTTAAAACTATATTTCGGATGTCTTTTTATTATTGCGTATGTAGTCAATCCATTTTCTATATCATCTATTAGTTCTGCCATACCCGGAGCGTTTTCATTCTGAGGTTGAGGAATTTTGCCGTATTCTTCGAATGTATTAATCAAGTTGGTCTTCTCTTTAATAGAGTTTTCCCACTTGCCCGATTTACGCAAGTAATCTCTATTCTCGTAAGCGGTTCCCTTCGCTTTATCAATATGCGCAACAGGTAGTCTGTTTTTAATTGTAATAAACCTTATTGGTGAGGATGAGTAGATGAAAATGTGTGTGTGATAAGTGCCTGTGGTTGCAATTTCGTCGACCATGCAAAAGTAAGTAGGATTAAACAACATAATTAAGTCTTTTATTTTTTCGTGGTCTAAATCATATTCTGCCGGATTATTTACGGTCAATAACCACTTGCGAGATTGTGTTGTCGTCATACTAATTAACAAATTGCTACTGCTACATTGCTACATTTGGGGTAATACTTACCCCAAATGTAGGGCGACATAACCAGCACCGTAGGGTGCCGGTTATATCGCGGTAACTTAGCCCTTGTCTTTGCCCTCCACAGCTTTGATATCGTCTGCCTTAGCACTTACCTTGTGTCCCTCTGGAGTCCAGTATATGCTTAACTCGAGGTTGTTAAATACAACTTTTGGGTAGTTACCTTCTACCGGCTTGTCTAACTTCTGCTTCCCATCAATTTTTACCACAAGCTTGTCAAATGCCCTGTCCGGTAATGCGACAGTATATCGATAACCGGATATATCATCCGAACGCTTGCCTCCGACATACGCTTTAATCGGTGCTACATCGACAAGCACTAAGTTGTTCCCCACAGATTTTAATGAATCAATGATAAGATTTTTTATTTCCATAAAAATTTTCTCCTTTATAACTATTACGATTCGGATATTTTATACAAAATTATCCGCAAAGTTGCATTCGATCCGGAAGATATTGTTTTATATACATAAATATGCAAATTCAACAATAACTTCTTAAATTATATAGTACTATATTTGGCGGGGCTTAAAATTATATATGCATATTATGGTTCGCCGGGTATACAAAACACTATATATGCCATCTGTATTACTTTCTGCCCCTATATGATGTATACTCGATGAAAAGCAAAAAGTCAAGGCCAGTTTTTAAAAAATTTGTTGTGTTTTTGCAAATTGTATCATTTTGTAATGTTTAAAACCATATTTCTGCATAATTTCTTGTTATTTGGTCGTGTTTTGTGTTATTTAGTATTAATTATTCGATAAATAAATATTGTACGATTACAATATTGTAATCTCACTTTTTTCAAAAAATTTCCCATCATCGGGAAATATTAGTGTTGAGAGAAAAAACAGCCTGTGAGATTCTTGTTTTTGAATACTCACAGACTTAATTATAGTAATAATTTTTTTGTTGAAATAATGTACCCATCTATAATATCAGAACAACTTGCAATTTTATTTTCATAATCAACCTACCCAATGATCATTAGTACTTGTCCCTCCTTGTATTTCTTCATTTTCATCCAACAGTTCCTTGAGGCAATCGTGAATCGTATGGTAATAACGGATGTTTTCAGGTTCATTATCCTTAAAGTTATGGATTAAAAAGTTTTTTATTCTATTGATTTTAACCCCACATGGTTTAAGTGAGTACTGGCCAATAGAAGGTATCATAATACACATTGTTATATTATGCTTATTCATATAATCAATTATTCGTAATAGTTGCTCAATGTTGTTCTTGGCCTCTGTATATTCATGCTTGCGTTCATAATAGAATAACGGACGCAGAAAATGATAACCGAAGTAAATTGTAGTTGGGAGCACTGTTGTTTTCAAGGGCAAACGGCAAGGAGAATCCTTCGTACCAGCCAAAACCCAAACAAGTCTCCATTCTTTCTCATATGACCATACACTTGATTTGTTAAGGGATGCACAAAGCACTGCTACATCTAAAGGCTGGTCAAATAATTTTTGTTTTTCATCGTCTAATAAATCAGATAAATCCACAGGTGAATTTGTGTAACAAACAGGAAAAATTGTTTTTGGCAACAAATGATTTTGGGGAAATTTGTTGAAATTGTACTCTACACAAATACCGGTATTAGACTTTGCATAATGCGACCACATAATATTTGAATCTTTTTCACTTGAAAAGCACGAAACATACGTTTCTAAATAATCTAACATTCTAAAACTAAGACGGGATTCATTTTTATAATACTCCTTGTAGAGCCCTACATAAAGGTCGTGATTCAGTCCTGTTTCAGATATGTTTGTGTAATTACTAAGAGATTTAAACTCACCCCACTGCCTTTCAGCTGCAATCAATCTTTCTTTTTCAGAACCGTAGCAATGTATAGCACCATCAAACAAGTCATTAAACTCACCAATTGATGATGCAGTGATTTGACCTGAGCATATGTCATCAACAACATAATTTGTAAGTGGCTTATATTGGTAAGGTTTAGGTAAAACATTTGGAAAGCAATATGGAACACCAGAACCCTAAGCAAGTCGTTTTGACACAAAATCTCTATAATTATCCCGCTGTACCAAATCAAAATATGTAATCACTGACACAATCACTTCCTTACATAACTAAATCCTTGTGGTGTGTTTTTTCGGTTCTAATAGATTATCAAATTAAATCTCTGTATTTTGATGCTATAGCTTAATAGGTTTTGTTCAAAAATCCATTTAGCTTTCGTTTTATGACATTGTCTCTTGCTAGAATATCATAATACAATGCCTTTTGGTCGTCAGTTTTGGGATTAACCAAGTCAAAGAATGTAATTTTGACACTTACTAAATATTGATACTCTTTTTTAATATCCAGATAGTTGTCGAGTTTATCCTTTTCAACATAACCATTAACGGCTAAATCTATTACTGAATCAAAAGATGAAAAAGGTAATGTTTGTAAATTATGTATTACCTTATTATCTAAATCTGATTTGTTTCCATCTACCTTTGGTATGATAAATTCTTCAATAATTGCTTTGTTATCAAGAAGCTTCAAATTGCCCAAGCATTCCTGATAGGTCTTTTTTATTAAAGTATCAACTGTGTCTCTTGCGTTAGCATCTTTTTCGTTTTGTTTGTTATCAATGTAATAAAACGATACAACATATAAAACAAGCACTATAACCGAGTTAAAAATGATGCCAAACATATCAACATTTATATTAGAAAACGGTAATCCTATAAGTGTAGAAATATTCACATAATCGAGTACAAAATATGTTATCAATGCTAAAACAATTGGAATAACGACTATATATGTTTTGCTTTTTACAGTAAGACTGGAAAATTTCGATTTTTGTTTTTGTTTATTCACAGTGTTCACCTCTAACAAGATACAACTTTTTTAGTTGCTCTTATTTTTGCATTACTGTAATCGACTACATCTTTAATTGCAAGTTTTTTCATTGCAGATATAAATGCTTCCATAAATGCAAAATCAATTTTGCCTTCTATTTCGGGTAATCTGATATATTTTTCTTTTACAACATTCCAACCACCCAATTTGTTCTTATAAGAATAAATTGGCAAATCTGTTACCTTGTTAATACACATAACCATAAACAAATACTGATTAGGCGACAGTTTGTATCCTTCTAATTTCCAACGAATAGCGTATGCATCGGAAAGGACAGTAAAATCTCTTGTTTGATAATATGCTCTGTAAACATCGCTGTTAGAGGGTATAGAGATTACATTGCTTAAAATAGTTGCTTCTGTTTTTGGCGCATAATAATTCAAACCTTGATTTTGGAAACTGGATGTCAGGCAGGGAAGGACATAATCATCAACAGGCTGTTTTGGCAGTTGTTTTGCCTTATAAGGCAATTTCTTTGTGACAACTTTTTCAAACAAATCTCCCACCCTGTATGTACCCCAATTATCATTATCAAGATTGGAAAATTTTTGAAGAGCGTCAAGCTCTTCAGTCGACAATTCATAATTGTCGAATCCGCTTACTTTTAAGTAAGCGGATAGCTCAGCTATCCGCTGAGCTTCCAGCTCAGCTATAAACGATTCCATAAAATCAAAGTCAATATCACCGTTATGTTGTGGCAATGGTATTGTTTTTGATTTAATTTTCTCCCAAGAGCACATATTTTCATATCCAAATTCCCTACTTAAGAATTTCAAAGAATTTGACAAAAATAGACCTTGATTATCAGTTATTAATTGGTTTGGTTTTAATGAGAAAACTCTTGCATGTGTAACCATTTTGTATTGAAATTGACGATAAAACGCACACCCGAACATATCGACTGTAATTGTACCTTTTTCAAAAATTCTTGCTGGAACATCAGTTTTTCCCAATATTCCATTATCAGTCAATCCTGATGTCACTACATAATCGCCTAAGCCGTTAATGTGCTTTTTTTGTATATCAAAATCCCCATTTGAACTTGTAAAAAGTTTCCCGATTTCGTATTCGCCCCACTTAACATTTCTTAGTTTTTCATTAAGTGAGGCTTCTATTTTCCCAGGCGTTCGTCCTCCAAAGTTTGATTTTTCAGAAGTGTTGAAACTTCCCAAGCAAGATAATCACTAACAGTCTTCTTAAAATCTTCCAAGGTGGGTTTTGTGTCGATAGGAGCTGTTTGATTCCAGTCTGCTCCGTTTTCAGGATCAATATGTCCCTCATAATATTCCTTTTCAGTAAGAATATTAAGTTTAGATTTTCCAAAACGCACAAGATCTACAACTTCCTGATAACGTTCTTTTGCCCTGTCAGTGTCGAAAAGATTTTTACTTGCTTTTTTACGATCGGAACGAGTGTAACCATCATTTGAAAAATCAATAAACTTAACGATATCATCCTTTTGATGAGCTTCACCTACTCGGAAAACATATATGTTTGTTTGCACACTTGATTTGCCAATAAATAAATCTATCGGCATTCTAATGCTAGCGAGAAGTGTACTATGCGTTAAAATACTTTTATTATATTCCGCTGATTTACCGGAACCGGCAGAGTTTTGAATAATGATAGCAGCATAACCCTTTTCCATCATAGAAAGAGCTTTTTCAACAAATATCATTCCGTTGCCTTCAGCAGAATACGGGGGATTCAGCACGAAAGCATCTGCGGGGAACTTTTCGTCAGTCTTACCAAATCCATAATGTCCGTCAAAATTCAGAGAGTCCTTGTTCAAAATATTCGAGCTACCGTCACCCATCATAATCATATTTAGAACAGCAAGCATATAAACGTTTGACAAAATCTCCAAACCAAGCAATTGATTTGCTTTGATTTCGGCTTCTTTTATAGCTAATTTTTCAGGGGATTTAATTGCGTTCTTGGCATCAATCAGCATTTCGTTCATAGCGGCAACAAGCAGACCCGCAGAACCCGTTGCAAAATCCCATACATAAGAGTCTTTATTAACTCTTGCAAGTCGGCACAAAAGCGTTGCAACGTAAGAAGGAGTAAGTACAACATCATTAAGCTGATCCTGCGTAAAACCGAGCCAAGAATACATTTCGTTGAACAATTTGCCTGTAAAATCAGTTGTCAAGCCAATTTTATAGTAAATACCAAGGTCATCCACTATTTTTATAAACACGCGTTTTAACTGGCTTTCACCATTTGTTGCCTTGTTAATATTATCGGTTGTCAACGTATTTTGCAGTGTTCTGACAATCAAGTCTTTTTTGTCCTTAGGAAGCTTTTTTGCATCAAGAAAAGAGTCAATTTTCCTTAGCATAATATCGCCGTCAGTATTATTTCTTTCTTCGGACGATTTAAGCTCAGCTTTAGTCAGCGGATACACCTTATTATCTACATCGCCAAGAGTTGCCATAATGGAGGCGGCAACAAGATAAACACGGTCGTTTTCACTAAGACCCTTTTCGCTCTTAAAAATATCATTATTTAACTTAACAAGACTTGCGGTAATTTCCTGTTCTCTGCGTTCTTTCAGCTTTTCAATTTCTTCGGGGGGCAGCGATAACTGCTTAACCTTTTCAATAAAATCATCAAAATGATCATTTTTCAGAAAAGAGAGATCAGAATATTCATCAACCTTTTGACCAATACCAAAATTACTTTTTGAAACATAATAAACACCAATCAGATGCTTGATTTTACCACTTGGATTTTTATAACCAGTAATACCGATAGCAATAACATCTGTATAGCTTGTATAATGCAATACGGCATTGGCATAGTGAACAGCACCATTTACTGCATAAGAGTTAATATTGGTAAAATCAGGTTGGTTCTTTGAAGTCTTATTAGCAACATTACCTTCTTCGTCTAATTTAACGAGCTTATCTTTATATCCTTTGTATTCTATAAGTATAGGATAATCTTTTCCGTCATTAGCTTTCAAAATGAGTTTAGCATCAGGGCGGTTGCCTCCTTTTCCGCCATTCTTTGAAAAATAGTCATTGAGAGCCTGATCAATCTCAGTGTTTAGTGATTCCTGTTCTAATTTATAGTCTAATTTATATGATTTAAGCCAACCGTTAGCCAAATCAGCTATGTTAGGTTCAATTGACTTTGTAGTCTTTGCTTTTCCCATTGTTATTTTCCTCCGTATTTTGTTGTTCTATTATTTTTAATATAGAAATTTAGTGTTTTCTTTACTTGAGCATATTAATTTCATTCTCAAGTTTTTGCATACTTGCCATTATTTCTTGAAATTCAGGCTTATTCCCAAAAATCATATTCTGCATATGCTTATAGTCGTCCTTTAGTGCCTGAATATTTCTTTCCGGTGGCATTAATTTTATTGTTCCGATTTTGGCTTCTTCGTATTTTGCCCACTGGCAACGATAAAACTTTTCTTTAAACTCTACCACCTTTTTAAGTAGTTCAGTATTATTCAATGCCACATTCTCTACAGGTGAGTTCATCATACAGTACAAATCATAATAATGTCTTGAATATCTTGTTGGAAAACTCTTTCCTTCCGGTCTGTTCGCTTCTCTATGTAAAATGGTTACCTTTTCCCAGAATGTTCTTTCAGGTAAAACAGTCAGAATGTCTGTTGTCGGCTGTCGGAATAATCTTGGATATTTAATAGCTGCATAAGGTGTGATTTCTCTGATTTCGGCAGGAGTCCATGCCGCTAAAGCTCCGATTTCAAGTCTGATAACAGGCAATATTGCTGTATCACTGAAATCTCTCTGATATGCAAACACAACTGTCTGAGGATCTGTTTCATCTATGTAACATTCAAAGGGTGCTGTCGTTTCTTTGCTCAAATCTTTTGCAATACTCGGCATAAAGGTATCTTTCAGAAAAACTTCCGTCTGCCTGTTTGCTTCTTTATTAAACAAATCCTGCTTTGTATTGCTTCTGTTTTCCCAAGGTTCGTCCTTTTCATATCCTAAAACTCGCCAGTCGAGAATCAAATCAATATCTTCCGAAAATCGTTCTATCAGACCATAGGCTTTTGATAAGCTCGTACCGCCTTTGAATGCAATACTACCCTTCCACTTGCAACGATGAAATAAATAGTCAAGCATAAAGCATACCCAATAGTCTTTTTCAACAATAGCCTCGGTCAAACCCATTTTTGCTGCTGTATTCTGAAACAATGCTTTTCGGTCAGTACTGTTTATTCTTGCAATATTATTCATTTTCGCTACTCCTTGCAATGGACTTTATATATTCGTAAATCCACGATGTTGTGCTTTTGGCTTCATTCAGCATTTTTTTCTTTTCATCATCGGTTAACGCTTTTGAGAGCTTGACAATGACATTATTATCAATATTCTCTTTACCAAGAGCCTTTAGCGCCTGAATTACGAGAGATGTTTTGTATGAAAGCTTTGAGATTCCTTTATTTGCAGTATGCTTAAACTTAATGGAAGTATTATTGAATGAATATTCCTTGTACGGGCCATCGCTGACATAAAGCCATATTGCAGGAACCTGTGTTGATAATCCCAGCAAATTCAATGCTGTGTCGCCACACGGAACAATGGTCCAACCATAGTTACGAGCTATTGCATTAGCTACTTTATCAGGAGCCGGTTCAAGATATTCCTGCAAAAATCTGTTGTATTCAGGCTTGTCATATACTCCACGCATAATGCGACGCAAAAGTTTTTCTTCAGTTAGTCTCATTAAACAAACACTTGACTTCTTATTGTCTGTTATATCTGCAAAATCACTCGTAACAAATACAGTACCTGTTTCTGATTCGTATATTCGTCGCCTGATTTCTTGTAAGTTATCAGTTCTTTCCATAAGTGCACCTCGTTGAAAATAGTATATACTTTTTTCAACTAAATATCAATATTAATTTCAATAAAATTTTCACTGTGTCGGCAGAGTTGCTTTATAAATAGTTAGATTTTTTCTAAAAATTTTTCTAAAAATTATTCCCGATTTTTGCTGATGGGTAAGTTTATCGTTTCCCCTTTAGTATTAAAGAAATGCGATGAACACTGAATTTGTCAGGCTAAATGTGAACAAATAACACTGGTTAAAACTGGCTAAAACACCTATTACGGTTACTCCAAAACCGCGTGCCGAGGGTTCGAGTCCTTCTGCCCCTGCCAAGCGTTGAAGTCTCAGAAATGGCTTAGATAAGCCGTTTTTGAGACTTTTCTTTTTTGCAAAATTTTCTCACTTCGGTAACTTTTTTTGAAAATTCTAAAAATTTTCTAAAAAACGTGCCGGAGAAAATGATTTTAAATGGCACTAAAAGGGCTTAAGTATCAGCTTTTTTAGGGTTGTTTTTTCGGTATTATTTTTCTAAAAATTATCCGAAAAACTTTATTTTATAGAAAAATATCACCTTAAAAACCAACAACTAAAATTTAAATTTTTATTTCCAGTTTTGTGTTTAGAGTGCGTGAAATATTCAACTTACTTGTTTTATCAACATGTGCATAAAAATTCAATGTTGTTGCTGCACTGCTATGACCTAGCCACTCTTGAACTTGTACCACAGTAAAACCCATATTTAGCAAATTACTTGCCACACTATGGCGAAGATCATGTAAGCGAATATTTGGTAAATCACTTTTCACTATCATATCGTGAAAGTTTCTTGTAAGGTAATTTGGTTCAATAACCCTACCATCAGGCCAAGCACAAACATAGTCACCATCTTGATAACCATTACCCATAACCTCTTTATCAACATTCTGTTGTCTTTTTATAGAAACTAAATATTGATACACTCTATCAGGTATCGGTAATGTTCTGTAACTACTTTCTGTTTTAGGTGGTGATGTATATGAGCCACCAACATGTTGTTGAAGTGTTTCGCTAATTGTGATGGTTCTGTTTACCATATCAACCTCTTTCCACTTCAAACCAAGGACTTCACCTCTGCGCAAACCAAATACTGCACAAAGGACTACCGGTGTTTCAATGGTTGTGTCCTTAACCATTTTCAAAAGTTGATTTACTTGCTTTTCGTTTAGATATTGACTTTTAAACTTCACAGAATGAGGTTTTCTTGCCAATGATGCAACATTAACTGTAATAACACCTTTTCGAGCAGCATCATTTAATGCTTTGCTTATACAACGGTGAATATGAGTAATAGTTGTTGGTGATAGAGGTTCACTACCGTCTGACTTACTTCTCTCAAAAACAAGGTATTTGTAAAATTCTTCAAGGTCATTTACAGTTAGTTCTTGAATTTTCACTCTTCTCGGACTAAAGTAAGGCACAATGTGATTTTTCACATTACCTTTGTATCCTCTGTATGTATTCGGTCTGATTTCTGCTTTGGTCTCTTCAAGCCACATATTCATATAATCGGCAAAATACATATCGCAGTAATCAACATTTCTACCGGAATACTCAATACATTTTTCGTGCAAAAACTGTTTTGCACGTTTTTTATTGCCTTTTACTTCAAGTCCTGTTGATATCCATTTTGTTTTGTATTTAATAGCACCCTTCTTTGTAAGTTCATTTGTTTTTAGACTAAGGACTGCATAAAATTTGCCATCCTTAACCTGAAGACTGCCTGATACGCCCATATTTCTCTCCTTTCCAATATGAGAACAGACTGCCTATGTACTATTACTTTAATTATAATCTACACAAGCAGTCTGTTCAAGGTTTTGTTATTCTTTTCTTATGTGTGGGTAATTAAAATATTTTCTTTATGAGGGACTTTTAAAATCTTTCCTATTAAAAGTTCCTAATCTGTCCGATTGAAAATCCCTAATTCTTCCTATTAAAAGCCCCTAATCTGTCCTATTGTTTTTAATAAATCTTTCCTATTTGCGTTGCAAAATTAACAATATTAGTATATAATTCAAATTAGAGGTGATAATATACTTATGATTAGAAATGAATATAAGCCAAGAATCATTGATAACACAATCAAACAGTACCTAAAAAGTTTTGGTGCTATATGTATTGAAGGTCCTAAATGGTGTGGCAAAACTTGGACATCATCATACCATAGTAAAAGTGAAATTTATATTGGGGATCCATCCGGAAATTTTCAAAATAGAAATCTTGCACAAATGTCCCCTGATTTAGTATTAGACGGAACTACTCCAAGATTAATAGATGAATGGCAAGAAGTACCTCCACTATGGGATGCAGTTAGATATAAGGTAGACCAAACAGGAAATAAAGGTCAATTTATTTTAACCGGTTCCGCAACTCCCAATCATAAAGGAATAATGCACAGTGGTGCCGGAAGAATTGCAAGAATCAAAATGCATCCTATGTCCCTTTATGAATCCGGTAATTCTAGTGGAAAAGTTTCATTAAAAGATTTATGCAATGGTAACATATGCCCTACAATGACCGGTGAAGTTAATTTAAAGGATATAATAGAATACATCATAAGAGGAGGTTGGCCCGGCAACATAAATACACCTATCGAACAAGCATCGCTTCTACCAATACAATATATTGATGCAATTATTGATGACGATGCATACAGAATTGACGGTACAAAAAGAAACAAAGATAAAATGAAACTTTTACTCCGTTCTTTAGCAAGAAATGAATCCACAACAGTGACAAATACTTCCCTTGCAAAAGATGTAAAGGAAATTGATGATACCAACATTGATAAAAATTCAGTTACAGATTATTTAGACATATTCAAAAGGCTTTTTATAATTGACAATCAACCACCGTTTTCAACTAATATAAGATCATCTGTAAGAATAAAACAAGCTGAAAAAAGACATTTTTGCGATCCATCTTTAGCCTGTGCTTTACTAAATGCAACTCCAGAAATGTTACTAAATGATTTACAAACACTTGGCTTCTTGTTTGAATCTCTTTGCGAACGAGATTTGAAAATTTATGCTGAATCATTCGGAGCCTCTTTATACCATTATCAAGATTATGATAACAAGGAAATTGATGCAGTTATTGAACTTAAAAATGGTGAATGGTGTGCATTCGAAATCAAATTAGGCGCAAACCAAATTGATGACGCGGCCAAAAGCCTATTAAATATAAACAACAGAATAAGAAAGGATCCAAAAGGCAAACCAGCAAAAATTCTATGTGTACTCTGTGGTTTATCCAATGCAGCATATAAACGCCAAGACGGTGTTTTTGTTGTGCCAATTACCGCATTAAAAAATTAATAATTATATGATAAAACAAACTGATTTCATTTTACAGAAGTCAGTTTGTTTTTTATTTGTCTTTATTAAACGCTAGTCAGTATCATAAATTTAAATCATAATTATGCTACACACAAGAATTAGTTTTATTTTATTCCATCTTTAATATCAAGAAATTCTTCAAGATATTTTTTAGGGATAAGATATCTTCTACCGGCCCTTACTGATTTTATTAAGCCTGAACGAAGCATCTTATAGGTAAGTGTTCTGCCGGTATGCAAAATACTCATTAAATCAACAGGAGTTAAAACATCACTATAATTATCAAGAATATTTTTCTTTTCACCGTCACCCATAATTTTCATCTCCTTATTACAAATTATTTTCATCAAACCAATAAGCTTGAAACAATTTCCCACTATTTGTGAGAAATCTACCTTGTGATGATTTTGCTATTTGTTCAGATGCATCTGTACTATCCAATATGATTTGTGAAAGCACATTATCTGCCCTACCGCAAATTCTTGTATCAATGTTGTTTCTTATCTGACCACTAAGAATATTAGCATCAGGTCGTTGTGTTGCAAGAATCAGGTGTATACCAAAGGCTCTACCCTGTCTTGCTATAACAGAGAGTTCAGATTCTATTTTTAGAATTTCATCTTTCTGTTGTTTAACCAAACCTGTTTTATCAAGAATTTCAGCTATTTCATCACAAGAAAATACGATTCTCTTGAGATTATCCCTTGTATTTCTGTTATACTCATCAATATTTGCAACGCCTGCATTACGCAATATTTGTTTTCTTTCCTTTAGTTCATTGGTTATACTGACAAGTACTTTTAAAAGGGCTTCCTTGTCTGTTAGCAAAGTGCATTTTTCATGCCATACAGGTGGAAAGTCTACACCACCCTTAAAATCTGCAATATATACCTCTGCTCCTTTCTTTATACATTGCATAAGAACTAATTTTAGCAATACACTTTTTCCTGAACCTGTTGAACCACCAATAAGCATATGAGGAATTTTTGCAATATTTACAGTAACTTTTCCCAGATAACCCTCACCAAGAACAATCTCAAAATTTTCATTACTAATCATATCCTCAGACCATTCAATGTAACTATGTAACTGATTTTCTCCACCAACACACTTAACTATAATAATTCGGCAATTATTACCTTCACTAATTTCATCTATATGTATATTTAGTGCTGATTCTATTTTACTTTGTTTATCTTCCCAATCAGATAACGGTATACCTAAAGTTTTGAATTTGTAAATCATAATCTTTCCATTGCCTTTGTCCTTTGACAAAAGTAACGGTGCTTCACCGGCTGAATTAACCAGCCCTATTCTATGAAGATTTTTACTTATTCCAATAGCCTCAAAAGGCATTCCTATTATTAAAATTACAATCACTGTAACGAGTAAAATCGTAGTTAGCACAAAAAATGAAATAAATAGTTTATGCACATTCATAAGTGTACTGTCAGGTTTCCAAATTACATAACGAAAATGCCAAATTAGAAAACCTACCGCTAAATATATAATTGCTATTACCCTACCTAGGTTTTTATTAAAAATTCTTTTTATACCATTAGTAAAGTAAGTTACAATAATACGCATATTCCATTCGTTATGAAGGTTAGATTTTTTGTTATTATCAATCATCATTAATCACCTTAACCTTATTAATCTCTGTTGTGGTATAAACATTAAAATCAGTATATTCTATAAGGAAATTTATTCTTCTTAAAAAGGCTTTCCATGTTTCAGGCTTATAATGCTGAACATCTTTATATTGCTCGTTTAGAGGTATATTTGATGTAATATACACAGTATCATAACAAGCTACTTTATCATTAAATCTAGCCGGTAACATTAGTGGATATATATCAAGGTAATTCAACATTTCTTCAATAGGTATTTGAGATGCAAATTCTTCAAATACAAGAATCTGTTGTCCTTTATAGCTATCAAAATTTATACCTTTGTTATATCTATAGGAGGTTATTCTACAAATGTTAGATGCTTTATGCTTTTTGTATATTCCACTTGTTTTGCCTGTTCCTGATTTACCAAACACATAATAAACGGTAACTTGTCTTTTCTTTTCACGATAAATATTAGAAAACACTGTTTGCCTTATAGCATCAATTTCTTTTATCCTAAAACCATATTTAGGATGGGCTTTGATAATTTCATAAGTATCCAATCCTTTTTCAATTTCTTCAATTAATGCAGACATATCCGGTGAATTTTCATCAACAGGCTTTGGTATATTGCCAACTTCCTCAAATGTATCAATAAGGTTTGTACTTTCTTTATTTGTTCCTTTCCACTTACCTTCTTTGCGAAGATAATCACGATTTTCCATAGCTGAACCATTGGCTTTGTCAATGTGTGCTACAGGAAATCTATTTTTTAATGTTGAAAAACGAATTGGAGACTTTGAATAAATAAAGATGTGCATATGTTTTGTGCCTAAATTACCTATTTCATCTACTAAACAAAAGTAATCAGGGTTAAACAAATGAAGAATATCCTTAACTGATTCATGATTTAGTGCATACTTTTCAGGATTATTTATAGTTAATAGCCATTTTCTGGACTGAGGATTTGCACTTCCCATATAAACAACTCCTTTGCTACTGCTACATTGCTACGATAGGGGTAATACTAACCCCTATCGTAGAGGCTCCGTTTGGTGTGCTTAAGGCACACCACCCGAAGCGATCTAGCACTTATATCAAGCCTTGGAGTTGCCACCTTGAGTACGAATACTCTTTGCAGTTGCCATAACTTTATAACCTTCAGGTGTCCAATATGGACGTATTTCAAGACCATCAAAAGTTACAACAGGATAGTTTTGGTCACTAGGCTTGTCTAGCTTACAGTCACCATCAATCTTTACTGCAAGTTTCTCAAATGCTCTTTCAGGTAAGGCAATAGTGTACTTAAATCCACTAACCTCACCTGTTCTCTTGCCATTTTCATAAACATATGCAGGAGTAACATCTACAAGTACAGGATTTTTGCCAATAGTTTTGTTGGCGTCAATCACTACCATATCAATGTTCATTTTGTCACCTTCTTTCTATATTGTTTTGCATTAATTAATGCTACTGTATCGATCGATGGCTTTAGTATATAACACAAAATTTAACAATACACTTCCTTTAAGGGAATTGACAAATAAAAAAGGCATATAAAAAGGGTATTGCATTTTCTGCAATACCCTAAATTCACCTCACTTCAATGTTTTTAGTTTACATATTTGTATAAAATTTTTATCTTCAAAACTGTCATCGATTAAATCATTGATTTTTTCTGACAAGTAAATTTTCTTGTCATAATCAGTTATAAAGATTTCATTATCCGGTATATGTCCGGAAATATATGTTAATATTTCATAATAGACATTAGATACTAGTGTATTACACCAGTATATACCGGCTTTATTAAGTAAAGCTTCACTGATTTCTATATTACAAAATAGTGAAGTTACTATTCTATAAGCTGTAACACTTTTAATTTTTAAATCATAATGATTTATTATTTTACTTATGGTTTTAGGAGAAAAGCCTCCAATTTCAGCTATCTCTCTTTGAGTGTAATGTAATTGTTTCAAAATTACATTAATAGCTGCACCAAAATCATTAGCAGCTTTTATTTCCTCCAATAAGTCTTTTTTCGCAGAATTCTGCATTTTTCATTTTAATAAAATGAAACACCCGTGTGCAAACAAACATAGTAGTAAGTTTATGTATCATATTATCACTCTCCTTTCATTATATTATATTTGATAATAATTTACCGATTTAAACTTAATGCCGGAGCCCTACCATCTGGGGCATACATTATAGGAATTCAATTCCATACTTTTATATAAAATTCAGTTAAGCATATATTGCTTATGTTTGTTTGTCTATTTAAAATATTTAAAAGATTTCCACACGGAAAAATATTATTTCATTAAAAAATTTTTCTAAAACAAAAAGAGCACAAACCAATGTTGCACTCTCAATCATTAGGTAATTAAATTTTATATCTACATTTAGGTGCAGTTCACCCAAACCCATACTAATAACAATCTTCAATAAAAAATTGAAACTAGTTTAAATTCATTCCTTCTAACTCTCTTTCATAACTCTTATAAAGAATTATGAAAATTCTAATTACATAATTATGTGTCATCAACTCAAAAAAGAGTAGACACGATAGCAAAATACACAAAATGATTGCATAAATGCTAGACCCGTATAAGCAACCAACAACATAATAAATTAGTTGGTGATTTCTTAATTTATCAACAATATAAGTTTGGAATTTATATGCCAACAAGGGTGGTTTCAAAAAAGTTTGCTAGCTAATAATAACTTGTAAAAAAACAAGTCAAATTTCTAACAATTCTATACATAATAATATGTATCTAATAATAAATAATAATATAATAATATTATATATAAATGTTTATGTTTTG
>ERZ1031449.8-NODE-8-length-48333-cov-9.434587_pt1 | contig 48333 bp, 38 predicted proteins | sample MGYA00516705_ERZ1031449 | MGnify/ENA primary metagenome ERZ1031449 (study PRJEB33719, sample SAMN04261152) | wastewater metagenome | biome: rural village; feature: human; material: feces | host: Homo sapiens | place: El Salvador | collected 2013-01-14 ... | reverse complement strand
CAAAGGTAAAGAGATAAAAAAATATGGACAAGGCTGCATCGCGGATACGCTTACCCTTTTGCATTACAAAACGATCCCTTTTGCGCTGCAAAAGAGGTCGTTTTGCTACGAAATGTAGTTCTTTTGGCATTCTGTCGATTGCACATTCGCAGCACAAATCATTGTATTCGTCTGTATATCAGCAATATCTGTGCTGCACGCGCAAAACTCAAGAATTTCGCGTCAAAGACTTCGTTGCTCGTTCAACTGGCAGTTTTGAGCGGTCAGAAATGCAAATATCATACTTGAAACTGCGTTTCAGTTGAGGTGGAAAAGTAGCAGAAGGAAGTTGTATCAAGACATAAACAAAGCGGAGAGAAAGCCCAATAAACACATAGCCAAGGATGTGTCAGATGTCAGTTATATGGGTTTAACACAAAAAAAGTAGTAGGAGGGTAAATTCAAAAGCCAATTATACGGGCTGAAAGCCCAATAAGCTCATAGCCCAGGGCACCGCCCTGGGTGTACGGATTGATAAAAGCAAAACGCCCTGCAGGGGCAAAAGCATTGATAATTAACGCTTTTGCCCTTACAGGGCGCATTGTTTTTGGCGGCTTTTTACCTCAGGGCGTTGCCCTGGGCTATGTGCTTCTGCCCCTTCGGGGCGTGCTGCTTTGACTTTTGACCCTACTCACTCAGCCTTCATTTTCAGTTGATTGAGTGGGTATAACAGGGATGCTATACACTCCTACAGATAGCTTTATTCTTGTCTTTTCGACTTTTTGTACCAAAGACTATTACTCGGCAAGCATAAACTTCTGTGCATCCTCACCCTCAATACCGTTCTGCTTAAGGATGTCGGCAAGCGAAGCGTAGTTCTTGCGGAATGTCTCCACTATCTGCTTCTGCTTCTCGGGATTGTAGGTCATTGCTATTCCGGCAGACTCCATAGTTCCGAGTGGCTCGGCAAACACGATGCCCGGGTTGTGATATTTCACGGCAATGCAGTTCTGCTGAATATGGCGGAACTTGCCGATGAGTCCGTCCGTCAGAACGGGGGCATCCTTCGCATAGACCACCTCTATAGTCTTTGCCTTCGAGCAGTCGGTCTCCGGGATGTCAACCATCAGACTGAGATTGTTGCCGTCGTATTCAAAATCGGTCTGCTTTCCGTCAACTACGACCTTCTCAGGCACTGCCGATGCCACGAGCTTCAAGCGGTATTGGCGGTGTGCAGGCATTCCGCTGTACTCCCCTTTACGTGCTCCTATACTTACACGCAATGTGCCTTCGGATGAATGTGTGGCAGACAGCAAGGTGGAAGCATAAGCTGTGGCATACTGCTTGTCGTTGCCGTTGTCCTCATACATCACGAACTCGGCATCTGCGTTGCCCGGATATACCGTCACGGTGACAGCCTCGTCGTTACGGCGCAGGTTCTTCACGTCGCCATATTGTGGAATTATGCTGCCCGCCTTGACGTATATGGGATACTCGTCGAGCAGGAACCGACGCTCAACCGTCTGTCCGCCCTTCAGCATTGTGCCCGATGTGAGTTCATACCAGTCGTTGCCAGCCGGCAGCCATACCTTCTGTAGCGACACGCCATTGTTCATAGGCTGCGTGATAGGATATACCAGATAGTTGTCGCCGAACATATACTCATTGCGGTTGGTGTAAGCCTCCTGCGCATCAGGATAGTCGTAATACATCGGTCGGCACAAAGACACACCGGTGTCGTAGGCATGGCGTGCCATAGTATATATATAAGGTGCAAGCGAGTAGCGCTGCTTGATGATGTCGCGAATGATGTCGCGCTCCTTGTCGGCAAATACCCACGGCTCCTTGTTAAGTCCTGCGTTCTTTGTGGAATGGGTGCGCAGAATGGGGCTGAAGGCTCCGAACTGCATCCAGCGTATGTACATCTCGGGATTGATAGAGTCGGCTCCCATGTGTCCGCCGATGTCGTGGCTCCAATAACCGTAGAGCACGTTGGAGGCGGTGGAGTTGTAGTAAGGCTGGAAGTCGAGCGATTTCCAGCTGATGATGGCATCGCCCGAGAATCCTATCTGATAGCGGTGGTTGCCCAGTCCGCCCCAACGGTGATACAGCATAGGCCGTGTGTCGTGATGACGCTCCATGTCTGTAAATGTGGTATAGTTGATCCACCACACATTGCTCAGTCGTGGAAACTCCTTGTCGTTGTCCCACTGCTGCCAGTCGAGCCACCAAAAGTCGATGCCGTCGCGTTCCATAGGACGCAGCACTTTGTCATACCATCCCTGCATGAATCGTTTGGACGAAGCGTTCCATGCTATATCCTTCTTCTCGGCAGGATCCATGCCCATCCAACGTGCCATGTCGGCATAGCAATCCTCATAATACTTTATGCCATCGGCAGGATGAAGGTTGACGGTTGTTTGCAGTTGCTGCTGCTTTGCCCACTTCATGAAGCCCGCAGGCGAGGGAAAGAGTCGCTTGTTCCATGTATATCCGGTCCATCCGCCACGTCCTTCCTCAGTGTAGTGCCAGTCCATGTCCACCACAAGCACGTCCATCGGGATGCTGTAAGAGTGCATCTTGCCGACGAGTTGGCGCAGTTCGTTGTCGCTATAGCACCAGTAGCGCGACCACCAGTAGCCGAACGCATAGCGGGGTGGCAACGGTTCTTTGCCTGCAAAGACCGTAAAGTCGTGCAAAGCCTTCTTGTAGTCGTTGCCATAAGCGAGGAAATACATGTCCTGTGTCTTGCCTTCGTTGGGGCGATGGGCCACCCATTGCCAGTCGCTGTTGTCGAATACGTAGCCCTCAGAGTCGTCTATGAGTGTCCATCCGCTTCTCGACAGCAGTCCGTCTTCTATCGGCATCTTGCCAGTATCGCCACGTGAGTCGCCGTCATAACCGTCGAGTGTGCGGTAGGTTCCCTTCAGATTGGCGCCCGGTGCATCCTTCTGTCCGGGATGCCAGGCAAAGGGAATGATACGTTTGCCGTCAGTCGGCTTCTTCTTTGTCTTTGCCGAGACTATTGAAAGATTGCGTTCGGTGAGCGGACCTGAGCCTTTTGTGTAAGTGAGTGTGAGATAGTCGGTGGATATGACAACCTTCTTGGCTGTCTCGCTCTTCTTGTATTTCACTTCGGGATAAGAGCGGTTGACGGCAATGAACGACTTGTTGTCAAGAAATTTTCCGTCGGGTGCATACTCCATACGCACCGTTCCGTCGGTGACAAGCGTAAAGCGCACGTTGCTGTCTTTATATACAATGTTGTCGTTCTGAGCCGCTGCGGTGAGCGTAAGGGCTGAGAGTGCAGAGGCAAGAACAAGCTGCTTGCAGGAAGAATTGTTTCGGTTCATTATCAGTATATATTTGTTGTTTGAATAATTTAAGTTTCGCAAGCGAAAGTAGTTAAGAAGTTTAGGAGTTTTTCGCGCCCTTCGGTCGCTAAGGAGTTAAGCCATTAGTTTTTTCTTTATTTATAGCTTTAAAAGCATTTGGCTTAACTTCTTAACTCCTTTAACTACTGAATTCTCTGAACTTGCGAAAGTTCAGTGAATAATCTTTGAGTGATTGTCTTTATAAATCAGTAACAGGAGGATATGACAATAATGCCACACCCTCCTAAAAAATACTACTACAAAAATCAAACCGTTTTTTATTTAGCCATAAGGCTGACAGCGAATCCGCCGCCACGTGCCTGCTTCAGCTTCAACACATCGCCCTTCTTTACCGTACGGTGAGTGATGACGTAGGCTGAAGGATTCTTCTCGTAATCGGCATCGGGTGCATCCTGATAGATGGCGCAGTCGTACTTGCGTCCTTTGTCAAGGAAATCGAGGCGCACGACTGACTTATGGCCTTCGGCATCGCACTTTCCGCCCACAAACCAATTGTCTGTTCCTTTAGCCTTGCGGGCTACAGTGATATACTTGGCAGGCTCGGCTTCCAGATAGCGAGAGTCGTCCCAGTCGCAAGCTACGTCGCGAATGAACTGGAAAGCATCGTCATACTTCTCGTAATTCTCAGGCAGATCGGCTGCCATCTGCAACGGCGAGTACATAGTTAGATAGAGTGCCAACTGTCCGCAGAGCGTTGTGTTGACACAGGATTTATTGTTGCACCACTCGCTCAGCTTCGTAACGAATATGCCGGGAGTATAGTCCATCGGACCACCCTGCAATCTGGTGAACGGCAGAATGACCGTATGGTAAGGCTCACTACCTCCGAATGCCTCATACTCTGTGCCTCGTGCCGACTCGTTGCCTACGAGATTAGGCCATGTACGGCACAATCCAGTAGGACGTGTAGCCTCATGCGCATTGACCATTATGTGATGCTTGGCCGCCTCCTTGATGCAGTAGAGATAATGGTTGTTGGTCGACTGCGAATAATGGTAGTCGCCTCGCGGAATGATGTCGCCCACATAGCCGCTCTTCACGGCATCATATCCATACTTGTTCATAAGCGTATAGGCTGCCTCCAGATGACGCTCGTAGTTCTGTGTGGATCCGCTCGTCTCGTGGTGCATCATCAGTTTCACGCCCTTGGAGTGGGCATAGTCGTTGAGATACTTTATGTCGAAGTCGGGATAAGGTGTCTGGAAGTCGAACACATAGTCCTTGTAATGACCGAACCAGTCTTCCCATCCGATGTTCCAACCCTCTACCAGCACCTCCTGAAGTCCGTTCTTGGCAGCGAAGTCAATATAACGCTTCACATTCTCGGTATTGGCAGGATGCTGTCCGTGCGGCCGGCACTTTGAATAGTCAAGGCTTTCAAGATGCACCGAAGGCAGATCGAAGGTGTAGCTCCACTGCTTGCCTCCGGCTATCATCTCCCACCACACTCCGCAATACTTAGTAGGATGAATCCACGACGTATCCTCTATCTTGCACGGCTCGTTGAGATTGAGTATGAGGTTGGACGCAAGCATGTCGCGGGCATCGTCGCTTACTATCACCGTACGCCACGGTGTGTTGAACGGAGTCTGTACATATCCCTTCATACCAGTAGCGTCTGGCGTGAGCCACGACTCGAACACCATGTTCTTGTCGTCGAGATTAAGGTGCATTGTGGGGAAGTTGACGCAGGCGGCTTCATGCAGATTGATGTAGAGTCCGTCGTCGGTCTTGAGCTGCAGTGATGTCTGTACACCCGTAGGCGAGAACGATGTCTGCGAAGCATTGGACGTTATGGCTGCCTTCATTTTCGAACGTATCTCGCTCATCTTCGATATTACGGTCTCATACTCCTGCGTGTCGTAGTCGCCCGGAATCCAATAGGCTGTATGGTCGCCCGCCATTGCAAACTGCGTGTGTTCTTCCTTCACTACGATATAGTTGAGCTTGGGCTGTTGCGGAAACTCATAGCGAAGTCCCATACCGTCGTCGTAGACACGGAAACGAATGCAGATGTCACGCTGCATTGAAGCCTGATTGAGCGTTACGGCAAGTTCGTTGTAATGGTTGCGTATTGTTGCGGTCTCGCCCCATACCGGTCGCCATGTCTCATCGAACGTTGCAGTCTGCGTGTTCTTCACCGTGAACCCGTCCATGAGGTTCTGTTCGTTCGTCCCGTTGGATGCATGCTTGTCCTTGGCAAGTTCCAGTCCGAGATGCGACGGACGTATCACTTTCTTCTTCTTGTATGTCATCTCATACGTGGGACGTCCCTCCTGCAGATAGAACTTCACCGAAACGTTGCCGTCAGGCGATGTCACAGTCTGCGCACCTGCCCCCAATGTGAGGGCAAGTGCAAGTGCTGAAAACAATATTTTCTTCATGTGTAATTGTTTATTTATTCTACAACAATCATTGTCCAATACTTAAGCTGCGGAACAGTGAATACAACGAAGTCGCCATCCTGACGATATTGCAGTTCCTGCGGAGCGCCTCCGAGTTGGTCGGGCGATGCCACCCACAGCTTCTTCACGTTCTTTGCACGCATACGCAACGTTAGGTTGTCGATGGCTTCGGGCTCGGGCATCGTTCCGTTCTTGTCGCGCCAGCTCAAGCTGTTAGCCTGACGGAAGTTGAGCAGACTCACCACTTGCTTGCCGTCTACGCTCTTGCTGTATGCCGTTACGTTGCCAAGTACGGGCGGCCATGCATTGATCGTTACCACAGACTTGGCTGCTGCAATATCGCATTGTGTCTCTGTTCCACCGTTGCGAAGCAGGTTCTGATAGGCTGTAAGGAAATCGTAGTACGCCACTATCTGCTTCTTCAGTCCGGCGCTCATCTTCACATCGGCATAAGGGAAGTATTCCGAACTCAGCATATGTCCAGCTCCGAGTTCGAGATGTGATGCTCCGAGGGCGAACATTACGGCATCGGTGAGCAGCACTCCGGGTGTATTGAACTCCGGCTTATTGTGTCCGTAGTCCATATATGCGGCATACACCTGACCTAACGTATTGCCGGAATACAGGCGATTGGCCTTCAATATGTCATGGAGGTCACTGAACTTGTCTTCACCATCCCACAATTCGGAGTACATAAAGTCAACGCATCCGGTTGAGACAATCTTGTCTGAGCCATAATTACTGACGGCATTCATCACCAGACGTTTGTCGGGCTGACGCTCTTTCATAGCTCGTATGAACGACGCATAGCCGTTAGGCAGATTCACCTGCGATCCATAATAGTCGTAATCGGTGCCACGTGAGCCAAGCTGGTCGATATGGAATCCGTCAAAATCGAGTGCTTCATACACATCGTCGTTGCGGTCGGCAAGGTAATTCTGCCAGTCTTTGTTCGACGGATCGACAAGATATATGTCGCTCTTCCAGTCTGACGGCAACTGATGGCGGTCGCATTTAGAGTGATTCTGGTCGGTATATATATACCAACGGTCGCCCACTCCATCAGCCTTTGCATCGTCAAATGCACCGAAACAGAGATTGTAGAACATTGCCTTCATGCCCAACGAGTGAGCCTGTGCGATGTAGTCCTTCACCACCGAAGTGTAGTTGTCGCGGTTGGCAATGTCCTTGTAGCTCTCGAGCAGATTGCCTGGTGTGCCGCCGAGCGGCCAATGCTGCTTGTATTGCCAATCGTAGAACTGCAATCCATTAATGTGGCAGCGGTTGAGAAAAGACAATTCGGAAGCAATAACATCCGAAGTGCGGTCGCTACCGTATGAAGCTATGAAGCCATAGCGTGGGAATCGCGCCCAATCGCTCGACACATCTACGCCAATAGTGGCGTAGATGGTCTGCTGATTGTTGCCGTCGACTGTGTATATGTCGGCCATATAGCCTGCATAATCAGCTTGCGGAGCTGTCCATGTCCACGAAGTTGAACCTAAGTTTTCGTCGGCTATCACCTCAGAACCATGACGGTAGCGTATGTGAGCCGATGCAGGCAGAGTGCCGTCAGTCACGTTGAAGCGTACAGTCTCGCCTGGTTTGTATGCCGCCTTGTCTGTAGTGACAGTGAGCGAGAGGTCGGCTGTGGTCTTCACCACGGTCTGTATAATGTCCGTAGGAACGGTAGCGGGGTCGTTGTAGCTATTGTTGTCATCGCTGCATGAGCCTATCAATAACGGCAGCGCTATTAGCAATGCATTCATTTTCATTTTATGCTTCTGTTAGATTGTTAATTTTTTGAGATTGTTACGGTCTCGTTGAGTTGGTCGAGCGTTATGGTGTATGTGCCCGACGATGTTATCTTCCACTTGTAGTCGAGGTCGCTAACGTTCACAGTCAGATACTGCGATTTAAGTGTTTCGTCACTCTTGTTGATGAAGAGAGCCTTCTCGGCAGTGCCCTTTGGTTCGGCATCGGGAGCAGAAGGCATAAACCACGCTCCGTACCAGTCGCTCTGCTTGTCGCAAGAGAACTTGAGTTCGCCTGCGTTGAGCTGACCTGTCCATGTGAATACATAAGGACTCTCTGTAGAAGTCATCGGTGTGGCATTGCCAAGATCCCATCCGTTGGGTGTAGCATCACCTACAAGGTATATCATTTCGTATGGAGTGAACTCGCTCATCATCATGCGTTCCTTGCCCGAACGAATGTCAACGCATATCTTATAAGCCTTGCCGGTCTCGCTGTTCTGCAGATTCCACTTGTTGTCGGGGTCGAAACCTGATACGAATTCCATGCTCTTGTCAGTATAAGGAGCATTTGCCTGTGTCGCCTTATACATATTTTCCCATGAATTCATTGATGTTCCGAACTTGAATTCGCCTCCTACGCCCTGCTCAAAGTAGCGCCCCATGCGGAAAAGGAACGGATCAAGAGCGTCCTGTGTCATCGGTTCAAAGCCCCATCCGGTTGGATTGCCGACAAAGAAGAGCTGGTCGAAGGCAGGGCTTATGCCTTCTGTCTTCTCTATGCTTACTGTTCCGGCAAGCAAATCGACCGTGACTTTATAGTCGTGAGCCTCGTCTATAGTCCATTTCTCGTCGGGTTGGTCATCACTTGTACGCAGTACTGGAGCGCCATTGTCACCCCGTGCGTATGAAGGAAGGAATTGTCCGAGAGTTGTGATAAACTTAATATCACCGCTACTGAGCTTGCCTTCCCATGTAAAGAGTCCGTTTGTGGTGCGTGTCATTTCCGAAGCATTGTCGGCGCTCCATCCGTTTGGAGCTGCACTACCTATTATATATAATGTAGAAGTGACCGGTTCGTATGGAGTGGCAGTAAACTGTGTGGTGGCAGTTTGTGTCTCGTCAGAACCACTGACAATTGCCGTTACGCGTGCCTCGATGTCTACGGGTGTTCCAACCGTACCTTCCATCTTGTCAAGAATGATGTTGTTGAGATTCTCAACGTTTGCACTCCATGTGTATGTCTGCGTCTGTTCGTCGACAGCTACATAAGGTTGAGCAAAATTTGTGCCTGCCTTGGCAAGCTCCAAACGGTAGCTGATACGGTTGCCCGAACCATAATTGTTGCCAGTAGACCAATTCAGCGTGACAGCATCGCTTGAATGACTGGTCTCTTCAAGCGTTGATAGGGCTTGATTGGCTGTAAGCGTCAGCTGGTCGCGTCCCTTGTCAAGTTCGGTATAGTCTTGGTCGGAGCAAGCCGAGAGGACAAATCCGACGCAGACAAGAGCCAACAGACTATAAATACAATTTATATATCGTTTCATATTGATTCGTTTTATTGTTTATAATGTTTCCTGACGTTTTAATATCCGGGGTTCTGTGTCATCAGCTGGTTGGCATCTCGCTCTGTCTGCGGTATCGGGAAGAGCAGACGTTCCTTAGTGACACGCGACTTGCCGATAGACTTCAGGAACTTCACGGCATAGTCGCCATGCTGCAAGCGTATCATGTCAAACCAGCGATGGCCCTCAAACGCCAGTTCAATACGACGTTCGTGTATGATCTTTTCGCGCATAGCTTCCTGCGACAATCCACTCACTCCAGGCAGTCCGGCACGATGACGGACGATGTTAAGAGGCTCGGCTGCCTCAGCAGTCTTGCCCTGCTCGTTGAGAGCCTCAGCCTTCATAAGCAGCACATCGGCATAGCGATACACCACGAAGTTGGCAGGATTGGTGTTATAGTCGGGCGAAACGCTTTTCGAAACGAGAAACTTGCGCACGTTATATCCGGTAGTTGAATAGCTGCTCTTGTATGTCATGCCGTCAAAATCGGGACATCCCTCATACAATACGGTAAGGTCCTTGCGCTTGTCGCCTTCCTCATACTGCGACATGAACTCTTCTGTAGGCTGGTTCCATCCGTAAGATCCTGCCACAAAGTTGGAGTTTCGTGGTCCCATGAATGTCGACAGCCAGCTCGACTGCGGATTGTTTCCCCAGAAGTCGTATTCGGTATTGCCAGAGAACTGCACTTCGAAGATTGACTCAGGACCATTGTTGATGGTAGCGTCAAAGTTTGATTCGTACGAGCATTGGCTTAGATCGTAGCCAAGAGCTGTCACATCGTCGCACAGGCTCACAACCTTCTGATAGTATTCTTTGTTGTCGGGAGCGAGAGTGAGGTATATATCGGCGAGCATTGTGTAGGCTGCATCCTTCGTAGCACGTCCAAGATTGTCGTCGTCAAGCTGGCTTTTTGCAGGAAGCAAATCGGCTGCGCGGTTGGTATCGTCAATTATCTGCTTGTAAACCTCGTCAACCGAAGCACGTGCTATGTCCGTGCTCTCGCCTGGATTGAACGGCTTCAGACGCAGAGGTACCCCACCATACAAGCGTACAAGTATATAATAATAATGTGCACGGAGGAAGTAAGCCTCACCGAGCGAACGTCCCAGAATGGTGCCCTTTTCCGGATTCTTGTCTTCGAGAGCATTGATGAGGATGTTGCACTGTCCGATACCGACCCAAGGCGAGCGCCACATGTACAGCGCCATACCATTGTCGCTCTGCGTGGTGAAGTTGGAAGCCTGAACGGTCTCAATGCCGTCGGTACCTCCACCAGCGCCTACTATGCTGTTACCAGCAACGATGTCGAGTGTCCACAGACGTTGATTGTACATATTCGACGACTGGAGTGTACGGTAGCAGGCATTTGCCATCGACACCGCCACGTCCTCGTCGACCGTCGTTTCGGGGTCGACTGTGTTCTTAGGCTCACGGTCGAGGAAGTCGCTGCATGAACACATCGAGCCTGCAAGCGCTATGTTGAGAGCCAGTATAAATATCTTTTTCATAATGATTCAGTTGTTAGAAGTTTAGGTTTAATCCGATGTTGAACGTGCGCGAGATGGGATAGCTTGAGAGGTCGATTCCGTTGACACCCACTTCGGGGTCGAAACCTGAATATCCGGTTATCGTTGCTACGTTCTCGCAAGATAATGTGATACGTGCAGAACTGAGTGTCAGGGCACGAAGCCACTGCTGCGGCACATTGTAAGAGAGCGAAATGCTCTTCAGACGCAAGTATGCACCGTTCTCAACGAAGCGGTCGCTGACGCGGTTGTTTTGGTTGGGATCGCCATAAACGGCACGTGGCATCGTTGTACTTGTACCCTCGCCATGCCAGCGTGACAACACGTCGGTGAGCTGGTTGTAGGCTGCCGACATGCCCGTAAGGTCTATCTTGTTGGCATTGAATATCTTGTTGCCAGCCACGCCCTGCAAGTATACCGACAGTTCCAAACCCTTCCATGCGAGCGTATTGCTCATCGAGAAGATGTGTGTGGGGTTAGGATTGCCTATCACGGTGCGGTCGTTGTCGTTGATAACACCGTCGTTGTTGAGGTCCTTGAAGCGTATGTCGCCAGGCTCGGCACCAGTCTGAATGGCGTGTTCTTTTACTTCCAGCTCGTTCTGGAATATTCCGTCGGTGACATAACCGTAGAACACGTTGATGGGCAGATTGTTGGCGAGCATCGTTACGTACGAGTTGTTCACCTGATTGATATAGTAAGGCACGTCGCTGTTGAGACTCTTTATCTTGTTGCGGTTGTATGTATAGACGATACCTGTCTCCCACTGCAGCGGACCCTGAATGTTGACGGTATTGAGCGAAACCTCAAAACCCGTGTTGCGCACCTTTCCGGCATTGGTGTAAGTGGTGCTTGTGTCCTCAAATCCCGAAGTGATTGGGATGGAAGCCTTTACGAGCATGTCGGTCGTATTCTTTATATAATAGTCGAATGTGAGGTGGGCACGCTGATTGAAGAGCGCAGCATCGAAGCCTATGTTAGTCTGAGCCACCTGCTCCCAATGAATGTTAGGATTAGCAAGCGTTGCCGAAACGAGTGCCGACTGTTCTGTTCCTGTCTTGCCGAACGGATATACGCTGGTGTTGTATGAAGCCAGATAGCTGTAGTTGCCCACACTGGCCTGACTGCCCGTAACGCCGTATCCAGCACGTATCTTGAGGTCGTTGAGAATATTGTTCTTCGGGAACCACTCTTCTTCAGAGGCGCGCCATGCCAGCGATACTGACGGGAATGTTCCCCAACGGTTGTTGCGGCCGAAGCGCGACGAGCCGTCACGGCGTACAGTAGCGGTAAGAAGATAGCGGTCGGCAAACTCATAATTGAGTCGTGCCATATACGACATAAGCGCCCATTCGGTCTCGTTGCCGCCGATGGCATGCATCTTCTCACCGTTGTCCATCTCGTGTACGCCATCATAAGCGAACACGTTCTTCTGTGCGTTGAGATAGTCGAAGTTGTTCCACTGTGCCGATGTACCAGCCATCAGTCCTACGTGATGCTTCTTGGCGAACGTATGGTCGAAGATGAAATAGTTGTCCCAGAGATATGTGAACGACTTGTTGTCGCTCTTGTAGCGGCTGCTCTCCTCTACGGGCGAGGGTTTCCAGTTGTGCTTAGGGGTATAGCTGTCGTTATACCAGAACTTGGCGTCAATGCCGAACGTGCTCTTCAGCTTGAGCCACTTAGCCAAAGTCACCTCTGCCGAGATATTGCCAAGGAGGTTATAGCCCTTGGTGCTGCTGCGGTCGGTTGTGGTTGGACCGATCGGGTTGCGTGCGCTGCCATACCAAAGCGAATTGCCCTCAGGTCCGGTCCACTCGCCATTGGCGTCCTTAACGGCAAAGACGGGCAGCGCTCTGTATGTATTGCCCATGTCATAACTGCCCTGCTGCTTGCGGTCGGCAGACACGGTTATGTTGGATGTCATCTTCAACCAAGGCTGCACCTGGGCATCAGAGTTCTGCTGGAAGGTGAACCGGCGGTACTTGACGCTTCTTACAATACCCGTTTGGTCGAGCATACCTCCCGACACATAATAATGTGCCTTGTCGCTGCCACCCGAATAACTCAACGTGTAGTTCTGCATATATCCGGTGCGGAACAACTCGTCTACCCAATCGGTTCCTTTGCCGAGAGCCGACGGATCTGCCCATTCGGGATTGGCGGTGTTGCCCGAATTGTTCATCATTTCGTTGCTCAGCGCTGCATACTGGCTTGCATTGAGCAGGTCGGGAGTACGTGTGGCATTCTGCACGGCAAGATTGGCAGAGAGCGAGAGGTGTCCCTTGCCTTCCTTTCCCTTCTTGGTGGTTATCATTATGACACCGTTGGCACCGCGGCTACCGTATATTGCCGTTGCCGAAGCGTCCTTCAGCACGTCCAGACGCTCTACGTCTGCCATGTTGATGGCATTGATGCCGAGGTCGGTTGGCACTCCGTCTATTACTACAAGAGGGTCGCAGTTGTTGATAGAACCCATACCGCGCACCTTAATAGTAACGTTGTCGCCCGGCTTGCCGGCATCTACAACCTGCAATCCTGCTATCTTACCCTGAATGGCCTGTCCGATGTTGGCTACTGGCGAGTTCTCCATGTCCTTGGCAGCAAGCGAACCGACAGCTCCAGTAAGGTCTTTCTTCTTCATAACGCCATAACCTACAACGACAAGTTCGTTGAGTTTGTGGACATCTTCGGTCAATACGATTTCAAGCGACGACTTGCCACCTACGGCAACACGCTGGTTGTTGTAGCCGATGTACGAAATTTCGAGTACTGCATTGTCGGGAACTGAAATCGAGAATTCTCCGTCAAGGTTGGTTACAGTGGCGTTTTTAGTGCCTTTTTGTCCAACGGAGGCTCCAATGATAGTTTCACCATTGGCATCCTTCACTACACCATGTATTGTCTTATTGGTCTGTGCGTATGCGCCTATAGGCAACATTGCAAGAAACGAACAAGCAACAATCTGGCTGATCCATTTTCGATTGGTTTTGTTCATATTATTGAATTTTTTAGTTGTTAGGTCAATTTTACGGTTGCAAATTTAGTTTTTATTTCCATAAGTTGTTCGTCAAAGTACCACATAAGTACACGCCAATGAATCTAAAAAACATTAACAACATGGTTATCAGACGTTTACAAAAACGCATTCACATCACTAAGTACATCGTCTGAAAAGCAATGATATTGTCAAAGCAACAGAATTAATGAAAAAAATGAATCGGAATGAGCAAAAAAAGCAATCATCTAATATGTTATTTCTGCAAAATTTGTAAATTTGCAGAAACCTATAGAAACCACAAACAATTCACTCTATGCAACGTTACATAGCCATTATCATACTCTTTATTGCCACCGCCACCTCCTCAATGGCAGACACCAACGGCAAGCTTATACAGCGTATTGACAGCATTATAGACAACATAACGCAGATATACGGCAAAAAGCAGGCACGCATCGACTTCTACAAGTCGATGGCACACAAAAGCCAAAAGCCCGAAACACTGCTTTCGGCTTACGACAAGCTGTACGATGAGTACTTCGTTTTTCAATTTGACTCTGCCATGGTGTATGCCGACAAGGCTATAACGCTTGCCGACCGCATCGGTGACAAATTCCATCACGACAAATGCCGCATTGAGAAAGCGTCGCTGCTGGGCGTAGGCGGACTCTATGGCGAAGCCGTTGCGCTGCTCGACGAGATTGATTCGACACACCTCGACAATGAACTACGGTTCGACTATACCATAGCCTACTACTTCATCTACACCTATTGGGCTGACTACTGTCACGACTATTACTATTCGCCACGCTATCACGAGCGTGCCAACAATTACCTTAAGCAGGCTGTAACGATGCTCCGCCCTACCGACTCTTACTACAATTTCTTCTGGGGCGAGTATTATATATATGTGGAACGCAACGACAAGCGCGCCCTGGAGCACTACTTCAAGACTCTGAGTACAGCCCCCGTAGAGTCGCGATGGTATGCCATGGCGTCGTATGCCATTGCCAACAACTACAGCGCCAACAACAATAACAACAAGTATGAGGAGTACATGCTGCGTGCATGCATTAGCGACCTGCTCAACTGTACGCGCGAAAACCTCGCCATGCAAGACCTTGCAATGTATCTGTTCAAGAAGGGCGACGACAACATTCTGCTCGCCGAGCGCTACATCAATTTTGCAATGGACGACGCCAAGAACTACAACAACCGACTGCGTATCATTGAAATATCGCAGAAACTGCCCGTCATCGTGTCGACCTATCGCGAAAAGCTGTCTTCGCAGAACAACATCATGCGCTTCGCATTGTTCGGAGTGTCTATCCTATTCGCGTTTGTTGTAGTGCTGCTATACTTCTACAGCCGGCAAAACCGACTGCTGGCACGCCACCGACACGAGCTATCCGAGAGCAACGACCTGCTGTCGTCGCTAAACGACAAACTTAATACTCTCAACTCACGATTGCTCAACACAAACAGCCGACGCGAACGTCTGGCTAAACTCTATATCGACCTTTGCGCCAAATACATCGACCGTCTGAGCAAGTTTGAGACTCTTGTGAAGCGCAAAATCAAGGTAGGCCAGGTCAACGACTTGCTTAATACGGCATCGTCGTCGCGCCTTTCGGAAGAGGATGCGGCTACGTTCATGAACAGTTTCGACACGGCTTTCCTCGACCTATACCCCTCTTTTGTCGACGAATTCAACGCTCTGCTGCGGACCGACGAGCAGATTGTGCCTCCACACAAGGGACGGCTCACCACCGAACTGCGCATTTACGCTTTGATAAGGTTGGGCGTCAAGGAGAGTTCGGAGATTGCGGCATTGCTCTTCTATACTCCTCGCACCATCTACAACTATCGCTCTGCGATAAAAAGCCGTGCCATTAACCGCGAAACTTTCGAGTGCGACGTCGAACAGCTGTGCCGTGTAATACACTCCTGACAGCAATGTTCGGCACATGCAAATATTGTACTGACGGTAAGAAATTGTTACAAACGAAAATCTGATTCTAGAGATTTCACGGGCGGTTTTTATCGTCCACGAAAACGCTTCAGTCACCTCAAAACACAAAAAGGGGCTTCTTTGCACTCCTGAAGTTATCGTTCAAGAGGGCAAAGAAGCCCTTTTGCATTGCAATTAAGCCTCTTTTGCATTACAAAACGACCCCTTTTGTGCTGCAAAAGGGGTCGTTTTGCCGTGAAATGTAGTCCTTTTGGCATTCCGCCGATTGCACATTCGCGGCACAAATCATTGTATCCGTCTGTATATCAGCAACATCTGTGCTGCACGCGCAAAACTCAAGAATTTCGAACCAAACGTCGTCTTGCTCGTTCAACCGGCAGTTTTGAGCGGTCAAAAATGCAAATATCGTACATGAAGCGGTGCTTCGGTTGTGGTGGGAAAGAAGCATAAGGAGGTTGCCATAACCACCTACTTTTTTACCGCTCAGTTCTTCTTCACCAGTTCATATATAATATGTGCGGTGCATTCCGACGGACTGTCCTCGCCTATCTTGCCCATCACCTCGCCATATCCGGCAAGCATCCGGCTGCGGTATTCGCCTTCGGGAAGCAGTCGGGAGAGTTCGCTGGCAATGTTATCGGCTGAGAATGTGTCGGCAACAAGTTCGCTCACCACCTCACGGGCGGCTATCAGATTGACCAGCGAGATATACTTCACCTTCAGTATGTGGCGACGCAGGAAAGCTATGAGACGTGGCAGCGGAGTCTCGTAGCACACCACTTGCGGCACATTGAACAAGGCTGTCTCGAGCGTAGCCGTTCCGCTGGTCACCACGGCGGCACGTGCGTGCGAGAGAAGGGCGTACGTGTCGTCCGTGACAAGCTCTACGCCTCGTCCGTCTACAAACTTACGGTAGTAGTCCATAGGTATTCCGGGGGCGCATGCCAGCACCATCTGATGGTCGGCAAAGCGCGACGCGGCATCTATCATTGCCGGAAGATTGTCCTTTATCTCCTGACGGCGGCTGCCGGCAAGCAATGCTATGATGGGGCGCGACGACAAATTGTGACGACGACGGAACTCGTCTGCACTCTCCGTGTACGATTCGCGGAACTGGCGCACCTCCTCTGCCGTTGGATTTCCTACATAATGTATAGGATAATGATGCTTCTGCTCGAAGAAGGGCACCTCAAACGGCAGTATCGAGAACAACTGGTCGACATCGCGCTTGATGTTCTTGATGCGCCACTCCTTCCACGCCCATATCTTGGGCGAGATGTAATAGTAGACGGGTATCTGCGTATGCGAATGGATATATTGGGCTATGTCGAGATTGAATCCCGGATAGTCGACGAGTATAAGTGCGTCGGGCTGCCACTCCACGATGTCGCGCTTGCACTTTGCCATATTGCGGAAGATGGTGGGCAGATGCATAAGTACGGGCACAAAGCCCATGTATGCCAGCTCACGATAGTGACGCACACGTATTCCTCCGACATCCGACATCTTGTCGCCACCGAAGAATCTGAACTCGGCGGCATCGTCTACACGGCGCAAGGCAGCCATAAGGTGCGAAGCGTGCAGGTCGCCCGAGGCTTCGCCAACAATCAGGTAGTATCTCATATATCAATTCAAAATTGAACAATCCAAAACTCAAAACTCACAATTCAAAACTCTTCAGCGTCTCGTAGTCGGTCACGTCAATACGTGTAGGCGTAATCGCCACATAGCCATGAGTCAATGCCCAGTTGTCGGTATCGGTAGCCTCGGGCTCATCATTGCGGTAGTTTCCCGTCATCCAGTAGTAGTCGTAACCATGCGGATGGCGCATTTTCACGCACTCGTTATACCATGTTCCCATAGCCATACGACACATCTTGACACCCTTAAAATCGCTGACTTTGGGGAAGTTGACGTTCAGACACACACCCTTGGGCAGTCCCTCGTCGAGCACCTTGCGCACTATCTGGCGCACATAGGGGCGCAGCGGCGTGAAGTCGGCATCGTCACGATGGTCGCAAAGCGAAAAACCCACCGACGGGATGTACTTCATGCAGCCCTCAAGCGTCACGCCCATCGTGCCGCTATAGTGTACGTTGACCGACCCGTTGTCGCCGTGGTTGATTCCGCCAATCACCATGTCGGGACGACGGTCGGCAAAGAATTCCTCCAAGGCTATCTTTACACAGTCTACCGGAGTGCCGTTGCACGACCACATCTCAAAGCCCTCTTCCTTACGGCGCAGCTTCAGGCGCAATGGTACTGTGGCTGAGAAAGCTGTGGCAAAACCCGAGCGGGCCGACTCAGGAGCACATACTACAATGTCGGCCATATCGCGCAGCATATCGACGAGGCAGTTTATGCCTTTGGCATGATAGCCGTCGTCGTTTGAAACAAGTATTAATGGTCTTTTAATATTCATAAAATTGGCTTTATTTCGCTTGCAAATGTACGAAAAAAGGTTTAAACCTCCCGTATCTCGCATAAAATATGTAACTTTGCCAAATAATTTTTGACACGAAATGGGAAAGATAATAGCACTCGCCAACCAAAAAGGTGGGGTTGGCAAAACAACAACGACAATTAATCTCGCGGCTTCTCTGGCCACATTCGAGAAAAACGTACTCGTGGTAGATGCCGACCCGCAGGCCAACGCATCAAGCGGACTCGGCGTAGACATAAAGGAGATAGACTGTTCATTGTACGAGTGCATAATCGACCACACCGACGTGCGCGACGCTATCTACACCACCGACATCAACGGACTTGACATCATACCAAGCCACATTGACCTTGTGGGAGCCGAGATTGAAATGCTCAACCTCAAAAACCGCGAGCGCGTCATCAAGAATTTGCTCGACCAGATACGCGACGAGTACGACTATATACTCATCGACTGCAGCCCCTCGCTCGGACTTATCACCGTCAACGCACTCACTGCAGCCGACTCTGTAATCATACCCGTGCAGTGCGAGTACTTCGCTCTTGAAGGAATAACCAAGCTGCTCAATACTATCAAGATAATAAAGAGCAAACTCAATCCGTCACTCGAGATTGAAGGCTTCCTGCTGACAATGTACGACAGCCGTCTCAGACTGGCCAATCAGATATACGACGAAGTGAAACGCCACTTCCAGGAACTTGTGTTCAAGACCGTAATACAGCGCAACGTGAAGCTCAGCGAGAGTCCAAGCCACGGACTGCCCGTCATACTCTACGATGCCGACTCGGCAGGATCGAAAAACCATCTGGCTCTGGCCAAGGAAATCATCAACAAGAACACACCCGGGGAAAGTGAAAAGTGAAGTTTTATCACTAAACATTAAACATTAAAAAAGGATGGCAGTACATAAGAAATACAACAGAAGCGCACTGGGACGCGGACTCGAAGACATAGAAGGAGGTATGGGACTCGACGCTCTTATCGACACTACACCTGCACGAACGCAGGGCACATCGACTATCAACGAGATTCCTCTCGACCAAATAGAAGCCAACCCTAACCAGCCACGACGCGAGTTCGACGAGGAAGCACTCGAAGAACTGGCTTGCAGCATACGCGAGATTGGCATCATTCAGCCCATCACACTCAGACAAGTCGACGACAACCGATTCCAAATCATAGCCGGCGAACGACGCTGGCGAGCCTCGCAAATGGCCGGACTTACTGCCATTCCGGCATACATACGCACTATCAACGACGAAAACGTCATGGAAATGGCGCTCGTCGAGAATATACAACGCGAAGATCTCAACGCCATTGAGATTGCGCTGGCGTACGAACACCTGCTCGACGCCGACGGCATGACACAGGAAAAGGTGTCCGAACGCGTCGGAAAGAGCCGCACCGCCATAACCAACTATCTACGACTGCTGCGTCTGCCGGCTCAAGTGCAGATAGCATTGCAGAAGAAACAGATAGATATGGGACATGCACGCGCACTATTGGCTATCGACTCACCATCCATGCAGATTAAACTCTTCAACGAAGTGGTGAAGAATGGCTACTCAGTACGAAAGGTTGAGGAAATGGCACAGATGCTCAAGAACGGCGAAGACGTGGAAAGCGGCAAGAAGAAAATCATTGCCAAGACCAAGCTTCCCGAAGAATTCACAGCACTCAAAAACCACCTCTCCGACTTCCTGCAGACCAAGGTGCAGATGACATGTTCGCCTAAAGGCAAGGGAAAGATTACCATCCCGTTCGCCAACGAGGAGGAACTGGAGCGCATCATGTGCGCTTTCGACAAAATGAAACAAGAATAATGAACCGGCAAGGCAACGGCAAGCCTACTGAATTTAATAAGAATAGGACAACAGTGAAAACTTTTTTGCTAAATATTCTGCAAACATTGGTTGTGGCTGTGGGCATGACTTTCGTCGCCGGCAACGCCACAGCACAACGCAAAGTGGCTGAGCCACTGGCAAGGATAAAGCCTGCCAATGCTGCAGCAGCCGACTCGCTGAACCCCATACTCGCCCAACAGGACACCCTGCGACTGCTGGATAGCGCCAACAAGCCGCTGCTCTCACGCAACGACTCGCTACAATTGCGCAAGGACTCTATCAAGATAGCAAAGAAACGCGACTGGGCTACGTGGCGACCCAACCCCAAACGAGCCATGTGGCTTGCACTCGTGCTGCCTGGAGCAGGTCAGATATACAACCGCAAGTACTGGAAACTGCCTATTGTATATGGTGGATTCGTGGGCTGTGCATACGCTCTCAGATGGAACAACCAGATGTATCGCGACTATTCGCAGGCCTATCTCGACCTCATGGACGACGATCCTAACACGCAAAGCTACAACCAGTTTCTGCACTTAGGAGCCAAAATAGACGACTCAAACAAAGCAAGATACCAGAAACTCTTCAAGAGTCGCAAGGATACTTATCGCCGTTGGCGCGACCTTAGTGTCTTCTGCCTCATCGGAGTTTACGCACTCAGCGTCATCGACGCTTATGTTGACGCGTCATTGTCGGAGTTTGACATCTCGAAAGACCTCTCTCTGAGAGTGGAACCGACAATAATAAACAACAACCGCGAGCGAAATCCGCTCAAATCAAACAGTCTTGGCATCAACTGTAGTCTGAACTTTTAGCTACACGACGAGCCATACGACAACCAATAAACAACGAAACTGATAAAATCGAATATATATATTATTGATGAAAAAGACATTAATACTCATAGCAGTAGCATTTATGGGCTTCTCAACCCCAATCCTCGCGCAGAGCGACGACAATGAGAAGGAAATCACCGTAACAAATGCTCAGGGCAAGAAAGAGGTTATCGACCTGCCCGAAGCGATGACAGCCGAATTCGACAGCTTGCTTTCGGCATACAACAACAAGACATATCTGCAAATCAATAACGACTGCAATATGTCGGACATCAACCCCGTGTACTCTCCCGAGGTGTACAAGGAACGTCTGGCTCGCATCCCTTCAGTCATCGAAATGCCATACAACGAAGTGGTACAGCAGTTCATCGACCGATACAGCGGACGCCTGCGCCGCTCTGTAAGCTTAATGCTTGGCGCACAAAACTTCTACATGCCGCTGTTTGAAGAGGCTCTCGAAACATACGGACTGCCTCTCGAACTGAAGTATCTGCCCGTAATCGAGTCGGCACTCAACCCCAACGCCGTGTCGCGTGTAGGTGCTACAGGACTGTGGCAGTTTATGCTTGCCACCGGAAAGCGCTATGGCCTTGAGGTGAACTCGCTCGTTGACGAGCGCCGCGACCCCGTTCTTTCGTCCTATGCAGCAGCACAATACCTGCGCGATCTGTACAAGATATTCGGCGACTGGAACCTCGTTATCGCTGCATACAACTGCGGTCCGGACAATATCAACAAAGCAATACACCGCTCAAAGGGCGAGAAAGACTACTGGCAGATATATCCCTACCTGCCGAAGGAGACACGCGGATATGTTCCGGCATTCATTGCTGCCAATTATATAATGAATTATTACTGCGACCACAACATCTGTCCGATGCGTGCCGAACTGCCTGCAAAGACCGATACAGTCGTAGTGAGCCGCGACATACACTTCGAGCAGATAGCAAAGGTGCTGAACATAGATGTCAATCAAATCAAACAGCTCAACCCGCAGTATCGACGCAACATCATCAACGGCAACACCAAGCCCTCAGCTGTACGCCTGCCGGCTACATTGGTGAGCAGTTTTATCGACAACGAGGACTCTATATACGCCTACCGACCCGAAGAATTGCTGGCAAAACGTACTGAGGTGGAGGTGAACAACACCACTCCTACATACTCACGCAGCAACACTTCAAGCTCACGAAGCCACAGTTCGGCATCGTCGAGACGCGGTCGTCACAGCAAGAAGAAGCGCTCACGTGGCGGTCGCAGCATTACAATCCGCCAGGGCGATACTCTGTCGGAGATTGCAGCACGCAACGGCACGACAGTGAAAAAGCTCAAGCGACTGAACAAAATCAGCGGAAGCAGCATTCGTGCCGGCAAGAAAATCAAAATCAAATAATATAAGTAGGCAGACCAATTCTGTCTACCAGAACGGCGGGCTCATGTCCGCCGCTCTGTATTTACATACAAATATGTCTCTTGACAACAAGGCACAAGCCTGAATCTGTAACCTGAATTACGTATTAACTTAAAGGGAGGACCCTAACTATGGACGACCAGAACTTGAAAGACCAACAGCGAGAAGCCGCTGACAACAAAATGATTGAGGACGCATTCAACGAAGTTCTCAAGATATACCTTGCATCACGACACCGCAGAAAGGTTGACATCATAAACAAAGCTTTCAACTTTGCACGACAGGCTCACAAAGGTGTGCGCCGACTTTCGGGCGAACCGTACATCATGCATCCTATTGCTGTGGCACGAATTGCCGTTGAGGAGATGGGACTCGGTTCTACCAGTATCTGCGCAGCGCTGCTCCACGACGTCGTGGAGGACACCGACTATACCGTCGAGGACATCTCCAACATCTTCGGCGAACGCATTGCGCACATCGTCGACGGTCTGACCAAAATTTCAGGCGGCATCTTCGGCGACCGTGCATCAGCCCAAGCCGAGAACTTCAAGAAACTCCTGCTCACCATGAGCGACGACATCCGCGTCATACTTATTAAGATATGCGACCGTCTGCACAACATGCGCACACTCGCTTCGCAGCCTGCCAACAAGCAGTACAAGATAGCCGGCGAGACCATGTACATCTATGCTCCGCTTGCCAACCGACTCGGACTGAACAAGATAAAGACCGAACTTGAAGACCTTTCGTTCAAATATGAGCATCCCGACGAGTACAACTATATCAAGAACAAACTCGCCGACACACAGGCACAACGCGATACGCTCTTCGCAAAGTTCACCGGACCCATACGCGAGGCTCTCGACCGCATGGGCATACAGTACGAACTGAAGGCACGCGTGAAAAGCCCCTACTCCATCTGGAACAAGATGCAGAACAAGCATGTCACCTTCGAAGAAATATACGACATCCTTGCGGTGCGCATCATCTATACGCCTAAGGTGCGTTCGGAGGAAATCAACGAGTGCTTCAAGATTTACGTAGCTATCAGCCAGATATACAAGTCGCACCCCGACCGTCTGCGCGACTGGGTGAACCATCCTAAAGCCAACGGCTATCAGGCTCTGCACGTAACTCTGATGTCGAAACAGGGCAAATGGATTGAGGTGCAGATACGCTCCGACCATATGGACGAGGTAGCAGAACAAGGCTTTGCTGCACACTGGAAATACAAGGAAGGCGAAATTGGCGACAACGAAAACGTTGACGACGATTCCGAACTCAACAACTGGCTGTCGACCATTAAGGAGATTCTTGACGACCCGCAGCCCGATGCTATGGACTTCCTCGACACCATCAAGCTCAATCTCTTTGCAAGCGAGATTTTCGTATTCACACCTAAAGGCGAAATCAAGACCATGCCTGCCGGATGTACCGCGCTCGACTTCGCCTTCCAGATACACACTTTCCTCGGCTCGCATTGTATCGGTGCCAAGGTAAACCACAAGCTCGTACCGCTGAGCCATCATCTTCAGAGCGGTGACCAGGTAGAGATTCTCTCGTCGAAGTCGCAGCATGTACAACCGTCGTGGATAAACTTCGTGTCAACAGCCAAAGCCAAGCAGAAGGTAATGGCTATATTGCGCCGCGACAACCGCGAAACCCAGAAGAAGGGCGAGCAGATTCTCGACGACTGGTTGAAGAAGAACGAGTTGGAGCTGACTACACCTGTACTCAATAAGTTGTGCGAATTTCACGACATGCAGAAGCATGAGGACCTATTCCTCGCTATCGGCCGACGCACAATATTGCTTGGCGACAAGGACGTTGAGGAACTGCTCGAAAAGAAGAAGAGCGAGTCGACAAGCAGTTGGTTCAAAAAGTATGTGCCGTTCTTCGGACACAGCGACAAGAAGGACAGCAAGAAAGCCAACTTCTTTATCGTTGGCGAAGGCTTCAACAAGAAGAAACCTGTCATCATCAACGAGGAGAACATCTCGCAGTTCATATTCCCTGCATGCTGCCACGCCATTCCTGGCGACGACATTCTGGGATATATCGACAACAAGAACCGTATCGAAATACACCGCCGCGACTGCAACGTGGCTTCCAAACTGAAGGCAGCCTACGGCAAGCGAATACTTGATGCCAAGTGGGACATGCATCATGTGATGTTCTTCGACGCTACTATCGAGATACGAGGCATCGACCGCAAGCGCATGCTGCACGACGTTTCGGAAGTAATTTCGGACAAGCTCGACGTCAACATCCACAAGATGACCATCGAAAGCAACGAAGGAATATTCGACGGACAAATTGAAATACGCGTTCACGACCGTGATGAAGTGAAGACGATAATGGCCGAACTGCGCAAGATTGAGGACATTAAGGAAGTGCTACAGATACTCTAACAAGTGCTACATATAATATAAACAATGTATATTATGGAGAAGAAATGCCTGTTTGAAGTATGCGCCAATGGCGTAGAGAGTTGTCTGGCTGCGCAGGAAGGCGGTGCCGACCGCGTTGAACTATGCGCAGGAATTCCCGAAGGTGGCACTACTCCGTCGTATGGCGAGATAAAGGTGGCGCGCCGATTGCTCACCTCTACACGCCTGCACGTGATAATCCGACCGCGCGGAGGCGATTTCCTCTATACTCCGCTCGAAGTGGAGCGCATGGAGGAGGACATACGCATGTGCAAGCAACTGGGCGTTGACGGCGTAGTGATAGGCTGCCTCAATGCCGACGGATTGCTCGATATGGATGCCAACCGACGTCTGGTGGAGGCTGCCGAGGGCATGTCGGTGACATTCCACCGCGCTTTCGACCGCTGCAACAATCCTCACGAGGCACTCTGTCAGCTCATAAAGCTGGGCATCGACCGCGTGCTTACATCCGGACAGCAGCCCACTGCCGAACAAGGCATACCGCTGCTCAAGGAGCTTAACGCCCTTGCCGACGACCGTATAACGATACTTGCAGGATGCGGAGTCAACGAGAGCAACATACGCAAGATACATGAGCAGACCGGCGTACACGAGTTTCACTTCTCGGCACGCACAGCTGTCAAGAGCCGCATGCAATATATTAACCCCGATGTATATATGGGAATGAAAGATGCCGACGAAGGTACGCTGATGTACACGTCGGCAGAAAGAGTAAAGGCTACAATATCACAACTGTGATGTTGTAGCCTTTATCCTTTTATACCAAACCGTCAAGTTATCGCTTGCTACCGTTTGTTGTAGCAACCATTGCCTTCCACTTGAAGTAGCCCATTACCGCTATCACCACATACAGACCGTACAATCCAGCCTTGAAGGGTATACCCTTTACTATATACAGATAGCAACATATTACATCTACGACTATCCAGAACGCCCATTGCTCTACGTATTTGCGTGCCAATGCCCACAAGCCGACGAAGCTAAGGGCATTGGTGAAGGCGTCAAGAGCCGGAACGGTGGAGTTGGTGAACTCGGTGAGCACGTAATATGTAGCCGCCCATGCCACCACAAGAAACACCCCGGCTGGCAGATACAGACGACCCGGCATGTGGGTGATTGGCAATGCGTCGCCCTCCTGCTGTCCGCGCTTCTTGCCGAAACGCCACGCAGCGTAGCCGTATATTGCAGCCAGAGTGTAGTACACAGCCATACCGGCGTCGCCATACAGTCCGTGACTCCAGTAGAGATAAACGTCGAGAGCCGGCATAATGATGCCCACCACCCACAGAGCTATGCTCGCACGATACTCAAGAATGAGATACACTATGCCGAGAACGGTAGTGAATATGTCGAGTCCGTGCTCTATAATGAAATCCATCATCTATTGCTTAGAATTTCAGAGTGACGTGGCCCATGCATGTGAAGCCTGCCATCGGGATGTAGGCGATGGTAGATGTGCGCTTGCCCTCGTTATACCAGTCGTAGTAGACGTAGCCCGATGCAGCGTAATGGCGGTTGAAGATGTTGTTGAAGTCGATGCCCAGTGTCACCTGCTTCATTCCAAGCGCCTTCGAAACCTTGCTTGTGTAGTTGAAAGAGAGGTCGGTCTGCGAGTAGCTCGGGATTGAACGCTCCGAGCTTTCGGTGTTGTCAAGATACTGACGGCTCACGAAATTGGTGTGCCATGTAGCGCTGAATCCGCCGAAGTGTACGTCAACAAATCCGTTGAGGATGGCTGACGGCGAATATGAGAGGGTCGACTTGGCGTATGTATTGTGTACAGCCTCGGTGTCCCAAGCCTCAACCTCCTCGGTGAAGTTCTTCAGCTTGTTCTGGCTCAACGCAGCATTGCCCTCCAATGAGAGCCACTGCAGCGGGCTCCAACCTGTCGACAGCTCGGCACCAAGACGATAACTGTTCTTGATATTGCTTGTTATAGCCTCACCGATGTCGCTCTTTGCACCAGTCATTACAAACTGGTTGATGTATCGCATATAATAAAGGTTGGCACTGGCATACCAGTTGGCAGCACGATACTGATAGCCAAGCTCTGTGTCAAACAGATGCTCGGGCTTCGGAAGCGCTGCACTGCTGTTGTCGGTGAAGTTGTTGCGCTCCGGCTCGCGATTGGCGTAGGCTACCGAAGCGTAAGCCTTGTGTCCGCCATGTGTATAACTGATGCCTGCCTTAGGATTATAGAACACATAAGTCTCGTCGATGTTGAGCTGCTGCTGTGTGTAGAACTTGCGTCCGTCCTTCTTTCCCTTGATGAACTTGTCGTTCACTCCGTCGGTGGTATAGTCAACAATGCGCATCTGCATATCGGCAAACGCATTCCAGCCCGAACCGAAATTGTATGCAGCCTTTACAAACCAGCTGTAGTCGTTCTTGTCGGCATCAGAGTCATAGTACTTGTACTTGCCGCCATCCTTCAGATACTGGCGTTCCACTTCCTCATTAGCTATATATGTAAGGTAGCCCCAGTGGTTGCAACGGAAGAGCTGGGCGCTGAGTCCACCGGTCACATCCCAAGAGTCGTCACGATACGACACGTTGTAGAGGGCACCGTAGTTGTTCTGCGTAAGTCCCTTGCGGCGCACAGCCTCCGACTCAATCAGTTCGCCGTCGGCATCATAAACGTTCAGTCCGAACTTCTTGCCGAGAGCCGAAGCACGGCGGAACTCATTGTAGTAGCCGTAACCATAAGTGTAGTGTACGGTAGCGTTGTGGCTCCAATGCTCCGACGGTTGCCAAACAAAGTTGAGGATATTGTGGTTCTGATAGAAGTTGTCGGTAGTCTGATTCCACTTGCGTCCGTCGCGGAAGTAGAACGACATGGTAGAGAGACGACCGCCGTCGGTCGACGGATATACAAGGTCTTCCATGAGCGAGTTGTATCGTCCCAGACCATAATTATACATATCCTTATAGCTGTTAATACCATACGACGAGAGCGAGTTGCCTTCATAGTCACACGCTGCAACACCGTTCCATGCCTGACCGGTCTTCTCGAAGTTGCCGATGTTCTTGTAGCTAAGCTTGAAGTTGCTGCCTATCCATGTCAATCCGCCGTAGTAAGAGCCCGAACGTCCGCTTGTGCCGTGAATATAGCCGTCGGTGTTGGTCTCATGATAGGCACCGTCGAATATAAGGCTGTTGCCGATGAGGTTGGCAGAAAAGTTGATGCCAGTGTTCCAAGTGTTGTACGAGCCGAACGAACCGGTCAGTTCAACGTACGGAACTGTAGAAGGAGCCTTAGTGGCAAGCGAAATGCTACCGCCAAAAGCACCGTCGCCATTGGTAGAAGTACCAATACCGCGCTGTATCTGGGCGCTGCCGAGAATAGAAGCGTAGCTGTTCATGTTAGCCCAGAACACCGTCTGGTCCTCGGGAGAGTTAAGTGGTACACCGTCGATAGTGATGTTTATACGGCTACCACCGGCACCACGCATACGCATATACGCTGCACCCGTGCCCATACCGTTCTCGCTCCATGCCAGCACACCGGGTGTACGGCTGAATAGAAACGGCATTTCCTTGCCTGAAGTGGCAAACTTCTGCAGCTCACCGCTCTTGATGTTGGCCACCGCAAAGGGGGCGTTCTTGGGTGCTCGCACACCCTTTACTACAACCTCATGAAGGTTCTGCACCTTCAAGGTGTCAAGTGTGGTCTGCGCCTGTGCCATCTGAACAGATGCAACACATGCTGCAGCCATAGCTACACCGATTGTCTTTTTCATCTTTTTACCTGTGTTTTTTAACGTCATCCGGTCCAATAGTTTTCCTGAAATCACCGTAATGACCAATAATACATAAAAGGGGCTGCCTTTAATGCTTAACCTTTTCGCTACGCCGGTATTGTCCGGATCAGCTCTGAGGGTATAATCTCAGACGGAAATATTCCGCCACCCCTTGGTATGCACTTTGCATTCCGAGTACAAAGTTAACAATATTTCGCTAAACTGACAATAGTTTTGACGTTAATACAAATATCGTTTACACCGCGAAGCTTGTCAGTTTGCTATCTTATCAATAAAACATTGTGTCGTTTTAATATTTTATATCGTATTCATTTGTCAGTTTGCCACAATTTATTACCTTTGCAAAACGAAATTAAAAACACAACAAAATGAGTATAATAATAAAACCAGAACACTACCATGCACTTCTCGACATGCACAAGACCGAGCAGGGCATCAAACTAATAAAAGATTTTTTTCAGGAGAATCTTTCTACAGAACTGCGCCTTCGCCGCGTCACAGCACCGCTGTTTGTGCTTCAAGGACTCGGCATCAACGACGATCTCAACGGCGTTGAGCGCCCCGTTACATTCCCAATCAAGGACCTTGGCGACCAGAAAGCGGAAGTTGTACACTCGCTTGCGAAGTGGAAACGACTCACATTGGCTGAATATAACGTCAAGCCTGGATACGGTGTGTACACCGACATGAACGCAATACGTGCCGACGAGGAACTCGACAACCTCCACTCATTGTACGTCGACCAGTGGGACTGGGAAGCCGTTGTCACCAAAGAGCAGCGCAACTTAGCGTTCCTCAAGTCGATTGTGGAGCGCATCTATGCCGCCATTCGCCGCACGGAATATCTGGTTTGCGAGACATACGAGAACATCAAGCCCTTCCTTCCCGAACAAATACACTTCATTCATAGCGAAGACTTGCTGCAGATGTATCCCGACCTCTCGCCGAAGGAGCGCGAGGACGCTATCTGCAAGAAATACGGAGCCGTATTTATAATAGGTATAGGCGGCAAATTGTCGAACGGCGAGAAGCACGACGGACGTGCACCCGACTACGACGATTGGTCTACAGTAGCCGAGAACGGTAAGGAGGGCCTCAACGGCGACATCCTTATATGGTATCCTGTGCTCGAACGCTCGTTCGAACTTTCGTCAATGGGCATACGTGTCGACAAGGAATCGTTGCTCCGCCAGCTCAAGATTGAGGGCAAGGAAGACCGTGAGCAACTCTATTTCCACCGCCGACTGCTTGCCGACGAGCTGCCGCTGTCAATCGGCGGTGGTATAGGTCAGAGCCGTCTCTGCATGGTTCTGCTGCACAAGGCGCACATCGGCGAGATCCAGGCAAGCATCTGGCCCGAAGACATGCGCCACGAATGCGCCAAGCTTGGAATGCCCTTAATCTAATGATTGGGCATACCCACTGTCTGACGAAAGTCTAAGCGTACGCATGGCGTTCAATACTGCCAGCACCATAACGCCCACATCGGCAAACACAGCCATCCACATAGTAGCCAAACCCACTGCGGCGAGCAACAGCACGAGCACCTTAACGCCTATGGCAAACCATACGTTCTGCCGTGCTATGCCCAGTGTGCGTCGCGCTATGTGTATGGCTGTCACCATTTTCGAGGGTTTGTCGTCCATCAAAACAACATCGGCAGCCTCAATGGCAGCATCCGAACCGAGCGCTCCCATTGCTACACCAACGTCGGCACGCGCCAATGCAGGCGCATCGTTTATGCCGTCGCCCACGAAAGCGAGCGTTCTGTTCTTCTTTTTCTTATCGAGCAATTGCTCGAGAATGCCGAGTTTGTCGGCAGGCAACAGCTGCGTGTGGCAATCGTCAATGCCCACACGGCGTGCCACATCCTCTCCTACTTCCTTACGGTCGCCCGTCAACATGACGGTATTGCTGATGCCCATGACATGCAATCCGGCTATGGCATCGGCTGCATCTTCCTTTATCCGGTCTGCCACAACTATATGTCCGGCATACTCACCGTCAATGGATACATGCACAATAGTACCCACTACGTGACACTTATGCCACTCTGCGCCCACCGAATCCATCATGCGCTCATTGCCAACGCACACCGTATGGCCATTCACCACGGCGCGCACGCCGTGACCGGCTATCTCCTCAACGTCTTCAACCTTGCATCCGTCTGCCTCATTTCCGAACGCCTGCTTCAGCGAAACGGCTATGGGGTGGGTGCTGTATCGCTCCACATGGGCTGCAAGATGAAGAAGCTCTTCGGGCGAAACCTTGTCGGGATGAATTGCCTCAACGCAGAATTCGCCGTGAGTGAGGGTTCCTGTCTTGTCGAACACTACGGTGTCGAGTTCTGACAGGGCGTCGATATAGCTTGCACCCTTTATCAATATGCCGTGGCGCGACGCTCCACCTATGCCACCGAAGAACGACAGCGGGATGGAGATGACTAAAGCACAGGGACACGAAACCACAAGGAATGTCAACGCACGGTAGAGCCACGTGGTGAGCGCCTCTACATAACTGGCACAGAACATTGGCGGAACAAACGCCAGAACCAATGCTACAATAACTACAATGGGCGTATAGACACGGGCAAAACGAGTGATGAACGCTTCGCTCTTCGACTTCTTCTCCGAAGCGTTCTCCACCATACTTATTATCTTTGAAGCAGTAGACTCGCCGAAAGTCTTCTGCACCTTTACGGTCAGCACGCCCGATATGTTGACGCATCCCGACACAACCTGATCGCCCTCATGCACGTCGCGAGGCATACTCTCTCCCGTCAGCGCCACGGTATTGAGTGCCGACGTGCCGTCAACAATCTCGCCGTCGAGCGCAACACGTTCGCCCGGCTTCACAATGATGGTCTCGCCGACGGCTATTGTGTCCGGACTCACGGTCTGCACCTTGCCGTTGCGCAGCACATTGGCAGTGTCGGGCCGTATGTCCATAAGCGCACGTATGCTGCGGCGCGACCGGTGTTCGGCATAATGCTCAAACAGTTCGCCCACCTGGAAGAACAGCATCACAAACACGGCTTCGGCAAACTGCGGTTCGGCTCCGGGCAAAAATCCTATACACATGGCTCCTACGGTAGCGACGAACATTAGGAAATCCTCGTCGAACACCTCACCATGGCATATTCCTTCAAACGCCTCGCCCACGACATCGTAGCCCACTACCAAATAGGGCACAAGATAAATAAGGAGCATTTGCCACACTGGCAACTGCACCGAATGCCCTATTATGGCAGCGGCTGCGAGCAAAACGGCTCCAACAATGATTCTAATTAGCTTTACATTCATATCTGTTTGTTTTTATTGTTTCTGAATGCAAAGTTAAGAAATACCATGTGCAACACGGTTGCATAGTTGGGCCGCAAACAATAGCTTTTCTTTTTACTTCACTTCGGCAGCCACACTGCTGAAGTAAGGCACAAATCTAATGTCGCCGTCGATGACGTTGGCGGGTATGGTATAAGTACCGTTGTTGAATCGGTCAGCTGTCACGACGGTCTCGCTCCAGTCGCCCGGTGCGTTGCCGTCGATGTTACGGCCGTGGCGTATTACGAGTTTGTTGAATCGGAAGCCTGGTGCCGGAACAGCCTTCACGCTCAACGGCTCGCCACACTTGGCTGTACGGCCCGTCACAGCCGACCCGTCAGCAAGCAGGATGTCACCGTTGAGTCCGCCGCCAAGGTCGTCAACGCCTCGGCTGAGCGTCACAAGGTCGCCACGTTTGAAGACACGCGAGTTTGCAAATGCGCCTACGGTGAAGAACGGTTTTTCGTCGGCTGAGAGCACGATGTCGTCGATGTAGGCAGCAAAGTCGGCTGTCAGATTGTGGGGCGAAGTAGCGTCGGGCACGATGAGCAGGTTGTGTATGGTCACGCCATTGGCTCCCGACACGGCAAACACGGCATCGTTCCAATGATTGGCAACGAGCGGTTGCGAGGCTGTCGACCAGAACTGCTCGGTCAGGGGCGACTGGTGCGGACGGTCGTCACGGTTGCCCAGTCCGATGAGCATGGCTGGTCCGCCCTTGGGCGAGTATATCTTCACGTGCACGTATTGCACGGTCTTGGTCTGGGCGAAAGGTTCTTTCAGCCCTACGAGTGCACCGAACGTGTTGCTGCCGAAGCGCGAGCGCTGCACGGCGAGGATATGGTGCGAGGGGTTGGGGGCAAAACCGCGCACGGGGTCGGCATCATTCAGGAGGTTCTGCACTACCTGTATGTTTCCTTCAACGGAGTTGTTGCGGAAGGGCGAGTTCTCCCACGTGTCGTACACTTTTATCGAGCGGTAGGCATCAGCCGACTCAAAGTCGCACAGCTTGCGCTCGGTATTCTGCGCCGATGCAGCCATAGGCAGTGCCAGCGCGGCTATGATTGTATATATCTTGAAGTTCATTGTTGTATGCTTTTAGAGAGATTAGAATACCGACAGACTCTGAATCAGCGGACAAGCCTTGCTGTCGTTGATTGTAATGCGCATTGCCTTCACCTTATATCCGTCGCCCTCGTAGCTCTTGGCGGTAGATCCGTTGAGCGGAACGATGCGCTTGTAGCCTATCGTGGTGGTCTGGATGTTGGTGGCACGCGGCGTGAATGTGGTGCCGTCGTCGCTTGTCTCTATCGTGAACGAGCGCACGCGCTGTCCGAGCTTGATGTGCTCCATCAGCTGAACGTATCGCACGGTGACTGGTTTGTCCCACTTCAGCGTGATGGTGGCGTGTGTTGTGGCGTCGTTCGTTGCCCAATAGGTGTTCTTGTTGCCGTCGGTGAGTCGGCGTACGGAATAGTCGGTGTGTGCACCGGGGGTGCGCTCCTCGCTCACACTGATTTTAGCCTTCAGCGCAAGGTCGTTGCCCAGTCGCGTCTTCAGCATGCGTCCGAGTTCAGCCATACGTTGAGCGGTAGCTTGCGGTATAAGTCCGTCAGCGTCGGGGGGCAGATTGAGGATGAGCGTAGCGTTGCGTCCCACTGTCTCCAGATACATCTGGAAGAGCCGTTCGGCTGAAAGCACTTTCTCGTTCTTCTTCCAGAACCATCCGCCTGTGGTAGCCTTGGCGTCACTTTCGCCCGGATTCCATCGCCAGGCATCAGCATTGCCACTCTCGCCCGACCCCATTGCCCAGCAGGTTTCGCCTGCGTGGCCTGCTTCATTGCCTATCCAGCGCACTTCTCCGCCTACTCCCCACATCACAACGTTAGGAAGCAGCTTGTGAATGGAGTCGCGCAGATTGGGAATGTCGTAGAATGTCTGTGCATTGTCAATCGTTCGGCGGCCCGTTGTGCCCTTTCCGCCGTACGCACCACCGTAATATCCGGCATGATCGCCACCCGTTGCACCGTCAAACCACATCTCAAACTGGTCGGAACCATATTGCGCAAGCTCTACACATTGGGGAAAAAACACCTTCTTGGCGTAGTTGTCGGTGTAGCGTCCCTGGCTGTCTTTCTCGCCCCAATAGATGCTGCTGAGGTCCCACGGCGATACGTAGAAACCGTATTTCATCTTCAGTTTGCGTGCTGCACGGGCAAAGTCGCGCGGAATATTTGTCTTGCGGGCAGCCTCGGTGGCTGAGTTGAGCACGCTGTGGTCGGTTGTCTTGGTGGGCCAGAGGCAGAATCCGTCGTGATGTTTCACCACGGCTATGCCGCCCTTCATGCCTGCCTGCTTTGCCACTCTGAGCCATTGGGCAGGGTCGGGCACTCGTGTGGGTGCGAAAGTGGCTTCGTCTTCGGTGCCATCGCCCCACTCCTTGCCGGTGTATGTGTCCATGCCGTAATGGAAGAAGGCGTAAAACTCGGTCTCGTTCCACAGCATCTGTCTGCGGCTCGGAACGGGAAATACCGGACGTGGGGTGTTCTCAGGATTGGCAACATTGCATTGCTTCAACTGAAACTGACTCTCTTTGGCCTGTCCGACGGCATCGTTTAGCAGTGGCGGAAGGCATAGAGCCATGAGTAAAAGTGAACTTAACTTCATGTTGTAATGGTTGGTTTATTTATGGGAAGATGGTTTTCAGAAGGCTTATTATCGCCTTGATACTAAAAATGGAGACTACGGCAGAAAACTTGCTGTAGTCTCCATTCATGTCTATACGTATTTCTGCGGAGCGTTACTTCACTGCGATGCACTCTACTTCAACAAGCGCATTCTTCGGAAGAGTCTTCACTGCAACGGCTGAACGTGCAGGGAAAGGCTGTGTGAAGAACTCAGAGTACACCTCGTTCATTTCACCGAAGTTTGCCATATCGCTCAAGAATACAGTTGTCTTAACAACGTGTGCCAGGTCGGTACCAGCCTCCTTGAGGATGTTCTGTGCGTTGGTGAGCGACTGACGGGTCTGCTCCTTGATGCCACCCTCGGCGAAGTTGCCTGTTGCAGGGTCAATAGGAAGCTGACCAGATGCGAATACCATGCCGTTAGCCTCAATAGCCTGTGAGTACGGACCGATTGCTGCGGGAGCGTTGTTAGTGTTGATTGCTTTGTTCATAGTGAATTGTTTTTATTATGTTAATGATTCAATTGTCATTGTCTGAGCACCTCTCGTGCCTTCTCTATTATCGTGTCCTTGCCACGCAGAAGGTCAGCTTGCGAGAGCTGCACGTCGTAGTCGGGCGCTATACCGAACTCGGTGCTGTTGCCGTCCTTGTCGTACATGGGGCAAGCCGAGAAGCGTATGCTCCAGCCTATGGGCAGTTCGCTGGAATAAGGCATTCCTGCTCCGCCACCAGTGCGGTCGCCTATCTGCACAACGTTAGGACAACAGCGCATGTACTTGACAAATTCGTTGGCGGCGCTGTACACCGATCGGTTGGTCAATACAGCCACGCGTTTCTGCCAGCGTATTCCCTTCGACGGCTTAAGGCGCTGCTCCTCCATCGACGAGAAGTCAGAATGGCCGCGTCCTGTCTTATGCTGCATGTAGCCTACAAGCAACGGACTATTGGTAAATCGTGCCGCCAACTGCTCTGCCGATGTAACGAGTCCGCCGCCATTGTCGCGTATGTCGATGATGAGAGCGTTGCACGGCATGAGATAATAGAGTATTTCGTCGAGATTGCCCTCGCCCATTGCCGTTGCAAACGACGTACAACGTATGTAGCCGATGTTGTCGTCGAGTATGCGATAACGCATGCCTGAGGCTATACGGTAGTCGGTGCCGAGATAGCGGTTGATAAGAGTATCGCTCAGATTTGAAGGATAGTTCTCGTGCCACGACCAGTTGCGCGCCACATCCCACGACGAATACATATTGACATGACCGTCCTTCAACTCGCCGAGCATATTGCCCAACACCTCAAACAGCTGGCTGTCGGTCATATCATCGGCTATCTGGCGCGAGTATTTGTCGTAAACGGCGTTCCAATCGAGTCCGTACTGCTCCTTCTTATAGTCGAAGAAGCAGTAGTGTTCGTCCACTATCTTCCACAAAGCTTCAAAGTTGCCACGCGGATTGTCGGCATATTCCTCCTCGTCAACGCACGAACCGAGCGAGAATATCGCAACGATTGCCACGACGATGTTGCATAAAAGCTTTCTGTTTGTCATCTTGTTTTATTATAGCAGTTTTTCTACTTCTTCCATACTCAAGCCTGCACCTTGAGCAACCTGCGAAGTATTGAGTCCCATTGCAAGCAGACGTTTGGCTGTAGCTATCTTTTCTTCAGCCATTCCTGCAGCTCTGCCTTCTTCTCTGCCTTCCGCCATTCCTTTTTCTTTAGCAGCAATTTCTGCTGCCGCCATACAAGCCATATTGTCACGTGCTATCCAAAGGCTGTTTTCATAAGCCTCCCACTCTTTTTTCGTCAACCTGTGACTATCGGCATATTCTTCCAATTGCTTGAAAATCTCCTTTTGTGCCGTAAACGGCATTCTACTCAATGCTTCCATATGCTTTAAAACATAAATCCATTTATCAAAATCCGTATCACATTCATCCACCTTCTTTTCAAAAAGTGGAAGTACCAAGTAGATGAAGCGGAGCTTGTTTGACACAAGCTTACCACTGTCTTTATCTGCAAGAATGATGTCAGTTCTGAACTTGTCAAGTTCTTCATTCTCCGATTTATAGTTCATAAAACAGACTGTATATATTGGCAGGAATTTATATGCATCCTGCCTCTCCGTCTTGCCTTTGTCCACTTGTTCAAGCACACTCCTACAAGCATAGCAAATTGAGCGGTCGAGAAAGTTCGGCTGCCATCGATTTTGCATTTCCAGAATGAAGCGTTCTCCTGTATCAGTTTCGCAATAAACATCGTAGATTATGCCTCTTTGATCTTTTGTTGAGGGTAATTCTTCCTTGTCTTTGAAAACAACGTTTTTCACTTGAAGTTCACCAACTAACAAATCATTAAGAAAGCTTATCAATAAGCCCTTGCTGAACTCCTGTCCGAAGAGTCGCTTGAATCCCCAGTCAGTAAAAGGATTGATATATTTTCCCATAGTGACGAGTTTTGATGTCCTATATGCAAAGTTATTGATTTTTCGTGAATAAACATAGGTCTGTCAAGTTTTTATTTCTCGTAAAATTAGACACATTCAATCAATATTGCCGTATAATTGTCATCTCCTTGTTTCTTACAAAGGAAATCATAAACGTCAAGTATCTCTTCCAAGGGTTTGTCATCCATCATCCTTGCTTGCAAAATGTCAGGAGCCATGCTTTTGTATAGTCCATCCGAACAAAGAAAAACTCTGTCACCAGTCTGTAGTTTGATTTGTCGGATGTCTGGTACTGCCACTTCAGGGCGGTAAGAGAAGAAGCACTTGGCAACAATCTCCCATCCAAAATCAAGCCGGATATGGTCTTTTGTCTGATAAAGTAATCCATCACCAGGTCTTTGTACATAACAACGACTATCACCAATATGCGCAATGGTTGCCACTTCGTTTTCAATACTTACCATGACCATAGTCGTACCCATCTCTGCATGATGAAGCTCAAATGCCTTTTGATCAATAGCACAATTTGCTTTCTTGCAAGCGAGTTTTACCTTTGAGTCACAATCGGGCGTACTGATATGCTTCTTCCAAAAGTCAGATATAGTATTGCATACCGTTTCACTGGCAGTCTCTCCAAAGGAATGACCGCCCATGCCATCACAGACTATTCCCATAAACCGGTTGTTTTGTGGCATATCAATGACCTTGTAAGCATCCTCATTGTTATGCTTTCTACCAGTCTTGCTTATTGTTGCATATCTTATCTTCATATTACGATTCTTTTTAGTTTATGATAATAAAGGGGTAAATATTTGTCACGCTTGTTGTTGTATATCACTTGTCAATATAATCATACCCCGCTATGAGCTTACGGTTGCCATGCTTGTCTTCCATATAGAACGCTATGTAATATTCACCACAGAAATCAGTATGTATGACATAGTCGTCTGAATAGTCGTCTGAAGGAAGCGGAGAAAGCTTTATCTCAATCTCCTCATCCTCTATTTCATAGACTGCATCCATCTTAAGCCCTTTAAGGTGGTCAGGCAAATTCTTCCGAACGAGGTTCAGAAAGTAAGCGCCAACATCAGTACAAATAACCAACCGCTTTTCTATCAAGACAGACGGATGTATGGCATACACAGGACCACGAGCTCCTTCCTTATCACCATAACCCATCTCACGTACCAGGGGCTCTTTGGCTTGTTCTGAGATTCTAAGGTCATATTCCTCACGCATCTCCATCAGTATGCTGCAAAACTCCTTTGGAGTGAGGATGGTCTTGTAAATGTTTTCCTCGCCAGTAGTATGTGTCAGTGTGACGCCTCGTGTTGACATCAATGCCGTGCGGAAACGCTCACTCTGCTCGAACATAGCCTTGTATGCCATGCGTACAAGCATCTGGTATTCATCGCTTTGGCGATTAATAGCCTGTCCCTTCCACCATACGATTTGGTCGGTCTGCCATGACGTGACGCTACGCTTACGGGCATTACCTCCTTTCATACTGCATATCTGACGTTGCTTATCCAAGTCTTGTTGCTTGAGGGACTGGAGAAATCCCTCCATACTGCCACATACTATTCCGTCGAAACGAAACCCATTGCTGCACAGATTGCTCAATACTCCAGAAGGATAAAGCCCATTTGAACGTATATCCAACGTATTGGTCTCTGGATTGTACATATCCTGAGACTCATGTCCATTACGTGGGGTTGCATTATAATTCTCTTCCATATCTTCTTGTTCATACATAGTCAAATGAGTTATAAATTCCAATGTCGATTCTTCATGAACTCTTTGCATTTAGCACAAAAACTGTTTGTCTTTGCAAATGGATTTCCGCCATTACCGTTTTGCATCATGCAATTCGTATCGTGGCAATGACGTAATCCTTGTGTATGACCTATTTCATGAAGCATCACACAGAACAATTGCCCATAGCCTTTAGGACGGTATGAGGAGAATACCGCTATACCAGAGCCAATGCCACTTGCAAGTCCCATTATACCACTATGAGGTCGGTTACGGAAATTGTCCAATCCAATATCTGCTTGTGTCAGTCCAATAACTATTGTTGAATCAGACTTGAACGCTTTCAATTGCTCATTCAGCAAGTCGGCTCTATAGCGCACATGGTCTTTTCTTTTTGTTGTCAATGCTTTTTTGTCCAAAGCAATATTGCCTACATATTTACATTTGGGATAATGTGCTTTTAAAGAGTCAAACATTGCTTCACGCAAGTTTGTTGATACATTTCCCAATGTATACAAACAGACTGTCGGTACAGTTTTAGATACCTCTATATTCGTTGTTACGTGTTGAGCACCTGCTTTGTTTTTCCGATTGCAACCAAACAAGCAGATGGTGAGACACACACAACATAGAAGAAAGCCTTTCTTAATAATCATTCTATAATCCATATACATACATTTTTATTTGTTGTAGTAATTCTCCCATCTATAATCACCACTGTCAACATTCATGTCCTCATGATACATTTCCATGTCAGGAACATCCATGACAGAAGTTGATAGAGTTTTCAATATTTTGGTTTTATAATCAATAGTTTCATATATAATCTTTACCTTGTTGATGGACGGAAAGGAATATGTTTCCTTTTTCAACGCCGTGCCATACTTGCTGATTTCCTGTATGTATGCCAACAGCCCATCTTTATACGCACGTTGATGCTTGCTGCCATCCTCCCATGTAACAGAATAGACATTCAACTCACCTGTTCTTACTGGTATGAAGACAAGGTCTTTATCATCTGGCTCTATACATGAATCATGATGCCATACAGTTTTGACTATGCGCCCATTCCGATAATCCGACTCCACAGATGGAATAAAGTCGGCATATCGGCATACCTTATAATTGAGCCAATCTTTTCCTTTTGGTTCCATCTTTACATGAAAGATATAAAAACCGCCATGCAAGTCGCTTTGCCAAAAACTCAGACAAGGTTTTACTGCAACGGTCAACTTATACCCACTTGGCGCAACTATACTATCATTGCCATATACGATATAGGCTTTTAGCGCATCACCATCCTTATCGTATTCAATGTTGGTCTGTTGGTATTTTGCAGTGTCAGGATGTTCATAATCCATATTTGCTATCATCTGACGAAAGCCAAGATACCCTTCCTTTGTTCTTTCATAGCTTGCACTGTCAGAATCCAAGCCTTCAAAGATTTCACTCTTGTATTGGAGAAGATGAGCCAACCGTCCTTCATCATCGTAATCATACACAAGAGTTTGTGCATAACATTCCGATGCTCTTGCCACTGTTGCTATTGTGCGTCCCTTGTTATCAAAGAACTCCGTCAGACTGTTCTGCGGTGCATATTGCAAACGATGTACCGCATACGACCCATCAGAAAATCTAACGGAGTCATACTCTATAAATCCGCAAGGCATCATCAAGGAGTCTTCCTTGTTGGTATTGTCAGATATACTTTGCAATTGCTTGAAATAGGCAATGCTTATATCTTCTTTATTACAAGAAGTAACCAATAACAGTACCAGGCCTAATATAAAAAAACAGCTATCTATCATCTTACCCTTATTCCTTTGCCGTTCAGGATCTCACCTCTAATGTCATCCATTTTACACAAATACAAATCGTAACCAATGGCTGTAATGTCGCTATATATTGGCGGAGTAATAACCTTGCCGTTTAGTGACATCAACCCATACCAACCAGGTGCTGCTTCATATTTTTTGCAAATCTCATCAGTATCATACAATAATCTGTCAACATTACTAATCAAGAAATCGTCAACCAACTCACCTTTCAAATTGTATTTGCGAAGAGTGTGGTCTTTCATTGTTGCTGTAATGTTACCACCTGACACCCAAAAGTCTGCTTCCATAAAAGGCAATATTGGTTTCAGATTTTCAGCAAGAACACTCTGCTTGTCTCCGTTGCTTACAATGAAGAAAGAATCCTTGGGATAAATAGCATCATATTCAGCCTTCAACATCCAGTTTCCCTTTTTGTCAATCAATCCAAATTTGTCGCGCTTGTTGTTGTGTATCACGCAATACCCATTGTGGAATACATATCCTTCTGCACCAGTGATATATGGGATGTTCAGGTCGATAACCACATTGCCTTTGGCATCAATGAATTTTATCATTCCGTTGTCATCTACTGAAGCCAAGCCCTCAGAGAAAACCCATGCGTGCTTGTACTGAGGCTTAATGGCAATTTCTCCTGTCAGCATATTGAAGTAACCACGTGCATCTCCATTACTATAGCATACAAGTGAGTCATCACCCAATGGCTTCGAAATCCAATGGATGCCCTTGACGGTCTTTTTACCATCACGAGTCTCCACATATCCATCAGTCTCATAACTACGACTATAGTAAGTGGCATTTCGTGACAGATACTGCGAGTCATAGTAGGAGTCATCAAAATATTTCGCAGCATTCACTTTCTTGCAAACAAATTGGTATAGCGCATTAGCTCCAGCACAGGCAAACACAAACATGAGGAAGGCAAAGCATCCTCCAACAACACGTCGGATAAACTTGCCATACTTCGACTCATCCTTCATACCCAGTATCACGGTGAACCATTCAGCTGTAGCAGCAATGATACCTGTCAGCCCTTTCCAAAATAAAATAATTGCTCTTTTCATATGCCCCTTATTATTAGTTTTCGTTTATATTGTCCATTATAAATAATTGTAACCTTTACCTTGTTGTTGGACGGAAAGGAATATGTTTCCTTTTTCAACACCGTGCCATACTTGCTGTAATCTTCATATTCCTCTTTTTTTGATGGTTAATGATAATAAGGAGGTAAATGTAACCCCTTATCTATCTGTAACGTAGCTTTTTCTCTTATATTATTCTTGATGTTTTCATTTTTACCACTTGATGAATCTTTGCAACTTTGGTTTCAAGTCCTCATGCTTGGAATAATCGAACATCAAACATTTATTAGCTTCCTTAAAAGGTATAACTGCATGGTATTCGCCTGCAGCAAAGCAATCAATCTGATAAGGATGATATGTCAAGACTATGCCTTCTGGCAGTACGGCAAAGTGAGTCAAAGGAAAATCCTTCTCGGTAAATGCCTTTTCGTTGTAACCATTCCATCCCGCCCAATCATCGCAAGAATAATTATGTACAAGTAATGACCGCATTACATCGTCCATACCGCTTGTATCAATCATTGGACAATGGAAAGAGAAAATGCTATGCGTGAAATCCTCCCATGAATTTTCACATTCATAACAGAAATCGTATTCTTTCTTCAAGCTCTCCAATGCTAAATGCCGAAACTGTTGTACCATCGCAGGTCTCACGGAATTGTTGACATCCAACAATCCGCCTCTTCGTTTGTCATATGTGATGTAATACTCACGAGGCAAATCATGAAGTCCTCCATTGTAAAGGCTTGCCCAATAATAGTATGTGGTATAGTCTTCACAGTCAACCACTTTCTTCACTCTTATATTGCAGGTCATTCTAAGCTCCAACGTATCTTCTATTTGATACTCTGCCCGACAAAGTTTCTCCCACAACACACCATATTCATCCAAAGAAAGCTGTAAATCCTTTAACGATGTACACTTCCCAACAGGAATGTCCCGATTGTTTTCCAACTGATAAAACGCATCGTCTCTAATAGCAGCCATCATCCATTCCCGAATAGCCTTGTCAGACTCAGCATCACCTTTCGGTATATCCAAATCAACACTAAATCCTGCTTCCATCCGTTCGTACTTGCTCCTCGGCTTGATATAATAGTTCTTTGCCAATCTTTCTGTTGTCGTATCGGGAGCATCACTCTTTTTCTTTGCGTTGTATAAGTCACCGAATGAAACATCTTTTGTTTGCGCCCCTGCCACCAAAGTTATCATACCTTCTTTCTTGGGTTTGCGATAAAACACATCATCTTGGAGTCCAACACATTTTCCATCAGAGAAGCAAATCGTATCAGAACTTGCGAAAAGGTGTAAGCTTTTCCACTGACCAAGATAATAAAGTCCAGACGCACTGCATGGAGATGAGAACAATATCTTTCTATCCTTGATGTCATAAACATCATTATCGTCAATGCTCACATAGTTGACGGTATTGTCAATAGAAGTGATACTTGTTGCTCCAATTTGAGGATAATAGAAGCCATTACGTTCATACTTTAGAAGGTAGCATGGTGTCTTTTCATCGGAATGTTCATAGTTACAAACGATAAACAGACTGTCACCAATTCGTTCTTGAATAGTGAACGTATCACCATCCAAGACAAGGGTGTCTTCGTCAATGACTTCCCCTTTTAATCCGACTCCCATACGCAAACCATGACAGCCAGTAAGAACTGCAAGCATAAGGAATATAAAAAGTAGTTTTTTCATATTGTAATATCATCTGTTACTTTCATATCATCGTATTCGTCATCCCAGTATATCATTGGAGCTAAATCTTCTCTAAATTCTGGTTCTCTCAACTTTTCCAATTTGTTTTCAACCTCATCCTTTGATTTTGCAAATACAAAGCAACGCCACCAATAATTGTCGCTGAGATAGAATCCCATAATCCGTGTCGGGAACAACCTCTATATTTTCCTATTCATCAACCATTCTATCAGTTGGTTCACCTCTTTGCTCAACATTCCAATAGTTGCTGGAAGTTTATGAGGACGAACAACAACCATACTAATGGTATATTTCGGATTATCAGCAGGAAAGCAACCTACAAATGTAAATTCATCCGAACATCTTTTATTGTTATCACATTGTAGAATATTGTAAATTCCTGCCAGTTTAATATCTCTTGGAGCAAACCGATGTTGTATTCCTTTCTTCTCAAAAATGCCAGTAGCAATCTTCTTGACATATTCCAAAGATGATTTTTGATTATACATTTGATTGAAAGACATTGCTAAATCTATTGCATTACTCTTCGGGGGTGTGTCACATGCTTGCTCCCACAAATCCGCTCCATTGGGCATGTTCATGAAAGCCTTGTACATTCCGATTCGTGACTTCATCAGTAACGCCTTTTCAAATGTAACTTCACCATAACCACCTCTTCGCCAATTATGATCACGAATTTGCAGACTGTCATTTACTTCCAATATACCACATCCTGTATCGACCATTTTACCTAAAGGCGTATTTGACTCCTCTAAACATTTTGCTGCTATAAAGGGTACAAAAATATCTGTGGAACAAACCTGCTTTTTGAATGGCACATATACCATGTCACCACACCATCCACAATCGCCATCCAACTGTTTCTCCAATGATGCCCATGCTAATACTTCTGATGTTGTAGCATCAATAACGGCTATTTGCCCATATATACCATCTGTTTCTAACATCATATTTCTATCTAATAGGTTATAGCATGAGTCTATAGGTTCTTTGTCCGCTAATGGACAATTTTCAACACTATCGTTGAAACAGGAAACTTCTTTTCTCTGAGCATAGCCGCCTACGCAATAGAATATTAGCATAAATACTAATAATGTTCTTAATGCTTGTGTTTTTGTTTTCATTCCGTCTCTACATCTTTAGGTTGTACAATCAGTTCCAATCGCTTGATATCGTCTTCTGTCAGTTGGATGTTTCCTCCATTTCTGTAATAGTTGAGCACTCTTTCTGCGCCATGTCGGCCCAACACAGCATATTCTTCTGCTTTCATGTAGTATTCTACAGCCAGTTGCTTGTCTGTATTGCCATTTTCGTCGGGCTCATAATAGAGGTCGCCAAGAATACAGTAAGCAAGCGGTATTTGTTCTGCAATAACAGCGAGTTTTTTTGAATCAGGTCTCACTACACCTTTCCAATCAGGAATCGTTAAAAGAAGCTTTGCCAAGGAACAATCTTGATTTGCAGCCTCATTTATTAGATTCTTTGCCGTAAGAGTATCACCTTGGTCCATCATAACAAGACCAAGGAAAGTTTGAGCATCTGGAGTACTGTTCTCACGAAGAGATTGCATCACACTGTCGGTGCTTTCTTGGTTGTAAAACTTGCAATTGTATATCAGTTTAACTAATGATTTGAACTCATTACCATCGGGCAAATTACAGACATATTCCTCCACGTTTTGAATAGCTCCACGTGTCTTTGCCATTTCTGCCATCGTAAACATACCCAATAAGTCCTTCTTTACTCCGAATCCATCACGATAACAGTCTGCTAATTTCAAATATGCCAATCCATCACCCCAACGAGCATGGTTGAACAATGACACGACTGAATCCTGCGGAGTAATAGTCATACTCTTCTGCTCTGTCAACTTCTGTGAAGACAAAGTTTCCTCAATCACCTGTTGCTCTGAGCAACTTGCAAGGAACAACATTATTATCATATATATGCACCTATTCTTCATCTTTTATAACTTTGTGTTTGGTTCTTACTCAACATCGCATTAATCTCATTCATTCCATGGAATATGTTCGTCCGATGGAGAAGTAACCTCAGATCTATCACTTCATTGGCTTGACATTATCGAAAGTCATCTCTTTCTCTATCAAGAAAATCTTTGGTCAACTTCACTGTTTTCCTGTCTACAAGACATAGATGTTTCTGCAAGTTCTTCTTGACAGCATTGCTTCCTATCTTTCCTCTCTTGTAGTTCTTAATGAGCAGATTGACATTTTCGAGTTTACTTCTTAGCAACCATTCAAACAGCGTACCTTGCTCACGAGGCAGGTCGGAATACCACTCGTCGATACCGTCACTATGTGCCCGATAGGTGGTAAGCGTGTACATATAATCATCATGTATGAGCTTGACTATTGACCTCTCATTACAGAGGTCCGCCAGTTGCTTGTATGCCTCTATCAGCCGATAGTCAACGGGCATGATAGAACGCCACGCTGCCATATTCATATCCGGTTGGTTGCCGCAGCTATATGTTGCCATCATGCCATCCACCACCTTGAACAATTTCTCTTGGCAATCAGGCTCTTGCCATTTTCCACCGGTTGTCTCAAAGAAATGTTTCATCTGCATTCTCGCCACCTCATGCCACACAAATGAGGCATTAACTTCATCCATGCTGGCGTTTGTTATTCTTGCATAGGAGTAGAACAGTGCCACAATGATAGGGATGGTGTCGTTGTATGTCGTTTTTAGTCCATCGTTGTAGCTCTCCGTCCCCATCTCCATATCTTCAATTTTGTAGCTTCCAGTGTTGCTGTATACGGTGTCGGCTATGGCCAACAATGAGTCGACCGCTTGTTCGGAGCAGGTGACATATGGCATAATCCTCTTTTTGTAAACACCCAGATGTTTCAAGGCGAATTGAGATTTGCCTTTGGTCTCCATCAAAGTGCCGTTCTCCTGAAGGTTCTTTTTATTGTTGTTGACACTGCAAGCAGTAATACTCGCAAAGGCAAAAAGCGTTATCGCTGTTTTGTATATAATTGTAGCTTTCATGTTGTTTGTATAATGTTTATGGGAGATTTTCTTACTCTATGTCTTCAGTCGCAATCACATCATAAATGTTGTCACCTCCCCAATAAACCATGGGAGCCAATGTTTCCGAAAACTTGTTGTAGTTGGTTTGTGGCGAGACACTTTTCAGCTCTATGAGTTTTCTATTCAATTCCTCTTTGGATCTTGCAAACACCATATTCCAAAAGAACCGGTCTTCTGACGCATAGTCTTCCCAGTCGAAACAAGGATATCGCTCAGCGTCTTTTCCAACGTATATGCCATTTCGGGCACAACCTTTAATGGCATATTCAATAGCCTCTTGTATATTCTCAAATTTTACTCCAAGAACAGAAAACGAATTTGTATTCTTAAATGTCTTCATATCAGTTAACTTTGTTATATTTTACATAAACGGTTACTTCTAATCGTTTTATAATAGAGATGTTGCAAACCATCAAAACCTATCAAACACAAATAAAAAAAAACGAGACTTGGCTTTCGTTCTTCCTAATCTCGCTCTTTCTTACTATCTTATCATCGTCAGTCCCTTGTAATCTTAAAACCCAATTTCAAAATGAGTTTAATGGTTTCAATAGACGTATTGCGGTCGTATTCCTTCTCTTCCTCTGATAGCTCTTCATAAGGCACAAGGCAAGGGTGTTTCCTCTCTGCATCGTTACGCTCTTCTCCATACGTCCAACCGTCCTTCATACGTCCTGCCGACCATACCTCATGCACATTCTTGGCTATATTTTCTGCCAAAGCGGTCAGTTCCTTTGGTAATGTCACACCTCTCGTATCGATAGGTTGTGGCGTGTAATTGTTCTTGTTCATAGTTCACAATATTTTATTACTAAACTATAAAGAGAGAGGTAATTGCGTTGAATAATCTATCATGCTTATTCTTTGATGTTACTTTCAATGAAAGCCAAAATATCACGATAGAACTTATATCTTAAGTCGTCATGATTGCTATATTCCACATAATATTCTTGATGATAGTTGAATACCTTTTTCTTTATATCTCGTAATCTACGATTCATAAAAAACTCAAATATAAAATTACGCTTGCGAACATAAACAAAGATATTCGGACTACCTGATTTTATTAATGAATTGTAGGCAACATTAAACTCTTCTTCTGTAATTTCTCCTGCAGTCGAGTCGAAGATAAAAACCACAATATTAGCCTCCTCCTCAATAAATTTGTTATAATCAGCTTGTCGTCCTCTGTTTCGTCCTGTCAAAGATGTAGCAAAATCTTCAAAAGTCAAAGACCGTATATCCATGTTTTTTGCATTTGTAACCTTACTCAATTGCTCCCGTAATAGAGCACGTTCTGCATTTAGCTTCTTAGCCCCAGCAATAAAAACTTTCATTACAGGATTGTAATGTTTACTCTTTAGATTTTTCAGTATGCCATTGATATGTTCTTTTATATTGATGCGACAATTATGATTTGCTCTAAGATTCTGTGCAATCAACATTATCAATCTTACGGCATCAATATGTTCGCCGTTTGACAGTTCATTTAAGTTTAATCTTGCATAGTTGCCGAAATCATAATCCCCATCTCTTGTCATTCCAACAATTAGCAATTCACATTCATCACAGTAAGCAAATCTACCGTTGGATTTATTTTCTAAATCCTGAACCATCTTTATAAAAATGTTTTCATCAAATGTAAGTTGTAAATTATGGTCAGTAGCGTTACAGATATCGTCAGATTCCTCAGCCCTTTTATAACCAGGCATAACAAAGGTGACATCCCTTGTCATTTTATCAAGATAATTGATACGAGAAAGAATCTCTGCAATTTCATTGGAATTGTTCTGAGGATGCGAAAGGATAAAAATATACAGATTCTTGTATGATTTCACACCAGGCACAATCATTGAAAAATGTTCGTGTCTTAGATTCAATTCTTCAATTATATCTCTGAGTTCTGTCTTAAGATACTCGTCTACCCCCGCCGATTCCTTTCCCCTACTTACAACATCCCCTTGCTGTTGTTTTATTAGAATTTCTTTGTATTCATTTATAATACTGTCGATATCGTTCTTGATAGCACTTCTTAACATGAATGGTAAATTATTCAACTGCTTTAGAAAAGTCTC
>ERZ1031449.5-NODE-5-length-57309-cov-8.296992_pt1 | contig 57309 bp, 47 predicted proteins | sample MGYA00516705_ERZ1031449 | MGnify/ENA primary metagenome ERZ1031449 (study PRJEB33719, sample SAMN04261152) | wastewater metagenome | biome: rural village; feature: human; material: feces | host: Homo sapiens | place: El Salvador | collected 2013-01-14 ... | reverse complement strand
AAGATAAACAATAATATTGGATTGTTAAAAACACAACAATATTATTTGATCCTATGCTTGAACGTTGATGTTTGATTTTTTATCGTGTCTTTAATCCGACAGCTATCAGAAAAACATTTGACTTTTGTTGATTGTCGGTATTTTTGTTGTAACTTTGTTACTGGTATTAAACAATACATTAAGTTATGACGAAGAAGGAACTATATACGCGTGTACTCTCTTATTTTCGCGAACTTCATCCCGAGGTGACCACCGAGCTTGAGTTTGGTTCGGTGTTTCAGTTGCTTGTGGCTGTGGTGCTAAGTGCTCAATGCACAGACAAGCGTGTCAATCAGGTTACGCCCGAATTGTTTGCGCATTACCCTGATGCACAGGCTATGGCTGAGGCTGATGAGTCTGAGATATATGAATATGTAAAGAGCGTGAGTTATCCAAATGCCAAGGCGCGCCACCTTGTTGAACTTGCGCGTATGCTTGTCAGCGAATATGGAGGTGAGGTGCCAAATGACTTTGATGCGTTGTTGCGCTTGCCAGGGGTGGGACGCAAGACTGCCAATGTGATGCAGGCTGTAGCTTTCGGTCAGTCGGCAATGCCAGTTGATACGCATGTGTATAGGGTAAGTCATCGTTTGGGACTTGTTCCGAGTACTGCCGACACTCCGCTGAAGGTGGAGAAGGCGCTTATAAAGCATATTCCTGCAGACGATCTGGCACGTGCCCATCATTGGCTGTTGCTACATGGACGCTATGTGTGCACATCGCGAAAGCCACATTGTGACAAATGTGAGCTGAGCGACATATGTCCTAAAAAGATTGAGAACTCGAAACTGCAATAATCCTAATACACTACCTAACCTATGAACACCCAGATGTATCCGTTTCTGCGCATTGCCATAGTGCTGGTTGCCGGCATTATGGTTGGTGACATGCTGTATGGGCATGTGCAGGTTAGAGTGGTGTTTGGAGTGCTTGCGGTATTGGTGAGTGCTACTATTGTGGCGTATAGGAAGTCGGGCAATCCGCTTCTGACAACATCATTGCTTATGCTTGATGTTTTTGTGTTGGGTATATGGAATGTCGGTTGGGTAGAGCAGCGGTTGGACGTGCCTCTCAACGGGGAGGAGGAGACGATAGAAGCTGTTGTTGCCGAACGTCCTGTTGTAGGGTTGCGTACAATAAGATGTATGCTGATTGTGGCAGACGGGCGACTTACCGGACGGCGTATAAGTGCTTATTTTCATAAGGATAGTATAGCAGAAGATGCGCGACAGTTGGCTGTGGGCGATGGTGTGTGGGTTGTGTCGCGGCTGAAGCCCATAACCAATAGTCGGCGACGGCAGAACGGGCATTTCGACTATGTGCGTTATCAGCATGTACATGGTGTTGTAGCGCGTACATATATTAATAAAGACAGTTGGAAGATGTGTAGAGTGAGTATGCGCAGGCTTGGCATAATGCAGCGCGTGCTTATAGGAATGCGTTCGGCTCGTGACAGGTTGCTGTCGCATAATGAAAAGCATAATATGTCGGAGTCGGCATACGCCGTTGTAGCAGCAATGACAATGGGCGATCGCAGTGGGCTGACACGTGAATTGCGCCAATCGTATGCCGCTTCGGGTGCGTCGCATGTGCTTGCTCTTTCTGGTTTACATCTTGGTGTAATATACGGTTTGCTCTCGCTGATATTTGTTCATCGGCGCATGCGTGTGTTGGGACAGGTGCTTGCCATGGTAGCAATTTGGGCTTACGCAGCTCTTGTGGGTATGCCGCCGAGCGTGTTGCGTTCGGCAACAATGCTCACCATTTTTGCATTCGTTGTTTTGACGGGTCGCCGACTGGTATCGCTCAATACACTTGCCTTTGCTGCTGTGGTGCAGTTGGTGGTCAGTCCGTTGAGTCTTTGGGATGTTGGATTTCAGATGTCGTTTCTTGCTGTGCTTGGCATCGTGATGTTGAATTTGCGACTACGCGATGTTGCAACGCCCACATGGCTTAGTCGTTGGCGCGTGATAAGGTGGATGTGGTCGCTTGTAAAGGTTTCGTTGGCGGCACAGTTGGCAGTGGCTCCGCTGTCGATGTACTACTTCGGTACATTTCCGTGTTATTTTCTGCTGACCAATCTTGTTGCTATACCGTTGGCTACGATAATTGTATATACCTCCATAGTGATGTATGCCTTAGGTTTTTGGGTATGGATGCAAGGTGTGGTGGCAACATTTGTGGGATGTATGGCAACGCTTATGAACACGTCGCTTGGATTTATAGCCTCCCTGCCAGGCGCTTGTATGTATGGCATACATATTAACGCGAGGCAGGTGTGGCTGATGTATGCGCTACTGCTGGTAGCGTATTTAATGTCGTATTATATTGAACGCAGGAACATAACAACTGCGTCACGGTCGGCTTTGGACAAGTTGTAGAACTTCAAAGCCGAGTTGTAGGCATGCGAGTTCTTTGAATATGCGTGCCACATGATTGCCTCTACCTCATTGCGTGCGCGACAGTCATGCAGACGTTCTGTACCCGAACCGTTGACGCCGGCAAGTCCGCGACCCCACAATGGAGTTGTGCGGCACCATGAACCGTGAATGTCGTTGATCATATAGAGCTTGTGCTGCATCATATCCGAGTAAGGATAGATTGTCTGGTTGGCGTAGCGTGGCAACTTCTTGTCGGCAATCATATTTGGAGTCCAGTAGTTGTCGGAGCCTGTCTTCCATGACGGGCGGTGGCAACTGGCGCAACCAATCTCGTTAAACACCTTCTTGCCCTGCTGAACGCGAGCGTCGTTGAGGTTGCGTGCACGTGGAATGGCCAAGCCACGATGCCATACCATAAAGTCGTAGAACTTGTCAGCCGACATTTCTGGCTTAAAGTTGTGCCATTCGTTGTCAAACTGGTTGGTACCCGGCTTAAGCAGATTCTCAACCTTTGTAGCTATCTCGTCGTCGGTATCAGCCCAGAAAGGTGATGTCGGGTCTTTCTTTATCTTCTCTATCACCTCCTTGTCGGCAGCCATTGCTGCAGCCCAAGCATTTGTTGTGTAAAGCTTCGGACGGTCGGGACGTGTAACGTTGGTGATATTCCATATAGCATTAGCACCAGGTCCGTCCTGAAGTGTGGCACGAGTTAAAGCATAAGTGAAACGCTTTACCATCTTCTTGCCTTCCTCACCATTGGCATACTTGCCGGTACCTTCTGTTGCTGGATACCATGCGCCAGCGGCAAAGTCATTGGCATTGGCATTCCAGAAGTTAGGGTTTACATATTCGCTCACATCTGCCCCCTTGTTCTTATAATAATTGGCAGTAGAGGCATACTGAGCCTTGAGGTCGTCCTCGGTAATGGCATCGAGCAGACCGGTTCCAATAACACCGATGGTCGACTCCAAACGTACTGCTACAGCCTTGTTGCCAGAATCGTATGGGTTAGGACTTGTGCGGAATGCCGAACGCGGGATTGTTACTTCAGGATATATCAGCGAATACTTCTCGCCGTCAGGAAACTGCATTGGCAATCCGCTCTCCATTGCTGTCACCTCATGCCATTGCATATTAATCTGGCTCTCGTCAATAGGAGCCTTAAAGGGTTCTGTAGCTTGTGTCTGTGGCATACCGGTTACCTCTGCTACATATCCACCGTCGTTGCTGTTGGCTCCATCAGTAGGATGATAAACAGCAAGCAGATAACCATTGCCGTTGCCATACTGTGTTGTGTACGAATCCATACGTCTGCCATGTCCGTAGTTAGGATGGCAATCGAGACAAGAACGGCGTATTGAAGCAGGACCAAGACCACCAAAGCCTGACGCAGCTGAAGTGAACTGACGCTCGAAGAACTTCTCGCCTGCATTAAAGTTGTCGGTAAGTCCCTGCTCAGTTACAGCAGGAGCCTCATCCTCATAGCAGCCGGAAGTAACATTGTCGGTTGTGCCAAGCTCACCGCCTGGATACCATTCCTCCTTAGAGAAGTTGCCTACTGCTTGACCTACATACTTACCATCCGACTCGATAGGGTCGGCGCCATTTCCGTCTGGTGTCGGATCGTCGTCAGAGCATGAAAGCAATGACATTGACAAGCACATTGCCAATGAACCGAAGAGGTATATTTTTTTATTCATAATGTATTTATGTGATTTTGTTGTTTAAACATAATAGGTGGGTATGACATTACCTGCCACACCCACGCAAGTAGTTAATGATATTGTTATGTTAGATAGCGTCCTGCAGGTTAATCCATGAACCGGCATTGTTAATCTCCTCGTCGAGAGCAGATACTGCATCGATGCAATCCTTAACGCGCTGTGCTCCCGGCTCCTCAACAAACGATTTACCGCTGTTCTTGGCTGTCTCAAGTGTCTGGATAGCTACGTTGAGGGCATTGACAAGGTTGTCATAGCCTGAGTAGTTCATCTTCTTCAGAAGGCTCAACATAGAATTCTCGGCAGGTGTTGTGGCGTTTACGTCGCGTGTGCCATAGAGAGAGTTCTTGATTGAATAGATGTTGTCCTGATAGTCGATGAACGAACGGTGGCTGTAGGGTGACTCGATATAGTCGATAGACTCCTTCTCGCCATCCTCTGTTGTGCCACCATGACCGGTAGCAACACGATAAGCCTGGCCCAACTTCTGGTCGGCTACCTCAGCACAGATGTTTGAGCAACCGCCTACGAAGATTTGATTCATAGTGCCCTGCCATGAGGTATAGCCTGTTGTTGACGACGGAGAAAGCAAGTTTTGGCCAAAGCACATTGTACCATTTGAAGCAAGACCATTGTAGCGGAGTGTGCTGAACACGTAGCTACCCTCGCCGCTGAGGATTGCCTTTGTCTCGTTGCTTGCTGCGCTACCCATCCATGTGAACTCAAGAAGAGCTGTGATGTTGCGAACGTCAGCAGCTACGGCCTGAAGGAAGGCAAGCTCGTCTATACCCCTTACTGATGTCACGCCCTCGTCGGTATCATTAGCCTTGAGAGCCTCAACAGTACGATGTGCACCATTGCGGAAGAGCACGAACTCCATACCATGGAAACCAAGTACCGACTGGAACTCTGTGTTGTGCTCAGAAACAAACTTGGCAGGGTTCTCGCTCTTGAAACCTGCGATAAGGGTCTCGTTCTTGAGTGCTTTCTCAAGTTCGTCACGGTCGAGTGGCCATGAGTCGATATGTGGGTCAAGCTGGTTGTCTGTTGCCGAACCGAAGAGGAATGCCTCGCTGCGCTCCCACTCCTGACGTGTGTTCTTGAATGCCTCACATGCTGCATTAATTTCGTCCTGTGTCATGGTGCCTGCCTCAGCCGACTTATAGAGGGTCTGTGCTGCGCTATAGAGTGTGCGTGCGTTAGAGGCAAGTGCCTGGTATGTAGGATAAACAACTGCCTGCACATAGTTCTTTGCCACCTTCTGCATCTCCTTGTCTGAGCTGCTTACTGATGTTGTGGCCTGACCAACCTCAGGAAGGTTGAACTCCTCGTCGCCACCATTGTCGCTGCTACAAGCTGTAAATCCGATTGTCATGGCTCCAAGAAGGAATGCCATCACGAATTTCTGAATCTTTTTCATCTTTTTTACTATTTATTATTATTGTTGGTTATCCGTTTTTTAGAGGAACTGTCCTTGATAAGCCACACCGATGTTCAATGCTGGCTCATCGTTATACTGCGATTTGAACTTGCGGTAGCTGTATTCTGCCTTTACGCAGACCTGCGGCAGGGGGTAATAGTTGAGGCCACCGGCGAAAATCTTCTTGCTTGTATATTCTTTCGAACTGCCAATGCATGAGTTGTAATACTCAAAATGACCGAACACATAAAGCTTCTGTCTGTCGGCGCGCAACTTTGCAATCTGCGAGAAGATGTCGTAGCCTACCTCAATGCTTGTGGCTATTGCGTGCGAGCCAAACACCTGGTTGCTTTCGTACGGCTTCACATACTGTGTGCCAGGCTTGCGTATAGCGCTGATTGTCTTAGCGTCGCTCACATATCCATAATCGGCATTGCCTCGTGCCACCCAGTTGTGTGCATTGTATGTGAAGTCGAATGCTCCAAGATAGATGTTGCCCTTGATATTCTTGTTCTTGCCGGTCTCCATATCGTGAGGAACAGCATTGTGCATCGACTGTCCGTAGTATCCGCTCACTCCAAGTCGCAAGCCTGGTATGGTATAGTTGTCGATGCGGGCAGAGAAACCGTACTTGTTGGCTGTCTCAAATTCAAACGGCTTTGTTGTGCCAGGCTTTATCCACTGGTCGCGTGAGAACTGCCATGCATCCAGACCTGCAACCATCTGTGCTTCGTAACGGAAATCGCCTATATGACCCCACAATGATACACCTGTCTGATGCCAAGTACAGGGCAGAATGGTGTTTTCGCCCTCAGGACGGTAGACTGTGAAGAAGTTGAGCGGTTCGTGATAGGCGTTGGTAAGGCCGAATGGCACTACGATATGTCCGGCACGAACGTTGAGGAAACGTCCGAATGACTTCTGAATCCAGAACTGCTCAAGTTCTACTTCGCCACCGCGTTCCTGTTCCTGCTCAAACTCAATAGCCTCTTCTGCTTCGTATTCTATTGCCGAACCGGTACCGCCATGCTCGAATTCAATCTCAGTTCCGAGTGTCCAACCCTTGCCGAAGTTGTAACCGAGATATATAACGGCATGAGGTATATCGAAACGTCCGTGGCTTGGATCGTTCTTGCGACTGCTTGCCGAACTGTAGCGGTTGCCTGAGTCGCTATAGAAATTACGGCTGAATGCAGCTTCACCATAACCGCCGACGCTGAGGCGATTGCCCTTGGCATGCTGCATAACACTGTCGGCTGCTACTGTCTGTGCCTGAATGGCAAGCGGAGAACACATTGCTGCAGCGCAAGCCATAGTAACGATAGTCGTCTTCATAATTCTCTTGTTTTTTAATGATTTTTTGCGAATGCAAAGGTATTATGAATAAAAAAGGTGAGCAATACCTAAATTTTGGTAAATAAAAAATTCAAAATACCTACATATAGTGATTGTCTGTTTCGTCGTTTTTTTGTTATTTTGCACCTGTTATATAATATATAATGTATAGCATGGCTGTTTTACAATAATCGTACAGCCATAATTTTTAGGTAAAAAAGATACACAGGTAATAATCAGACAAACATGAAGCAACAGAAAATGTATGAGCCCGAGGACAAGATGATTTCTCTTATCAGGGACAACTACAACCTTCTGCAGAGCCTTGGCAGCTTCGGCATCAGCCTTGGTTTTGGCGACAAGACAGTAAGTCAGGTGTGCGAGGAACAGCATGTAGATACATATACATTCCTTGCGGTGGTGAACTTTACGATTAATGGTTACCGCGATTTTGATGATGCATCGCGATTGTCGATGCCCACGCTGTTGCAGTATCTTAAGGCGAGCCATGCCTATTATATCGACTTCCAGCTGCCGTTTATACGCAAGGAGCTTGCCGAAGCGCTTGACGAGAACGATAATCTGGCACGTCTGATAATGAAGCTGTATGATGAATATGCACGCTCCATTACCACACACATGCGTCACGAGGAGCGAGTGATCTACCCTTATGTAGAGGCTTTGCTTGAAGGCAAGCCGGTTGGCGACTTCGAGATAGACATGTACTCGAAGCATCATAGCCAGGAGAGCAACAAGTTGCGCGAGCTAAAGAGCATCATTATCAAATATCTGCCCAGCGACGGATTGCACAACAATCAACTTTCGGCCACTCTCTATGATATATATAATAATGAGGAATGGCTTGCATTGCATGCTCAGGTAGAGGAACAGATATTTATTCCTGCTGTGCGACGTCTTGAGCATAAGTCGAAACAGAGTGATGTGACTGCTAAAATTTCAGATATGATCAGTCGAAACCAAGAAGGCTCGGAGGCTCTTGGCGAACGCGAGAAGGACGTAATCGTTGCCCTTGTGCAGGGAATGACCAACAAGGAAATAGCCGACCATCTGTGCATATCGGTGAATACGGTCATAACACATCGGCGTAACATTGCGCGTAAGTTGCAGATACACAGCCCGGCAGGGCTGACCATTTATGCAATAGTTAATAACTTGGTAGATATCTCGTCGGTGAAGTTGTAAAATCGTGGGAAAATTAACAAGATTTAAGGCGGAAAATTTTTCCGCTTTTTTTATTGTTTGTGTATATAGGTATCGTTTTTTTGTAGTATCTTTGCAGTCGTTTCCAAGACATCAAACGAATAACTTTTGCATTTCAAAACTGAAGAAAGTTTTCTAAAACGGATAACTTTTAGCTTTCGAAAATCTCAAAAGTTTTCCAAAATGGTAAACATTTGCAATCACTGTGACTTGAAAAATTTGACTTTAAAAAACTAAATATAACAATGAAGGATTTTATAATAACCAAGCGCGACGGATCGCAAGACCGTTTCTCTTTAGACAAGATAATGAACGCCATTATCAAAGCGTTTCAGTCGGTGGATGAGCCAGTTGATTTGAGTGCTATCTCAAAGATACTCAGTCACTTAACTATAAGTGAGGGTATCACTGTAGAGGATATTCAGAATCAGGTGGAAGAGGCTCTTATGCGCGAGAATTATTATAAAGTCGCCAAGTCGTTTATGCTCTATCGTCAGCGTCACAATGAAGACCGCGAGACTCTCGAAAAGTTGAAATTCTTGACAGATTATTGCAAAGCTTCGAATGCCGCTACTGGTTCAAAGTTTGACGCAAATGCAAACGTTGAGCATAAAAACATTGCCACTCTTATCGGCGAATTGCCTAAGTCGGGCTTCATTCGTCTGAATCGTCGCATGCTTATCGACCGCATCAAACTGATGTACGGAAAAGACCTCGCCAATGAGTATATCGACAAGCTCACACATCACTTTATTTATAAGAACGACGAGACATCGCTGGCCAACTATTGTGCTTCAATTACGATGTATCCATGGCTTGTAAATGGTACGGGTCCTATCGGTGGCAACTCTACAGCGCCGACAAACATCAAGTCGTTCTGTGGCGGATTCGTCAATATGGTGTTCATGGTATCGAGCATGCTGAGTGGTGCTTGCGCTACACCTGAGTTCCTTATGTACTTCAACTACTTCATAGGTAAGGAGTATGGTCTTGACTACTGGAAGGAGCCGGACCGTGTTGTTGACCTCTCACTCAAGCAGCGTACTGTCGACAAGGTGATAACCGACTGTTTCGAGCAGATTGTATACTCAATCAATCAGCCAACAGGAGCACGCAATTATCAGGCTGTGTTCTGGAATGTGGCTTACTATGACAAACCATACTTTGAAAGTCTCTTTGGCGAATTTGTATTCCCGGACGGCTCAAGACCTGATTGGGCTGGACTTTCGTGGTTGCAGAAGCGCTTCATGAAGTGGTTTAACAAGGAGCGTACAAAGGCTGTACTCACATTCCCTGTTGAGACAATGGCATTGCTCACCAAGGATGGTGACGTAATAGATAAGGAGTGGGGCGACTTCACTGCTGAGATGTATTCTGAGGGACACTCGTTCTTTACATATATGAGCGACAATGCCGACTCGCTGAGCTCATGCTGCCGCTTGCGCAATGAGATTCAGGACAACGGCTTCAGCTATACTCTCGGTGCCGGTGGCGTGTCTACTGGTTCGAAGAGTGTGCTCACCATCAACCTCAACCGCTGCATACAGTATGCTGTAAAGAATGGTCTTGACTATTCGGAATATCTCTCGGAGGTTATCGATCTCTGCCACAAGGTGCAGTTGGCATACAACGAGAACCTTAAGGATCTGCAGAAGCAGGGTATGTTGCCTCTGTTCGATGCCGGATATATCAATATGGGTCGTCAGTATCTCACCATCGGTGTGAACGGACTTGTTGAGGCTGCAGAGTTTATGGGACTTCAGATTAATGACAATCCCGACTATCTGCACTTCGTACAGAAGGTGTTGGGACTCGTAGAGAAGTACAACAAGCAGTATCGTTCGAAGGACGTTATGTTCAACTGCGAGATGATTCCTGCCGAGAATGTTGGCGTGAAGCATGCCAAGTGGGACCGCGAAGACGGCTATTTCGTACCGCGCGACTGCTACAACAGCTACTTCTATGTAGTTGAGGACGACTCGCTCAATATTGTTGATAAGTTCAAGTTGCACGGCGCTCCGTACATTGAGCACCTTACAGGTGGTTCGGCTTTGCACATGAACCTTGAGGAGCATCTCTCGCAGCCGCAGTATCGTCAGCTGCTGCGTATCGCTGCTAAGGAAGGATGCAACTACTTCACATTCAACATTCCGAACACAATCTGCAATGATTGCGGACATATTGACAAGCGATATCTCAAGGAGTGCCCCGTTTGCCACAGCAAGAACATCGACTACATGACACGTATCATCGGCTATCTGAAGCGTGTGAGCAACTTCTCACAGGCTCGCCAGGAAGAGGCAAAGCGTCGCTATTATGCCGAGGTGGACAAGGAGTTGAGTGAGGCTTAAATTTTGAAGTAAATAAAAAAACATCCCTTTAAAAAATATATAGACAATGCTGAATTATCTGAATACTGGAATTGTTTTCCAGGAGATACCCGATGAGGTGACGTTATCAATCAACATCACCGGGTGTCCGTGCCGCTGTCCCGGGTGTCACAGTCAATATCTGTGGGAGAATATCGGTCAACCGCTTACGCCGATGGTTCTCGACCAGTTTATGAAGCAGTATGGTGGCGAGATAACTTGCGTCTGCTTCATGGGCGGCGATGCCGACCCTAAATATGTAAGCCAGCTTGCTCAGTATCTGCATCGTGAGCATGATAATCTGAAGGTGGCGTGGTATAGCGGCCGACAGCAGTTTCCGAAGAGCATACGCAAGCGCGACTTCGACTACATCAAGCTCGGTCCGTACATCGAGCATCTTGGCTGTCTGAAGGAACGTACCACCAATCAGCGTCTATACAAGCGTGCTGTGGGCGATGATTTCACTGATATTACATCACGTTTTTGGAAGAAATAATGACAAACGAAATCTGTAAAAAGCCAAGTATAGCAATCGTCGACCCCAACACACTCGCTGTGTTGGGGTTGACTCATTTATTGCAGTCGGTAATGCCTGTGATTGAAATCGACGCGTACGCATCGTTTGCCGAACTTGAGGCAAACCATCCCGAACGCTATTTTCATTACTTTGCCGATATGCGCATAGTGCTTGCCCATATGGCTTTCTTTCAGACGATGCGCCATAAGACTATCGTTCTTGCAAACTCTGCTGTCGACGATGCGTCGGCTCTCGGTTCGTTTCATACTATCTGTACCAATCTGCCCGAGAAGCAATTGCTTCGCTCCATCCTGATGCTCGAACAGCATGCTCATGCCAATGGGCGCAATCTGCCGCCAGTGGCACATGTTCATAATGACAATGCATCATTGTTGTCGTCGCGTGAGATAGAGGTGATGTCGCTTGTGGTGAAGGGGTATATAAACAAAGAAATCGCCGACCAACTCAATTTGAGTCTGCCGACGATTGTGTCGCATCGTAAGAACCTTATGTCGAAGCTTGGCCTTCGCAGTGTTTCTGCTCTTACGATTTATGCCGTTATGCACGGATATGTTGATGTGAATGACATCAGAACGCTTTCTCTATAATAGTGCGCACTCCCTTGATTTTGGTGCCTTTTGATATCTTTACTATGCGGTCGGCCGTCTTGCGTTCTACGGCCACATAGGCATAGCGCTCGTAAACGTCGATGCGTCCTATATCACTGCCTTCCACTCCGCATGTCTTGCACAGATAGCCAAGGATATCGCCCTTCGATATCTTGTCTTTCTTTCCTTTACCTATATATATAGTAGCCATGCGCGGCAACGGTACACGTTTCTTGCTGTTGTCGTCGAGCTTGTATTCCTCGGTCTTCTCTTTTACGTATTCGGGCAGATGCTCCTCAGGACCGATTAGCATGAATGCACGTCCGGTGGCGTCCCAGCGTCCGGTACGTCCTACGCGGTGGATGTATTCGTCTTCGCCCACGGGCAGGTTGTAATGGACAACGTTTGCTATGTCCGGAATGTCGAGTCCGCGTGCTGCGAGGTCGGTGCCGACGAGAATGTTGGCTGAGCCGTTGGCAAAGCGGTATATGGCTTCTTCACGTTCGCGTTGCTCCTTGCCTCCATGGAAGTCGCTGACAACGTATCCCTCGTTGCGCAGGAACTGGCTTACGCGTTCCACTCCGTCACGATAGTTCATGAATACGATAGTCTGCTGATTGCCGAAGCTGCGCAGCAATGTATCGAGAGTGCCGAGCTTGTCGCGTTCAGGACATTGCACGGTGTATAGACCTATGCGGTCGGGTGTCTGCTCTTCGTCGGTGAGGTGGTTGATGTTGATGGTGCGCTGCATGCGAACGAACGAAGGCATCTCATCGGAGTCGGTAGCTGAGAGCAGTATTCGGCGCTCAATGTTGGGCAGGCTTTCCAGAGCTTTCTGCATTTCGGCACGGAATCCCATGCGCAGACACTTGTCAAACTCGTCGAGTACGAGCCAGCGCACGCTGTCGGCATTGATGTTGAGCTTGTCGATATGGTCGTTGAGTCGACCCGGAGTGGCGAACACTATCTGTGGCTTGGTGCGCATTATCAGTCGATGCTCGTCCATTGTGGCACGACCGCCGTACAGACAAGCCGAGCGCAGACCGCTGCCCATGCTCTGGAAAACCTCGTGCGACTGCAGGGCCAGTTCTCTGCCAGGCACAATCACAACCGCTTGCACCTCGTCGCTGCCTGCATTGAGGCGCGAAGTGATGGGCAACAGATAGGCAAGAGTCTTGCCGCTGCCGGTAGGTGCCAGCACCACAACGTCTTTGTCGGAGTGTAGAATGGCGTCGGATGTTTCTTCCTGCATCGCATTAAGGCTGTCGATGCGTAGCTTTTGCAATATGTTTTCTATGTTCATTGTCTTGTTTTAAGTTGTTATTGAATGTTTGTGTGCCATCACTGAGGGTTGGGTTTACAGCACCGGTGCAAGCAGATGGGCAAACCATCCTACGAATTTCTGCCACGGTGTGCGGAACTTCTTCCACTTGTTTGGAGTGAGCAGGAAGCTCTTCGTCTTGTCGCGGTCGAACATCTTGGACAGTTGTGCGGTGGTGCAGCGGTCGATAATAACGGCATTCTCTTCGTAGTCGAAGCGCAGGCTGCGTGAGTTGAGGTTGGCGCTGCCCACGGTGCAGAAGCGTCCGTCCACCATGATAATCTTTGTGTGATGAAAGCCAGGTTCGTATATGTATACGTTTACGCCATGTTTCATCAGCTTGTGAACGTTGTAGAACACGCAGTCGGGCGTGAGCGGGATGTCGCTGTGTGCCGAAACCATCACTTCTACCTTCACGCCTCGCTTTACAGCCTGTCGAAGGGCCTTCTTCAGCTTGTGGTTGAGGGTGAGATATGGGTTGACAAGCTTTATGCTGTCCTGGGCATCGTTGATGGCATTGGTGTAGAACGTTCGTATAATCTTGTTCGACGTACGCGGTTCACGATTGATAATGCCAACGGTCTTCTTGCCGGCAGAGCAGCAAGTGTCGGGCTTAAGGCCTTTGAAGTAATATCCGCCATGTGTGCCACGGAAATATTTTGCGCCATGTATGTTCTGTCGTGCCGTCTTGTTCCAGATTCTGAGGAATATGGCTTGCAGTGTGTTGACTTCGTCGCCATCAATGCGGCAGTGCATATCGCGCCATTCGCCCACCTGCTTAGTGCCGTTGATGTAGTAGTCGGCCACATTCATGCCGCCCGTATAGGCTATCTGTCCGTCGATGACCACAATCTTGCGGTGGTCACGGTGTAACACGTGGTTGACCCACGGGAAGCGTACTGGGTCGAATTCGAATATCTCGATACCGCGCGAGCGTATGCTCTTGAGGTGACGTTTGAGCAGCGGTTGGTTGTTGGAGTCGTTGCCGAATCCGTCGAACAGTGCGCGCACTTCAACTCCTTCCTTTGCCTTCTCGGCGAGGAGATCGAACAGGAGCGATGCTATTGAGTCGTTGCGAAAGTTGAAGTATTCCAGATGGACGCTGCTACGCGCCTGACGTATGGCCTGAAACATATCGTCAAATTTCTCCTGGCCGCTCATCAGTAGTGTGACGCTGTTGTTGTGTGAGAACTTCACGCCCTCTTCTTCCAACTGGTTTACTATGAGCGAATCGCTTGTCTGGGCCGACACCTCAGCAATTATGCACAGGCAAGCGATAAAAGCAATTATAATTGATTTAACTCTCATTACTTATATATAATATTTTTACAAAGGTACTATAATTTTTTTGTACCTATGTGTTGGTAGTCCATAAAACATATAATATTGGAGATTTGAAACACTTTTTTACAGCTTGTCTGTGATTTATAATAAACAAAAACGTCCTACCCGGATTCGGGCAGGACGTTTGGTTCTCTCTCAAATAATTTGAATCTTTTATGCTGAATATTATTCGGCTGATACGAATTCATCGAGGAATCGTGTGTCGTTCTCCGAGAACATACGGAGGTCGGCAACGCGATACTTCAAGTTGGTGATGCGCTCGATGCCAAGACCGAATGCATAGCCGGTGTAAACCTTGCTGTCGATGCCGCAAGCCTCAAGTACGTTGGGGTCTACCATACCGCAACCGAGGATTTCAACCCATCCTGTGTGCTTGCAGAATCCGCAACCCTTGCCGCCGCAGATGTGGCACGAGATGTCCATTTCAGCGCTTGGCTCGGTGAAGGGGAAGTAGCTGGGGCGCAGACGAATCTTGGTGTCGGGACCGAAAAGCTCGCGGGCGAAGGTGAGGAGCACCTGCTTGAGGTCGGTGAACGAAACGTTCTTGTCGACATACAGACCCTCCAACTGGTGGAAGAAGCAGTGAGCGCGTGCCGAGATTGCCTCGTTGCGATATACACGACCCGGGCAGATAACGCGGATAGGTGGCTGCTGATGCTCCATGATGCGGCTCTGGTCGTTGGAAGTGTGCGAGCGCAGAAGGATGTTCTTTGTTACGTCGTTGGGGCTCTGCTCGATGAAGAACGTATCCTGCATATCGCGAGCTGGATGGTCGGCAGCAAAGTTGAGCTTGGTGAACACGTGCAAGTCATCGTCAATCTCAGGTCCTTCGGCCAGTGTGAAGCCCATGCGCTGGAATATGTCGATAATCTGGTTCTTTACGATGTTGAGCGGGTGGCGTGTACCGAGCTGTATGGGGTAAGCCGAACGGGTAAGGTCGAAGTCGTCGGCCGACTCTTCTGCCACTTCGTTCTGCTCTTTCAGCTCGTTGATTTTTTGCATTGCGAGCTGCTTGAGCTCGTTGATTTTCATTCCGACAGCCTTTTTCTGGTCGGCAGCTACGTTGCGGAAGTCAGCCATGAGGGCTGTAATCTCGCCTTTTTTGCTTAGATATTTCAGTCTGAGCTGTTCAATCTCCTCGGCATTGTTAGCCTGAAGATTGCCCACTTCCTTAAGAAGTTGGTCTATCTTTTCTAAAATCATATATTTGTATTTTGTATTTTGCTTTGAAATTCAGTGCAAAGGTAATATTTTTTGACATAATAAAGAACTATATCGAAATAAAGTTGTACTTTTGCCGAAAATTTGAGGGATATAATTAAGTCCACAATGTAGTATGAAAAAAGGTGTTTTGATTATTGTGTGTGCCATTGTGGCATGCATGATTTGTTTTTCTTCGGCAGGTTGTTCAGACAAAAAGCCTGCGGTAGTGGCTGATTCGGACAGTGTTCAGACGGACAGTCTTGAAGCGATAACCGACACTCTGGATCAGATTATAGCCGAGGCTCCAATGCCCAAGGCAGCCGACGAGCTGTTCGACGACTTCTTCTTCAACTTTGCGGCCAATCGTAAGTTGCAGATGAAGCGTATAGTGTTCCCGTTGCCTGTTGTCAATGGTTCTGACACCACATTTGTGCCAAAGAAGCGTTGGAAGATGGAGCATTTCTTTATGCATCAGGATTTTTATACGCTTATTTTTGATAATCTGCGTCAGATGAATGTAGTTAAGGACACTACCATTGGTCATGTAGTTGTAGAGCGCATCAATCTGCCGCGCCGTCATGTGCGTCAGTATGTGTTTGATCGAATGAGCGGCCAATGGATGATGACAACAGTAGTCAACACAACTATGCACAATAATCAGAATGCATCGTTCCTGTCGTTCTATCATAAGTTTGTCAACGACACGACATTCCAGGTGGCAAGTATAAACGACCCGCTTGAGTTCACAGGTCCTAATCCCGACGACGACTTCGGTAGCATGGAAGGTATTCTGGCGCCCGAGCAGTGGTTGTCGTTTGCTCCTGAACTACCTAATTCCACAATATATAACATTCTGTACGGTCAGAAATATTCTGAAAGCAACCAGAAGATATTTGTCATTCGCGGCATAGCCAACGGTCTGGAAACAGAACTGACATTCCGCCGCAAAGGTGGACATTGGAAACTAATGAAACTAATAATGTAATGAAGGATATACTTGATTGCAGCCTTTTGGCGCACAACACGTTTGGCATTGATGCTCGATGCCGTCGCTTTCTTGAGTTTGAAACCGTTGACGAGGCTCGTCAGGTGGCTGGTATACTCGCCCAATCGGATATGCCGTTTATTATCGTGGGCGAGGGTAGTAATCTGCTTCTCACTCGCGACTATGAAGGCATTGTGGTTCATTCGGCTATATGCGACAAGGCTATGGTTATGGCTGACGCTTGCGCTGAATCGGCAGACGACGTGTTTGTAAGCTATGGTTCGGGCGTGACGTGGGATGATGTTGTGGCTGAGAGTGTGTCAAACGGATGGCATGGAGCCGAGAATCTGTCGCTCATTCCGGGCGAGGTGGGAGCCAGTGCCGTTCAGAACATAGGTGCTTATGGAGCCGAGGCCAAGGATTTGATATTCGATGTGGAGGCAGTGGAGATAGCTACAGGCAATGTGGTGCGTATGTTCAATGCCGACTGTCAGTATGCTTATCGTCAGAGCCGCTTCAAGCACGAGTGGAAGAATAAGTATCTCATTACGCATGTTACATATCGCTTCTCACGCACATTTACTCCCGATCTTGACTATGGCAACATTCGCCATTCGCTTGAAGCCAAGGGCATAGTAACGCCTACAGCCGAAGAGTTGCGCCATACCATCATTGAGATACGCCAGGCCAAACTGCCCGACCCGAAGGTGATGGGCAATGCCGGCAGTTTCTTTATGAACCCCGTTGTTGGCCGTGACGTATACGAGCGTCTTGCCGCACAATACGAGGGAATGCCGCATTATGTAGTTGACAACGAGCATATCAAGATTCCCGCAGGATGGATGATAGAACAGTGCGGATGGAAGGGCCGCTCGCTCGGTAGGGCAGGTGTGCACGACCGTCAGGCTCTTGTACTGGTGAATCGTGGTGGGGCTACAGGCAGCGAAGTGGTGACGCTTTACGAGCAGATAATAAAGGACGTGAAGGCAAAGTTCGGAATTGAAATACACCCTGAAGTGAACGTCATATAAAGGAATGGTGAAAAGGGAAAAGTGAAAAATCAATGTGCCTGCATGCGCTGTGCTTTTCCCTTTTCCCTTTGTGTTGCAATAGGATTTCTAACTCTTCATTCTTTCGTAATCTTCATGGATACTTCCCTTTCTTCTCTTCATTCTTCACTCTTCACTCTTCACTCTTCACTCAAGGTCACTCTCTTGGGTACGGGTACTTCGGGTGGTGTTCCGTCGCTGGGCTGTCAGTGTGACGTATGTCGCAGCATCGACCCTCGCGACCGTCGTCTGCGTTGCGTGGCCCTTGTTGAATCGGCTACCACACGTGTGCTCATTGATTGCGGTCCCGACATACGCCAGCAGCTAATGCCGTTGCCATTCAAGCCGTTCGATGCAATCTTGATGACCCATATTCACTACGACCATGTTGGTGGCATCGATGATTTGCGCCCGTTCTCTGTTTTCGGTCCAATCCGACTGTATGGCGACCAAAAGACATGTCAGCATGTGCGCAACATCATGCCTTATTGCTTCGGCGAACATCTTTATCCTGGTGTGCCAAAGCTCGAACTGCACGAGATAGCGCCTCATGAGCCGTTGCATGTGGGCGACCTGACCATTGTGCCTATACAGGTGATGCACGGCAAGATGCCCATACTCGGTTTTCGTATAGGCTCGTTTGCATATATCACCGACATGAAGACCATTGCCGATACCGAATTGCCGTATCTCGAAGGAGTGGAAACTCTTGTTGTCAACGCTCTGCGATTTGAAAAAGACCACCACTCACACCAGTTGGTTGACGATGCCGTACGGTTTGCACATCGCATCGGTGCTAAGCAAACATACATTACACATGTGTGCCATCATATCGGACTCTATACCGATGCTCAGAAGCGTATGCCCGAAGGGGTGACACTGGCTTACGACGGAGAAGTGATAACAGTGGATGCGGAATAACGAGAGCACCTTTAGGCAAAAGGACACTTTTAACAATCTTTATGTGCCATTCGGAACGTATATTATAATATATTTTGTAATTTCGCAGCTAAATGGCATGGAACACCATTTAAAATGGTGGCAAAATATGGTGCTGTAATATAGAACATTAAAAACAAAATTCTAATAACTACATTGGTATGAAGAAATCATTGGTTTTGTGCGCAGGTATCTGCGTGGCATTGTCTTTCACAAGTTGCAAGTCGAATGAGAGTGCCTATAAGAAAATGTACGATAAGGCTCAGGCCAAGCATGAGCAGCCTGCAGCTCCGGTTCAGGAGCAGGCTCCGGTAGTAGCTCCTCTCGTTGAGAAACCTGCTACTCAGACTACAGTTCTTGACAACTCAGACAATGTGTCTGTACGTTCAGAGGACTTCACTCTTATTAGCGGTTCGGGTTTGAGCAATTTCAGTGTGGTTGTAGGTTCGTTCTCTGTTAAGGCTAACGCTGAGGGACTTCAGAGCCAGCTCAAGAATGCAGGTAGAAACGCCCAGATTGTTTACAACGCAGAGCGCGGACTCTATCGTGTTGTTGCTGCAACATTCGCTACAAAGACAGAGGCTGCAAGTTCACGCGACCAGCTCATCGGTCAGTATCCTGGCGCTTGGTTGCTATATAAGAAATAAAAAAAGTGTCTCGAATACTTTCCATTGACTACGGCAAGAAGCGTACAGGCTTGGCCGTTACCGACCCGTTGCAGATAGTGCCGGGTGGATTGGCCACAGTGGCAACGTCCGACCTTATGAAATATCTTAAGGACTATGTGTCGCGCGAGCCGGTAGAGCGTATTGTCATAGGCGAACCACGCCAACTTAATGGCGAGCCAAGCGAGAACTTGGCGCGTGTCAAGCAGTTTGTGGCGCAGTGGCGCAAGCAGATGCCCAATATTCCCATCGAGTTTTTCGATGAGCGTTTCACATCTGTGCTTGCCCATAAAGCCATAATCGATAGTGGCATAGGTCGAAAGGCACGTCAGAACAAGGCGTTGGTAGACGAGATAAGTGCGACGATAATTCTGCAGGACTATCTGCGGTCGAAAGGATTATAAATCCTTACAATAAAAGCATAAAAAAGGAGGCTATGACTTTTCGCCATGGTCTCCTTTTTTGTGCTTTAATTTTTCAATGGTATCAATTTTTTTATAATTATGTCACCTAATCTAAAATATTTCTTAAATAAATTTTTCGGTTAGTTTATAATTAGTACTTTTGCATTATGATACTACCAATATACACTTACGGTCAGCCTGTGCTTCGCAAGGAGGCTCAGGACATTACCCCCGAATATCCCGAGCTTTCAGCGCTCGTGGACAATATGTTTGAAACACTCACAGCCAGCGACGGCATCGGTTTGGCAGCTCCGCAGATAGGTCTCGACATTCGTCTTGTCGTCATCGACCTTGATGTTCTGAGCGATGACATGCCAGAGTATAAGGACTTCCGCCATGTCTACATCAATCCATACATCCTCGAATACGACGAGGATTCGAAGAAGGAGACAATGGAGGAGGGTTGCCTCTCTTTGCCCGGCATACACGAGAGCGTGACACGTCCTACACGTATACATGTGAAATATCAGGACGAGAACTTTGTAGAGCACGACGAGTGGGTGGAAGGCTATTTGGCTCGCGTTATGCAGCACGAGTTCGACCATCTTGGCGGCAAGATGTTCATCGATCGCATTTCGCCTATGCGCCGACAGATGGTGCGCGGCAAGTTGAAGAATCTGCTGCTCGGTCGCTTCCGCTGTGCTTACCGCACCAAGGCCCCTAAGAAATAAAAAGGCCCCTACGATACATATGGGGCATACCAACAATAATCGTATGACCATTTCACAAATAATGAAATATCTGTTGCATCAATGCAATGTCCGCTCCATAACGCCATGCCGTTGGCGTTATGGAGTGATGCTTGTTGCGACAATGCTGTCAGTGCTCACGCCCCAGTGCGCTTCAGCCCAATATAATACCGACCGCCTAATGGTGTCGGGACGCAGTGCGCTGTACTATGAGGACTACGTGCTGTCGATACAGTATTTCAATCAGGTGCTCACGGCAAAGCCATATCTCTACGAGCCTTGGTTTTTTCGAGGCCTTGCCAAGTTCTATCTCGATGATTTCGGTGGTGCCGAATCCGACGTGACGCGAGCCATAGGGCTCAATCCATATATATATAATATGTATGAGTTGCGTGGATTGTGCCGTATACGTCAGAAGCACTATGCGCAGGCCATAACCGACTACGATGCAGCCATACGCCTCAATCCGCAGAACCAAAGCGCATGGTACAACCGTGCGCTATGCCGTGTGGAAGACAAGGACTACAGTCGTGCCCAGCTCGACCTCGACACCGTCATCGTGAAGTGGAAGAAGTTTGCACCAGCCTATTCGCTCAAGGCGCAGGTGTATCTGGCGCAAAAGGATACTACCAAAGCCGACCACTGGCTCGACCGCAGTCTGGAAGTTGACCCCTACGATGCTGACGCATGGAACACACGTGCCATGATATCGCTGTCGAGAAGCAAGTGGCGTGATGCCGATACGTATCTGAGCAAGTCGATACATCTGAAGCCTAAGAATGCAGGCAACTACGTCAATCGAGCCTTGGCACGTTACAACGTTAACAATCTGCGTGGTGCTATGGCCGACTATGATACGGCGCTCGATCTCGACCCTGACAATTTCCTTGCTCATTACAACCGTGGACTGCTGCGTATGCAGCTGGGCGACGACAACCGCGCTATCACCGACTTCGACTATGTGATACGTATGGAGCCCGACAACGTTCTGGCTATATACAACCGTGCCATACTGCTCGACAAGACGGGCAATCTGCGTGCTGCCATTCGCGACTATACACGCATGATCGACGAATATCCCAACTTCTGGACGGGTCTGTCGGCACGCGCCAACTGCTATCGCCGCCTCGGCATGACAGCCAAGGCAGAGATGGACGAGTTCCGCATCATGAAGGCGCAGATGGACAAGCGTCTGGGCATTCAGCCACGATGGAGCAACAGCAAGCGCAAGCAGATGCGCCGACGCAGCGAAATCGATCCCAACAAGTACAACCAGATTGTAGTAGCCGACGAGAACAACGCCGAGCATGAATATAAGAGCGAGTATCGCGGACGTGTGCAGAACCGTGCAACGGGTCTCGACGCCCAGCCGATGTATCATCTGTCGTTTGCTCCGATGGCCAACGATGTGCACACATATCATGCCTTCGCGCAAAAGGTGGAATCCTTCAACAGTGCTCATCCGCAGCCACGTCTATATGTAGTGTGTGGTACGGTGCCGATGGACGAAGTGGCTTCACGACGCATGCTGCAACGTGTCGATTCGCTCACAACTGTTGTTGGCACAACGAAAGGTCAGCAGAAGCTTGCCGCTGCACTTGTGCAGAGAGCTGTGGCAGAGACGGTAGTACAGAACTACGAGGGTGCCATCTCCGACCTTGAGGCCAGTCTGGATCTTGACTCTACATCTGTCGTTGCGCTTTGGCAGCGAGCCTATTGCCAGACAATGATGAACGAGTTTGATACGCAGTCACGTAATGCTAAGGCCGACGCTACATCAGCATCGCTGAAGTCTGCACGTATAATGTCAGATCTTGGTTTGGCAATACAGGCCGACAAGGACAATCAGTATCTGTACTACAACCGTGGTTGTGTATATATGGCCGAACGCGACTATACGCATGCCATCGACGATTTCACACGAGCCATAAACATCGACCACAGTCTGGCTGAGGCCTACTACAATCGTGGATTGGCACGTGTCCAGAACGGACTGAAGAGCGAGGGAATTGCCGACCTTAGCAAGGCTGGCGAACTCGGACTATACAAAGCATACAGCGTAATCAAAAAAATATCTAAATCAATCTAAATGAGAACAAAAATCCTTATGATGGTGCTGATGATAATCGGTACCGCAATTTATGCTAATGCCGACACGTACAATCCACGCAAACGAGAGTTTCGCGGAGCTTGGATTCAGTGTGTAAATGGTCAGTTCATCGGTATGTCGACGCAGAAGATGCAGCAGACGCTCAGCTATCAGCTCGATGAATTGCAGAAGGATGGAGTCAATGCCATTTTCTTTCAGGTGCGCGCCGAGTGCGACGCTTTGTACAAGAGCGACCTTGAGCCGTGGAGCCGTTTTCTCACTGGTAAGCAAGGTCAGGCCCCATCGCCTATGTGGGACCCCTTGCAGTGGATGATTGACGAGTGTCACCGTCGTGGTATGGAACTGCACGCATGGATCAATCCTTATCGTGCCAAGACCAAGACGACAAGAGCATTGCACCTTAGCCATAGATTGATGAAGTTCCCGAGCAGCGTGTTTGCCTACGAAGGACAGTTCATTCTCAATCCCGGACAGCCCCGCAACCGCGAGTATATCATTAGCGTTGTCAATGACATCGTGACCCGATATGACATCGACGGCATCCATATGGACGACTATTTCTATCCGTATCCGGTGGCAGGAAAAGAGATACCTGACGACCGCGACTTCAAGCAGTACAACAATGGCATTACCGACCGTGCCGAATGGCGTCGCGACAATGTGAATATGTTTGTCAAGGAGTGTAGCGAGAGCATACACAAAATCAAGCCTTGGGTAAAGTTCGGCATATCACCGTTTGGCATCTACCGCAACAAGCGTGCTGGTGTTGAGGTAGGTAGTAATACCAATGGTACGCAGAACTACGACGACCTTTATGCCGACATACTGCTGTGGGTCAACAACGGATGGGTTGACTATACCGTGCCGCAGCTCTATTGGGAAATTGGCCACAAGGCAGCCGACTATCAGACACTCATCGGTTGGTGGAACCGCTACGCATCTAAGCGTCCGTTGTTCATTGGCGAGGATGTGGAGCGTACTGTAAAGGCTGCTGATTTGAACAATCCTAACATCAATCAGATGCCTGCCAAGTTTGCACTGCATCAGCAGCAGCAGAATGTTCAGGGCACAGTATTGTGGTATGCCAAGGCAGCTGTAGACAATATAGGTAACTATGGCACAATGCTGCGCACCAACTATTGGCGCTATCCGGCCTTGCAGCCGCGTATGCCGTTCATCGACTCTAAGGCTCCTAAGAAGCCAAAGAAGCTTGCTGTTATATGGACAGCCGACGGTCCGGTATTGTTCTGGACCAATCCTAAGGCAAAGAAGTGGGGCGATGAGGTTAAGAAATCTGTAGTCTATCGTTTTAAGAAGGGCGAAAAGATAAATCTTGAAGACCCGTCGAAGATCGTAGGCATCACACCCGAAACGATGCTCCGTCTGCCATACGAAGGCGGCAAGCAGAAGTATACTTACATCGTTACGTCGCTCGACCGTTTAAGCAACGAAAGTAAGGGTGCGAAAAAGAAAATCAGCCTTTAACAATTAAGAGAAGAATTTTTATAGCATAGCATAGCGCTATGAAAAGTGCAAAAGTATTTTATTATGTTGCTTTTGCCCTTTTCATAGCGCTTTTTTTGTATGTAATTAAAGTAAGTTCGCTATCTTTTTTGTTTTTTCTTAAGTCTATTACTAATGTAAAACTGCAAACAAAGGTTAAATACAGGCTTAATATTGTTAGTTTTACAGTACTATGTATTGCATAGTACTTAGATTATGCATACATTTGCAATCGGAAACATATACTAACGCATTTAAAACCGAAAGCAATGAATATAGACAACGCTAAATCACAGATGCGTAAGGGAATGCTTGAGTATTGCATAATGCTGTTGCTGCGCCATCGTGCAGCCTATGCCAGCGATATCATAGCCAACTTGAAGGAGGCGGAGCTGATAGTGGTGGAGGGGACGCTCTATCCGCTGCTCACGCGCCTTAAGAAGGATGGATTGCTCGGATATGAGTGGCAGGAGTCAACACAAGGTCCCCCGCGCAAATACTATTCCCTTACACCCGATGGTGAGGCTACGCTTAGCGAACTCGACAAGGCGTGGCAGGAGATAGCCCACACCGTAAACGTATTAAAGAACATAAAACCGAAAGAATAACTCTTAAATCTGAATGAAATTATGAAGAAGAACATCAACATAAACCTCTTCGGTACGCTATATGCCATCGACGAGGACGCTTGCACACTTCTTGAGAACTATCTTGACAACATGCGCAGCTATTTTGCCAAGCGCGATGGCGGCGACGAGATATTCGACGACATTGAGCATCGTGTGGCCGAACATCTGTGGAGCTTGAAGGAGAACGGCATGACTGCTATCGACATCGACACCGTGAAGCAGATTATCAGCAGCATAGGCAATCCCGACGAAATGGAGAGTGGGGTAGAAGAGGCTGCCGATAATAAGGAGGAGAAGACTTCTGAAGCAGAAGCCGACAGCGAGGATAAAGACCAAAACGAAGACAACGACCAAAACGAAGGCAATGGCCACGACCAAAGTGAAAGCAATTCCAATGCTTCCAACGATACCGACAGCAACACAACAGCCGAAGAAACTGTTGGCGGCAAATGGATCGACCGTGTGCTGCATCACGTGAGCACCCATCGTTTCTATCGCGACGGCAAGGACAAGATAGGTGGTGGAGTTATCTCCGGATTGTGTCATTATTGCGGTGGTGGCGACATCGTTGTATGGCGAGTAGGCACAGTTCTGTTTATTATGGCGGCATTTGCCCTCAACCAGACATTGCGTTATTTTTTCCTCCGTCCTTTATTCGGTCTGCTTTTCACCATACCTATAATCATATATATAGCTCTGTGGCTTGTGGCTCCTGTAGCACGAACAACCGAGGAGCGACTATGCATGACGGGCAAGGAGGTTACGCCCGAGTCGATAAGCAAGGCTATCATTGCCGAGGCTGAGGAGCAGGTGAAGCCAAGCACAAAGCGTGTCAAAGGGGGCAATGTATTGTCAAGAATAGCCGAGATTCTGAAGTTCTGCATAAAGATAGCTGCGCTTAGCTTCTTCTCTGTAATGACAGCCTTTGCCCTTGCTTATCTCCTCTTCTCTATAGCATATTCCGTGATAGGCGATCCGTTTGTACGACTTTTCACCAACGACGAGATTACCCTGAGTGTTTTGGCATCTTTACCTTACCTGAAAGTCTATATGATTGTGTCGGCTCTGTGTTGTTTCATCGTGATGCTTTTGCCATTGCTCTTTGTCTTCCGCTTGTTCAAGTCGGAACCCAAGCCAATGCAAACCGGCATTGTTGCAATGCTTACCGGTATTTGGATTGTTGCGATGACGTTAGGCTTCATTATGTTTATGATGATAGGCATACAGATGCAGAAGAAAAGCAGAGAATACGATAGATTGGAAAATACGCACAACGGCATCTATATGGATCGCAACAACTGGGATTTGACTTCGCAGAATGGCTGGAACATAGAAGTTGCCAAGAACTTTGGCGAGACCATTTATGGTTGGTCGGACGAAGACCCTTTGTGCATGGAAAAGAATCCTATACGCATCAGAGCTGACAAGAGCAACCAGCCTATTGAGTTTGTCATGAGCCGCAAGGAGGCTAAGGAAGAGGGCGACTATGTGCTTGAGTGTCTTTCGAGCTGTTCGGTTGTTGACGCTACGATTAGCGTGTGGAGCGAGGGCAAGTGTCTCTCGGAGTTGCGTCTCGACGGCTATGGCTCAGCCTCAAACATTCCGCTCAAGGGATTGTTGTGGGAGGAAAGTCGCAAGATACCATTATTGTGCCAGCAAAACGACAGTACCACATGGGTGGACAATGTTCTGCAGAATGACGACTGGCGTTATCTCTCTACCGCTCCATTCCATCACAAAGGTGGAATCATAGAGTATCGTCTGCACATTGGCCAGCACGATGTCAAGGACATTGTGACCAATGGAGGATTTGTGAAGATGGTGCATGAGTGTTTAAGGAAACAGTAGAAACATCCAAATAATCTTTCTTACTTATGAAAACAAAGTATCTTTTACCGTTATTGCTTCTCCTCCTCTTTAATGTGATAGGGGGAGCAGCACAAAACGCCAAGACCGACAAGCCCAAGCGTACTGTAATGCTTGGACAGATTGTCAAGGACTCGTTTACGGGTGTGAGGCTTAAGGCTCATGTCACATTGATGCGCCAGGACAGTACGGTGGTCGACACAATCACCTGCAAAGGATTGTATGGTAACTATTTTGCAAGCTTTGATGTTGAGGCTAAGCCTGCGAAATATATCGTCAAGGCAGAGTGTGAGGGCTATGCTTCCAACTGTCAAGACTACGAGATTAAGCGCGTAGCACGCAACCGCGGCTTCAAGATGCCCGACCTAAACCTGAAGAAACTCGCCCAAAGCGACATATATAAAGAGGTAGACTTGGACGGAGTGGTGGTTACGGGCACCAAGGTGAAGTTCACCTATCGTGGCGACACCATCGTGTATAATGCCAGTGCCTTCAACGTGCCCGACGGCTCGATGCTCGATGCCCTTGTGCGCCAGTTGCCTGGTGCTGAGATAAAGAGCAATGGCGACATATACATCAATGGCAAGAAGATAGACTACCTCACACTCAACGGTAAAGACTTCTTCAAGGGCAACAACAAGATTATGCTCGACAATCTGCCTCACTACACGGTACAGAACCTTAAGGTATACAACAAGTCGACAGAGAAGAGCCGGCTTGTGGGTAAGGAAGTGGAGAAGAAAGACTACGTTATGGACGTGGAGCTGAAGCGTGAGTACAACCGTGGATACATATCGAATGCAGAAGTGGCAGGAGGTACACGCGACCGCTACATGGCACGTATCTTCGGACTTTACTACGACGACCGTACCCGTTTCTCCGTCTTTGGCAATGTGAACAACGTTAATGAGAACCGCAGTCCAGGAAGAGAAGGCGACTGGAGTCCGTCGAACAGTCCGCAAGGTCAGACAGTCACCAAGCAGGTGGGCGCAAGTCTCAGCACACAGAACAAGGCAGGCAGCTTGCGCGAGCAATTCGATGCCATAGCTTCATGGAACGATGTTACCGACATCACACGCTCTTCAAGCGAACAGTTTGCCTCGGCAGGCAACATCTTCAACCGTTCCAGCTCAACCTCCGTGCAGAAGGAGTTTCGCCTGAATGCCAACAACAAGATAACTTACACCGATGAGAGTACGTTTTATCTACAGTCGTCAACATCGTTCAACTATGGCGACGGCACCAACAACTCCTCTTCTGAGCGTGCCATATTCGATTCGGAAGGCAATATGGCTGCGGATTCTCCCACCAACCGCTCGCAGACAATAAGTCTCACAAAGTTCCGCACAACATCAGTCAACGAGAGCTTTATGTTTGGATTTGATTTGCCCTGGGGCGACATGCTCGGCTTCAATCTGAATGGCAGCTACACATCCAACAAGCCTCAAGACCGTTTCAGCCTTTCTAACAACGAGTATCTGCGCGAGAACAAGAACGATCTGCGTCGTGTCTATGCCGACAGCCACAACAATTCCTACAACTATGGTGCATCAGCCAATTACTCTGTTGAGCTGAACAATTGGACGGTAAGTTTGAGCCAGAAATATAACCAGAACATGATTTCTACCAACCTGCTCAACTATCGTCTTGAGCGTCTTGGCGGCTTGTACAACCGTTTCGACCAGCAGCAGCTCAACCGCTTGCCATCAACTCGCGACTCCCTGCTCCTTGCTCTCGACATGCAGAATAGCAAGACATACAGTTTGCTGACACGCCAGTATAAAGGTGAGCCTACTCTGCGGTACAACCACAACAACACCTACTTCTCGTTGAAACTGCCTTACCGTCTTGTGCGCGAGCGCATCAACTACCACTGTGCCTCGGTCGACACAACGGCTGTTCGCCGCAAGTGGCTTGTGGAGCCTTCGCTGTTTTTCAACAAATGGAACGATAAGCTTGAATTAAATGCCAGCTATAGCCTTAACTGTAGCCAACCCAGCATGGAGTCGCTTATGCCTATAGACAACGATATCAATCCGCTTGCACGCCGCATCAACAACCCTAATCTGAAGACATCCGTAACGCACAACATCAATAGTTATGTTAACTTCATCTTCAAGAACAAGAGCAGTCTGTCGATTGCCGTCAACGGCTCGGTATATACCGACATGATAGGCACACGCACCACCTATAATACGCAAACTGGTGCTTACGCCTATATGAGCGACAACGTGCATTCGGGCAACTGGACCCTCAACCCCTATGTAGTCTATTCTGGCAAACTCGACAAGAAGGGACTGTTTGGCATAGAGACACGCCTCTCGCTCGACTACACCAAGAGTACCGACTTCGACATAGCCTACGATGCCGACATCAACAACTCAGCCTCAGCGTTGAGCCGTGTCTATACATCAATACTGCGCGACTATCTGAAGCTGTCGTTCCAAAAGGGCGACTTGAATGTGGCTCTCGTAGCCGACGCACAATGGCGCAACTCTACAAGCAACCGCGACAACTTCCAGACGCTCAATGCCTACGACTACAACTACGGCATGACGCTTTCCTATAAGTTGCCGCTCGGCATTCAGCTTGCCACCGACCTCAAGCAATACTCTCGTCGTGGCTACGGCGATAAGTCGATGAACACCGACGATCTCGTATGGAACGCTTCGCTCACACGCTCCTTCTGCAAGGGCCGTCTCACCCTTACAGCCGAAGGCTTCGACATCCTTCACCAGCTCTCCAACACCACATATACGGTGAATGCACAAGGACGCACAGAAGTATGGCGCAACACCATACCTAATTATATGATGATGCACGTAGCGTATAAACTGACGAAAATGCCGAAGAAGAAATAATTTTATAAAACTACTGCGGCACAGCTCCTTCAGAGTTGTGCCGCAGTAAACAATATCTACGTTCTATAAAAATCATTCCTCGTCTTCTCCTATTAGATTCTCGTATGTTCCTTCGATGAGTTTCATGGTTTTAATTTGTATTATGCACCTTGCAGTTGCAAAAAAATGTAGTAACTTTGCACTCACTTAATCTTTAATAAGGTGGAAGTACACAGCCACCAATAATTGTTTTTAGGATATTATCATACACACACGCAAAATGAAAAAAGGACTTTTTGCCCTTGCCTTAGGTACATTCACCTTGGGCATGACTGAATTTATTATTGAAGGAATTCTTACCGATGTTGCTCACGACATGAACGTCTCTATTCCACAAGTGGGACATCTCATTTAACATATCTTGGCGCGTACCATTTATGATGGCTATAGTGTTGGGACTCACCACTCTTTATATGATATATCGTTGGGTGCCCAATGTGGCAGCCCTTGCCAACAATGGAATGAAAGCGCAGTTTCGTTTCTTGCGCAATCTTGCTCCATGGCTAATCATCTTTGCCACATTCTTGGGTAGTGCCGGCATGCTTTGTTGGTTTAGCTATATATCCCCATTGCTCCAGATGGAAGGAGGACTCAGTGCCTCAAGCATATCGCTTCTGATGATTCTTGCAGGATTCGGCATGGTGGTAGGCAATCTTAGTAGTGGTCCGTTGGCTGACAGATTCAAGCCCGGACGCATCACCAGTTGCTATCTTCTGACTTCAGCCATATCCATGTTGCTCACCTTCTTCTTCTCTGCCACTCCATGGGCAGTAGCCTTGTTGATGTTCTGCACCTGCATCTGTCTATTTGGTGTCGGTTCGCCTGAGCAATATCTTATAGTGAAACATTCCGAAGGAGGCGAGATGCTTGGTGGCTGCTGCATTCAGGCTGCATTCAATTCGGGCAATGCACTTGGTGCTTTGCTTGGTGGCATCCCCGTGTCTTTGAACTTAGGTTTCAACTATCCTGCCCTTATCGGCGTGCCATTGGTATTGGCAGGTGCCATCTGTCTGTGGATGTTCCACAAAAAGTACGAATAGAGACAAATATCGTACAAGCAGTAAAAAAGTGTTACAAAATAAAAATCGATTCTAGAGATTTCAGATGGCGTTTTTAGTGGTTTTAAGGGCACTATCTTCGTGTTTTTATTCAATAAGGGCTTCGTTGCACTTCAAAAGGACTACTTTTGGAGTGCAACGAAGCCCTTATTGTATTGCAAAACGACTACAGTTGCAATGCAATAGTTGTCCTTTTGAAATCAAAAGGAGCATTTTTGTGGGGAGAGACATTGCACACTATCACTGTTTTATTACTTAACTGTCTGTGTATTAGAAATATATCGTTGCACGCTCAAAACTCGCGAATTTCGCATCAAAGATTTCTTTGTGTGTTCAGCTCGCAGTTTTGAGCGGTTAGAAATGCAAATATAGGAGCGAAGCGCTGCTCGCTCCGGTTGATAAGGTGAGGTGTTGAGGCGGTGTAGTTTGTTTGTATGACCACAGTGTGGACATTACTTTTTAACTAATAAGTTTGGCGGTTCCGATAATTCGGCGTATCTTTACAAAAAATAGGAGAATCGAGATATGACAGACATCAATAATAGGAAACTACCTGCTGGTATTCAGTCGTTTAAAACAATTAGATAAGAAGACTATCTCTATGTTGACAAAAGCGACATTGTTTGGAAATTGGTGAACAACGGCAAAAAATACAGTTACTTGAGCCGTCCTCGCCGATTCGGCAAGTCGGTGCTTGTTGACACATTACAGACATATCTTGAAGGAAGAAAAGACTTGTTTGATGGGCTGAAAATCATGCAACTGGAAAAAGACTGGAAACAGTATCCTGTGATTCGTCTTGACATGAGCCGTGGTGGTGCTAATGCCGAGACTATACGCTCATATCTTGATATCCGATTTGGTGAATACGAAGAGTTGTACGGCATCACTCCAAAAACAACCGCTATGCTTGCCGACAGATTTGATGGTATCATCAAAACAGCATACAAGAAGACCGGATTGAAGGTTGCCATACTTGTTGACGAATACGATTCTCCATTACAACACTCATGGCACACCCCTGAACATGAAGCATGTACTGAAGTGTACCGCGAGGTGTTTGCTATACTAAAAGCCGATGATGAGTACGAAAAAATAGTCTTCATAACGGGTATCACCAAGTTTACACAAATATCACTATTCTCGGTTCTTAACAATCTCACAAATATAAGTTTCCTGCCTGAATATGCAGCAATATGCGGAATAACCGAACAAGAGATTGCCGAAAACTTCAAGCCAGAACTGGCGAGGATGGCAGAGGTGAACGGATGGACATTACAAGAAACTCATGACAAACTGAAAAATTATTACGATGGCTATCATTTCAGTCGTCGTAACATGATAGACATATACAATCCATTCAGCCTCATCAATGCTCTCGACACTCAGGAACTTGGCAATTTCTGGGCTGCCTCTGGAGCCACATCTATGATTGCAAAGTTTGTTGACAATATCGAACTACGCCTTAGCCTTTTTGAGAATTGTCCTATCATGCGTAACATATTAGAGTTGTCGGACGTTACTGGGGGCGGTGCCGAGTTGTTTCTTTATCAGTCGGGGTATCTTACGATAAAGAAAAGTGATGAGTTTGGCTACATATTAGGATTTCCCAATGAAGAAGTGAAGCAAGCGCTGTATGAAATGGTTCTGCCCGCTCTCACTAAGCGGGCTGAAAGCGACATCCAAACATTGCAGTCATGCTTGTAAACAATTCAAGCTAACAGACTCAAATCGGTGTTTTTTATATAAAAAATATAGCCCACCGCTGAATCAGACGGTGGGCTATATTTTTTAATTTTTATCGTGCAGTTTCTTCGACGTCATTTTGTATACCAATGTACCGCCATTCATGATGGCAGCGTAGTCGATATAGTTCTTCGAGAGCTTCTTGCCGTTGAGCGTGATGTTTGCAACATATTTGTTTGTCTCAGAGAGTCCGTCGGCTATGACAGTGAAGGTCTTGCCGTTAAGCAAGTGAACGGTTATCTTCTTCATCTGCGGAGCGCCGAATACGTATTGGCCGCTCACTGGGTTGACGGGATAGAATCCCATTGCCGAGAGCATGTACCATGCTGACATCTGACCGCAGTCGTCGTTGCCGCAAAGACCGTCGACGGTAGGACGATACTGAGTGTCGAATATCTCGCGTATCAACTCCTGAGTGCGTGAGGGTCGACCTGCCAAAGCATACAGGTAAGCCACATGGTGGCTCGGCTCGTTGCCGTGGGCATACTGGCCGATAAGACCCGTAACGTCCGACAGTTTGCTGTCAAGTTTCAGTGTGAAGAACTGGTCGAGCTTCTTGAGGAACGGTTTCGGTCCGCCAAACAGCTTGATGAGTCCCGGAATGTCGTGCTGCACCTGCCATGTATATTGCCATGCGTTGCCTTCGGTGTAATCGCCGCCAATGCTTTCGGCATGAGCGAGGTCGCTCGGGTTGAACGGTGTCTTCCATGTTCCGTCAGAGAGACGTGGACGCATAAACTGTGTCGACTTGTCGAAGAGGTTCTTGTAGAACTGCGAACGACGTGCAAAGTACTGCTCGTCCTGCTTCTTGCCCATAAGGCGAGCCATGTCGTAGGCGCAATGGTCGTCGTACATCGACTCCAATGATGATGATACCGACTCGGCTTCGGTAAGGTCGGTAGGCAGATAACCATATTTCATATAGTTCTCCCAGTCGCTCTTCAGCTTGTGCGAAACGGTCTGGGTCTTCTTTATGGCTTGGAAAGCACGCTCGGCATCAAATCCACGGAAGCCTTTATGATAAGCTTCGGCAACTATAGACACAGCATGGTTTGCCACCATACAGTAGTTCTCCTTGCCCCACAGTCCCCAAATAGGAAGAAATCCCTGCACTTCGGCTTGTTCAACAAGCGAGTTGACCATACCATCAACGCGGTCGGGCATTACGATAGTGTAGAACGGGTGTGCAGCGCGATAAGTGTCCCAGCACGAGAAGGTAGAGTAGAAGTTGCCGCCTTGTGCCTTTACAATCTTGTCATCGGCGTTGCGGTACATTCCGTCGACATCGGCTATCTGGTTGGGCTGTATCAAAGCGTGATAGAACGAAGTGTAGTAGTTCTGCTTCTGTTCCTCAGTACCGTCAATGTCAATGCGCTTCAGATATGCGTTCCAGTCGTCGTGTGCGGCAGTCTTCACGGCTGCAAAGTCCCAACCAGGCAATTCTGCCTGAAGATTCTTCTTGGCTCCGTCGATGCTTGTAGTAGACATGGCTATCTTCATGAGCAGCTGTTCGCCCTGGTCGATGCCGTCGAAAGTGGCAACGATGCGTTCGCCCTTCTCCGTATCGGCAGCCTTAGCAAGAGTAATGTGGCTTGCTACGGGACGATTGAACTTAATTACGAAGAAGTAGTCTTGCTTCACCCATACGGTATTCTGCACATGTCCTACAAGAGTGTTGGCATCTTCCCAACGGGTTTCGCATAGATTTACTTGCGAGTGATACTGCTTGTCATTCCACGCCGGACCGTGTTGCAGGTCGATAAGTACAGAAGTAGAGTCGGTCGAGTCGTAGGTGTAGCGATGAAAAGCAACATGCGGTGTGGCGGTAAGCTCAGCCTTCACCTTGGCATCAGAAAGATACACCGAGTAATAGCCCGGTGTGGCAAACTCCTGTGTCTTTACATAATGCGAGCGGTACTGGTCCCACTGTCGTGTGCGGCTTCCTGTCGACGGCATGACGAGAATGTCGCCAAGATCCATACATCCCGTTCCGTTCAGATGGTCTTGTGTAAAGCCCCATATGATAGAATCGCTGTAGACATACTCGGCACAATAGCGCCATCCCACACCGCCGGTTACGGGGCTGGTCTGTATCATTCCGAAAGGTCGGCATGCTCCGGGGAACGTGTGTCCGTTGTCGGCATTGCCCACGAATGGGTTGACATACTTGGTGTAGTCAGTCTGTTTGTCGGCAGCATGCATGCCGGTCGATAACAGGCACAATGCAGCAATAGGCAGACTGAATAATAACCCTTTTGTTTTGTTCATTGTTTATGATTTATTTAATATAGTTTTTATTTAGGTTGAATGTGATGATGCAAAGTTAGTGTTTTTTGCTGAAATGACATAAAAATAGGGTATGCCATTTGTGGCATACCCTATCATAATTTTATATAATAAAGTTTTAAATTCTTTGTGCTCTTAGCATCGGATTGAACATTGCGAAGCGCGTATGGATGTATTTGAACAACATATACATAAGGTATCCTACACACATTCCTGTAATGGCTCCGCACACCACGTCGCCCAGATAGTGCACGCCAAGGTATATGCGCGAGTAGCTTACTATCAGAGCGAGTGAGAAGATGAATATTGTGAAGTAGCGTTTCTTTATGATCTTCGAGCCGAATACAGCAGCTCCGAATGCGTTGGCAGCATGGCTTGACATGAATCCGTATGGTCCGCCATGATAGTTGTTGACATAGTGCAGCAAATCGGCTATCTGCAAATTGTGCGACGGACGCAAACGTGCTATCCATGGCTTGAACAGTGATGAAGCAATCTGGTCGCACATTGCTATCGTGATGGCGAGTGTAATCACAGCCAGGACTGTCATGCGCCAATTGCGGTTGTTGTTTTTGAATATGCAATAGATAAAAAACAAAGCCACAGGTACCCAAATCAGGCGCGACGAAAGAGTCCAGAATGTAATGTCAGCAACACTACCCATGTCATTGTTGAGATACACAGTGGCCGACTTGTCAGCCGAATCGATAGTTTGAATGATGTCCATATTTGCGCAAAAAAAGTTCTATAGGTTCTTTTCGGGCGCAAAGGTATAACATTTTTCGGGAAAGATGGATGTTATCGGAAGTGATTTTTTCTTTTACGGAAGCATTTTTCATTATTTTTAGAATAAATAATCATCCTTGTGCTCAATACAGAACTTTTCGCCCAATGCAAAGCCCTCTTCGTAGAGTCGTTCGAGCTTGGCAGTGTCCTTCTCCATGCGGGTCACCTCCATCGGACGTTCGGGGCGTATGCATATTACTTTGCCCTCATCCTCAAGCTGTTCCACCATTTCCAGTTGCTGGCGGTAAGCCTCAATACGTCGGCTCAGCGCCACGCGCAGACGTGGATATTTCTTATATATAAAATGTGGAATCTTATGGTCGCGTCCCGAAGGGCGATAGCCACGGTTGCGTGTCAGAATGAGCACGTTTTTCTGGTGGCCCGTCTCTATGGCGTGCATTACAGGTATGGAGTCGACTATGCCACCATCGAGCATGGGCGTACCGTCTACATTTACTATCTTGCAGACGTATGGCAGCGAGCTTGACGCATGGGCTATGTCAGTAAGACGCTGGCGGTCGTGATGCTCCTGAAGATATTCGGCGCGTCCCGTCAGACAGTTGGTGGTGACCATTTCATATGTGGCGTCGCTGCCGAAGAAGGTGTCGTAGTCGTAGGGGATATACTGGTTGGGGAATTTGTCGTACAGCAGTTTTGCGTCCAATATGCAACCATGCGTCACGAGATGGCGCATGCCGAGGTAGTCGTAGCGTGCCATATAGTCGATGTTCGACACGCGGGCACGTCGCGGCTGGTGGCTCATATACGACAGGCCATTGCAAGCGCCAGCCGATACCGCCACCACATATTTGAAGTAAAGGTTGTGTTTCATAAAGCCGTCGAGCACTCCGCTTGTGAAGACTCCACGCATGCCTCCGCCCTCGAGCACCAGTCCTGTATTACTGTCAATAGTCATAATCTCTCTCCCTTTAGTTGATGTTTTTCGGCTGCAAAAGTAGTCATTTTATGTCATATTGCCAATTCATCTCATAATAAAACATAAAATGCCAGTTGCATTTTGGTTATTCTTTCGAATTTATTAACTTTGCAATGCTTTATTATCATATTTGAAACCTAATTGTATAATTATGTTTGACAAGGCTACCTACGTGAACCGCCGCGCCAAGCTTAAGGAGCTTGTAAAGAGTGGCATTATCATACTGTTTGGCAATAATGAGTCGCCGTGTAATTTCCCAGCCAATGGCTACTATCCGTTCCGTCAGGACTCTTCGTTCCTGTACTATTTCGGATTGAACCGTGATGGACTTGTTGGTGTTATCGACATCGACAACGACATCGAGACGCTTGTGGGCAACGACATCGATATAGAAGACATTGTGTGGTATGGCAGTGTTGACAGCGTGCATGATATGGCTGAGAGCGTCGGCGTGAAGAATACTGCGCCAATGAAGAGCCTCAAGACCATCTGCAACGATGCTATGCGCCAGAAGCGCCGCATCCACTTCCTGCCGCCTTACCGCCACGACATCAAGATACAGATATTCGACCTGCTTGGCGTTCATCCCGTACAGCAGAAAGAAGCTGCCAGCATGGACCTCATCAAGGCTATCGTCAAGATGCGCTCTACAAAGGAGGCTCAGGAGATAGAGGAGCTGGAGCGTGCTTCGGTGATTGGTTATAAGATGCATACTACTGCAATGCGTCTTGTCAAGCCGGGACTCACCGAGAAGTATGTAGCAGGACAGGTTGACGGCACAGCCAACTCGTATGGCGCTATGGTCAGCTTCCCGACCATCTTCAGCCAGCATGGTGAGATTATGCACGGCAGTCCGTCGATGGCAGAACTTGAGAGCGGCCGTCTCGTATTGTGCGATTGCGGTGGCGAGACTATCAACAACTACTGCTCTGACAATACACGTACATTCCCCGTCAATGGCAAGTTCACACAGCGTCAGCTTGAGATATACAGCATTGTCGAGGCTTGTCACGACCATGCACTCGACGTAGCCAAGCCCGGCGTGAAGTATATGGACGTACACTTCGCTGTATGCCGCCTCATGACCGAGCGCCTGAAGGAACTCGGACTGATGAAGGGCGATACCGACGAGGCTGTTGCAGCCGGTGCTCATGCCATGTTCCTGCCTCACGGACTTGGCCATATGATGGGTATGGATGTGCACGATATGGAGAACTTCGACCAGATAAATGTCGGATTCGACGAAGAGACACGTCCGCGTCTCGATCAGTTTGGCACCAACTGTCTGCGTATGGGCCGCCGTCTTGAGGAAGGCTTCGTTGTGACTGACGAACCGGGTATCTACTTCATCCCTGCACTCATCGACGACTGGAAGGCTTCGGGCCATTGTGCCGAGTTCCTCAACTTCGACAAGATTGAGACCTACAAGGATTTTGGTGGTATACGTATCGAGGACGATATCCTCATCACAAAGGACGGATGCCGATTCCTCGGTGAGCACCGCATTCCTTATCATCCCAAGGATGTAGAGGAGTTTATGGCGCAGAACAAATAATAAGTAAGTACTGAACTATAATACAGTAAAATAACAATAATAAAACCAACAACTCAGAGAAATGAAGAAAATCTTTACTCTCGCCCTTCTCGCTCTCGTAGCAGTAGGCGCAAGTGCAGACACCAAGAAGGATGCTGCACAGAGCAACAAGCCGGTCTTCACGACAATCAAGGCCAATCCTATCACAAGTATCAAGAACCAGAACCGTAGCGGTACATGCTGGGACTACTCAACTCTTTCGTTCTTCGAGGCTGAAATCCTCAAGGCTACAGGCAAGACTTACGACCTCTGCGAGTCGTTCGTTGCCAACAAGGACTATATGGACCGTGCCGTTCAGGTAGTACGTTTGCATGGCGACTGCCAGTTTGCGCAGGGTGGCTCGGCTTACGACGTTCTCTATGTACTCAAGAACTATGGTATCTGTCCTGAAAATGCTATGCCGTTCCCGGGTTCATTGACAGGCGACTCGCTCTACAACTTCAACGAGTTCTTCTCAATGCTCGAACCATATGTAGCTGCTATCTCAAAGAACAAGGCTAAGAAGATTTCTGGCCAGTGGAAGGTTGGACTCCAGGGCATCCTCGACGCTTATCTCGGCAAGTGCCCAGAGAAGTTCACATACAATGGCAAGGAGTACACTCCGAAGTCGTTTGCAGCAAGCCTCGGCCTCAACTTCGACGACTATGTATCTATCACAAGCTTCTCACACAAGCCTTACTACACACAGTATCCGGTAGAGGTACAGGACAACTGGCGCAACCCATTGTCATGGAACCTTCCAGTAGAGGATATGGCTCGCATCATCGAGAACGCTGTTAAGACTGGTTACACAGTAGCTTGGGGTGGCGACGTTAGCGAGGACGGCTTCACACGCGACGGTCTGGCTTACTTCTATGACAACAAGGCTATGGAGAGCATGGCTGGTAGCGATATGGCTCACTGGCTCAAGCTGACTCCTGGCAAGCGTATCAGCCTCATCGACTCACTCGGTTGCAAGGTTCCTGAGCTTGCTCCTACAGCAGAGCAGCGTCAGCAGCGTTTCGACAACTGGGAGCTCACCGACGACCACGGTATGCTTATCTACGGTCTCGCAAAGGACCAGTTTGGCAAGGAATACTATATGGTGAAGAACTCTTGGGGTGAGACTGGCAAGTACAAGGGTATCTGGTACATGACCAAGAACTACATCGTAGCCAACACAATGGACTACTTGGTTAACAAGAAGGCTATCCCTGCCGACATTCTCAAGAAGATGGAGAATGCAAAGAAGAAGCAGACTATTGCTGACTAATAAATATTAAAAAAATCCGCTGAAGACACAGTTTTGTGACTTCAGCGGATTTTTTCTTGTAGAATGCCATTTTCTTGTATTTATAATCAAATATTCTCGATGCACCACGCGAATGCCTTAGCCGTGCGTTCTGCTTCTTCGCCGAAGTGTCCGCCATTGTTCCATTCGAGCGTTGTAGCCGAAGGTCCCAGTTGTGCGGCAAGCGTAAGGTGTTCATGGCGCACGCAGTCGCCTATGCGAGCCATGCGCTGGTTGCGGCAATGCTCTTCGCGGTCGCCTAGACTGACGTATGCCAACTGTGCGTTGAGGCTATGGCTGTCGGCAAAGTCAGCCCATCCCTTTATCCACAACGAAGGTGATGCAGCTGCCACAGCGCTGAAAGCCGTTGATTGTCGGGCTGCCCAAAGTGCAAACAATCCGCCCAGTGAGTAGCCGCCAATTATACATGGCAGTTGACCGAAACGCTCGTGCATCCATGGCACAAGACTCTCGGTGATATACTTCAGAGTGTCCTGCGCATGTCTGCCCACTTCATCGTCGCGCGACACAGCTTCGTCATGCCAAGGCATCAGCGCCTTTGCCCATTCCACGGTGTCGAAGAAGGCTATGGCAAAGCCCTTTGTAGCGTTTGTAGCCAATGTTTCAATTTCACGATTGATGCCGTCGTTCTTGTTCTCATGGCGTGCTGATGGCTGTATAAGCAGCACTTCGGGGCGCTCAGTAGCGAAGACGTTGCATTTAAGACCGTCTATAGTCGCGTTTTCGTTTTGTATGATTGTGGTCATAATGATGTGGTCATAATATTATTGTGGATTATCAGCGGCAAAATTACTTCATTTGCTGATGATGAGAAAATATAGCCAACGGTTTTTCTGTGTTTTTGTTAATTTGTAGTATTTTTGCTATGCTGTGCAACTTATTCAGTTTGCATTGCGTCAAACCATTGTAATCAAAATAGAAAAAACTACAGAATATGAAAAAGATATTATTATCACTTGTAGCAGTTATGCTTTTGGGCAGCGCGGTGCCCATGGAGGCACAGCGCCACCGACATACTCCGCGCACCGCAGTAGTAGACGACACGAAGGCCGACAATGGCATTGAGGCTTACTCCGACACTTCGTCGACGGTACAGCCCATTGATACCACTGCTTATGACGCTACAACCGATGCCGACGACATAAACGACAGCAACCGGTTTGATCCGAGCAGATTCTCCGACCCGTTCTCATGGTTTGCCTTTCTTGGCACATCGGGTTTTGTTGGCATAGTGATAACCATACTCTTGCTTGGTGTCGTACTCCTGTTCCTCTTCATGCCGCTCATCATCGTATTGCTCATCCTACGATATATGGTGCGTCGCCACAACGACCGTGTGCGTCTGGCTGAGAAGGCTATGGAGCATGGACAACCAATCGGCGAAGGCGAGATGCCACTCAGCAAGAAGTCGCCCGACTATCTGTGGCGTCGCGGAGTGCGCAACGTTTCAATCGGTGCAGGTCTGGCTTTGTTCTTATGGCTTCTCGGTGCCGACTCTCTTGTTGGCATAGGATTGCTTGTGGCATGTCTTGGTTTGGGACAGATGTTCATGGTACGCTATAACTATAATAGTAAGTTCGGATGCAAAAAGGAAGAACAAAACGACGATTTTGACAATATTGACAGTGACATCACCGATATAGATTTCGGTGGCAAGGATAATAAATAAATGAAGCAAAACAACGATCTCTCTCTCGTCTCTCAGGTGGCTGAGTTTCACGACCGTACGGCTTTCGACCGTTTGGTTGTGAAATATCAGTCATCTATAAGGCGCTTCTTCTTGCACCAGACGTTGGGAGACGTGCAGTTGAGCGACGACCTTGCACAGGACACCTTCGTCAAGGCGTACGTCAACATATCGAAGTTTCGCGGACAGGCTGCGTTCTCCACGTGGCTCTATCGTATAGCCTGCAATGTGCTCTACGACTATCACCGCCGACTGCGTCCTACTGACGACATCGACTCCACTGATGCCATACGCACCAATTCGGTCAATACCGACGACAATATGCGGCTCGACGTGTATGATGCGTTAAGGCGTTTGGGCGACAAGGAGCGCACCTGTGTCACCTTGCAGCTCATCGATGGATATCCCATCGATCAGATTGCCGAGATAACGGGCATGGCTGTAGGCACGGTGAAGTCGCATCTGTTTAGAGGCAAGGAGAAACTTACAATGTTTCTCAAAAAGAATGGATATAATAGATAATAACTAAATGAACATAACCTTATGAATGACGATAAGAATTTGATAAGCAATAATGGTAATGTCGACGAGGAGCTTCTGCGTGTGTTCTTCGCCGACAGTGCGCATATGTATATAGCCGACAACGGCTTCTCGCTTCGTGTCATGCGTCGTGTGCAGGAGGAGATGCCGGCACGTGGCCGTTTCTGGTATAATCTGTGGACGGCTGTGTGGATGGTTGTTTGCGTAGTGTCGTTCTTTGTATGCGGTGGAGTAGGCGTGGTGCGTCGATGTCTTGGCAATGTTGCCGACTGTCTATCTACGCTTGTTGCCGAAAACATACCACGCTTCTCGCTCGACTCGCTACTGCCACAAACAAACACAGTGGGCACAACCTTACTGATGGTAGTGCTCACTGTGTGGGTGCTGAGTTGCTTTATGATTTACGGTTTCTGGGAATCGCAGAAAACCGCTTAATTTATGTAGAAGTCTTCCTTCTGGTCTTTATTGGCAGAGGAAGGCTTTTTTGTTTTTGTGGGTTGCTTGCTTAGCTTGCCCTCTTTGTCAAACAGGCCGTAGGTAGTGCGCAGCACAGAGAATTCGGTGCGGCGGTTGAGCTGGTTGCAAATCTCCTGCTTTGCCTTGTCAAGTTTTTGTATGAATTCTTCAGTCAGCACGTCGCCCTCCTTCAGCCAGTCGTATTTCTCGGTAAGCTTCTTGCGTATGGTCTTGGGCTTCTCCTTGCCATAGCCTACGGGTGTAAGGCGTTCGCGTGCTATGCCTTTGCTCACCAAGTATTGCACTACCGATTCGGCTCGGCGTTGCGACAGCGCCTTGTTGTAGACAGCCGAGCCCTTGTAGTCGCAATGGGCAGACAGTTCGATGGTTACGTTGGGGTTCTCATCCAGTATTTTTACGAGTGTGTCGAGAGCCTGCGCTGATTCGGGACGCAGCGTAGCCTTGTCGAAATCGTAGAATATATTGCTTATCAGCACAGGTGCTGTTATCGATGCGAGCGGAAATTGCAGCACGTATTCGTGCGACTCGCTGCGTTGCGCCACTGCCACCTCTTCCTTATGATTCAGAAAACCCTTGCATGTGGCAAGGAATATATAGTCGGTGCCGGGCTTCAGAACGCGCTCAAACGAGCCGTCGCCGCCCACACTCAGCTTCTCGTTGGTGCCGTCGCTGCCCACCATATACACCAGTGCAGAGGGCAGTTCGTAGCCGTCCTTCTCGTACACCCATCCCTTTACACTCTGTATAATCTCGGGATTTTCAAAACTATATATATGGTCCCATCCGCGACCGTCGTTGCGGTTGGACGCAAAGAATCCGCGATTGTGTACACCCTCGAACGTCATACCGAAGTCGTCGGCTTGCGAATTGAGCGGATAGCCTGGATGTTCTATGTGGTATTTGCCGTCCTTGCCAACGGTGGCAATGAATATGTCGAGTCCGCCCATGCCCGGATGGCCGTCGCTCGAGAAGTAAAGGTCGCCGTTGGGACGGAACGTCGGAAACATCTCGTTGCCCGGAGTGTTGATAGGTTCGCCAAGATTTTCCACGCCACCCAGTCCGTTCGATGTCAACCGCACGCGCCAGATGTCCATGCCTCCCATTCCGCCAGGCATGTCGCTGACGAAGTACAGCCACTGTCCGTCGGGCGAAATGGCAGGGTGGGCATAGCTCGACAGCGTGTCGCCCGTAAGTTTCAGTTCGCTCGCCTTACCCCATGCAGCGTCCGCACGTGTAGAGGTGACAATCTGTGCAAACCGTGGATAGTCGGGATTGCTGGTGCATTGCGTCAGATACATAGTGCTTTGGTCGGGCGTAAGGGCGCATGCACCTTCGTCGTAGTCGGTGTTAAGTCCGCCTTCTACGGCTTCGGGTTTGGTCCAATGGCCACGATCGTCCTTCTGCGATACGAATATGTCGCCCGCTTTGGTGCCAGTGATGCCGCTGAGTTCTGAGCCTTGTGCCTCGTTGCGAGTCGAAGTGAAGTACAGACGGTCGTGCTGGTCGCCGGCGAGAACGGGCGAGTAGTCGGCGCGTCGCGAATTGAATATGTCCATACGTTTCACCTTATAGCGCGAGCCTTCCTTCTTCCATGCGGGTGCTTTCTGTGCCGAAATGAGTCCGTTCTTTGCCAGAATGTCGTCGGGCATCGAGTCGAGCACAATCTTAAACTGCTGTTCCGCCTGACGGTACTGTCCGTTTTTCAGCAACTGGCGGGCGTAAGCCAACCGGTGTTGGGGCGTAGCTTGCTTGTAGCGTATGGCATTGGCATAGGCAGCTGCAGCCTTCTGCGAGGCGTTGATGCGCTCGTTGCACAGCGCCACCTTCAGTGCTATCTGTCCACGCTGGGTGCGTTCCTTAGGCGGAGTCTTGGTGTAAGCCTGTTTGAATTGGTTGGCAGCGTCGTAGTATTCGCCTATGGCAAGATACTTCTCGCCACGCTTCATGTTCTTGTCGGCTCCGCATCCCGTCAGCACAAAAGTCATGACTGCTATGTAGGCTGCCATGGCAATGGCGGTGTATCTGGTTGATGATTTGTGTAATGGTGTGTTCACTTGTATATGTAATAATGTGTGTGATAGTGCATAAACAATAAGTATAACGCAAGTTCAATGTCTTTATTGCTTAAAAAATATAGTGTTTTTGTGGCGTATGCAGTCTTGTTTCAAGAAATAATTAGTACATTTGCAGTTACCAATAACATAAAGAAAAAGTAAATTTACTCGAAATAGAATATAATGAGACTGAAAATAATCGTGCTTTTCGTGATTATCTGCGGTGGAACTTACGCCCTTACCAAGTCGTTGAGCATTACGGCTGGTGTGGCAATACTTCTGTATGTGGCAGATAGCTTGCTGGCTGTCTGGGCCGACCGCAAGAACCGCGAGTATTTCTCTGGCGATAAAGCCACTACTAACAAATCTGCCGACGACACGGAAGGTAGCAATAACAACGACAAGAATGGAGAAACTGACCGAACTATATAATCAGTGGCATGGCTCTATGCCAGAATCGGTTGAACGTCTGGCTGGTGCTGGCAGCAACCGACAGTATTATCGCTTCACAGCCGAAGACGGCTCTACCGTAATAGGCGTTGTTGGCACAAGCCGCGACGAGAATCACGCTTTTGTTTATCTGGCACAGCATTTCGAGCAACGTCAGTTGCCCGTGCCGCAGGTGCTGGCTGTCAGCGACGACGGACTGCGCTATCTGCAGACCGACCTCGGCTCGGTGTCGCTCTTTGATGCCGTGCGTGGCGGACGTGAAGCGGGCGGACGCTACAATCTTGAGGAACAGGAACTGTTGAAGCGCACCATACGCCAGTTGCCCAACATACAGATACGCGGAGCACGCGGACTCGACTGGCAGAACTGCTATCCGCAGCCCGAGTTTGATGAGGATAGCGTTCTGTTCGATCTCAACTACTTCAAGTATTGTTTCCTCAAACCTTCAGGACTCGATTTCCATGAACTGAAGCTTGAGGCAAACTTCCGCTTAATGGCTAAGGATCTCACTTCGGAGCAGGTCGACTCGTTCCTCTATCGCGACTTCCAGGCTCGCAACGTCATGCTCGATGCCGAGGGCAATCCTTACTTCATCGACTTCCAGGGCGGACGTAAGGGTCCTTACTATTACGACCTTGCCTCGTTCCTATGGCAGGCGTCTGCACGCTACAGCAACAAGTTGCGTCGCGAACTCGTATTGGAATATTACGAAGCGCTGAAGCTGTATACTGAGGTGCCAAGTGTGCGCCACTTCGTTACTCGCTTGAGTCTGTTCGTGTTGTTCCGTACTCTGCAGGTGCTCGGCACCTACGGATTCCGTGGCTACTTTGAGCGCAAGAAGCATTTCATCGAGTCTATTCCGCCAGCCATGGACAATCTGCGCGAGCTGCTGAAGATGGGCGAAGACGTGTTCCCCTATCCGTATATGATGGACATGTTGCGCCGACTGACCGAGCTGCCGCAGTATGCGCATATCGAACAGCCTGCCGCATCGCGTGCCGACGGCTACAAGACAGCCGACAGCAACGTGTATGTAGCACATCCGCAAGACGGTCCGGCTACTTTCTCCAAGTACGACGGCAAGGGACTTTTGCGAGTGCGTGTGTTCAGCTTCTCTTACCGTAAGGGTATACCGGAGGACACTTCGGGCAATGGCGGAGGCTATGTGTTCGACTGCCGCTCTACACATAATCCCGGACGCTACGAACCCTACAAGAAACTCACCGGACTCGACGAACCCGTAATACGATTCCTTGAGGACGACGGCGAGATTCTTACCTTCCTCGAAAGCGTGTACAAGTTGGCTGATGCTCATGTGCAACGCTATATCGACCGCGGATTTACCGACCTTATGTTCTCGTTCGGATGCACCGGCGGACAGCATCGCAGCGTCTACTCGGCACAGCATCTGGCAGAGCATATACACAGCAAATTCGGCATCGAGGTGCACGTGTGCCATAGAGAACAAGGCATAGAACAGACGCTGCAGAGCATGTCGAAAGACTGAGTTTATACTACAATACGAAGACAAAAGCTATATTAATAGCTACAATTATACACAATCCCGTTAAAAAGTTGAGGCAAGCTTTACTTTTTAACGGGATTTTCAGTAACTTTGCATCATAACTTTACATCCTTAAATATATGATGCAAGCAATGATTTTCGCGGCTGGACTGGGCACACGCCTTAAACCGCTCACCGACACAATGCCTAAAGCTCTGGTGAGGGTAGGGGGTGAGCCGCTCATTAAGCGCGTCATCATGAATCTTGCTGCGGCTGGCGTTGACCGTATTGTAGTCAACGTGCATCACTTTGCCGGGCAGATAATCGACTATCTTAAAGACAATGACAACTTCGGACTCGACATCCGTATTTCTGACGAAATTGCCGGACTGCTCGAAACTGGAGGTGGCATCAAGAAGGCTGCACCATTGTTCGACCCCGCTGCTCCTATCCTTATTCACAATGTAGATATTCTTAGCAATGTTGATTTGCGGGAGTTCTACCAGGTCGCTTCGCGAAGTGAAAAGGGAAAAGTGAAAAGTGAAAAATCCGAATGTGGAAGTGAAGAGGGAAGAGTGAAAAGTGAAGAATCCAATTGTTGTGATGCTGTCGATGCTGTATTGCTTGTCAGTTGGCGTAAGACCAAGCGCTATTTGCTCTTCAATGACGACATGAAGCTTGTGGGATGGACCAACATCGAAACGGGTGAAGTGCGAAGCCCTTATCCCGACCTCGACCCCAAGAAGTGCCGTATGTATGCTTTCGCCGGAATACACGCATTGTCGCCACGACTGCTTAAGATGATGGACGAATTCCCCGACCGATTCGGAATAATCGACTTCTACCTTAAGGCGTGCGCCTCGCATAACATAAAAGGTTATGTCAAGGACGACTTGAAGCTGATGGATATTGGCAAACTCGACACTCTTGCACAAGCCGAAGAATTCCTGAAGGAATTGGGAGACAGGAATTAGGAGTTACGAATTAGGAGTTAGGAATTACGAATTCTTTAATTAGGAATTTCGAGTTAAGGGTTTCACCCTAATTAAATATTAATCGTTAATCATTAAACATTAATAATTGAACATTAATCATTAAACAATATAACAAATGCAACAGAAGATTATAATTCTTGATTTCGGTTCGCAGACCACGCAGCTCATCGGCCGCCGTGTACGCGAATTGGACACCTTCTGCGAGATTATGCCTTACAACAAGTTCCCGAAGGACGACCCCAGCGTTATCGGTGTCATCCTCAGCGGAAGCCCCTATTCGGTACACGATAAGGAGGCGTTCAAGGTTGACTTGAGCCAGTTTGTAGGACGCATCCCGGTGCTTGGCATCTGCTATGGCGCACAGTTCATTTCTTACGCCAACGGTGGAAAGGTTGAGGCAGCCGACTCTCGTGAGTACGGACGCGCCAATCTTGAGCACTTCGATGCCGAGAATCCGCTGTTCCACGGATTTGTTGAGAACTCGCAGGTGTGGATGAGCCATGGTGATACCATCACGGCCATCCCAGAAGACTACAAGTGCATCGCATCGACAGCCAATGTCAAGTTTGCTGCTTATGCCTCTACCAAGCAGCCGGTATGGGCTGTTCAGTTCCATCCCGAGGTGTTCCACTCATTGCAGGGTACACAGCTTCTCAAGAACTTCGTAGTAGACATCTGCGGAAGCCGTCAGGACTGGAGCGCTGACTCGTTTGTAGAGACAACCGTAGCCGAGCTTAAGGCTCAGTTGGGCGACGACAAGGTAATCCTCGGTCTGTCGGGTGGTGTTGACTCAAGCGTTGCAGCTGTACTCCTTAACAAGGCTATCGGCAGCAACCTCACATGTATCTTCGTTGACCACGGAATGTTGCGTAAGAACGAGTTCCGCGATGTTATGGAGGATTACAAGTGTCTCGGTCTGAACGTTATCGGTGTTGACGCATCAGAGAAGTTCTTCAACGACCTGGCTGGTGTAACCGATCCAGAGGAGAAGCGTAAGATTATCGGCCGCGACTTCGTTGAGGTGTTCAACGCTGAGGCTAAGAAGCAGACTGGTGCCAAGTGGCTTGCACAGGGCACTATCTATCCTGACCGTATCGAGTCGCTCAACATCACAGGCAAGGTTATCAAGAGCCACCACAACGTAGGCGGTCTGCCTAAGGAGATGAACCTCCAGTTGTGCGAGCCGTTGAAGTGGCTGTTCAAGGACGAGGTTCGTCGTGTAGGTCGCTCAATGGGCATGCCCGAGCACTTGATTACACGTCATCCGTTCCCAGGCCCAGGCTTGGCAGTACGTATTCTTGGCGACATCACTCCCGAGAAGGTACGCATACTTCAGGATGCCGACGACATCTATATCCGCGGCTTGCGCGATTACAAGGTGAAGCTGAGCGGTGAGGACGCACGCCGTGTACTTGCAGCTGGTGTTCCTGCCGACATGCACGACGGCGAGATTGAGGTTTCGCTCTACGATCAGATTTGGCAGGCAGGTACAGTATTGCTCTCTACCGTACGCTCTGTAGGTGTTATGGGCGACGAGCGTACATACGAGCATCCAGTTGCTCTGCGTGCCGTTACATCTACCGACGCTATGACAGCCGACTGGGCTCATCTGCCTTACGACTTCATGGCAAAGGTTTCTAACGAGATCATCAACAAGGTACGTGGCGTTAACCGCGTATGCTATGACATCTCGTCAAAGCCACCATCAACAATCGAGTGGGAGTAAAATCAATCCCAACTGATACATAAAAAGGGGGTATCAAAACGGAATCAATTCCAGTTTTTGATACCCCCTCTTCTTTTTGTGGAGTCTTTGTGAGGTAATGGAGTCTTTGTTGTATAGACGTATTTAGTTTATAAACATATTGCGTTTTGGCATTTTGCTTCCAAAGCGCTTGCGTAGTTTTTCGAACAGCGCCATTGTGTCTTGCGAGAACTTGTGTCCCTTCCATGTACTTGTGTTGGTGATGAACACCCAGCACTCGCCGTCGGGATAGCGCAATACAAGCGCTGATGTGCCTACAAGCGAACCGGTACGTATCCACGGACGGTTGCGCGGCGTGAAGTTCCATCCGAGCGAGAACTGATGGTCGGGCATTTCCTGCGTCATCAGTTTCACGGCTTGGGGCGATATCACGTCGGGCACGATATGGTCGCCGTCGATTGATGCTACCAGTCGGCACAGTTCGGCAGCCGATGCCACCCATGCACCTGCGCCAAGAGCCGTCGTTATGTCGTTCTCGCCATAGCAGCGCACTACCATTCTGCCGGAGTTGTTGAATTCGGGTACAGGTACTGAACTTGAGTGCATATAGTACACCGTCTCGTTCGGGCGGCGATCCTTCAGATAGTTACCCGCTATGTGGAAGTCGTAGCATCCTGCCGGATTCAGAACATAGCGCTGCATGAAGTCGTTGTAGCTCATGCCCGTGCGCTTCTCGATAATCAGCGACAGCAGCGTATAGCCTATGTTGCAGTAGCGTTGTGCAGCTCCGGGCGTATAGCCAAGATGTCGGCGCAGCACGATGCGTAGCAGAGTGCGGTGGTCGGGTGGGGTGGTGAGGCGGTTCTGCTGCATTATGTAGCGAGTCGAGAATATGGCGTCGCCAGCATAATTGGTAAATCCAGCCTTGTGTCGCAACAGCTGTTCGACGGTTATGTCGAAGTATCGTTTGTCGCGTATTGAGTTGACGTAGAACGTGTCGTTGAGTATTCCCTTTGGTCCGAACACCTTGTCGCTAAGGCGTATCTTGCCCATGTCGCGCAGCTTCATTATGCCCGTAGCAGTAACCAGTTTCGACACCGAAGCCATGCGCATGATGTACGACGGCTCCATTGGTATCTTGCGGTCCTTGTCGGCATAGCCGAATCCGCGGGCATATAGCAGCGAGTCGTGGCGCGATATTGCCAGCTGTGCACCGTGTATCTCCCAACGCTTCAGATAGCGCTGCATGATAGAGTCCATGGCGTGCAGTTCGGGTTGTGCCGAGAGGGCATTGGTGAGCGTGTCGTTGAGATGCTTGCGGTTGCTTGCTTCGTATATCGAGTCTTTCTCTTGGCTTTTGTAGCTTGAGCACGACGAGCATGTGCATCGGCAGATGCTCGATATGATGACAACGATAAAGGTGAGGCATCCCAAGCAGGACAGCCTCACCTTTGTACGATATTGTTTCTTTATTCTATATCCGAACATTTCTGATTATTGGGTATTATGACAATCCTTCGATTTGACCGTTGACGATGTCCATGTTCATGGCTGCAGGAACCTTGGGCAGTCCGGGCATGCGCATGATGTTGCCGGCAATGACTACTATCATCTCTGCACCGGCGTTTATGACAATGTCGCGAACGTTAACGTCAAATCCTGATGCTACGCAATACTGCTTGGCATCGGTAGAGAATGAGAACTGTGTCTTGGCGATACATATCGGGAAGTTCTCATAGCCGAGGTCGCGTATCATCTGCAACTTCTTCTTGGCAGGAGCGGCAAACGAAATGCTTGCTGCGCCATAGATGTTCTTGCAGACCTTCTCAATCTTAGTCTCGATTGTGTCTTCGTCGTCGTATACGAGGCTTAATGGCTGCGACGGCTTCTGCTCGATAGTGTCTACTACGAGACGTGCCAGGTCGGCTGCACCCTCGCCACCTTTTGCGTAAGCGTCGTTGATGGCAAATCCTACGCCGATGCTCTCGCAATATTCGCGCACGATGTTCTGCTCCTCTTCCACGTCGCCGGCATAGTGATTGAATGCTACGATGACGGTCTGTCCGAACGACTGCATGTTCTTGATATGCTTGTCGAGGTTGGCAAGTCCCTTCTTGAGTCCTTCGCTGTTAGGCTTCTTGATGTCCTCAACAGGCACTCCGCCGTGCATTTTCAGTCCCTGGGCTGTTGCTACAACGATGGTGAGCTTAGGCTGCAGTCCGCTCTTACGACACTTGATGTCGAAGAACTTCTCGGCTCCGAGGTCGGCACCGAATCCAGCCTCAGTGATTACATATTCGCCGAATGTCATGGCCATCTTAGTTGCGAGTATAGAGTTGCATCCGTGTGCAATGTTGGCAAACGGACCGCCGTGTACGAATGCAGCGGTATTCTCTGTGGTCTGAACGATGTTTGGAGCCAGAGCGTCGCGCAGCAGGATTGTTATAGCTGCAGCTACACCGAGGTCTTTGACGGTGAAAGGCTTGCCCTCAACGGTGTAGCCCAAGAGGATGTTCTCAATGCGACGGCGCAGGTCGTCCTCGTCCTTTGCAAGACAGAGAATAGCCATAATCTCCGATGCAGGAGTGATGTCAAATCCCGACTCGCGTACAATGCCGTTGGCTTTGCCGCCCATACCGGTAACGATGTCGCGCAGTCCGCGGTCGTTAACGTCGAGTACGCGGTTCCACAATACCTCGCGCAGAGCGAAACCGTTGTCACGGTTCTGGTACATGTAGTTGTCGAGCAATGCAGTGATAGTGTTGTGAGCCGAAGTGATGGCGTGGAAGTCGCCTGTGAAGTGCAGGTTTATCTTGTCCATAGGCAACACCTGGGTGTAGCCACCGCCACACGCACCGCCCTTCATTCCGAATACCGGACCGAGCGAAGGCTCACGCAGAGCGCAGATAGCGTTCTTGCCGATGTGGTGCAGACCGAGAGCCAGACCGATAGTAACGGTAGTCTTGCCGATACCAGCCTTTGTCGGTGTAATGGCTGTAACGAGTATGAGGTTGCTGTTCTTCACACGCTCCTCGTCGATAAGGCGTGTAGGAACCTTAGCCATATAGTGGCCGTAGTGTTCAAGTTCTTTTGCAGGGATGCCATACTTAGAGGCTACTACCTCTATCTCCTCGAGTTTCGTGCTGCGAGCTATTTCGATATCTGTCATTGTATGTAAAAAAATTTGTAGCGTTTCGTTTAAAATGAGGTGTTTACGAAATAAATAGTATGGAGTGTGAGTGCAAAGGTACTACTAAATAATCAATAAAGTGTCATTATTTCATTGTTTTTGCTCGTTTTTGCTTCGAAACGTCAGGTGAGAGTCCGATGTTATATTAAAATCTTTACATATTCTTTCATTCGTGTCATGAAACTTAAGTTATATAAAAACATTCGTATCATGGCATGATACGATTGTTTCAAGGCACGCAACATATAATTATATCACGTTCCAGACCTTAGTGTAACGTTTGTAAATGTTCACATATACTTATTCTTTTATTCTGCCATAGAGCACCACATAGTCACAACGAACGGCACGGTGAAGTCGGTCACGAAACCGTGGTAGATGCTTAGTGCTACGTAGCGTTGGCCTACAGTCTGTGTGATGATAGGTAGGGTGGTGTCCATAGTTGTTGCGCCACCCGAAGATATAGGAGCCAGCGGACCGAATCGTTTGGCTATAAGCGGAGTGAGCAAGAGGGTTATCATCTCGCGTATAATGTTGGCAAGCAAGGCTATTGTGCCCAGTTCGGCACCGCGATATTCGGTTATGAAGATGCTCGACAACGAATAATAGGCAAAGCCGCTGTCGATGGCAAGGCAGTCGGTAAGCTGTCGATGGTGCAACACGGAGCAAACGTCGCTACACATTATTATATATGCCACCATTGCTCCGAGCCATGAACCTAAGATGGTGGCTACGGGCAACAGCGCCAGACGAGGGTTGAGACTCTTGATGTCGTTCTTCATGTCGGGATTCATTCCTATGCCCAAGCCTACGAAGAGCAACAGGCCGCACAGCGCTACGAAGCTGATGTTGCTGTCCATAGCCCATGAAGGCAGACCGCCGCTACGTCCTGCCAACACTCCGAGTATAAAGAATCCTACTACTATCAGACTTCCTTTCATTGCTCCTTGCCTCCTTTCGCTGTCTTCCACAATGCCCATGCCAAAGCACAGCTGCCCAGTGTGGCAAATCCTGACAATACCAATGCCTCCACACCAAGTGTAGGCAAGGCAGAGATAATCTGGTCGTTGCTTCCCACTTCAATGCCAAGCATAAACAGAAGCAGCCATATCAGTCCGGTCGTGGCGCGTCCTGCCCACGTGCCTATCGCACTCTTGCGAGTAGCTGATTTAATCCTTGTGCGTACGCCGTAGCCCACGGCTATGCCAAGGAATATAAACAAAATTACTATAAACATTTATTTTATTGGTTGTTTTTTACATGAATCCTCCTGCAAAATAGCTTCGCGCTATGAAGTATGAAGGTTCGTAATAGGCCGAACAGTTGTAATTGTCGAGTGTTTCACAAATGTCGTCGTTGTAGACGCGTATTATGCCCTTGGCATAGTCTTCCGCATCAAGACGGGTCTGAAGAATAAGCCGTGTGTAAACCTTGCCCATGTCAAGTGGGGTGGGAATATTGGTGCAAAGTTCTTTGTCAACGTCGGTAATGTCGAAGTTGCCATTCTCAAGCTGGTATTCGTCAATCCAGTCGTCTACAATCTGCCGTGGATTCTCGGAGTGAAGAGTGTCGGCAATTGACAGCTGGCGCAACAGATTGTCGTAGCCAATACGATTGACTACATATTTGTTGCGTTGCTTGATGTGACGCGCCACACGTTCTATCATGCTACATACAAAGAACAGGTCGTTCTCGGTAATGTCCTCATCGGGGAAATATATATTCTTCATGTTGGGTCGGTTTTTGGGAAGATACGTATGTCGGGATGTTCGACAATGACGTTGCTGCCATGAAATAATTTGTCCATAATGTTTTTTCTATTTCTGCAAACTTAACAATAATTTCTCGCACAGACAAATATTTAAGCTTAAAACACGCCGCAAAAGCGCCTCTTTATGCGGCTCGCATCATTCGGTGCGAGCCCTCGTTTCATCCGACGTACAAGCTCATTCCATCCGGAGCGAGCACTCGTGCCATACGAAGTATGCCCGCAATTGCGCCATTCTTGCAGGGATATTTGCACAATTCCTACGTGACAATAATCAGCGATTAAGAAAAAATGTGTAACTTTGCACTTGGTCTTTCCGCTGATTGCCGGCAATGAGTTGCGCGGCGCCAATCGGCTGATCGGCCCGGTTATAATAAGAAAGACGTTTGCTAACGTGTTCTTCTGATCTTTCGGAACCTAGGAAATTTCAAAAGATGTTCAGATGAAGACAGCGGTGGGCGTCTACCCATCGTGTATATATACACAGTCCGTGGTGTACCTTCTCCAGTCATGGGGAAGGTACGCTATGAGCTTCGTAATATATATCCAATTGGCGTAGGCATCTGTTGCTTCTTTTTTCTTGACATCAATGGTTTTCCTAGGACCTCGAAAGACAAGAAAAAGACCACAAGCAACAGATTCCTCGCCTTTTTTGTTTTAATCGTACAACAATCTTAAACCTTAAGTATAGTTCTTGTTTGTGGAATCGCAGGAATGTAGATTTTTTATCTGACATTTAACAAAACAATTATAATGGAAACCAAGCAATACAACAACCTCTTCTCCTTTATCTGGAACATAGCCAACGATGTACTCGTTCATGCTTTTGAGAAGGGCGACTACAAAAAGATAATCCTCCCATTCATGGTGCTTCGCCGTATTGACGTGCTCCTTGAACCCACCAAAAAGCAGGTTCTTGAGAAGAAAGAGTTCTGCGACAAGAATAAACTTACCGACTATACCCCATTCTTGACCCCTATAACAGGCTATCCTTTCTACAACACATCAGCCTTCACTATGAGCACGTTGAAGAACGAAATTGACCCTCAGCGACTTAAGATGAACATCATAGAGTATTTCAACGGATTCTCTCAGGATGTGCAGGACATTATCGACAAGTTCAAGCTGCGTCAGCAGGTGGACAACCTTACCGAGGTGGGACGCTTAGGCTCCCTATTGGAGAAGTTTACTGACGGAACTATCAATCTCTCCATTAATCCTGTTATGGAAGAGCAGACCGACGAGGACGGCAACAAGCAGATGGTGGAGCGTTTGCCTGGACTCGACAACCATACAATGGGAACCATTTTTGAGGAGTTGCTACGCAAGTTTAATGAGGAGAACAACGTGACCGAGGCGGGTGAACACTTCACGCCGCGCGATTATGTGCGCTTGCTTGCCGACCTTGCCGTTGTGCCTGTCAAAGACAAACTGACGGACAATACTTACACTATTTATGATGGAGCTTGTGGTACAGGTGGCATCCTCACTATCGCTCAGGAAGAGATGGAGCGAGTGGCACTGGAGCAAGGCAAGAATGTAAAGGTGAGCATCTTCGGACAGGAACTTCAAGCCGACACATACGCCACATGTAAGGCTGACCTTATGATTTCGGGCAATATCAACAAGTTCGCCTATAAACTGGATTCCGTTGAGCACCAATATATTGCCTTTGGCTCAACAATAAGCCAAGACGGACACGCTGGCGAGAAATACGACTTCTGCATTTCAAATCCTCCATTCGGCACTCCTTGGAAGGAAGACCTTAAAAACTGGGGACTTGATGACAAGCGAGAGGTAATAGACCCTCGTTTCTCTGCGCCCGACATGAGTTTTATTCCTGATATTGGCGACTGCCAGATGCTTTTCTTGGCTAACAATATAAGCCGAACGAAGGAAACGGAGCTCGGCACACGCATCGTGGAGGTGCATAATGGTAGTTCGCTCTTCACAGGCAATGCTGGCGGAGGAGAAAGCAACCTACGACGCTATATCATTGAGAATGACCTGCTTGAAGCCATTGTGGCTATGCCTGAGAAGGACTTTTATAATACGGGCATCGCTACTTACATATGGGTAATAACCAACCGTAAAGAGGAGCGTCGCCGTGGCTATGTACAACTGATTGACGCAAGTAAGATATGTTCGCCCTTGCGTAAGAATCTTGGCGAGAAAAACTGTGAGACAACCGAGGACGACCGTAATCGCATCCTGCAACTCTTGATGGACTTTAAGGAAACGCCTGAGAGCAAGATATTCCGCAATGAGGAGTTTGGCTATTGGCAGGTGCCGGTGCTACGTCCTAAGCGCGACAAGGAAGGAAACATCGTGCTGAAGAAAGGCAAGGTGGTGATGGCGAAAAACCGTAACGAGGTGGAGCAGATACCGCTGCTTTATCCCGGAGGAATTGAAGTCTTCTATGCTAACGAGGTGAAGCCTTATGACGATGAGGCAGAATTTGGCGAGCCTGTCATTGGCTACGAACTGTCCTTCACAAAGTACTTCTACAAGCCTGTGCAGCTTCGTAGTCTGTCGGAGATAATGGCAGACTTGAATGTGCTGGAGAGTGAGACGAAAGGACTGTGGGAGGAGATAATGAAGTGAAACGTATGGAAAAATATAGTGAATACCAATTAACAGATATAGAATGGCTTCCTCAAATTCCAAAGCATTGGAATTTGGAAACATTGAGAAAATTTCTTATGATGGTTTCTGTAAAAAATCATCCAGAGAAACCGTTACTTTCTGTGACAAGAGAAAGTGGAGTCATTGTAAGAGATGTAGAGTCAAAAGAAGAAAATCATAATTTTATACCTGAAGATTTGTCAGGGTATAAATATGTTGAAGTTGGAGACTTTTGTATTAACAAAATGAAATCCTGGCAAGGATCTTATGGCGTATCTGAATATGAAGGAATCGTGAGTCCTGCATATTATATATGTAAATTAAATGGAGTCGAAAGACGTTTTTTTAGTGTAGCAATAAGAAGTATAAACTACGTTTCTTTTTTTGCTCAATATTCAAAAGGTATACGAGTTGACCAATGGGATCTGTCTCCTATAGGTTTGAAAACCATTCCTTTCTTTCTTCCTCCCCTTAACGAACAGCACTCCATCGTCTCCTATCTCGACAAAAAGTGTTCGCTGCTTGACACCCTCTTGTCTAACAAGGAAAAGCAAATATCGTTGCTCCAAGAAATGAAGCAGCGCGTCATTGCCGATGCTGTCACACGAGGTGTAAATCCGAACGTAAAGTTTAAAACAACTAATATACCTTGGTTGCCGGAGATACCGGAGCATTGGGAAATGAGTAAAGTCAGTTCTCATTTTCGTCAGAGAAATGTGAAGGTTTCGGATAAAGAATATCCTGCATTGTCTGTGTCAAAGATGGGAGTGACGCCACAGTTGGATAATGTTGCATTGTCTAATGCGGAAGGTAATTCTCGTAAACTTGTAAAGATTGGAGATTATGCAGTAAATTCTCGCTCGGATAGAAAAGGCTCATGTGGAGTTTCCCAATATGAGGGATCGGTCTCTCTTATAACTATCGTATTAGAACCGTTTGATATAGATAGGGGATATGTTCATTATTTATTTAGAAGCAATCCTTGGATAGAAGAATTCTATAGAAATGGGCGAGGTATTGTTGCTGACTTGTGGACAACTAATTATCAGATGATGAAAGGAATGTATCTTCCTGTTCCCCCTCTCTCCGAGCAACGCTCCATTGTCTCCTACATCACCGAGCGAGCCTCCAAGATTGACCTTCTTATAGAGAAGTTAAACAAAGAGATAGGATGCATCAAGGAGTACAAGCAACGCTTGATTTCGGACGTGGTGACAGGGCAAGTGAAAGTCTGTTAATGGGATTATAGAACAAAGAACAATAATAACTAAAATCAAATTATTATGATGAAAAAGTTAAAAGCAATAACATTCGTTTTAATGTGCACATTGACAGTTA
>ERZ1031449.4-NODE-4-length-59208-cov-21.716650_pt1 | contig 59208 bp, 78 predicted proteins | sample MGYA00516705_ERZ1031449 | MGnify/ENA primary metagenome ERZ1031449 (study PRJEB33719, sample SAMN04261152) | wastewater metagenome | biome: rural village; feature: human; material: feces | host: Homo sapiens | place: El Salvador | collected 2013-01-14 ... | reverse complement strand
ATATGCCTGCAGAACAAAAGGATATGGTATCGGCAGAAGCTCCTTCTGCGCCCGTCTCTAAATCCATTACGCAAGAGGTGAAATCTGCAGAGAAAACAGAAACCGCTCCTCAAAAAATCAGCAGTACTACAAGTGAACTGGTGATTGGTGATGGGGAAGGGGAAGTGGATGGCTCTGATATTAAAGAGGCTGTGCCTGAAAATGTGGTAGATAAATCCAATTCTGCTGCATTGGCTGAGGCTCCAATCAATTTTACGGTTGTACAGAAAATACCGCAATTTCCTGGAGGATGGTCTGTTTTTATGCAATGGCTTACAAAAAACTTAAAATATCCTCATTCTGCACAACAGAATAAAATACAGGGAACGGTAGTTGTGTCTTTTATCGTCAACAAGGATGGTAGTGTGGCCAATCTGAAAGTGAGTAAGTCGGCAAATCCTATCTTGGATAATGAGGCTATGCGTGTGCTGAAAATGATGCCGAAATGGAAACCTGGAATGGATAAGAACAAGGTTTGTCGTACTATGATTGCCATTCCTGTGGTATTTCAATTGTAACGTGAATCTTAAAAAGATATGTTCGATTAATTAATAATAAATTTAATATATAATGAAGACAGCTGATGAAATTTTAAAGATGGTTAATGAGTTCTTGGACCATTTGTCATACGACAGAAAACCTGAGTCTCTTTACGAACCGATAAAATATGTCCTCTCGATGGGTGGAAAACGTATTCGCCCTACGTTAATGCTTTTGGCTTATAATCTCTATAAGGAAAATCCGGAAGACATCCTCATGAATGCTTGCGCTTTGGAGACCTATCATAATTATACTTTGTTGCATGATGATTTGATGGATAATGCCGATATGCGTCGTGGTCATTTGACTGTCCATAAAAAATGGAATGATAATACTGCCATCTTGTCTGGTGACTCTATGTTGGTTCTTGCCTTTCAACGTATGATGCAGTGTGATACAAAACATTTAAAAGATATCTTGGATCTCTTTACGGTTACTGCATTGGAAATTGGTGAAGGTCAGCAATATGATATGGAGTTTGAAACTCGCAATGACGTAAAGGAAGAAGAATATATTGAGATGATTCGTCTCAAGACGAGTGTTCTCTTGGCTTGTGCCTTGAAGATAGGTGCAATATTGGCAGACGCAAGTGCTGAGGATGCAGACAATCTCTATAAGTTTGGAGAACAAATTGGTTTGGCATTCCAGTTGCAGGATGATTATCTGGATGTCTATGGTGACTCTAAGGTCTTTGGTAAAGAAATAGGAGGTGACATCACTTCTAATAAAAAAACTTATATGCTCATTAATGCCTTCAACAAGGCCAATGATGCACAGCGTAAGGAATTAACCCGTTGGGTTAGTGCTCGTGATTTTGACAGAAATGAGAAGGTAGATGCTGTGACTCGTCTTTATAATGAGATAGGTATCGATCAATTGGCGCAAGATAAGATTGCTTATTATTTCGCGCAAAGTAAGAAATTCCTTGACGCTGTCAATGTACCTGAAGAGAAAAAAGAGGAATTGCGCAAGTATGCTCAAAAAATGATGAAACGCCAATATTAACAGGTGTTCGTCGGATTGTTTGTATTGAAAGTAACTTTTTAAAATAGTAGAGGAGATATTCAAGTGCCATATAGGAGACTGCCAAAAACTGATACTGCAAGGCTGAAAGCATTGAAAACGCTTTTGGACAATAATGATACTTATACGGTTAGGGAACGCTTTATTGATTGGAAGACAATCAATAAAGCGCAACCTGCGTATGATAAGTTGTTGACTGCTTCAGAGCAGTATAAGGTCAACTTGAAGGCTCAGACCAGATTTACGGGGAAGATAGATAAATTGCAGAAAAATGCGATGATGTATATAAGCCATTTCCTGCAAGTCTTATTTTTAGCTGTGGAACGTGGCGAAATCAAACGAAGCTGTCTTACTCTGTATGGACTTGACGAGGAAGCGTCTGCTGTTCCTCATCTCAAAACGATAGATGGACTTTTGGACTGGGGACAGAAAATTATTGCTGGTGAGAAAGCCAGGCTCAAACAAGGTGGAAGACCGATTTATAATCCTACTATAGGCATGGTCTCTACCCATTATGATATCTATTGTGAGGCCATTGAAAGGCAACGCATTTTGCAGGATAGGGTGAATGATTCTATAGAAAAACTCAGGTTGTTGAGACCTGCGGTCGATGAGGTGATTTTGGATTTATGGAATCAGATAGAACATCATTTTGTGAATGAACCACCTGAAACCCGTTTTAATCATTGTCGTGAATATGGCATCGTATATTATTATCGGCGCCATGAACCGCATATTTATTAATATGGATTTCTTATATAATGATTGATGTATATGAAAATAGTAGATACACATACTCATCTTGATGGTGAGGAGTTTGATGAAGATCGCTCAGAAGTTATTCTGCGTGCAAAGGAGGCTGGGGTCGGCATGGTGTTTCTCCCTGCTATTGATGTCAAGACATCAGAAGCAGTATTGAAGCTAAGTCATGAATATCCTGGCTATGCATATCCTATGGTAGGACTTCATCCAGAGGAAGTGAAAGCCGATTGGAAAGAACAATTGAAAAAAATAGAGGCTATTTTGGATGAGCATCTTACAGCTGTGGATGGTTTGAACGGGATTAAGTATAAAAGCGATTACATTGCAATCGGGGAAATCGGACTTGATTTCTATTGGAGCCGTGAGTTTGAAAATGAACAGCTTGAGGCTTTCGAGAAACAAGTTGAGTGGGCTTGCGAGACGGGACTTCCTCTGATGATACATTGTCGTAAAGCTCAGAATGAAATGTTGCATATATTACGTAAATGGAAAGATAAACTGCCAGGTGGAGTCTTTCACTGTTTTACAGGCAACCAGCAGGAGGCTAAAGAATTATTAGAGTATGATAATTTTGTGCTTGGTATTGGTGGTGTGTCAACATTCAAGAGCAGTCATTTGCGTGAAGACCTTCCCGCAGCAGTACCTCTGGAAAGAATCGTTTTAGAGACAGATAGTCCTTATATGGCTCCTGTTCCATATCGTGGTAAGCGTAATGAAAGTGCCTTTGTAATACAAGTCATGAAGACCTTGGCAACTGCTTATGGTGTCAGTGAAGAAGAGGTTGCAAAGGTGACAAATCAGAACGTAGAACGTGTTTTTGGCGTAAAAACGGGACAATTTTCTTAAAGAAATATAAAAAGAATAGTTATTTATGGTATTTTGCCCGAAAAGCGATAATTTTGCAGTCCGAATTGCGATGCGATGTTTATCATGGTATTGTTAGATTCTGTATTCAATAGCGTCTATGACGGCAGATGAAGGAAAGGTGCTCGAGTGGCTGAAGAGGCACGCCTGGAAAGCGTGTAACCGGCAAAACCGGTTCGGGGGTTCGAATCCCCCTCTTTCCGCATATAATCAGTTGTTTTCGTGTTGTTTTGCTCTGTTTCGTGTTTGCTCCATTTGTTTCGTTTTGTCCTCTTTTGTGTTGTTTTGTTGCAAAATTCGTGCAAAATTCGTGCAAGTCAATTCTTGAAAAATGATTAAAGTCCATTATTATCTCGATGTCCGTGGTGTTGCCGATGGCTGTCCTGCTCCCTTGAAGCTCGACTTCGCCCATAAATACAAGCACGCCCAGCTTTCCGTTGGTGTTCGTGTCTTGCCTTCTCAGTGGGATGCAAAGGTACAAAAGGTGCGTGGTTCTATGTCGGATGAATCGACAAACCTCTTCTTGCTGCAGACGATGGCTCGTGTTTCTGAAATCATCTTGAAACTGACAAACGCTGGTGATCTGGTCGGCTTGTCTGCTGTCGAGGTGAAGAATCGTGTGGCTTCCGAGCTGCGTCCTGATGCAGGTGCTGATAATCTGTTCTTGGCTCGCTTCCGTTCCTATGCCTCCCTCTGCAAGTCCCAGCGGACTCGTGAAATCTACCAAGTCACCATAAAAAAGGTTTTGACTTTCGATTCTCACGCTGAGTCGCTCTCCTTCGAGATGGTATCGAAGGATTGGCTCTCTCGCTTCGAGGCTTGGTTGGGTTCTGAGGCTGGTGGGTGTCCGTCCGTGAATGCTCGCTCCATCCATTTGCGGAATGTTCGGGCTGTCTTCAATGATGCCATCGACAATGGTGTGACCGCTTGGTATCCGTTCCGCACCTTCAAGGTGAAAACCGAGGCGACCAAAAAGCGAGCCGTGGCGGTTGAGGTTCTTCGCTCCCTCTTCTCGTACCCTGTGACTTGGCAGGAGCAATATGTGGATGCCTTCAAGCTGTCCTTCTGTCTCATCGGCATTAATCTCGTTGACCTCCTGGCTCTGAATGCCGACCAGTTGGTGGATGGTCGCCTGTCCTATCGTCGCTCCAAGACGGGGAGGCTCTATGATATAAAGGTGGAGCCAGAGGCTGCTGCCCTTATCGAAAAGTACCACGGGCATCTTGGTCGGCTCTTGTCGTGGGGCGAAAACCGAAAGCATTATACCACCTTCACCTATCAGATGTGTCGTGGTTTGAAATCCATCGGCTCTACCGTGAAGGAATGGCGAACCGATGAGCTGGGTGTCTATCGGGAGGTGGAGGTGTTCCGTCCTGCCTTCCCGATGCTGTCTTCCTATGTGGCTCGCCATTCGTGGGCGACCATCGCTGCCTCGCTCGATGTTCCAAAGGATGTTATCGCCCATGCCCTGGGTCACGGTGGTTCTTCCGTCACCGATATCTATATCGATTTCGACTTGCGGAAGGTGGACGAGGCAAATCGTCGGGTGCTGGATTGGGTGTTCTATGGCAAAAAGTAAGGGAGAACCCTGTGGTGGATTCTCCCTCTGCCTATTCGTCTGCTTTCTTCTTGGGTGGTCTTCCTCGCTTGTGGCTGGCTACCTCTGCCTGTTCCTGGTCTCGCTTCTCATCCCACGCCTCCCTCATTTCGGTGAGCAGCTCTCCCTCTGTCTTGCTTGTGACCTTGGCGGTGGCTCGTAGCTCGTATTGCTCCCTGTCCTTCCGTATCAGTCCGTTGATGTAGCGGTTCTTGTTGGTCTGAATGTTCAGCCAATCCTCCAGGTCGCAGTCGATGGCTACCCCGATTCGCTTTTGGGTGCGCCCTTCGCCCCGCTTGCTTGACTTGTACTTTCCTGTTGGTTCTGTCATTTATTCTTGGTTTGGTGCCAGCTGGTTGGGCTGGCGTTTCCTTCTTATCCGTATATCTCTTCTCCAAACATCACCACCTGTATGGCGTTGTTGGCATCGTAGTAATCATCAATCTCCGCTATCAAGTGGGCGAGGCTTCTCTTGCTCTCCTTGCCCAGCTTGTCGATTCCTGCTTGCCATTCCTTCAGCGTGATTGTGGTGATGTGTGGTCTTCCTTCCTCATCATCGTCTTCCTCGTATCCGTCGTGGAAGTTCAGCGTTCCTCCGTGGAGGAGGATGTAGGCTCTTCTGTCGCTTCTGCAATCGTGGAGTTGCATTGCCTTCTCCAGCACCTCTGCTGGTGTTCGCTCCTCGTTTATCTCAGTGTAGAGCCATTCGCTGCCGTAGGTGCCGACCTCTATGATTCTGGCGATTGCCTCTTGGCTTGTCTTCATCTCTTCGATTGTCATTGCTTTGCCCTCCCTTGGTTAAATGGTTATCATTGCTATCTCCTCGCATTCGATAAAACTCGTACCTCCTTCGCCTTCTATGATGAGGATGCTGCTTGAATAAATGCTATCTGGTTGCTTCATCAATCTGCAATCATCGTCTGTTGGGTTGAACTCTATCTCCTTTCCGCTCTTGAGAGTGATGGTTGCTTGTTGAGCCTTATCTTTCTTTATCTGGCTTATGATGTTCTCTGCTAATTCTTTTTTCATTGTCCTGCCCTCCTTAAAATTTGATGTTGGTGAATGTGAAATTGAGAAGGTAGTCTATCATGCTGTCGTAAAGGTTGAATGACAGGGTGCGTCCTTCTTGCTCTACCTTGAATGGGCGAGGGTCATCGTCTCCCTCCTGGCTGAGCTTGATGTTGCTTTCGTCGGCTGTTGTCAGCTCGACTGGGTAGCCTTCTTGAAGGTTGTCTGCGATTGCTTCGTTCTTGGTGTATAAAATGTTTGTCTTGATTGTGTTGTAAATGTTCGTTTTCATTGTTCTGTCCTCCATTATTTAATTGTCCATTCGTTTCTGTTTATCTCGTTCTCTGCCAATCCGTCGAACTCGTCTTGGCTTGCGGTCAGGTTGTAGCTGAAGATGTTGTTCTTCGTGTCTTCCTTAACCGCTGTGATGTCGATTCCGTAAATGCTTGCGGTGCAAACCATGTCTTCGGCTGCTGCTCTGTTGTTTGTTGTGAAGTTGCGTGTCATTGTCTTGTCTGTTTAAATGGTTGGTGATTAATGTGCGGTGCATCCTGCTTTCTCCAAGGCTGCAAAGTCTCGTGGGCAAACTGCCCAAAACTTGCCGTTAACCTTGATTACCCATGTGGCTTTCTTGCATCCTCTTGCCCATCTCTGTGCGCCTTCTAAGGTGGTGAAGATGTCTGGCTCGTATTTGAGGGTGACCTTTTGGTTGTTGATGTTGTAAGTCTTCATTGCTCGTTCCTCCTTTATTTGATGAATAATTTTGTTACTTCGAGTCCGTAGCTTGCAAGACTGCTTTTCAGAATGCTTGCTGGGATTGAGTTGGCGTTTGTTGCGTAGATGGTGCTTTTGCCGTCCTCTGTTGGTACTACGTCGATGTTGCTCTCTTCTGCAAACTCCAGGAAGTTCTTGCGGCTTGCTTCGTTCTCCTTTGTATTTCTTACCTTGAATGCTGTCATAAAATGCGGCTTGACCGTGTTGCCGTAGGGCTTAAGTTTGTTATCTCTTTGTTTCTTTTTCTATTGCAAAGGTAACAAAAATCCCCCAAAGTTGTATAAAATAAGAGATAATAAAAGCTAACAAAAAGATAAGAAAAGTTATCGTTTTGTTAGCTGATTCTCAGTTGTTTATCTCGCTTGTTGCTCTTGAAAAAGCAGGACGCTGGCTGATGAATGCGATGATGGTCTTCTTGTCTTTGTAGTTGGCTGGTATGTGGCTTGCGTCGCAGCTCTTCCAATGCCCCCAGGCGAGGTGGTAAGCCTTCACGTTCCATCCTCTGTAAACGTAGCGGCTTCTGCCTGTGGCTGTCACCTCGGTGTCGTATCGCCTCGTGAAGGTGAGGCGGTACGCTCCATCGTCGGTTTCAATCGTCAGCTTGTATGGGGTGTTCTCTACCACTTTCTTGGTTGCTTCCATGTTCCTGCCTCCTTTCTCTTGTCTCGTTCCTTGGTGTAAACGTCGAGGCAGGTTTTCTCCTCCTCGGCTGTCTCGCTCAGTTCCAGATCCTCGACTTGGTTCAGCAAACTCTCTGTTGTCTCGATTCTCCATTGGAGGCATCGGTTGCTGAGTCCGCTGGCTTCCTCAGCTCTCTGTTGCTCGTTGAGGACGATGTCCTTCTTCTTTGGGTCGATGTACTTCTGTACCGCTTCCTTGTCTCGGCTCTTGCAGTCTTCGCCTTGGAGGACGCATCGTCTCTCTGTTGAGCCTTGGTGTGCCGCCTTGTATGGACAGCCTAATGGGTTGTAGCACTTTGGCATCTGTTCCCATTCGTGATTGTAATTTGGTCGTGTCATTTTGTCGTTCTTTGTGGCTGGGTGGTTCCCCCTGCCGTTTCCTTTATCCTATGATGTACTCGTAATTTTTGTATCTGCCGTCGTTGCGTCGGTCTCTTGCAAGCTGGAGGGCTTTCTTGTAATTGAACAATTCCTTCTTGGTGGTCTCTTTGCCTGTCTTGGTGTTTAAGAATGTGAAATCCACCTTTTCGTCCTGCTTTGTACCGTATGTGTATTCGTATTCGTGGTGAAGGATTTCTTCGCTTACGAATGTCTTTGCTTCAATCTGTATCATCTGGTGTTGGGTTGTAGGGGAGTGGTTGGCTCCCCTGTTGCCTTCTTATTCCAAGTTGCGGAGGATGATTTTCTTGTCTTCCTCGTTCAGCTCGATGTTGTTCTTCAGCTTGTATAAGATGTAAGCCTTTTCTCCGAGGATGCTCGCAGCCTCTGCAAGCAAAGCCTTGTCGTTGTTCTTTGTTCCTCTCTTAACCATGAACTCTGCAAGGCTCTTGATTTCGTTGTTCAACGCCTCGGCTTGGCTCTGGGCTACCTCGTTTGCTTTGTCCAGCTCCTTGGCTTTGTCGCTGAACTCCTTTGCTTGCTTCATGTATGAGTCTCTTTCCTCTGCCACCGATTCGATGGCTTCCTTGGTGTGCTTGGCTTCCTTCTCAGCCAGGTGGCGATTGGTTCGTTCCCAATCGAAGGCTTTTTGGATGCCTTCGTTCTTCTTCCACTCCTTCACCCATTCGTCTTTGTCGAGTGAGCTGGCGTTGTACTCTGGCTCTATGCACTTGTGGTAGCAATCTGCGCTTACCTTGAACTTTGCTCTGTCTTCAAACTCTTGTTGCATTATGATTCTTGTCTCCTATCTTTAAGTGTTGGTTTAAAATTCTCCGTTGTTCAAAATCTCGTATTCAAGTCCTGCCAAGGTCTGGGCGATGGTTTCCTTCAGCTCGTAGAGGTTGTCTCCTTCCTCATCGTCGTCGGTGTCGTAGCTCTCTGCGCTCTCCCATTGGTTCGTGGCTGTCTGCTGGAGTTGGTTTGCAAGCCAGCGGTTGTCGTTGATTCTGTCGTTTGCCTCTCGTGCGTCGCACAGGCTGATTGTAAGTGTGATGATTGTATCCATTGTTCTGTCTCCTCTTGTTTGTGGGAGGCTTACGCCTCCCTGGTTGTTGTTAATGTTTCTCTATCCAATACTCGTTTGTAACTTTTCCTGCCATCGTGAATTCGTCTGTCTTGAAGTATCCCATTCTGATGTTGTAGGCGTAGTTGCGGTTCTTTCTGATTCTGTAGAAGTATTTCTCAGCTTCTGCCTTTCGTGTTGTCTCGAAGAGGGTTTCTTCTTCTTCCTTCTCGGTGTCGTTCCAAGTTGTTTGTCTCTTGATGTAGTATTTTGCTCTTGCCATAATTTTTTGTACTTTGTGCCCCTTGGTAAGGGGGCGTTTCCTTTTCTTTATCTGATGCAAAGGTAATCAATTTTTCGCAAAGTTATACAACTTTACAGTTATTATAAGTTACAGAAAATCAACCACTTAGCTAAAGAAAGTTATCAAAAAAAAGACCCCTCCACCGTGCTTGGTGAAGAGGTCTTTTCCTTAGTTCTGCTGTTGCTTTTGCTGCTTTCGCTTTCTCCATCTCCAAATGATGGCGATGGTGGCGGTTGTACCTATTATTATACCTGCCGTCAGCCATGCGCTCCAGCTCGCTTGCTGGGTTGTCTTGGTTTCCTGCTGGGTGTCCTTCTGCTGGTTCTTGGAATCCGACGAGGAGTTCCTCGTGTTTTTGTTCACTTGGTTCTTGGAGCTGCTCTTGGTGGTGTCCGTGACCGCTGCCTCTCCCTTGACCTTTGCCCTGGGCTTCGCCTCCAGCGTGTGGTGGAGCTGTCCGTTTGACCATGTGGCGGTGGACTTGTACAGGTCTGTCTCCAGCACCGATGTGGTGTCCTTGGTGATGCGCTCCTTGCTGGCTGCTGGTATCTCCACCTCGATTGGCACCAGCCTCTGGGTTATCTTGGTGGTGTCGTGTGTCTCGGTGATGGTGGTGTCCTTCTCTTGCTCCATCTTCGAGGTCTCCAGCTTGGTGACTGTCTCTGTCATTGCCTTTCTCTTGGTGGCGCATCCTGCCAAAAGGCAAACGATGCAAATCATGATCAGGATGCAGATGCTTGTCTTTCGTTCTCTTGTCATTGCTTATTCCTCCTTGTATTCGAGTGCGTTGATTCTGTTGAGCCAGCCCTTCTTGTTGACTATCTGGCTTGGGTCTGCCTTTATCACCTTGTTGATGTACGCCTTTCGTGCGTTCTTCAATGCCTCGAAGAGCTGGCGTTGGTTCGGGTAATTGTTGACCGCTGCGAGGGTTTGCTTGCCGACGATGCCGTCTGCCTTCACCTCGAGGAGCTGCTGGGGCTTGATGATTCCCCATTTGCCGCTTGCCCAGAGCCAATCCACCAAAATCTCGGCTACGCTCTGGTTCTTGATTTCGTCAGCCTTCCATTTGTCCCAAAAGTTGCGCTTGAGAACCTTCTTGAAGTCTTCCTCGGTGATGAGCTGCACGTCCTTCTCGTCTATCTTTCCGTCTCCGTTCTTGTCGTACCCTACGGTGCGCCATGTGGCGATGGTGATTCCGTACTTCGTGGCTCCACCTCTGTCGCTCTTCTTGTTTGTGTACTTGGAGCCTCCTTCCCATCTGAGAACGAAAGGCTCGAACTTCTTAACTTCTGCCATTGGTTATTCCTCCGTGTTGTTTGTTGGTTTGTTACTTGGAGAGGATGCCTCGTTTCTCTCCCCGAATGCTTTCGTGATTCCTGCTGTGGCGAAAAGCGAGCCTATCGCCCCGATGACTGCTGCAATCCCCATGAGGTCTGTGTGGATGGTGTTCGTGGTCATCACCTCGTAAAGCAGGACAAAACCCAAAACCAGCAGCAGGGCGCACCCGATAATCGTGACGCTCACCAAGAAGAACGCCTTGCTGGACGCTCCGCTGTTGGTCTGGATTAGCTTGGTTAAATATGTGGTAAGTCTCATATTCCTTCTTCGTCCGTTCTGTCTATGTAGTTCGCCTCCTCCAGCTCCCTCTTGCGTGGTGGGCTTCTTCGGTCGCAGCCGTTGCGGATGCATCGGTTCCAGCTTGCCTCCTGGAGTTTCAGTCGCAGCTCCATGTTCTCATCCTTCAGCTTATCCTCGGTCGCTCGGTGCTGGTTCAGAATGTCGTAGAGGCTGTCTATCTTCTCATCCTTTGATTTCAGCTCGCTGTCCTTCCTCTCGCAGAGGTCTTTCCATCCGCTTGCGTATTGGGCGGTCGCCTTGGCTTCCTCCTGTGATGCCTTGGCTGCCTCGGTTCGCTTCTTGCTGTCGTAGAACATGAAGCAGCCCAAGATGGTTACAAGGGCGGTGGCGATGGCTTGTAGGATTTCTGCGCTCATGGCTGTTCCTCCACCTGCTTGCCCTTGGTGATGGCTGCTTGGATGCCGTCCATCACCGCTGGGGTGCAAAGCTCGGAGCATCGGCTGATAAGCTCTGCTTCCTTGTCGCTGTACTCTTCCTCTCCCTTGGAGTTGTAAATCTTCAAGGCGAGGGCGTGGCATGCGACCCCTTGCCCCTGGGTGTAGATAGCGTCCGCAAACCCTTCCTTGATGTCGATGACCGCTGCCTTGGTCTTGGCGAGGTTTGTGAAAACCTCGACTTTCTCGAAGTTGATTTTCATTTGTCTTTTCTCCTTGTTAAAATTATTGGACTCCGTAAGCGAGCCAGATTCCTTTGTTCAAAACTGCGTTCTTTGAAACGATGCTCCATCGTGGGCAATAAACGAGAATGCACGAGCCGTATGCGCTGAAGAATTCTAAATCGAAGTTGCTTCTTGTGTATCGTCTTCCCTTGTTGTAGATGTAAGTCTCGTATTTGTTTCCGTTCTTGTCGTAGCAGTACCCTGGCTTGACTCTGAATGTGTAACTTCCGACCGCTTCTCTTGAAAGCATGACAAAGTGTCCTTCGTCGTACCATTGCATGTCTGGGAGTGTGAAATCGACCCAATCACCGCTTTCGCTTGAATCGCTGATGTAACTCACCACGTTTTCGTCTCTGCTGATTGTATAGGTCTTGCTTGTGATGATGCTCGTGTTGAGTGCAAATCCTTTTATGCATCCTCCCAAAATTGAAAGGGCGTAGTTTCTGTCTGCGTTCTTTGCCGATAGCATCATGGCGATGTTTTGGGCAAGTGAGCCGTATTCAAACCAGCGGCTTTTGTTCTCGTTCTGAAATCGTGCCACGGCTCTGAGTCCGCTCGATGCTGGAAGCAAGTTTCCACCAATTCCTGCGAATGCTCCAGCGTTGTCGTTCCTCAGAATGATGTAGGCATCGTCGTTGAAGTTCTTGTCGTTGGTCAGTCCGTTGCCGCTGATGGTGAATCCTCCAATCGTTCCGCTATTGATTTTCACGTTGGTGAATGTTCCGCTCGTTGCGTTTACCGTACCTGTGATGCTGGCTTCGGTCGCTTCGAGCTGCCCTCCGTACTTGACTCTGAACTTTGCGGCTGCAGCCGTGATGCCTCCAATCCACAAAGGGTAGCCGTTGGTTTCATCCTCGACCCCTCCAAAGCATCCCTGCACGGTGTCCTTGCTGTTTGTAATCAGGATTCGGTTCGTCTGTGCGAATCGCAGGACGGCATTCTTCGTCACGATGAGGGGTGTGTAAATCGGTCGCATCTGGTTCAGTTTGAGCCATTCGGTGTTGTCGCTTCCGTTCGGGGCGTTGGCTGTGGTGGAGGTGTGCGTCACTCTGCATTGGTACATGGTGAAGTTGCCTGTGGTATTGTCGGTGACCGTCACGATGTCGAGGTATCGGATGCCTTCCGATAGGCTCTCGTCGTTGTGGTATTCCGTTCCTGCGCTCCACTCGCTGGTGCGCTCGATAAGGCCAGGGATTCCTCGCAGGTCATCGATTCCGTCCACAAATCCTGTGGCGAACATTCCGCTCTCCAGCTTCGGCATGCAAATCCAAGCCTGGCGGTATGCCTCCTCGTTCGGTGCTGGTTGAAATCTGAACAGGACGTTCTGTGCCTCCGTGGAGGAAAAGCTGCTTTTCGTCTTGAATGTCACGGTGTGTCTCTTCCATTGTCCTGTCAGTGCCCATGTAACTCCGAGGTCTGATGGCGTGCTGCCTCGCTCGCTGCCGTCCACAATCATCTTGGTGTTCGTGTCTACCGCTGATGGGTAGATGTAAGTTGTGAGGTCTAAGCTGTCCGTGATGCTGTAGGTGTAAACCGTCACGGTGCCTGTCCTTGGTGCGGTGTTGTCGTACATGTAGCTCGTTATCTTGTATCTGCCAGTTGTCTTTGGCGTGAACGTCATGTATGCCGTTGCTTGGCTGGTGCTTTTGATTGCCACCGCATTTTGTTCTGACCATCCGTCGTTGTAGATGAACGTGCGCAGCTCCTTTCCGTTTGCGAGTGCCGTTGCGTCAATCTTTCCCAATATTGCGATATTGTAGGTTCTTCCTGCCACAAGGTACAGCTCCTTCGTTGCGAATCCGTAGCTGCTGCTCGTTTCGTTCACCCAGATTGTCTGTTGGTAACCTTTCGCCCAAAAGCTGAAGGTGTACCATTGCCCTCCTGCCAGCTTGTTGATTCCCTTGCTTGGCTGGTGGACGGTCTGTTCCAGAATATCCTTGTAGTTGATGGTTGCCCCTGTCGCCTTGCAGGTGTCGTAGTAGGAGTTGTGGTTGTCCTTCCTGTTGCTGGTGTCCACCTTTCCCTTGTCGCTTGGTGCGGTCTTTCCGCTTAGCTCGGAATAAACGCTCTTATCCCACCATGCGCTCATGTTGTCTGCGCTGGTGAAGGCTGCGTTGTCGATGATGTTGGCGTTGTCTCCGCTGTGGTAGGTGGTGATGAGCTCTGGCGTGGAGTAGGTCGTTCCGCTTTTGGTGTAGGTGGTTTTCACGCATTTCCAAACGTATGGCTTCTGTTCGGTCGCTGTCGGGAAGGTGGTGCTCCAGCCATAAACCGAAGAATAGGAGGCGACCTTCATCTGGTCGGTGGCGATGAAGTAGGTGGTTTGTGTGCTGATGCCGTTTCCATCTTTTCCGTCAGTGCCGTCCTTTCCGTTCTCTCCGTCCTTGCCGTCTGTTCCGTCCTTGCCTGGGTCTCCCTTGTCACCCTTGTCGCCATCCTTGCCAAAGTAACCGATGCAGATGGCTGTGGTGTAAGTGTATGCACCGCTCGTCCATCTTATTCGGTTGCGTGTCCATAGCCACAACTCCTTGGTTGGCGTGTAGCTCGTTCCCCATCCGCTGGTTGGTGCGGTTATGCCGCTGCTTCCTACAGCGTATTGCTCCGTGATGGTTGCAAAGTCCTTGCTCGCACCGAGGCATTGCTTGCCTGTGTAGGTGGTCGCTCCGCTGGTGAGCACGGTCTTGGTGCAGCTCCAGACGTAGGTGTTCTCCATCAGATAAAGTTGGGAGAAAAGGGTGACCCACGTCACGCTGTCAGCTGGTGGCGTGGTGTTGCTCGTGGAAAGCGTGAATACCACGTCGGCTGACTTGATGCCGATGCCGTCCTTTCCGTTCTCTCCGTCCTTGCCGTCTGAAGGAGCCCACCTGCAGGTGAACGCTGCCTTGAACTTTCGTGTCTTCTGCATGGTGGGTGTCTCCTTTTTAGTTGAACAATGAATTCAATATCGCCTTGGCGCAGTTGGCGCAAAGCGAGCGGTATTCCGCAAAGTCCTTGTAGGTGGCGAGGTCTGTTTCCTCATCCGCTGTCAGCTCCTGTCCGTCCACCTTCTTAATCAAGGCATCGATGGTGTTGAAGGCGAGGGCGTGTTCCTCCTTCTGTGGGTACGCTGCCTCCACGAGCTGGCTCTTGATGTGGGCGTAGTCCATGATGCCGTCGGTCTGGATGACAAAGCCGCTGAATCCCTCGATGGTATCCTGCCCATCCGCTGCCTTGGCTTTGGTTTTGGTCGAGCTGGCATCGGTACTGTTGGTGGTCGTCTGTACCTGCGTGTCTGGCTGGAAGTCCATGTACGCCATTCGTGTCTCTCTGTTGTAGATTGCTGGTTGCTCTGTCATGAACACTCGGCTGATGTTACCGTACTTTGTCTTCATTGCTTTGTCTCCTCTTTTTTGTTGTTGAACTTGGTGAGGTCTACGACCTCGTTGGTGTCTGTGTAGATGAGCTTGCCGTCATCGCTCTTGGCTACCTGTCGGTGGTCGATTGTCAGAATCTTGACTTGGCTGAACTCGAAGTGCGAGCCTCCCTTGTCAATCACCACCGTCTTGAAGCTGGTCACGTGGGCATTCTCGAATGCGTCGATGAGCTGCTTCATGCTCGGGCTGTTCACGATGAGTTTGTTCTTGCTCCCAAAGAAAACGATTTCGACTGCGTATCGCCCTGCTCCGTAGCTGGTCTCCACGTTCTTCACCCAGTCTATGACCTCTATCTCCTTGTTGAGGATGACGGCTGTCGTAATCTTTGGCGAGTCGATGATTCGCTTTCCGTTCTTGTCTTTCTTGTCGGGCATCTTGATGCCCAAGTCCGATAAATCTATTCCTGTTTCCATTTTAAATAATCTTTTGCAATGTCTGTTTCCCCATTTTATCATGCCCCATGCCGCTGCGTCTATCTCTCGCAGCCTTCGCTTGTTGGTGACCCTCGCCCTTCTCTTGAGCCAGCTCACCTTGTCGCTCTTCCTCCAGAACATGTCGCCTCCCTCGTAGTAAACGAAACCGAGGAAGTCCAGCCCTTCCGTTATTGGGCGTATCTTCGGCTCGTGCGCCTCGAAGCCGAGGCTCTTTAAGTAGGCTACCGCTCTCTTCATCTTCCGCTTGACCTCTCCCTTCGTCTTTCCGAATATGACGAAATCGTCAAGGTATCGGATGTAAAGGTGTGCCTTCGCCTCCTCCTTCATGAACCTGTCGAAGGTCATCAGCGCAATGTTTCCGCTGTCTTGGCTTGGTCGGATTCCGAGGGGGATGCTCTTTCCGTCGGGGGCGAACCTCTCGAACGGCTCCATGTAGGCATCGATGAACTCCTTGTCCTTGAAGAGGTGCTCCATGTTCCTGCGGAGCAGGGTGTGCATGATGTTGGCGTAATAATGGCAAATGTCGCCCTGGGCGTACCACTTGCATTCATCTCTGTTCTCTCTCAGCCATCTCTTGACTTGAAGCGCACCTGCTATCTGTCCGTAGCCGATTCTTGACGCATAAGTGTGTGAAATCAAGGTGCTCTCTATCCTGTCGTGGCTTACTAAGACGAGGCTTTGGTGCCATTCGTGGTTCGGGTGGAAGTTGAGCTTGCTGATGTCTCGCTCCTTCTTTCCGTTCCTCAGCTTCATGTGCTTGTACTCTTCCGTCTTGATCTGGCGGCTGATGATGAGGTCTTGGACTTCCACGAGGTCTTTCAGCCATTGCTTCCTGTGCTTCTTCACCCCGTAGTTCTTCTTCCTTCTGGTCGAGACCCTGTCCGCTTCCTTCAAGGTGTCCCATTGCCAGGTGCAATCATAAATGTAACCCTGTCTTTTCGGCATTGTCTTTCTGTTTTCAAGTCTTGCTCGTCTTTTGTTCTCGTTGGGCTTGCTTCTCTCTGTGCAGAGCTTTCAACTTCCGACTCCCTTTGGTCGGATTTACTAACACCACGGGCAGGTCGCTGGGCGTTGCCTGCGCAAGTTCGATTTGTTTCGGCTAATCGCTGGCTGTACTTATGCACCAGCTGCCGAGGCTCGGGAAAGGCGGACACTTTCCCATGACGCAGTACTCGTGTCCTTATTCGTTGTTTCGATTCCGTTTCCGAAACCGTAGAAGTAATTCGAGCCGAGATGTTCGCATTCGCATTCGACCAGGCGTTGTTCGAGTTCGCATAAGCGAGACCGCAATTCGCACCGTTGTTCGAGTTGCCGCCACCAATCCACAGCTGTCCTTTCCTTTTGCCTACCTCGCCACGAGCTTGGGCGAGGGGTTTTCTTTATCTTTGGCTGGAGGGTTGTGGTGGGGGATTCCCCCACGCCCCCTTTTTAGTTACCTTTTCTTGCTGCTTTTCTTGCTCCGTTTTAAGATGCAAGAAGTCTCTTCAGTTCGGCTGAGGTCACCTCCTTGATGTCGCCATGAAAATCAAGCCGAGCCGAGAAGGACGCAGCCGCAACCGACCAGGCGTGGTCCGAGGACGCAGAAGCGAGACCGCAATCCGCACCGGAGTACGAGGAGCCGCCACCAAGCCACAGCTGCCCACTTGCGTTGTACCAGTAGTGGTCTCCGTAGGCGATGCCTGTGTGCTTGGCTGTTGGCACGTAACTCATGTGTTGCGCCCCTTGCGTGGTGATTAGAGTGATGTCCGCATCGCTGTTGCCTTCCGCTGTAATTCGTGTCAGCTTGTTGTGCTTGACCGCTGCGAAGCTGTCCGTGGTTGGTGTGCCTGTCGGCAGGAAGTTCTCATCCCATTGGTAAACGTCCGTACCGACGCTGCAAAGGTGACCGTCCATTTCCCAATATTGACCGTATGGGTTTTCCCAAACTCCCACGTTCACGCTGTGGCAGGTGTAGTTGTCTGCGTCCTTGACCTCTGCCTTTCCGTCGTTGTATCCGAGGGCAAGGCATGCGCCTGTCTTGATGCTCTTCTGTCTTGCGAATCCATCAGTCAATGTGGAGGATGCGCTTTTCTCCGTTCCGTCAAGTCCTGGACCGAAAATCTTTGTACCATCGCTTGCCGTCAAGTTCTGAATGTCTCTGTATCCGTATTTCGCCATCATGTACTGAAGGAGGAAATTGCGGAAAGGCTCGCCTGCGAGTCCGTGGTTCTTGCTTCGTGCCTGGGCGTAGTTGAAGAATTGGTTGATGTTGCTGCCTCCGCTTGGAATGACAAACGGGATGCTTCTCATCTGTCCGCTCTGAATCGCGCATTTGAACATGCCGACTGGGATATTCTTGCTGAACCATCCTCCTGGCAGCGGTGTGAGCGACATGTGGTGTCTGATGTGCTTCACTCCGCTTATGGTCACCTCTTGCAGGTAGTTCCAATAACCACCCTCAATCATGCCGAACCAATCGGCATTTTTGTAAGCGTCCACCACGGCACCGTCCTTCACCACTTGGTCGCCATCGGCTGTGTATCGGTGGTCGTTCGGGTTCAGCTTGGTGAAGTGTCCGTCCGTGGTCATCAGAATTCCGCAAATCTTGGAGAGCCAAATCTGGCGCATGAGGCTGCTGCCTCCTGTCACGCAGTATGCCGCTCCCTTGCTCGATGCGGTGTTCTCCTCTATGTAGAAGGCGTTCTCGTCGAGGAACTGCTGCTGGTTCTCTTCCATCATCGCTCGCAAGTTGTCGAGGGTGATGCGCTTTGGCGTGCCTCCTGCCACCACCATGATGGTGTCTGTTCCGTTAAGGCTCGTTGTCAAGTCAAACTCTGAAATCTTCTTGAATGTTGTCATTTCTCTTGTCTCCTTTGTTTGGTTATGAAATCTCAGCCGAAACCTCGACGGCTACGTCTGAATAATAATTCTTGTCTGGGTTGCTTGAGTCTGGCACGCATTTCGCCATTTCCGCTGTCAGTGTGACGTTCGCCCCTGTGTTGCCTGTGCTGGTCTTGGCGTTCAGTGCGTTGTAAACGTCCCAGCCCCATGTTACCGACCCTGTGTAATTCGTGCCGTTCTGTTTCAGCTTCAGCACAAACTTTGCGTTGCTGGTCTTGGATATGGCATCGGGGTTCGCTCCATCTGGCTCTGCGTCTATCTGCCATTCGTCTGCATCGTCGGTCACTCGCTGTGCGTCCACGGCTTTCACCACCCAGTTGTCTCCTTCCTTGTGCAGGAGCTTGACGCTGAACACCGAGCTGCCGTCCACGTCGTCTCTTGTGACCTTCAAGGTCTTTCCGTTCTGTCCGCTAATCAAGACGAAGTCCTTGTACCACTCCAGCTTCCAGCTCGCTGCAAACTCCGTGTCTCCTATCGGCTTCACTCCGTAGAGGTATGTTGCCGTGAGCGTGGTGCTCGTGGTGGTTGAGTTGAGGGTGCTGCAGTTGGTCGTGATGTTCACCGAGTAGCTGTCCGCTCCTGCTTGCTGAATCAGCACGTCCTCTGTTCCTGCTATGCTGTCTCGAACGTTGTTTGAGATGTAGCTAATCTCGTATCCGATTATCTGGTTCGAGATGATGGTGGTGCTGGCTGCGTTGTCGATGAATCGGAGGTAGCAGAATCCGTCCGTCTCCTTCTTTGCAAACTTTCCGTCGGTGGAGAGCTGCCATCCTGCGTAGTTGCCTGTGGTGGCTGCGCTGGTGTTGAAGGTCAGCTCCGTTCCTCTGTATGTCCACTTGATGCTGGTGATGGTGACGGGGTTGCCGACTGCGCTCTTGATGCCCACCTTCAAGGCTGGCTGGTTGTAGATGTCGGTCTTCCAATCGACGGATAAAGTTCCGTTCGTCGGGTCGATGGCTTGGAAGAGCGAGCCTCCGCTTTCCGCTCCGTTCTTGTCAAACTTCACGATGTTCTTGGTGACGTAGATCTGGTCGCCTGTTCTGATGAAGCGCACCGTGAACGCTCCCTTGATTTTGTTGCTCATGCTTATTCATCCCATTTGTTAAGTTCTACCTTGAATTCGTCCAGCTCCATGAGCTTGCCACCGAGACTTGTTGCCGCTGTCCCTGGGTTCTCGTTCACCTTCAGTAATTCGTTCTCGTTCACTGCCATCTTCGAGCCTGTGCTGTTCGTCCGATGGTATTTTGGCTTCAGCCCCTTGGCTTCTGCCTTGCCTGTATCGACGATTGCGTATCTCATAAGCTAAAAAATTAAAACGTTTCCTTTCTCATCCGTGAGGACGGTGCTTCCATCGGTTGCCGTCAGTACCGATGCTGGCTCTCTTTCCTCGATGTCCATTGAAGCGTCGAACCAGCAAAGGTTCTTCTCGTAGCCGATGCCCAATGAATCCACGCTGCACTCCATGCTCTCTCCAACTTGTCGGTTGATTCGCTCTGCGAACTTGTAGGTTTTGGTCGCTGCGTCGTAAACCCTCGCCTGTGTCCACCATTGGATGTTATAATAAAGCTCTGGGTATTGGATTGGCTGCGTTCCAGCCGCAAAGATGCCGTAGTTGTAGTATCTCTGCTGCCCTGGCACGATGTCGTTGCCTCTCGCCACGTCGTGCTGGGTGAGGATGCTCATGTCTCGTATGAGCTTGATTCCTGCGCTTGCCTTCACGGTTCCGCTGGTGTCCACAAACTGAACCTCGAACTCCTTCTCCCATGTGAATCTCATGTCGAATGAAATCTTAGGGAATGCTATCGACTTGATTTCGGGATAGGTGAGCGTTCCTGCCGTGAGTGCGGTGTTCTTGCCTCGTTCGACAAGGCGCATCGTGATTCCTGTCGGCAGGGCTGTCATCGTACTCGTTCCCTTGGTGAGGGTGACGGTCACGGTTCGCTCGTAGCTCTTTCCGTTGATGAACTTGTCTCGCTGTCCTGCCTTCTCGATTCCCTCTGCCACCAAGTACTCATAAAGGGTGAGCTCATCCTTCAAAGGGTCGTAGGTCAGTTCCTCGCAATCCACAGAGCAGTCCATCTTGTTGCCTCCCTTGTCGGTGGTTGTCAGTGCCATGCCGCTTGCTTCCACCACGTAGTTCGTGCCTGTTCTGAAATCGTTGAACATGCCCTGGTATGAAAGCGCAGCCACCTCTCCTGGCACGATGTTGCGCATAATCTTCAAGCTGCCGTTGTCCTCGCTGGTGTCCTTGATGATGGCGTAGTCAGTTCCCTCCTTCCAAACGCTGGCTATCGGTGTTCCGTTCACCTTCCATTGATGTTGGTCGCTGGCGAGGTTGTGGTTGTTGATTCCCGATGTGTAGATGTCGTCGGGGTCGTTGACCGTTGTCTGCGGTCTAATGATTGTCGGAGTAACGCTGCGGTCTGGCTCGTATTGCCCCAGCGCAGTGTTGGCTGTCTGTGCCGTCGGTGAGTCTGCCGTGGTGCAGACCAGCTCGCAAGTTATCACCAAAGGCGAGAAGTCGAGCCTCGTGTGCTTGCGCTCCGATTGGAATGTCCTTTTTTTGTTTGCCATTCTTTTTCTCCTCTTTTTTAAATTAATATTCGATTGGCTCCGTCAGTGGGGCTTCTTTTCCATCGTCTGCCGTAACGTAGAACAGGGTACTGATTCCGCTGTGGTTCGGGTTGATGTGCAGGTCTTCGTAGCTGATGTTGAACTGCGAGCCGCAGTTTAGGTGCTCTGGCTTGGCGTTCCATACCGCATCCGATGCGCTGTCTCCCGTGTCTCGCTCCACCTTGAAGGTGTATTCCTCCGTGTGGTCTTGCAGGTATCCGTCCACAATCTGGATGGTCACGGTCTCTGTCTCGTCCACCGCCATGTATCCGTCCAGGCTTTGGTCGATGAGCATCTTCCTTCCCATGTTCTCGAACTGCTCTATCGTTCCTGTCATGTATATGTTGTTGAGGTAGGCGGAGTACCCCTTCATGTTGAATCCGAAGATGTTGAGGTTCGTCAAGTCTCCGAATTGGGCGGCTATCATGTCCTTGCTGAATTCCCAGTTGTTCACGTCGGTCAGGTATCGCTCGTATGTCAGCGTGCTGTATCGGCTCTTCTGTCGGGTGGTGTCGCTGAAGTTTCCGTATGCGACAAAGTGCATCATGTCGTGTGGGTGGTGCTGGTTGCTCCATGTGTCGCTTGTCGGTCTCAATGCGTAGCGCACCCTGCTGTTGTGGGTGGTGTCGATGATTTCCGTGATGCGGAAGTATGCGGTGTAGAATCCTGCGAACTTGAAGTTTCCGATGCCATCGTCGAAGTCATCGCTCTCGTTGTCCTCGATGCTCATCCCTTCGTGCCAGATGCCTTGGCAGATGTCATCAACGGCAATCTTGCCGATTTCCCCATCTTGGAGGTGGAGGACGATTGTTCCTGTGCTCAGTTTGTTTCCATCACTATCGGTGTCTGGGATGACCTCCTCGATGATGCCTCCTCCTGCTGCCCTCCATCGGTTGCCTATCTGGATTGAAACTCGGTTGCACCTGTATTCGGGTGTCTCAAGAAAATCTCGGAGCGTGAGGCTGTGAAGTTCCGCTCTTCCCATTTGATCGATGTAGCCTCCCTTTCCGAATTGTCCGCTGACAAACTCCCCGACGGTCATTCCCTTGTAGAGGTTGATGAGCTGCCTTGCGCTGTCCTCGAAGACCTTGCTCAGCTTGGTGTCCATCCTCTTTTCGAGGAAGGTCATTTTATTTTGAAGCTCGGTGATGAGCTTGTCGTATGCAGGAATGTTGCCCTGGGCGGTGGTGTTCTGTATTTGGTTGTTGTAATAAACGATTTCGTCCACCGTGCTGGCGAGGCTCTCGCTGTTGCTGTATGCCTTGCTCTCACCGATAGTCAGCTCTCCCTGCGTGGTGTCCTCCAGGTTCAGCTCCCAGCCGATGATGCGGCTCTCTCTTGCGTGGTCTTCCGTGTCGAAGTATTCGGGGGCGATGAGCTTCACCTTGCTTCCGTATGTCAGCTCGATTTTCCTCTTGCCGAATTCGAGGGGGTTCTTCGTTCCTGTGTAGGTTCCGTTGTCCACCTTCATCTTCTTCATGTCCTTCTCGGCTTCTGCCTTCAGCTCCATTTCCGCTGCCTCCACCAATTCGTCATCGATGAAGGTAATGTCCATGTTGTACATGAAGAGCGTGTCTCCGACCGCTGGCTTCATCGTCTCGTTCGGGAGTTCGAGGGTGTAGGTGTCGTTCCTCGTAATCTCGAAGAGCTGCCTATCGTCGGTGTCTGCGTCTGGGTTGAAGTGAACCTCGAAGTCCATTCCGTTCAGCTGTCCGCTCTCGAAGTGGATGCTCAGCGGTTTGTTCTCTTCCTGCGTCTCGTAGATGCTGTCGAAAACAAAAGGCGAGCCGTCCTGTAGCTTTGCCTTGAATCGGTATGCCGTCCAATAGGTCACGTTGCCTGTGTCCGTGTCGGTTGTCTTGGCTGGTATCTCCGTGACCTCCGTGATGGTGAGCAATGCCCTTGGGTAGATGTCCTCGTAAGTCTTTACGATGTCCGTAATGTCATCGGGGTCGAGGTTCGGGTCGCTGTCAATGTATGGCGTGCCTATCGGTAGCTGGAGAATGGTGTCGCTCACTCCCTGTATCGCCACCTCGCTCTGTCCGTCTATCGGCTCTGTGTAGAACTTGTTGATGTAAGCCATCGCAAGGTGGGCGAGGGTGACCTGCTGGCTTCCTACCAGCTTCTTCGTCTTGTCGGTCAAGGCGTAGCAATCCCTGCTGTCATTCACGTTGTTTGTTCCGTCGCTGGCTATGCCGATGAACTCGATTCCTGTCGTTGTCTTGTCTGCCAGCGTGATGGTGCTGTTCCTCGTGATGGCTTTCTTCTGTAGTTGCAAGTCCTTGAAGCTGAAAATCTGATAGCTGTCTCGCTCGATTTTCACCATCGTTGTCTTGCTATCGTCGGTTTGTCCACCTGTCTCGTCTCCGATGATGAACTGCACCCCTGTGCCGTTTTGAAAGCCGATGGCATCCGTCATGCTACTCACCTCTATCTCGAAGACTGGATTGTTCCATGAGGCAGTCTGTCCTGCCGCTGGGTTGCCGTATGAACCGCTGACCACCTTGAAGGTGAATGTCTGCCCTGCGTACTTGCTGTAGCTGGTTATCTTGATGCGCATGTTCTCGCTGTAGAACGTCTTCGGCTTATTGGTGGTGAACCGTACCTTGGTGCTGTAGAGGTCGTGGATGCCGTCTATCGTGAATGGGTTCTTCAGCTTGCGCCTGTAGTTTTGGTTGAGGTTGCGGCTGGAGCCGAAAGCGTAGAGGCGTGTTCCGTGTTCCTCGCTGTCCTCGCTTCTGCTCAGTCCGTTCAGCTCCTTGTGCTGTTCCAGCGTGATGGTCTTGTCTCCTTGCTCGCATCTGCCAAAGTGGATGATGTTCTCTTCTATCCACCATTCGGTGTCGAAGGTCTCCGCCATTTGGTCGAGCGAGGAGAGGAGAGTGGTGCTGTCGTATGCTATCAGTTTCGCCTCGTTCCTCTTCTCCACGTCCTCGTGGATATAAACCATGTAATCCTTGCCTCCGTAGGTGTAGCCAATCTCGGAGAGGTTGTCTGTGAGGATTCCTGCGTGGGCTTGCAAGGTGTCAGTTAAGCTCCACTTGGCTTCCATTCCGTTCACGCTCCCTCTTCTGAAGAAGATGATGCGGTTCTTGAATTTGTACCATGGACGGTCGAGTCGCAGTTCATAATCGTAGCCAGCGTTCTTGCTCGCAGCGGTTGGTGTCGGCAAGTCCACCACCTCGAAGCGACCGAGCCCCTCGATGTTGGTGTAAAAGCCTTTTTTCAAGGACAGGACAAAGTCGCTGGAGAAAATGACGGTGATGTACTCTTCCTCCTGCTTCTTCCATGCGTAGGTGCTTCCGCTGCCCACGGGGATGGTGTATGCCTTGGCTTGCGCCCTGTTATAAATCTGAATCTTCATAGTTGTCCGTGTCCTCTGTTCCTCTGTTCGCTGGGTTCGGTTCGTTCAGCGTGAGGCTGAATGTGGCGAATCCCTTGAAGTATGACTTGAATTGCTTGCAGCTCTTGTAATCGCATCGGTACACCACGCCTTCCTCGAACTTGGTGCGTATGTTGATGCGCCTCTTCTTCAACTCCTTCTTGAAGGCTATGAGCTTGCTGAACATCTCATCCCTGCTTGTTGCGTAAAGCTGGACGAAGAGGGTAATGTCTCTTTCGTCCACTTTTGGCTGCTGTTCCCTTCGCACCTGCTTTCCGTTCTCGGTCGTTGACTTGTTGCTGACCGCATCCTTCAGTGGCTCTGGCTCCACGAGGGTGCAAAGGGAGGAGTCGCTAAGGCAAACGCCCCACGCCTTGAATGCGTCCATGTCGTTGATGAATAATTCTCCTGCTCTGTTCATGTTGCTGTTCTCCTATAGCTTCTCTGTGTTCTTGCGTATTTTCTCCAGCTTCTGGTTCATCGACGGCAGCTCGCTGGTGTATCGCTCTATCTTCTCCAAATGGGCGACCGCTTGCACCTGCACCTCCATCATGTCATCGAGGTTGTTTCTGATGATGGCTGCGCTGTTGGCGATGGCTGCGTTGTTCTGCGCTTGCTGCTGGACGGCTTCCGAAACGATGGCCAGGCTGTTCTGAACGCTGGAGAGCCTTCCGTTCATCTCCTGCCCTTGGTCTTGCGTCATTCCACTGAGGCTTGCGCTGGTGCTGCTCTGGCTGTAGTTGTCCTTTGGGTCAATCCCTGCTGCAGCGTATGCGTTGTCTCGTGCTTGCTCTCCCTTGCGGTAGGCATCCTCGTATTTCTTCTGAAGGTCCGCCTTCTCGCTTGCGTCGAGCTTGCCGTCTGCCATTGCGTCGGCAAATTGCGAGTACCAATCCTGCAAGTCCTGGGCGAGGGTGGTCTTGGTTATGTAGTTGAGGATGGCATCCTCCATGTATTCCTTGACCTTCTGTGTTGCGTCTTTCACGCCCTTGTCGGTGTCCTTTAGCAATTCCTTCAATCCGTCCTTTGCGCTGTCAAAGGATAAGTTTGTTACAGCCTCGTTGTAGTCGTTCTGCAAGTCGATGAGCTTCTTGTAGTACTCGATGTATTCATCCATGTTGCTGGCGTTGCTCTTGTATCCGTCGTTGCTGGCGTTCTTTATCTTGGTGTAGAGGTCGGTGGCTTCGTCTGCCACCTTTGCCATCTGCTCGCTTGTCAAGTTCCAAAAGTCGCCAGCGGATTGGACGCTCACCCCTGTGATGTCGCTGATGCGTTGCCAGTCGGCTTTGCTCATTGCGTCGTTTATCTTCTTGTCGGATGAGTGCTTGCCTCCGATGCCGATGAATCCGTTGCTGTATGAGCCACCTGTGGCTCGCATTATCTGTTGCTTGTTGGCTACCGATTCTTCGAGGTTCTTCTTGGCTCGCTGGTAGGTGTCGGTCGCTTCCTGTCCTGCCTTGTCCTTCATTATCTCCGTCAGCCTGTCCACGGCTGATTCGAGGTCTTTGTTTGATTGGGTCAGGTCGTTGATGGTGTCCTCGACGCTGGTGTCCGTTCCGAATAGCTTGCTTCCTGTGAGACTGCGGAAAATTCCACCGACCGCTCCAAAGACGGAGGAGAAAACGTTTCCGACGAAATTCCACAAGCCCTGCTTCTGGATTTGGTCGAGCAATGAGAGGATTGCACCGATGATGCCTCCAATCTTCGAGCCAGCCTCTCCAAAGAGTGAAGCCACGCTGTTGGCGATGTTGCCAAGTTCCGACAGGCTCATCTCGCTGGTGCTGCCCAGCTGGGTGATGGCGTTGGTTAGCTGGATGATGTTGTTGGTGGTGGTGTCGATGGACTTGTCTCTGTTCACCTTGGTGGTGTCCTTGTCCTTCTTCGCCTCATCAGCCTTCTTCTGTGCTGCCTCCACTCTCTTCCTTGCCTTCTCCTTGGCTTCCTCTGGTGCGTCGCTGTCCTCGATGTCATCAAGCTGCGAGAGGGCGGTGTTCAACTCCTGCAGGGCGGTGGTGTATCGCTCGCTGGCTTCCTCGTAAGCCTTGCAGTTCTCAGCGAGGTTGCCAAAGATACCGCTTCCCTTGATTATGGCATCGTTCAGCTGGTTTATCGCATTGGAGACCACCTTCTTGTTTTCGGGGGTGGCTTGCTGGTATTCCTTGCTGTTCTTGTATTGGGTCAGTTTGTCTCTCGTGCTCTTCAGCTCGCTCACGGTCTGCTTGTCGAGGTTGTTGAAGACCGCATCCCAATCAATGGATTTTTTCAGCTCCTCAAGGTAAACGCTTTGCACGTTCTCCTCGAAGGCTTGGACGGCTTGCTGTCGCTTGCCCTCGTATTTCTTCGCCAGATTCTCGTTGCCGAGCTTGGCTGCTTCGTCTCTTAACTTGGTTAGCTGGTTGATGTCGTCGGTGATTGCCTGGCGTATCTTCTCTGCCTTCTCGTTCTCATCGTCGTATTTCTCCAGCAAAGCCTTGATGATGTCGCTTCTCTGCTGCGTGTTGTTGGCTTCGAGCGATTGTCTCTTGGCTGTGATTCCTGCCTTTTCCTCATCGGTGAGCTTGATGCCCTTCTGCTGCCCTGTTGCATAGAAGCCCTGCTTCTCGTGCTTCGGGTCTGCATCCCACAAGGTCTTGGCGTGGTCAATCTTGGCTTGGAGAAGGGTCTGCTCTTCCTTGTCGATGGCTTCCTTCTCCTTCTTGTAGTTAACGTCGAGCTGGGCGAGCTTCTTCGCCTCGCCTTCCTTCATCGCATCCACGATGGCTTGCGCTTGCAGCAGCTCGTTGTCGCTCTTCTGCTGCTGGGTCTGCTTGTCGTACTTGTAGGTTTCCTCTGCCTTCTTTTCGTCTGCCTTTGCTTGCTCCTTGGCTTTCTTCTCAGCTTCGGTCTCCTGCTGTTTTTGTTGCTTCTTTGCTGCGCTCTCCCTTTGCGAATGGGTGGAGACGGTTCTTGCTGCGAGGTGGTCTTGTGCCTCTATGAGCAGCTTTTCTTGTTTCTTCCATTCCTTGCTGCCTTTCTGCTTGTCGGTCATTTGGTCGAGCTTGGCTTGTGCGTCCTTGGCTTGCTGTTCCCAATCGGTTTTAATGTAATCGCTTTTGCTCTTTTGCCTTGCCGATGCGATTCCCTGGGCGATTGTCAGCATGCTTTGAATGTCGCTTTGGCTGTATGTGTAATTGCCGAGTCCTTGCAAGTTGAACTTTACGTTCTTTCCTGTCTTCTTTCCGTTCGTCAAGGTTTTAATGACCTGGTCGAGCTGCTTCTTGCTCATGTCCTTGAAGGTCTCGCTATATCGTGTTGCGTTTTGGCTGGTTATTTCCTTTGCCACGTTCTTGTTGGCACCGACGGAGTAATCTTTCGAGAACTTGATTTGTTCCTCGATGCTTGCTCCCCTGTACCAAGGTTGTTTTGTCTTGTCTTTGTACCATTTGTCTGCCCATTCAACCTCTGACCTCATGTTGGCTGGCAGGTAATCCCTCCACGAATTTGCGGATGAGCCAGCGTTGATGGCATCGTTGCGTGCCTTCTGTTTCGCCTGGAATGCTCGTGTCGCTCTGTCCGCATTGTTCTTGTCGGTCTGTAGACTCTTGACTCTGTTCACTCCGTCTTGTGCTGCAATCTCTTGCTTTAGCTTCAAGATGTTGCGGAGGTGTCCTTCTTCGTCAATGTATTTTTTTATGATGGCTGGGTATCGCTGGATGAGTAAGTCCATCGCTTTCTTGCGTCCGTGGGTTGCATCCTCATCCTGTTGCGCCCTGCTTATTGCCCTTTCGGTCTCGTCGTTGTAGTCTTGCTGTTTCTGCCTTGCTTCCTCCAGCGTGTCGTTGAGGGCTGCTTGTGCCTTTTCTTCTGCTGTGGTGCTGTCGTGGCATGCCACCAAGACTCCAATCAAAACACCGAGGGCTGTGGCTGCTGCCACGTATGGGTTGGCGAGCATCGTTGCGTTGAGTGCGGCTTGCACTTTCTCGACCACGGCAATTCTCACCTTGGCGATGGTGAGGGTCTCAATGTGGAGTTTTTCGGCTGCAATGGCTGTCACCACCGCTGCCTTGTAAATTCCGTATGTGGTAATCAAGCCCATTATGATCTGCCCGACCTGCTTGTAGTTGGCGATGATGCTCTGCGCCATGTCGATGCTGCCGACAATCAGTCCTTCCTGTGCCTCGCCTATGTCGTTCAGCATGTATTGCCATGCGCCTTCGAGGTTGGAGATTGCTCCCTTCAAGGTCTTGCTCTGTGCTTCCAGCATTCCGTTGAACTGTCCTCCCTCGGATGCTGCTGCGTGGAAAGCCTCTTGCACCATCTTGGTGGAGATTGCTCCCTTCTCCATTTCATCCTTAAGTTGTCCGATGCTCTTGCCTGTCTTCTCGCTGATAACCTGCAATGGATTGAAGCCAGCGTTAATCATCTGGAGCAAGTCCTGTCCCATCAGCTTGCCTGTTGCGCTCATCTGGGAGAAGGCGAGGGTGAGGCTCTTGAACTTCTCGCTGTCGCCCATCGAAATGTCACCGATGGCTTTCAAGTTCCCCATGACCTCCTGCACTGGTATGTTGAAGGCGAGCATGGTCTGCGCTCCCGATGCGAGGTCTTGCATAATCATTGGGGTTCGCAGCTCGTATTCCTTTATCTGCTCGAAGAGCTCGCCTCCCATCTGTTCGCCAGCGAGGGTCTTGAATGAAACCTGTAGGCTCTCCATCTCGCTTCTGATGCTGATGACCTTGCTCTCGAACTCGGTTAATTTCTGCAAGGAAAAGTACGCACCGATTCCTGCAGCAATCTTTCTGAGGCTTGCGTCCATCTTCTCTGCCTCGCTCTTGGTGGCGTTGCCGAGGTCGTGAATCTTGTCTTCCGCATCCTCTGTTTCTTGCTGTAGGTGTTCCGTGGTGACGCTGCCGAATGCAGAGTCAATCTTTTGTCCTATCTCGGTGGCAATCCTGCCGATGGTTTGGAATTGCTGCACCACCTTCTCTGCGTCCGATTGGAGCTGAGAATCGTCTATGCCTATCGAGAATCCTTCTCTTCCGTTGTCGAAATCTGCCATTTTAATACTCCTTTACGAAGACCTCCTCTTCCTCGGTATCGTCTTCGTCGTTGAAATTGTCGGGGTTGTTTGCATCCTTGCTTGCATCCCATTCCTCTTGCTGCTCATCGTCAAATTGTGGCGTGGCTGCTGAATAGAGGGTCAGGTTTGCGTAGCTGTAATCGTATAGAACTTGGTCGGTCGTTACTCCGAGGTTCTTCGCCCATCCTATGATGATTGCCCAGGGGCTGTCTGTTCCACTTCCTTGGTTGCTTCGAGGGTGTTTATTGCGGACAGGGAAGTGGTAAGACCGAAAAAATCGCCCACCTGCATCTCCATGAGCCGCTGGGTGATGGTCTCGTTCAGCGTGGAGGGTTTCAGCTCCTCCATGATGTGCCGTGCCACAAAGTCCAGCTCGCTCTCGGTCTCTTGCTCCGTGGTGAATCTGAACTTGCGCCAGTTCCACTTGCGCCTCTCGCTCCTCACCACCTTGTGGTTCTCGTTGATGCGCTTCGCCCCAAGTACCAAGATGGCGGCAATCCTGCCCAATGCCTCGCAGTCCTTGGCTGTGCGCAGTGCCTCGTTGAGGATGCTCTTCGGGTTCTGCTGAATCCTTGGCATCTTGTGAACCTCTGCGCTCACCATCATGATGGTCGCTGGTGTCGGTGCTGGTATCTCGTAGGTTCTGCCCTCAATCTCCAACGATGTGGTCTTGCGCTGGAGGATGGTGTCGCAGACCTGCTGTTCCAATGTCTTCTGTTCCATGTTCTTGCTCTAAAGTGAAAGAGCAGGAGGGTGGCTTTGTGGCTTCCTCCTGCTCTCGGTGTTTGGAATATGGGATTATTTCAAAGCCTCGGTTGTCTTGAAACGGGAGTACCAGTAGTTGTTGTCAATCGCTGCTGTGCTTCCGCTCGCTGGTGTCTCTGGTACGCCTGTTGTCTTGAAGATGGAGGCGGTAATCTTGATGGCGTTACCGTTCTCCTCATCCAATGCTGGGGCTACCTTGATTCGGCAGAGAGGTGCCTTGATGCCTCTCGCTCCCTTGTTGTGTGGGGTAATCTTCACGGACTTGTCGCCTGGCACGATGTGGGTCTTCACCTTCTGCTCGCCATCGGCATCCTTGTCTGCAATGCCGAGCTTCTCATAAAGCTCTGGGGTAGGCTCGATGACGGTGGTCTCCACATTGAGTGTTCCTTCGAGGTCTTCCTGTGCCACGGTCTCGCCTCCTGTTGACTTCATGGTGAGTGCGTCGCCATCGTTGCTGGTGAGGGTGGTGCTCTTGTCTTTGATTACACCGACGCTGAAGAGGGTAGTTGCGAATGCGTCGTTCTCTCCTGTGTCGCCTATCTCAAACTTGCACTTTCCCCATGCCATGATGATTTTCTTTGAATCTGCCATGTTGGTGTCTCCTTAATTTGAAAATGTTGCTAATTTAAAATGAATCCCGATGTTCACGAAGTGCTCGCTCTTCCCTGGCACGGCAATGGTTGCCGTCGCTTGGAACAAATCGAAGGTGTAGGCGGTGTCGGCTTCATTAAGTTTCTCCACCACCGTGTCGGTTATCGCCTCCAGCTCAGCCAATCGCCCTTTGTCGGGTACGAGACTCTCGCCTCCGTTGTTGATGTCTGGCACGTAGATGTTGAGCCGTGCCCTGCCTTCCTGGATTTGGTCTGCCGTTGCGTTGGAGACCGTGAGAACTGCGTCCTCGGTCGTTGCTTCGAGTGGGCGCACCTCGCTGGGGTAGAACGTTCCCTTTATCGTGTTCCCCATCAGCTCCTCAAGTGCTGCGTACATCTCCAATTCGATTTGTGTAAGTCCTTTCCTTGCCATAGTTAAGCGTTCTTCGTCTTGAATAATCGGTTGAGCATGTCCTTGATTTTCCTCTGCGCCATCTGTTCGCTGGTGTCGAGAACGTCGAGGCTCATCGCTTCGACGTATTGGGCGTATGGCATTCCTGCCACCATCAAGAAAACGATGCCCTTTGTTGTCTGCTTCGCTGCCAGATCATGAAGAAAAGCCACGCCTTGCTTCTTTCCCTCTTCTCCGTCGCCCTTGCCTCCAGCCACGGCTTTCCATTCTCCCTCGCTGATAATCTTGCCATTGTCGAGGATGCAGTAGCCGATGGAGCTGCAAAGGTTTCCTGTTTGGTTCAAATACTTGTGTCCGCTTCTCGCTTGTGTCAGGCATTCCTCCCCAATGTAGAAAAGTTGCCCGATGAGGGCTTTCTTTCGTAGCTCCAGCATTTGGCTCATCCTTGCTCGGATGTCTGCTGCCGTGAAGTTGGGTTTTATTGGCATGGTGTCTGTCTCCTTTTAGACGGTTATCTGCAATGCGTCCACCGCTTCGAGGTAGGTGATGTCCTGCACTTCAAACTCTCCGAGGTCAGTGCCTCGGTTGTCGGTTAGCTTCACTCTCTTGGCGGTGAAGTCCTGCGATTCGATTAATACCTTGGCTGCAAATTGCTTGAACTTGCCGTCCTGGTACGTGCCTTGATGGTCGCTCTTGTTTTTCACTATGTTGCAGGGGATTGGGTCGCTCTGCTTTGGTTCCACCTTTTGGGGGATGCCGTGAAGCATTCCCCCTCCAGTGGTATCGATTGTGAAAAGAAAGCCGTTTTGAATAATCATCAGAAATCCTCCCCGATGTAGCCGCATGGGATGTCGCTCCCTTCGTCCTCTCCCAACTCTGCGAGCAGGTTGCTTGATTTCTTTTGGAAGCGTGAGCGTTCGTCCTCGCTGAACGTGTAGCTGATTCCACCTTGGGTGATGTTCGGTGCTTCGGAAAGAAATGCGTAGGTGAGTGCCTTCGCTTTCTTGAATTGGTCGCTTGCACGCATCTCCTTGGTGATATCTGCCTCTGCGTCCAGCCCAGCCTCCTCGATGATGTTCTCAATCGTTGCGGCTGGTATGGGGTAGCTGCTCATTGCTTTTATTGCGTTGCTTGTCTTCATGCTGCTGGCTTGTTAAACGTTGTTATGAGTTGCTCGCCTCTCCGTCTGCCCAGGTCTGGTTGGCGGTGTTGAGGAAAACGAGCGACTTGCGGTTGATGAGGGCTGGCTGAACGTATGCCTCTGCCAGCGTTGTCTCGCTCTGTGGGTTGACCTCGCTGTATCGGGTGACCTTGAAGAAACCGCCATAAACCTGGAGGGCTGCGGTGTTCTGAACCATAGGCACGTTCTTGTAATAAGTCCAGCCGAGCTGCACGGTTGGCGAGAGGGTGACCACGTTCACGTTCCACGGCTTAATGGTCTCCTTGCTGCCGTCCTTGTGCTCGATGCTCACGTAGGTGTCGAGGATGATAATCTGTGGGTAGCCTCGTGTTGGGCTTGCGTTGTATGCGTTGATTTTCTCCAGCGTTATCATGTCGGCTGTAATCATCGATAGGTCGTTGACCTGTGGGTAGAGTCGCTTGGCGGTCTTCTTCTGTGCCACCAGCTCTTGGAACTTTGCCTTTTCCATGAATGCAAAGCGTGGCTTGGTCAGTCCTTGCTTCGCTATCATGTCCTGTGCGTTGGCGAGGTCGAGAAGTCCGTCTGCGTTCTCCTCGTCATCCCAGCTGTAGCCCTTCTTGAGGGTGGTCTTTCCGTCCTTGCTCTTCTTCTCGGAGATTGAAACTCCGATGAAGTTCGCCTCTGGCACGTTGAAGTTGATGATGTCCTGCGATGCCATGTCGCCCTCAATCTTTGCAGGGAATGTCTGTACACCGCTCGATGCGATGCGCATGCAGTCCAGCTCCACCTTGTAGTCCATCGCCTTGCGGACAAAGTTCACGTCATCGTAAACCAAATTTACGAGCTCCTGCTTCTCCTGCTGGTTCTCGGTCGCTGAGTTGGCGAGGGTCTGTGCGTCGAGGTATTCGTTAATCTCTACCTCGTCCTTGTCTCGGCTCACTGCGTACTTGCTCAGCTTGCCGCTCCAAGTGCCGACCTTCTGGCGTGTCTTCTTTGGAGCCTTGGTGTTGAATGCGACTCGGTCTGCCGCCACTGGGATGCCCTCGTCACCCTCCAAGCCCTTGATGTCGAACTTTCGGGTGTACTTCAAAGGGAAGAGGGTAGCCCATGCGAGACCTGTTCCTGGCTTGAACTTGTTGACGGTCGCTTGCATTCCAGGGATGTCAATGTCGAATAATGGTGCATCCATTGTTGCTTGTCTCCTTTGTTAAGTTAAAAATTAATCGAGCGTGATGCCCTTCATCAAGTCCACGACCTCCTGCGCTATAGGTGCTGTCTCCTTGCGAAGGCTTGCGGCTCTAATCAATCGAGCCTCGAAGTCACCCTCTCCTGCCTTTCCAAGGTTGCCCTTGAAATTGCCGAGGATGTATTCTGGCTTGTGAATTGGTGCAGCCTCCTTTGTGCTTCCGTCCGCTGCTTCGGCTGCTTGGTAGAGGACGGTGTCCTGGGCGATTGCCACGCCCATCGTAACGGTTACGATGTCGTAATCGTCGCTCGTGTCGGTGTCCACCTTGGTGCAGGCGACACCCACCTTGCCGTGGGCGATTACGTCTCCCTTCTTGATACCGCTACCCTTGGCAATCTTGATAGTGGTGTCAGCTGTCTTGACCTCTGTGATGAGGCGGTATCCCTTGATTGGGATGTAGAGTCCGTCGGTATCCTGGCTCATTGCGATGCCTGGCTTCAAGTCGAACTCTGGGTTCTTGACGAGACCGCCACCTGGCTTCTCCGAGAGGATGGTTTCGAAGATGATAGGGTCGGTCGGTGCTGCGTCCTTGTGCTTGAACATTCGGTTCATGGTTTTTCCCTTTAAATGGTTAAACTTGTGCTACTGCGCTGGCGGTGGTGTCGGTGCGCCTTGGCTCAGTCCGATGATGACAGGTGATGCGGTCTGGCTCTCTCGTGTCGCCTCGCTGTTGAGGTAGGCGGTCACGGCTGGGTCAACTGCTTCGCCTGGCTTGCGTCGGTTGCCTCCCAATGGTGGGGTAGCTGCCGCTCCCGATGCCTTCTCCTCCTTGATGTCGCTCTCGATGAATGGCTTCTGTGTGTCGAGCCAGCCGTTGAAATCGTCATCGTCCTTGAACGAGAGGCGGTCGTAATTGCGCAGGTAGCGTTCCTTGAGTTTGTCTGATGCTCCCTCGAACAAAGCCTCAAACTTCGCCTTGCGCTGGTTGCCCTGCTTCTCCTGTAGGATTCCGTTGAGCTGCTCACGCATCGTCTTGTTTTCCTGCTCCATCCTTGTGAACATCTGCTTCACCTCGTCGCTCATCCCTCCTGTCGGTGGTTCGGTCGGCTTCGGTGGTTCTGGCTGCTGGATGCTCTTGCCATCCTTCAGCTTGTACTTCTTCTCATAGTTGGTGATGGCGGTGGTCTGGGCTTCGTTGGCTCTTCGGTCGCCCTCGCTCTCTATGATGGATTGGAAGGTCACCCCATCTACGACGGTTTTCACTTCTTCCTCCGTGGTTGTCGTCTCAGCCTTTTTCTTGGCTATCCGCTCTAAAATCTTGGCATCAACCCCAGGAAACTTGGTTTTGAGTGCCTTTAAAATCAATTCGAACATAAAATTATGCTTTAGTTATACAAATTTGTAATGCTGCAAAAATACGATTTTAATGTTAAATGTGATTATAATACAATCATTAATTAACGTTATTTAATTCAAAATTCCGAAAACTTAGGGATTTCCCCTTGGTGGTATCGGACTTTTTTCGTAAGTTTGCTGCAAAAATTAGACTTATGCAGGTTTCAAAGAAAATATTGGATTTCGTTAGCGAGAACCTTGGTTCTACTTATTCCGTTTCCTTCGTTGGGGAAAAGGAGGGGGATTCCTGTTTCTCTGCCTACATAAAAAACGAGAAGACAGGTTTCCCTGTCGCTCTCGTTCTTGACACGAATGGTGAAATAACAAAAATTGGAGGTTTTTTAGCCCTTGATGTTATTGCATCATTTAAGAAAGATTGAAACGTATTTCATATTCAGTAATTTGTCGCTGACCTTTATTGCGCCATCTTTTAAGATTGGGGCTTTTCTCATTCTTTCACAAAGATATTTTATGTCCTTTTCTTCGAATCCGCTACCGTTCGAGTTGTCTTCCTGCGGTTCTATGTATTTAATACTCCCATCACTGAACCTCTTTACGATTGTGCAATGTCCACCTCTTGGTTCCCAACTCAGACCGACTTCGTATGTGCCTTCTTCCTTACAAACCTCATCGAAATATTGGAGGTATCTCTGTTGTGTCATGTGCTTCCAGCTTGGGTGCGCTCTTAGGTAGTCCTTGAAGCTGGTTATGCTTACAGGCGTTCCGTCTTTCTCTGTCCATGTCTCCAGCCAATTGTCGCCCTTGCTTAGGTAATAAGACAAGTCTCCCCATTTCTGCGTATTCCCCTTTGCGTAAACGTTAAAACCCCATTCTCTCAAAGCGTATGCAGGTGCGCAAGTCTGGCAGTTTATGTCGTATGGCTTGTGCTTGGCTTTGTCGTATAAAGGATTCTTGCTTACTCGGATGTTCGTTCCGCTCAATCTCCATTTCGATTTTGCATCAACAATGTATTCGTTCACGTGCAGTGGATTTGCGCTCTGTCTGTCTGCTTCCTCGTAAGTCATCGGTCTTCCCTTCTTGATTCCGAGGCTCTTTTCGATGTCTCTCATGTTGGCGATTTGCTCCTTGGTGAAGCTGCCCCATACCTGGGTGTCCCATTCGTTCTGTGCCTTCACGCCCTTCTCGAACTTGGCAAACAAATTCTCCACCTCTGCCACCGATGCGTTCTTTCCGATGGCATTGCGTAGGGCAATCTGTCTCTTCGCCAATGCTGGGAGCGTCTGTCCTTGGCTGTAGGTGAGCGTCTTCAGCAATTGGTCGCAGCGGTCATCGTAAGCGTCGAGCCTTCTGTCTCTCCATGTGTCCTTGATGTCTTCTATCTGTTCGCTGGTTCTTGGCAGCGCGTGCCTCTTGGCAGCGTTCTCCATGATGATTTCGTGCTTGCTCTTAGTTGGTTTGGCACGTTTCTTCGCTTGATCAGGTTTCTCGCCTTCCCATCGCAGCCCCTTTGTCGGGTCTCCATCCTTGTAGTTGTCCTTGATGAAGTAAGGCATGGAGGTTGCGTTGGCGATGCGCTGCTGGTTGTCCTTCATCCACTTGGTGAACTCCTTTGGCATCTTCTCCACCTGTCCGCTGAACTTCCAATGGCTCACGTCCTCTCCGTTCATGAGTGCCGTGGTGTATGCGTCCATCTCCTCTTGGCTGGCGAGGACGGAAACGGCATAACACCTGCACCAAGGGTGCCAGCCTGTGAACTTGAAGTCCTTTGGAAACCTTTTTCCATCGAAAATGTCGCAGATGTCCTCGGTCGGGTGGTTGTTGCTGATGTGAATCTCGATTCCGAGGACAAAGGGGAGGGCTTGCCATCGGTTGTGGTCGGCTGTCCTGTAGGCGATGTTGTTCTCTGTTGCTGTCATTCGGAGGGCGTTCTTGTAGCTGGAGCGATAAACTCCACGCCCAGGGTGGAACGCTGCCGCTGTCTTGGAAAGTCGGAGCGCACCGCTCTTGTCTCGCACCCTTCTGAATAATTTGTCTGGGTATTGGAGGTATTTGCGGATGTCTCGGCTCAGTTCGGCTGCGCTCTTCCCTTCGCCCATTCCAAGCTCAAGAGCCAGCTCCATCTCGTTCTTGAACTGCTGGGTGAGGTTCCAAACCCTTTTGCTGAGGTTCATCCCTGCCTCCTTGCGGCTGATGAATGCACCCAAGGCTTCGAGGTGTGGGTGCTTCCAAGCCTTGACGGTCTTCGCTGGGAGCTGCTTCTTGCCGATGATGGAGTCCACCATTGCGTCGTTCTTGGTGTTGGAGAGCGTCCAGCTTTCCTGGTCTCCATCCTCGATGTTCGTCTGAAGGCTCGCTCCAAGGTCTTGCATCAGTGCCTCCATCTCCTTCTTCAAGGCTGGGAAATCCTCAAAGTGGAACTCCTTCTCTTGGTTGTCGGCATCAAAGAGCGAGGGTGCGGCTGCTTGTGCGATGCGCTTGACGGCTGCATCGTAGAGCTGCTGCACCTTTTTGGCTCTTTTGGCGAGGTTCTCCTTGTGCTTCTTGTCGTATGTTGCAATGGTGAACGTCTTTGGCATTTCTTCTCTCCGTTAAAAGGTTGGTTCGTTTTGGAAGGCATCGGCTTTGGTTGCCTCCTCATCCTCGATTCTCTTCTCTTCCTCATCCAGCTCTTCCTCTGGCACAAGGTTCAGCTCTCGGATGGCTGTCCTTCGTGAGATAATCTGCTTTCCACCTGTTCCGTCGCTCATGTCCTTGATTTGCTGGCTGCGGTCGTTGATTTGGAAAGGCGTTATTTTGTTCTCCACGGTCAAGGTGTCGAAAGCCCCAGCGAGGCTTGGGAACATCTGCTTGCAGAATGCTCGTATCACGTTGACCTCCCTGTCGAAGAACTCCAGCCAATCACCGCTTTCGTCGGTGACCTTCATTTGGCAATCGATGAAGAGCATCTTGCGTGCCTCACCGCTCATCGGTGTCGCCTTCATCTGCTCCATGCTCATGTCGGGGAGTTGGAGGCTGGTGTGGATGTTTCGCCTCAGTTCCTCGGTGTGGAGCTTCAAGGCATCGGTGGCTTGATTCCATGTGGCGTATTCCGCTTTGTCCTTCTGTCCGTATCGGAGAACGTTGCGCCCTGCGTTGTCATCGCTTGGTTCTTGCTTTTTGTTCTTCGGTGCGGTCACCTGCTGGCTGTCGGAATAAATGACCCACGTTGGTCGGCTGTTCTTGCGGAGGTAGTTGCCCTGTCTGCTTGCCGACCACTCCAGCTCGTAGCCGTTGTCGCTCTGGTCTTCCCAAATCGGGAGGTCTCGGTGAATGTAGATTCCTGCAATCTTGCCGATGTTGATTGGCTCTGGCTGCATGTCCTCCACCCATCCGCTGTTGTTCTTCTGCACCCATCGGTAATGGAAGGCATCGGTGTAGGTGTCGAAATAAGTTAGCTCATCCGTTCCTTTGCGTCTCGTGTATTGGACGCTGAGTGCTATCAAGTCATCGTATTCGTCGAAAAGTGGGTACAGGATGTCTCCGTCCATTGGCGAGAAAACCCTGCAGCGGAGTTTCAGCTTGCTTGGCACCCCTGCGTATATGGTGTCTTGCATCTGTGCAAACCAAATCGTCACCATCTCGCAGCTTGCAAAGAGCTTGTGTCCTCGCTTAAGGTTCAGTGCGTTGATTCGGTTCTTCTTGAAGATTGCCTCCATGATTGCCGCTGCTTGCTTCTCCTGCTCTGTCGTGGTGGTGTACTTTCGGCTGACGGGAATGGTGAACATCAGCTCCTTCATTCGCTTCACCGCTTGCTTCTGGATGCTGTAGGTGATTCGGGTCATCTTCTCGGTCTTGCCCCTGCGCACCTTGTCTCGGTAGTTGCGGTCGGTATAGACTGGGTGTTCCTTTGGCTCGTACTCCTTGCGGAGCTTCGCCCAAGGGATGACGTCGATGTTCTTCTGTTTCAGCTCGTCGATAATCTGTGAGGCGAGCTTTCTCTTTCTGTCTATAATCTCGTTGATTGGTGGCATTGCCTTGTCTCCTTATGTTTGTTTGTGTTAATAAATCTCATCCTCGATGGCTTCCTCTTCCTCATCGGTCACCTGGCTCGAAACGAAAAGACCGAAACGCTCGACCACGCCTGTGGTGCAGTCTGGCGCATCGTCGTGCTCGTTGCCTCCTTCCTTTCTGTAAGCCTTCATTGCGTTGGCGTAATGTGTCCAGCGGTCTTCCCATCCCTCTGGGTAGAAAATCATGTTTTGCACCTTGGAGCTGTTGGTGAAGATTCGTGTCTGCTTGTTGGCGGTCTGTGCGAGGTCAATGAAAACCATTTCCCAATCGCCAAGGGTTCGGACGTGCTTCTCCACGTTCCTTCTAAATCCTCGCCCTCCGTTGTTGCTCTCCACCACGACCTCCTGGGTCTGGTTTCGCACCAGCATTCGGGCTGTGGCTGGTTCTGTGTACTCCATGCTCTTGTTGGTGAACAGAATGTCGGTGACAAAGCAGCCGCATTCGTATTCCTCGTAGCAAATGGCACAGAGCAAGTCCGCTCCTGTGTCCGCTGTGTCGATGTAGCACTTGCGCCTTGGCAGATGCGCCTCTATCGGCATCGTGCCGTAGGTCTTGAAGTGGGAATACATCAAGCCCTCGATAGGTGTCGGGTTCTGCATGTATTGCGTCTCGTAAACGAATGAGTTGGCGAGGCGTATCTTCTCCAGCTCTGCGAGGGTGTGTTTGAACTCCCATAGTGGCTGCTTGTGTCCTTCTGCGTCCGTGGTGACGCAGGGGAGGCTCACCACCGTCCAATCGTCAGGCTCAATCTCTTGCAGGTAGCCGCAAAGGTCGTGCTCGTGGAGTCGCTGCATGATGATGATGATTGGCGTGTTACGGCTGTTGACTCGGTTTCGGATGGTGGTCTCGAATCGTCGGTTCACTCGCTCACGCACCACGTCGCTCAATGCGTCCTCTGGCTTTATCGGGTCATCGATGATGATTGCTCCTGCAAATCGGTAGGGCAGTGGGTTGCCCTGCTCATCCACCCTGTCCACCTCTCCAGCTCCGAAACCTGTAATCTGTCCGAGGGTTGAGGTGGCATAAACGCCTCCCCCTTGCTCCGTGTCCCATTGCGCCTTGGTGTCGCTTCCGTACTTGACCCTCGTGTCGAAGAGCCGCTGGTATGCCTCGCTGTTGACGATGTCCTTGATGGCGATGCTGTTGTCCACCGCCAGATCGCTGGAGTAGGACAGGTGTATGAAGTTGGACGCTGGGTTTATCGCCAGCCCCATCGCTATGAAGTTCTTCACCGCCAGCTCCGTCTTTCCGTATCGTGGGGCGATGTTGATGATTAGCTTGTTGCACTCTCCCCTCAAAACCTTGTCGAGGGCATCGCAGACCGTCTTGTGGTGGTGTCCGACAATGAACCGCTTTCCTCCGTTCTCCTTGAAGAAGTACCTTGTGAAGTTGAGGGGGTTGCTCAAAACCCAAAATTTTTGCAGTTCGGTGTCGTTCATCATGTCAGTACTCCTCCTCCAGCTTCTTCAAATACTCGATTTGCTCTTCCCTGGTCAGTGGCGTGCCTTGCTCCAGCGTCTTGCCGTTGGTTGTGATGTCCACCTTCTGCTGTGGCTTGCCGTATTGCCTGTCCATCAGCCTGTCCATCGTCGTGGTCTTGCCGTTCTTCATGTCGATGATTGCAGCCATCGCCAGCGTCTTGGCGTATGCTGGTGTCTCGTCTGCCTTCGCCAGCACCTGCAGGTCGGCAAGTTCGAGGGAGAGGATGCTTCTTTCGATGGTGTTTATCTCGTCGAGGGTCAGTGCCTCGCTCTTCTTCAGCTTGCTCTTCGGGAGCACCTGCTTCAAGAGTGCCTTGACCCTGTCCTTCTTTTTTCCCCTTGGGTTGCCGCTCTGCCCCTTCTGCCATTTGTGGCTCTCGATGTTGGCGAGCTGGCTCTCCGTCATAGTCTCTTTTCCCTTTGGCATGGCTTATCCCTCCTTCTTGGCTTTTGTTTTGATCGGCTGGGTTGCGGCTGGCTGCTCTGGCTGTGGAGCGTGGATGTTCCCGATGCGGACAGCCTTCATCCCTGTCAACTCCTCCCATCGCTTGATGATTACATCGACATAAATCGGCTCAAACTCCACCATTCGGCAGCACCTGCCCAGCTGTTCGGCTGCGATGAGTGTCGTTCCGCTTCCTCCGAAAATGTCGAGGACGATATCCTTTCGTCTGCTGCTGTTGCTTATCAGCTTGCCGATGAGAGGGACGGGCTTCATCGTTGGGTGGTCTGGGTTCTTCTTCGGCTTGTCGCAGTCTATGACGGTTGTCGGTGTGTCGCCTCCGAATAGCTGCTGCAGCAAGTCCTTCATCTCTGCCTTGCTCATGCTCTCGATGTCCAGCTTCTGCTCCATGACCGTGGTGAGGTTACGTTTGTTGGTGAAGTAGTGGGCTGCTCCCTCCTTCCATCCATAAAGGCACGGCTCGTGCTTCCATTGGTAGTCCTGGCGACCGAGGACGAGGCTGTTTTTGTTCCAGATCAAGCATTGGCGTGTCTCCCATCCGATGTTCTTCACGGCTGTTCGGAAATTGAAGCCCTGGCTGTCTGCGTGCCAAATGTAGAAGGCTGCACCTGGCTTCATGCTGTTGCTTGCGTTCTGCAAGGTGTCGGTGAGGAATGCCACGAAGTTCTCGTCAGCCATGTGGTCGTTGGCGATTTTCATCTTGCCCTTTGCTTGGTAGTCCACGTTGTATGGTGGGTCTGTGACGAGGAGGTCTGCCTGTTCGTCCTGCATCAAGGCTTCGAGGTATTCTTCCTTGGTGCTGTCTCCACAAATGAGGCGGTGGTTGCCGAGGCGGTAGATGTCGCCTGTCCTGCTGGTTGCCTTCTTCGGGGTGTTCCCTGCCACGTCGTAGGCATCGTCCTTGGCTTCCTCTTCTTCCTCTGGGTCGGGAATGTCGGGGATGTCAATGGCGGCAGCGTCTATCTCCTCTGGCTTCCAATCGTTGATGAGGTCATCGAAGTTGGTTTCTCCAAAGCTGGAGTTATCCTTCAGCACGATGCGTCTCATCTTGTCCATCGGGAAGTCGTGGGGGAGAATCTTGCAGACGGCTGTCTTGTGCTTCAGCTTGCGCAAAGCCTCGTATCTCATGTTTCCTCCGATGATGACAAAGCCCCTTTCGTCATGGGTGTCGTAAACGATAAGCTCTCGAAGCTCCAGCATCTCTGGGTCATCCTCGATGCTCTTGACCAGCTTCTTGAATTTCGGGTCTCGTATGAAGCGTGGGTTCTTTGGCAATCCCTCCACCTGCCCTGTGTTCGTGTGGAGCTGGCTGATGTCCATCACCCTTCTTTGAATGTCGTTTGTGTCCATTGTCTTGTGTCCTTTGCTTTAAGCAGTGAAGGCGAACCCTGTTAAAGGCTCGCCTCTGCTGTTTGAAAATTGTAGTTAAAATGGTGCTGCACCACCTGTTCCTGGTGAGAAAGGCAGGACGCTCTTTGCTCGCTTCGATGCCTTGGTGCTGCTGTGGAGGACGCTGCCTCCACCCCTGTGTGATTCTGAACCGCTGCTCATGTCTTGGTTCTCCTAATGTTTGAAGTTAATGTTTATCGTTGAATGTCATTCTCGTGAACAAATCCCACGCCTTGCTGTTGCGTATCGGCTTCCTTATGGTGGCGTACTTGTCGATGATTCGGTTGAAGTGGTCATCGTAGAACTCGTAGAGCTCTGGGTTCTCCTCCATCGTGAATTGCTCGATGTTTCCGCTGGAGCGAAGGTTTGCGCTTCCGTGCATGATAATCTTGCGCCCCCCCAATGTCTCAAAGTGTACGGTCTTGGTGTGGACTCCTGCCACCGCCAGCTGGAATCGGTCGCCAATGTCGAGCTGCTTGTAAATGTAGGGGATGAGGCTGCTCCTCTCGTTGCCCCAAAAATAAACCGAGATTATGAGGTTCAGTTCCTCGATGTACCCTTTCTCCATCAGCGTGTGGAGGCTGTCCACGTTGTTCTGGCTCATGGAGAGCGTGCTGATGGTCATCTTCTTGGCGCATGCGTTCTGTGTCGTTAGGTAGGCTTCGATGAAGTCTCCAAAAATAAAAGAGCCGCTGACGAAAGCGTCGAAGCGTTCCCCAAAGCCAAGGCGCAGCTCCCTCGCCATCTTCTGTGCGTTGTCGTAGAGAACAAAGTCTTCCTTCATCGGCACAACCTTCGGCAGGGTGTATCTCGTTTCCTCCGTCTCATCGGAAGGCAGGAACTCCATTAGGTTGAGGTTGATGTCGGGCAGCTCGAAGTTCCCGATGTCTCCTATGAAGTCCTGTAATTGTTCCGCTTCCTTCTGCTGGAGGCTGTCGTTGTCTGTGTTGTTTGTATTCTTTCTCATGCCGCAAAAATACGTTTTCTGATTGTAATATAATCACTTTTGCTGAAAAATTAACACAAATTGTGCCTATTTCGGTGCAAAGATGGGCTTTTTCGCTGAAGGCTTCCCTCGAAGGGTGGTGCTGGTGATGCGCATCGGTAGCCCTGCGTAATCCCAGGCGAGCAGGGCTGCGTCTCGCCCCTCTTGGTTGAGCCTCCCCAGCTTTTGTAAAGTTATTTCTTCGATTTCCTCCTTGGTAATCTTTCGGTCGGCACCGTGCCAGCACTTTGGCAGCGGTCTCTTGAACTCGTAGGGGATGCCCCAGTGCTCCATCATTTGCCCGATGGTTCGGCTCACTTGCTCGTTGCGTCCTTGGTCAACTCCGAGGCTGGCGATTCCTTGTTTTCCCTGCCATCGCTTGATGTGGTAGTTGCCGTGGTTCATCCATCCTGCCTCGATGATGACCTTGAAATCCCATTTGTCAATTTCTGCGAATTGGTGGTATCGCTCCTTGATGAAGTCGAGGAGGTGGGGAAAGGTGAGCATCTGGACTTGGAGCTTGTGGGTGCTCATGTCGAGGAGGGCGATGCCGTTTCTGTCTGTGTCGGGGTCTATTCCGATGATTATTTGCTCTCTGTTGCTCATTTTCTCGCCTCCTGCTGCGTTTTTGTTTCGCTGCTTGGTGTTTCCTCGTTAGAGGTGGTTTCGTGCGCTTGTGCGCCCTTATTTTGGCTCTCCGTGTCTCCTGGGTATGGTATGGCGTTCTTGGCTTCATCCCATAGCCATGCAGCGTAGAGTGCTAAAACGATAATGATGGCTATCAAGAGCCATGCGTCCGTGCTTGTCATTGCTTTGTCTCCTTTTTGTTTTGTTGTTTTGTCTCTTTCGTGTTCGCACCTATGCGTGTGGGTGTGCGTGTGTGTGGGGGTATGTGGGTGTATGCGCACCCCCTCCTAAACCCTCCCCCTCATTCGAGGGTGGTTGTCTCAGTGGTAGCCGTGCTTGGTGTTCGGGCGGCTTCTGATTCTGTTCCAACTCCAAGCCTTGCCCTTGGCTGGTGTCTTTGGCAATCGCTGGCGGTTGGCTTGGTGAAGGTGGAGCTTGTGTTGCTCTCGTTCTTCTTGCAGCAAGTCTGGCTCGATGATTCCCTCCACCTCGACCTTGAATTTTTCGAGGTCTTCTAAGCTGTAGTATTTTCTTTCTTCCATTTTACCTCCTGTCTTTCGGGTGTGAGGCTGTCGCAGGGTGGGTTGCCCTCGAAGATGGGCTTTCCCTGCTTTCCGCACACCCAGGTGTTGATGCTCTCGTAAGCGTGACCGCAGTGTCCGCATTTGGTGTTCTGCAATCTGTGTCCTGTTCCGCTCATCGTCTTGTGATTCCTCTTAGGTTGGTTTGCATTCGCTCGATGCTGAACCTTTGCTCTGGGTAGAGGCATTTCAGCTTCCAGCTTCTGTTGTGGTAGGGTGGCTTGTCTTGCGTGATGGCAATGTCACAAACCTTGCCTGTCTTCTTGTCGGTGACTGCGAGAAGATGGGCTTCCTTCGGACGCTGGGGGATGAACTCGGTCTCCTTTAGCCAGCGTCTGAAGTTGATGTGTTCGGGTGTTCTCTCACTCATTTTGTTCTTTCTCCTTTGGCTTTTTGCCCTTTGGTTTTATGTCAATCTCTACCAGCTCGTCTTGGTCGGCTGGCTTCTGGACAGCCTTGAATGGTGTCATGTGGCAGGTCATCTGTGCTTGCATCCGCTGCTCGAAAAGGACGTACATCTTGGCTGGGTTCTTCTTGGCGAGCTTGTTTGCCTGTATTGCCGCAAGTCCTTTCTTGGTGATGTCCTGCTTGATGATGGTGCTTGTCTCATCCTCGTTCATCTCTGCGATGGCATAGAGGGTGGAGGCTTCCGCTATCGGGTCTGGATCCATGTCCTGCTCCTTCAGCTTTAGCGTTCCGCTCTTCAAGCTGCCGATGATGTCCTCCATCCTGCCTTTGCCCTCCAGCTTCTGTTCGTCGCCAGGCTTCCACGCCTTTGGTATTCCCTCCCATCGGGTGATGCGGTCATAGAGTGCGTCCACGTCCTGGGTGTAGGTCTCCTTGATTCCCTGGCTCTGTGTGTTCACCAAGTCGTGCATAACCTTGAAGAATTTGCTCTCGCTTTGCTGGAGGCTGTTGATGGTTGGTTGCACTCCCTTTATCAACAATCCCCAATCCTCGACGATGTTCTGCATCTCCCCAAAGATTAGGCTTTCCACGCTGTGGAGGTGGTAGAAGGTGGCGGTTAGGTAACCGAGGCGTTGAACGACCCCTGCGTGCTGTGCCACCGCTATCGGGGTGTTGAATATCTGCTGTTCCTCTTCCGTCAGGTTGTTCGCCCAATAATCACGGCAGGTCTTTGGTGCGACCATCTGCTGTTGTTGTGCAAGTGGATTCTGCTGCTTGCGTGGCTGGTTGCTCCACTTGTTGCGCTTTTTGTTCTTTCCCATGTTCCTTTGAAATTTTTATTTTATCTTGCTTGTTTTGCTTATCGCCTTGTCGATTCGGTGGTCTCCCCTCATCCCGATGTAATTCGCGACCCAGTTCAAAGGGTGCATGTTGTCGTTGTAGGTCTTCCATTTCTCCGTCCAATAGCGGTTTGTTCTCTTGGATTCGTTTTCGGGCTGTGCCTTTAGAATCTTTCGTGCTTGTCTTATTTTCATGTCGCTGTCATTATGATGTTCGTTCCCCTTGTGACTCTGAAAATCACGGCAGGGTAGATGGTTCTGTGGTTGCTGCTCTTCTTGCTTGGGCATCCGTCCTTTCTGCAAATCTTGCCGTAGAAGGCGAGGGTGCTGCCCTCGCTCTCTATCCGTTCCACGATGATGCTCTGCCTTTTGGTTGCGACGATGTCGCCTTTCTTTATCTGGCTTGCGTCTATCATGGCTTGAAGTAATTTGCGAGTTGCTTGGTGGCTTCCACCGGTTGCTCAAATGCCATTTCTGCGATTCTGTCGTAGGTATTGTCCGAAAAATCGGGGTTTGCGCAGAATCCTACGATGGCTGCTGCCATGAATGCTTTGTCAACTCGCCTTTTTCTTCCTTGGTTAGCTCTCTGTCAATCATCCCTCGCCTCCTTCCTGCTTTTGGTCGCTTGCGTCCAGCTCTTTGTCCAGCTGCACGATGTCTGCCGTCAAGTCCACCCATTGCTGGTGGTTTTGCTTGCAATGCTCGACGTGGTCTTTTGCGGTTCTGCAGATGAGTGCCGCCATCGCTCTATCGTTTCGGCAGGTGGTGAACAAAAGGTTGAGGAGGTCTTGCTTCGTTCCCTTCCATCCGAGGCTGACTTGGTTGTCGGCTGTCTTGGTGATTGCGACGTATGCCTCTCCCTTCTTTGTTCGGGTGTTGGCTTGGAATCCTCGCAGCTGCTTTACGGTGTGCTGCTTTGCCGTTTCTTTTTCTTGCTTCATGATTCTTGTTGTTTTGAAATTGTTTCTATCGCTCTGAAAATCTCGAAGGCGACCTGTGGCACCCAGGCGTTGCCGTATGCCTTTATGCTTTGCTGTCTCCATTTTCCGAAAGAAACGGATAGGTTGTCCAGCCAAATGGAAAGCCCATCATTTCCTCTACGAATAGTGGGTTCAACTGAGGGGAAGCCTTCGAATCCCCTGTTTGCTCCTCTTGCAATCGGGTTATGAAATCTGGCAGCATCTCGCCCCATCTCGTGAACTGCCCCTTGCGCCTTCTCGTCGTGGTGATGGTGTTCCCCTTGTAATCCCTTGCCGCTGGTGTCGGTATCAATCCGTTCACCGCCAATGCCGTGAGGCTTCTCCCCATTTGGCTGTTTGGGTTGTACTTGTGGGTGTATTTCGTTCCCTCCACCGCATTGGGTGTCGGCAGGAGCTCGTGGAACTCCAGGAAGTCCATCAGCCCATTCGGTCTTTTCGCTCCGTTCGCCCTGCTTTGGAAGTCGGACGCTCCTGCTGCCTTCAACTCCTGCACTCTCTTGGTGTGGGAAATCTCCGAGCTCATTGGCGTTGGGAGCAGCCCGATTCTCGCTGCCTTGGCGAGGGTTGGTCTCTCCGCAGCTCCTGGCGATGCACTCTTGTTTGTCCGTCCGCTCCCCATGTCGATGGCTGTCGGTGTGGGCAGCATGTCCGTTGGGTAGAACTCCGTCTTGCCCTCCTTGTTGCATCGTTTCAGCCCCTGGGTCTGTACGGTGGGCAATAATCCAGATCCTGTCTCTTCGGTGGGGTGCTCCGACGGCACAAGCTGGTATAATAATCGGCTGGACTTCGTATCCTTCGGCTTCGAGGTCTTGGCAGATGCGCTCAAGGGTGAACCTGCTTTCCTCTCGATAAAGGTCGTGCGGCTCGAAAAGGTCGGACGTGCGACCCATGTAAGTCGTTTGGCTGGACTCCACCATCGTTGTGATTCCAGTAACATTTTCACCAATGACCCAAGTGGGGTTAATCTCTCTGATTGCCCGATGCATCTCTTGCCAGAGGTAGCGGTTGTCTTCCTCTCCCTTTCTTCGACCTGCGAGGCTGAAAGGCTGGCAGGGGAAGCCTCCTGTGAGAACATCGATTTTGCCCCCCCATTTTGTAAAGTCGGTTTTTGTAATGTCTTCATAACTCTCTGCGTTTGGAAACCAATAATCTAAAACCTTGCGAGGAAACTCCTGTATCTCGCAGTGGAAAACGTTGCGCCAGCCCATCCATGCGGCTGCGACCTCTGCGCCTCCGATACCCGAGAAAAGGCTGGCGTGTGTCATGGGTTGCCTCCTTCCTTGCCTCCGATGGTCGTTGGCATCGTGCTTCCTGGCTGGAGTGACATCGCCTCCCAATCCCTGCCGTTGTAGGTTATGATTCGCTTCGTGATGTTGGCGACCGTGTATCCCTTTCGGTATTGGGTCGCCATGTCGAATCCCTCGACGAGGTGGCTCGCTGTCGTTCCGTCCACGTCCTCGTATTGAATCAGGAAGATTTCCTTCTTGGCGAGGACGGCTTGAACTCTCGCTATCTCGTTGTCGATTTCCGTCTCCAGCCTCTTGCTCTTGATGAGTGCGTCCTTGCGTTCCTCGCTGTTTGGCCTGGCGGTGAAGAATGTCTTTTGGTGCTTGCGCATCTCTGCGACCTTCTCGAAAAATTCCTTTTTGTCCATCTCTGCCTCCTTTCGTTATCCAGCGGTCGTGGCTCGCTTGTTGAAGTACTCCTTGCGCACGGCTGTCAGCTGAATCTCGCTCTCGGTGATGTTATCAGCCGTGATTCTGTGGACGGGGATTCCGTCTATCATCAGTGCCGTGTAGGTGATTCCGTTGCTGTCGGTGTAGTCTCCGATGCAAATCTTGCTCTTCGCCTCGTGGCGTGTCTGTTCGTTCTTTGCTCGCTGGCTTGCCTTTCTGTAAGCCTCGATTGGGTTCCAAAATCTCATCATAGTCCTTTCAGCTCCTCCTTCTGCTTGTTAATCTCCAAATTGAGAACGTTCAAAATATTCAACTTCACTTCCTTTGGCAGGATGACCAGCGTTCCCTGCTTTACGCTGCCGTCTGGCTGTGTCTTCTTGGGAATGCCTACAAATGCAAGGCTTTCGTCCTGCGACAATAACTTTCTTGCGTCCTCCAGCTTTGGGAGGCTCTCCGCAATCTCACGGATGCGGCTTAGATTCTTGATGTTTGCCATTTTCTTGTTGTTTAATCTGTTTGTATTTCTGTTCGATGAGCAAGTCCTGCTCCCTCGTGTTCATTGCGTACTCTGCTTGCATCTGGTTGATGATGGTTGCCTCCTCGTGCGTCATGTTGTTCGGGTTGTGAGCATCCCTCCATTCCTTCAGCTCCTGCAGGTATCTGTCTCGCTTGGCGTATGCCTCGTTCCGCTCCCTGCAAAACTCGTTCAGCCCCTGCATTATGGCTATCGGGTCAACGCTGCCGTAGAACTTGTCATAAAGCCCTCGCTTGAATCGTCGGCAGAAAAGCATAATCTCAGCCATGTTCAAAAAGCCGTAATCGTCGGTTATCAGCTGGATGATTTGGTCGAGCTGCCTGTCCGTGATTTTGTCCCTGGCTCCGCTGAACTCCGAAAGGTCGGTTATCTGGTATGCCAGCCATTCCTGCGCTGTGCCGAATCCGTAGGCGAGGTTCACGTTCCAAAGTGTGGGGGCGTTCGTGAAGTAGCATCGATCTGGGCTTTTGGTCAGCTCGACCTGCTTGTCAACGTGGAAGGTCTGCAGGAGGCTCTGCCTCGTTTCCCATCGCTGCCGTATCGCAGTCAGCAATCTGCCTCCACTTGCTGGCAACACCTGCGTAGCCTTGGATGCGCTCACGCTGTTCTGTTGCCCTCTGCTCGTTGCGATTATTAGCCCGACCGCTTGCGGCTGGTGTTTCTGCTGTTGTGTCATTTCTGAATCCTCCGTTTGTTTGATTTGCTGGTGTTGCTGGCTGTGGGTTGTCGTAGTAACCGTCCAGCACCTTCGGGAAGTTGTTGGGTCTGAACAGCCACTCGAAGTTGGCGACCCATCCGTTCCGTCCACCTCCGTTCAAGAAGTTGCTTGCTGCTGCCTTTATCATCACTCTGTAAACCGAAACGATGCCGTTTTCTCGAACTCGTGCCTCAAAGAATGCCTTGCGCTGTCCTGTAATCTTGCCCTTGAGCTTCGGGATTTTCTGCTGTTCCATGAGGCGGTTGAATTGCTGGCGCACCTTCTCGAAGTCTATCTTGTCTTCCTTCCTCGTTGGTTTCGCCTCGTTTTTCGCCTCCTTGCGTGGTGCAGATGCAGCGTCAGAACTTGTTTCTGACGTAGAGGCTTTAGCCTCTTTAATATCATTAAACTCTTTATTGTTTATCCCTATCTCACTCCCTATCTCATTCCCTTTCCCTATCTCTATCTGTGTACGTTCGTGCTTTTCGTGAACGTCCGTGAACGTTCGTGTACGTTCGTGCTCTTCTTTCTTTTCTTTTTCTCGTGCCTCTTTTCTCTTCTTCTCTCGCTCCAGGGCAATCTGTCGGTTGCGCTCGCATTTCTCCTCGTATCGCTCGTTGTTGCGGTCGATGTTGGCTTGTATCGTTCTGAACAGGGTGCGCATCGACCTGTCATCGGTTTTGAACTCCTCGCCTCTGTTGGCGTAGGCAAGTAAAGCCATGAAAATCTGCCCAGCCTCTTCCGTAGTGAAGTCCTGCAGCATGTTCTCTGCGTCCTTGGTGTTGATGACGATGGAGCCTTTGTCTGTGTTCCTGCTCATTGTTCTGTTTGTATTATAATCACCCTTGGGAGCTGCTCGTTGGCTGCTCCCTGGGTGTTTGTTGTTATTGCTCGATGATTACGATGGCTGGTGCTACCTCCTTGATTCTGTCGAGGACGGCATTCATGTGAATATCTCTTTCCTCAACCACGATGTCGTGTGCCTCTGGGCTGACCAAGGTGCAGGAGAGGTCGCTTGGATTAATCTCCACCTCCACCTCGATGTTGACTTTCGGCATGCCCTTGAAGATTGGGAGCTGAATCTTGAAACTTTCGGGTAGGTTGCTCTCGACCGTCTGTGCCATGATGGCTCTTCGGTTTCCTCGTTTGTCATCGCTCAACTCCATCTCCTTGTCGACCTTCGCCTTGAAGTTGCGGAGTTCGGTGACCAACTTCATTGCTGCTTGCTTTGTCTCGAAGTAGGAGCGCAGCTGCTTGATGCGGTCTGCCATGTCAAAGCAGGACATGCTCTCGCCTGTGTTGATACCAAACTCCTGCATCTCGCTCGAAAGGGTCAGCACCCCGACAATCTGGTCGCTGTATGCGCTGTTCTCATCCGTCTTCAGCGTGATGCTCATGTGGTCTCTGTCCACGAGGACGTGTGCGTCGGCTGAGACGATGTCATCCTTGCGTTTCTCTACCCATCGGGCTGGTGCGTCGATTGTTCCGCTGATGCTTACTGCCTTTGGTTCCTTAAGTGGGAGGGCATCCCCAAATCGGATGATGGTCTCCTGTCCTTCCTCGGTGTTCAACTCCGTGAGCTTCTCGATTGCTCGCTGCTCTGCTGTCTTTCTCAGTTGTTCTTTCATTTTGAAAATCTTTTGAATGTGAAACTTGTGTTATTTGTCTTCCGTCCCTGTCTTGCCTGGGCGCAAGTCAAAGAGGCGAGGCTGCAGCTCTTCGTGTCGTGCAGGTCTCTGATAAACCAGCACTCCCTCCTTGTTGTAGTAACCAGCCTGTCGTGTCTGCTGGTCTATCATCTTGTAGCATGGCTCGTTGACGTAGGTTGTCTTGCTTTTGAGCTTGTCTGCCACGTCCTTGATGGTGTTCTTGTAACCCTTGATTTCCTCGTTGTACATCTGGACGGCTGTCTTCTTGGCTTCCTCCTGTTCCAGCTTCTTGATGCTGGCATCAGCAAGTTTTTCCTTCAGCTTCTCGATTTGGTCGCTTGGTATCGGCTTGCTGTAGCCCATGTCCTCGATTGCGTCTGCGTTGTCTCTCAAAAAACGCTCTCGCTCCTGCAGGTCTTGGTATTCCTGTCCTAAGAGTTTCTCCATGACTTGACCTCCTTTCCTGTGGTGTAGTTTGCCCAAAGTTCAGTAAATTGTTTGCCGCTGTAGATTGCCAGCTCCTCTGTCTTGTGTGCAAGCCGAGCCGAGATGCTCGCACACGCAACCGACCAGGCGTCGTTCGAGTGCGCCGAAGCGAGACCGCACGCCGCACCGTTGTTCGAGGAGCCGCCACCAAGCCACAGCTGTAGGTTGCGTTCGTCCTTCCATTCGTCGGTCTTCTGCTCCAGCTCCTCCTTTGTCCAAAGGCAAAGGTAAGGGTAGTATCGGTATTCGTCTGGGTTTGTGAAGTCTGGCTCCCATCCCTCGTTGAGGGCTGCTGTGATGATGCGCAGTTTCTGATAAGCGATTTCGTCTATCATGGTGAGCCCTGCGTTTTCCCATTGCTCTTGGATTGCCCCTGCATCAATGCCCAAAATCTGACAGGCATCCTCGAATGTCTTTACTCGCTCCGTGATTGGGCGGTTGTCCTTCTGTTCCTCTTCCGCATCTACGAGCTTGAGGAAACCGTCCACCCATGCGGCTTTCTTGCCTGCTGGGATCTCTACTTGAATTGTTTCTTTTTCCATGTTGTTACTTCTTTATCAAGTTTAAAACTTTTTTGAATGCCTCGTGATATCCTGTGAGCTCCTTGAACTCCTTGGCTATCATCTTTTCGTCTCCGATGATGAAGGATGCGCCTCCTGTCTTGTCTGCCATGAGAACTAAGCAATGCAGCTCGTTCTTCTCGTGGTAGTCGTCGATAGTCTTATAGACTCCTTCTGCCATTTTCGTGAGTTTGTCGTTCTCTCGTCCTGGCTCTACAATTTTGATTTTCTCTTCTTTTTCTTCTGCCATGTTGTAAAATCTAAATGTTAATAAATTCTTTGTCGAAGTCCAGCTCCATTCCTGGGCTGGCTGCTCTTGTTGTCTTGGCTGTTGCCCTGCGTACCCTCGTGATGAACTCCTTCTCGTCGCTGTTGCCGTCTGAAAGGTGAATCAGCAGGATGTCCTTTGTCTTGGTGAGGTCGCTTCGCTTCAAAATCCCGATGGTGTTGTCTATGCTCATGTGGCTGGTGATGACCCTTCGTCTTAGTGCCGCTGGCACCCAGCCGTTGAGAACGTTTTGGTCGAGAATCTCGTCGCTGTAGTTCGCCTCTGCCATCCAGTGCGTGATGTTCTTGAAGTCGTAGGGCATTGCGTATGTGTCCGTGAAGAACAGGGTGCGCCCTGTCTCCTTGTGCTCGATGAGGTAACCCACGCACGGTACGTCGTGCTTGACCTCGAAGGGCAAAATCCGAAAGCCTCCGTAAATGTAGCCGTTGCCTTCCTTGATTGCCGTGGTGGTTGTCGCCTCCAGCCGCTTGGCTTCAATGACGGAGGGGAGAGCCAGCAGTGGTATTCCTGCCTTCTCGTATTCGGCTGCGTGTCCTGCGTGGTCGTTGTGCTGGTGGCTGATGATGCAAACTTTCACCTTCGCAATGTTCCAGCCGAGAGCCTTCTTGACCTCTGCGAGGCTGATTCCTGCCTCGATGATGAGGGCTTCGCTGTCGTTCTGCAAGACGTAGCAGTTTCCCTTGCTGCTGCTTCCGAGGATTGTCATCTTCATCGCTCTTCCCTCCTTGTGTTATGGCAATGGACAGGCTCTCGATGTTCCAGATCCTGCTGCGTTGCCAGCGTTTTCCGCTGGTGCTGCCTCTGGTGCAGGTTGCCCTCCGTTGTTCATGTCGATGTAGTTGGTTTTCGCCTCGATGCCCTTTGGCTGCTCATCGTGAACCTCTTGTGCCTCTACGTCGATGGTCTGTCGGCTGTTGGCAGCGTCTCGCTCTGCCGTGGCTTCATCGTAGCGGCTTGTCTCTTCGTCGCTGTCGCCTGGGTCAGCCGTGCTGTCGAGGGCAATCTTGCAAGCTCGCTGGATGACCGTCTTCATGCACATCTGGTCGGTGAACTTGGTGTGCGCTCCGCTCTTGCCCTTCATCGCTCCCTGCTCCCATGCGCTTTGAATCTGCGCTCTTGTCATCACCTCGATGTGCTTGCTGCCGTCCTTGTTGATGACTACTGCGTATGCTGCAAGAATCTTGGTGTTGTCGATGTTGGCGAGGTTCGGTGTGTGCTTCACCAGCTGCTTCTCTCCGTTCTCGTCGATGGTGTAGATGAACTCGTCGCCCTCGTAGATGACCTGTGCGTTGACCTTCTCGATTTCGGTGTCTCGCTTGGCTCTCATGAGCTTGCCAAGGTATCGCTCGTTCCACTCCAGGCGGTCTGCGTACATGATGAAGTAGCAGTGCTTCTGTGGGTACTCGCCATGAATGACCATGTTCAAGAGGGCGTTGCAAATGCTGTCCTTCGTGCAAACGTCGATTGCCTTTTGGTGCTGCATGTTCTCGACCGTCTGAAGGTAGAGCCATGCCATCTTGATGGCGTTCCCTACGTGGTAGCCCTTTGGTAGGACGAGCTCGCCTGTCTCTTGCCAGCCGTTGACTCTGTCCATAATCTGCTGGGTCGTTTCCTCCTGCATCCGCTTGAGGGCGGTTGCGTTCTGCGAGGTCAGCTGCGTGTTGGCTTGCTGTCCTCCTTGCTGTGGTGATGCTGTTTGCGTCATAATCACTTTGCTTTTAAAATTTTTATTGAATTATTGTCAGCTCCTTGTCTCGTGAAACAATGAGGAGTATCTGCTGGCTTCTCGTTGGGAGAATGTCCGTGATGCTCTCTGCGTTGTCTATGAGCAAAGGTGCGTATGTGTCGTTGAATGCGCACATGGCGTTGATGATGTCGATGCCAGCGTTTATCTTCTCGCTCGTGGAGAGGTCTCTGTAAGGTGTGCCGTGCATCGTGCATTCGCAGGTCGGTTTGATTCCACCTGTGGTGATGAATGGCTCGAACATCTTGAACTGCACGTTGGTGAATAAATCGTTCACCTTCTTTTCGAGGTTCTCAATCTTGGCGATGGTGAATTGCTCTGCCGTGTAGTCCTTCTTCTCCAGCTCCGTGAGTTGTTGGTTCAAGGTCTGCTGTCTGTTCTCCAGCTCCTTGATGCGGTTCTGCTTGTCGGTGATGCGTTGTTCCTTGGCGAGCTCGTCTCGCAGTTCGTCTCTGAGCCTGTTCTGCTCAGCCTTGCGCTGCTTGAGGGTGGCTTCCTGCTTCACCTTGGTGTCGCTTGTCTCTTCCTCCGTTCTCGCTTCGAGTGCCGCAGTTCTTGCGTTCACGTCCATCTGGAGTTGTTGGTATTCCTCATCGTCTGTGTGGTAGGTGAGGGTCGGCTTTGATTCCTGCGCCTTCTGCAATGCTGCTTCTTGCTCCTTGTGCTGCTGCTCCAGCTTCCCCAGCTTGTCTTGGGCGTTCTTGATGGTAGCCTCTGCATCCGATTTGCGCTTCTTGATGCGAGCTGCCTCTTCCTCCAATGCATCGAACTGCTTGCTCTTGTTGTCGTTGAAGTTGCCCTCCATCTCCTCCTTCATCCTGTCGATGTCATCTTGTGGGAGGTGTTGGTGGCAGGTTGGACAAATCTCTTGGTTGTTGTCCCAGGAGAAGGCGGTTTGGTCGAGAATCACCCAGCGTTTCTTGAAGTCCTCGCTTGCGATGGCTATCTTGTTGAGCTGTGCCTGTCCGTCCTCCACCGCAGCCTTTGCGTTGCGGATGGCTCTTTCCGTCACATCGATTTCGTACTTGGCATCGTCGATGGTTTTCTTGTGCTTGCGCTCCTCCGTCGTGTTCTTGTCTTGGTAACTCTGGACGATGGCTTGCATTCGGTTCTTGAGCTTGTTTATCTCGGTGCGCTCCTTGGTGCGCTCGTTGAACTCGGTGTCCACGGTGCGGCTTAAGTCCGCCAGCTCGTTGTCGATGTTCTCGATGCCTGTCTCTATTTCCTTGATTCGCTTGCGTGTGAAGTCGAAGTTTGGCTTGCTGGCTTCAAGTGCTTTCAGCTCCTCGGTGTTCTCGTTGATGCGGCTTGGTATCTGCTCGATTTCCTTCTTTAACTCACCGATTCTGTATCGGAGCTGCTCTCTGAATTTTTGGAGGTCGGTGCCGCTCAGTTCCTGCAGTAATCCCTTGAAGTCCTCGTTGTCTCCTGCAAGGTCTTCGTCGGTGGTCTTGCCCACCATCTTGGTCAGCAGGTTGCGCTGGTCTTCCGCTGGGAGGCTTGGGAAGTAGGAGGGTGTCGTTATCGCCTTGAAGAGGCTTTCCTTGCAGAGGTCATCGACAAATGCCTTGAAGTCCTTCTGCGTGTACTTGTTTTCGTTGACAAAGTACTTGGTGGTGTGTCCTGTCATCTCTGCCTCTTCCTTCTTGCGTGGCTTCGTCCAGATCTCGCTTCTGACCTTCTCCAGCTTGTAGTCCGTGCCGTCGGCTGTCAGTTCGAGAACCACGGTGTTGTCGAGGTGGTGGATGATTTCTCCGTTCTCATCCTTCGGGTCGATTCCGAATACCGTTTGTCCGATGCTGTTCTTGTCGAAGAGAACCCATTGTACCGCATCCACGATGGTGGTCTTTCCTGCGTGGTTCGCTCCCATTATCTGGGTCAGCGTTGGGTTGAAGGTAAGCTTTTTTTCACCGAGAACTCCCTTGAAGTTCTTGATGGTGATTGTCTTGAATTCGATTCTCATGCTGCTTTTACAAAATGTTGGTTAAGTGTTCTATTGCCTCTCTCAGCTCTTTTGGCATCCCCTTTGTCATTTCGCTGATGTTCTTGACAAGTCTCAGCTTGGCTGCTGTTGCAAGGATGAGCTCCTTGAATGAATCCTCGTGCTGGGCGAGCTTGAACAATGCGTCGAGGAGAATCTTCTTGTCGTTCGCCTTGATGGATGCTGCGACCATTCCCTCTTTCTCGTTGCCCTCGATGGCTATGAAGATGCGAGCTTGCTTTGGTGTGTCTTGCCCCCCCATATCCTTGTCTTCGTTATTGAATGTCTCGGCTGTCTTTGCCTGTGCCTTGAACCACTCTGTAGCTCCCTCGAACTCGTTCTCTTCTGCTACCTTCTTGTTTCCAAATAATCCCATAATTCTGAAAAACTAAAATGTTAAACTTATGCTATATGGCTATCTGCCAAAATTTCAAAATGTCCAGCCCTGTGTAAAATGGGCGGTTGTTGCACTTGCGGAAGTGAACCTTTATGTTCCCCTTCTTGGTGTGGCGGTGGAGGGTGCTTCTGTCGATTCCGAGAAGCTCGCAGGTCTTGGCGATGGTGTATCTTCCTGCTGGGTCGATGTTAGGCTTGGTTTCTGTCATCGCTCGCCTCCTTTCTCTCCTCTGCATCCAGTGCTTGCATCATTCCCTTGCTAATGGCTATCATCAGCGCAAAGCAAAAAGTTAGAAACCACTCGCCCCTGATGATGGCTGCTGCTGTTTGGGTGATGCTGAATAAAAGCATTCCGATTGCTCCTATCCACATGATGGCTTTCTCAATCTTTTTCATTGTTGCATCCTCCTTGTCTTGTTAAATTTGTTTACTCACTTCGTTGGCTGTTGTGTATAAGCCAGCACCCACCAAAATGAACCGTACACCGCTGGTGGTGATTCCGTGCTTCTCTGCCAAGGCTCGCAGTATGCGATATGGCTTCTTTCCCTGTGCCGTGAGCTTGGGTGCAAGCTCCTTGAACTCTGCAATGATTGTCTCGTTGCGTTCCTTTCGCTTCCTCTCCATTGGAGTCATCAAATCGATTTCTGTCATTTTTCTCCTTTTTTATTTTGTTATTTCAACTTTTTTATTTACTTTTGTTTGTGGTAACGTATTTTCTTTCGTTTTCCGAGTGCAAAGATACACAAAAACGTTTGTAGTACCAAACAAAACCGTGTGTTTCTTTCATTTCTGTGTGTTAATTAGTCTTAACTTAATGAGGCTTTAGGTTTAACTAACTGATTTATAAAAGGTTATGACAGGACAAAGAATAAAGGAAATTTTGGCGGCTGAGGGCATCTCCCTCGCTGAGTTGTCTCGCTTGCTTGGTTATGAGGGCGACCAGAGGCTTCATAATGCCTTGCGCTCGGATAACGTGAAAAGTGGGCTTTTGGAAGATATTGCTCGTGTTACACACAAAAGCGTTTGTTTTTTCTATCCAAACGATAACGGTGGTTCTGCAAACGCTTCTGATAGTTCGGTGGCTGTTTTGGGGTCTCAAAACCAAATTTCCACCATCTCTGAGCGGTTTCTTGGTCTTCTCGAAAAGAAGGACGAGCAAATCGACCGCTTGCTCTCCTTGATGGAAAATAAGAAAGGAGGTAATTAATGGCTGGCGTGTATTCTCGAACCGCTCAATGTGGCATGAAGGTGATGTTCGCTGCTATGCGAATCCTGCAAGAAGAAGGTGGCTCTTGCCGTCTTTCCGATTTGCGTTCTCGCTTGGCTGAATGTCTTGATTTTTCATCGTGGGAGAAGGAGGTCGTGAATGGCTCTGTTCGTTGGCATAATTTCCTCTCTTGGTTTTCTTCTTGCTATGTTGCCGCTGGCTTCATCCGAAAGCAAAGGGGAACTTGGTATCTGACCGATGAGGGTGTTGCTTGCCTGTCCTCTTCTGAGTCCGTTGCCTTTGATAAGGCGAATGATGCGTATAAGGAAGGTTCGGGCGGTTCTGCTCCAGCTTCATCTGGTGATGTCCTGCCTGGCAGTGAAGCCTCTTTCACTCTTGGCGAAATGAAGGAGCGTGCTGATGAAGGTTTGCGAGCTGCCATCGCTTCTCGTTCTCCTTATGAATTCCAGAACATGGTGGCTGCTCTTCTCCATGCGATGGGGTACTTCACTCCGTTCGTCGCTCCCAAGGGGAAGGATGGCGGTGTCGATGTCTTGGCTTTCCATGACCCTCTCGGTGCGACCATCCCTCGTGTGAAGGTGCAGGTGAAGCACACCCCTTCTTCGTCTGTGTCCGTGGAGGTGGTTCGTCAGTTGGTTGGCTTGCTTAATCGTGATGGTGATGCTGGCTTGGTGGTTACCTCTGGGTTGTTCACCTCGGAGGCTCATCGGGCTGCTCGTGAAAGTCACCGTAGCGTCCGTCTTATCGATGGTGATGAATTCGTCGATTTGTGGATTCGCTATTACTCGAAAATGTCGGAAGAAGACAAGGAGTTGCTTCGTATCACTCCTGTCTATTTCGTTAATGAATAAATAAAGGTTATGAAGAAGGTGTTGTTTGTGCTGCTTGCCCTTGGCTTGTTTTGGTCGTGCGATTCCAAAAAGTCGGACGAGGCTGTTCGCCAGCAATGGGTGGAGCAGCAGATGACTCGTGAATATAAGGATGCTGAACTCGACAGCCTTGCGCTGGTTGCGACTGGGCAGGAGGGGAATGTTTCCTCCCAAACTGCGAGACTTAATGCCTTGCGTGTCCTTTGCTCTGAACTTCCCGATAAAAAGGAAACTTGGGACAAGGTAGAAAAGTCCATCTTTGCCTCGGAGGTCTATGGGGATGATGAAGGCGAGGGCGGTGTGTTTGAATAAATTCTTGGCTTATGCAAAGTAATGAATCTATAAAGGTTGTATGTCGGTTCTTCGTGGCTCTTCGCTTGCTGAAGGAGAACCGTCTGATTCGTGGGAAGAAAACCTTCACCGACCGCTATGGCATCAATCGGTGGAATATGAACACCTGCGAAAAAGAGCCGAATCGCGATATGTTCCAGGTTTCCTGGCTCTCGTATCTGGTTCGTGATTATGGGGTGTCCGCTCGCTGGCTTCTCCTTGGGGAGGGTGCTTTCTTCGAGCGTGATTGTGCCCCTCGTGTGAGTGTTAAATCTGAGGAAATCGTGCAAAATTCGTGCAAGTCAGAAAATGGGAGTTTGTAAATAATTGAAAATAAAAAAGTTAGGAAAGAAGGAGGCACGCCTGGAAAGCGTGTAACCGGCAAAACCGGTTCGGGGGTTCGAATCCC
>ERZ1031449.2-NODE-2-length-62911-cov-10.790728_pt1 | contig 62911 bp, 46 predicted proteins | sample MGYA00516705_ERZ1031449 | MGnify/ENA primary metagenome ERZ1031449 (study PRJEB33719, sample SAMN04261152) | wastewater metagenome | biome: rural village; feature: human; material: feces | host: Homo sapiens | place: El Salvador | collected 2013-01-14 ... | reverse complement strand
ATATTGTTTATCAACAAGTTATAAAATGCATGTTTTTTGAGTGACGAAGTCAGGAGGAGTTTAACGAAATGATGAAGTAATCTTTATTTCATAAATACTAAAGCGCCCTGAAAAGGCTGAAGCATCTATAGCTTTTGACTTTTCAGGGCGCTTTTTTTGTAGCTTTTTCCTTATTCTTTCAGTATACGCTCAATCTTATTCTTTCACTATACGCTCAAGCCACGGCATTACAAGATCGGTTTTGAAGTAATGGTTTGGCGGGTCGACGTTGACAAGATTGAAGTATTCGTCGCGTGTCAGTCCCTCAGGCAGTGTTGTGTTGGGATTGCGTTTGTCGGGCGAGGCAAACTTTGGATAGTGGTGAGTCTCTACATTCTCGGGATGTCCGCTTATTTCGTATGCCCGGTGTATGAGCTGGAAGTCGCGGTCGAGTCCGCCCTCTGTGAGTATCACTGGACGTGGAGCCAGCGATGCCACTATGTCGGGGAAGTTGAAGTAGTGCCAGAAACGCGGTATGAGATGACGAATGGAGTTGGGGAAGGGGCGGCGTCCTCGCTTGTCGGGGGCTGTCATCACAATGGCACGCTCCTGTGTCTGACACAGGAAGTCGTTGTATACAAAGGCGTATATCGACGGGTCCATCACGCCCAGCACCATCAGTGGCTCGGTACCCAATGAGAATCCGCTCAGCACGATGCGGTCGCGACGTATCATCTTCTGCTGTTTCATCCATTCAAGCACCTGCTTGTCGAGATAGGATGTGTAGCCCAGCCAGCTCCAGCCCATTTCGAGCAGCAGGCGTGACGACGTATCGTAGTCGTAGCCCGTACCTGCTATATGCTCAAGGTCGGCAGCGTCGCCGGCACAGGCGTTGTCAACAGCCACGGCTATGTAGCCTTGGCGTGCCATATTGAGTGCCATGGCATTGCGTTTGTTGCCTATAGGGCGTTCGCCTGTGAGATGGTCCATTGTCATTCCCGAACCGGGTATGCACAGCACAGCCGGCGACGGTTGCTTAATGCCGTCGGGGATGAGTACTGCAAATGTGGCTACACAGCCTTCAAGCGGATAGAATTCCCACTTCTCCAGACGGTAGCCGTCTTTCTGCTCTGAACTAAGGCGTTTGGGTTGAGGCTGTTTGACGGATGGTGTGGGGTGGCACATTATGTCGTTCATGGCATCGCGCACACGCTTCTGCCATGCTGCAAACTGCTTCTTGTCGAATGTAGGATTGAATGCGCATGCAGGCTTGGTGTGCTTGAGCATGTATTGCGCTACGCCATAAGTGCTCATAAACCTTCCGTCAGTGCGATTTGTTGTTACTGTACGGTGTTCGTCGGGATTGAATGTTGTCTGTGAAAAGACAAGGGCTGCCGGCATCATGCAGATGCCGGCAGCCGCAAGTTTCTTTATTGTCATATGGATAATAGTTTCGATATTGAGATTTAGAAATAGTAAGCCAGTCCAATCTGCCATGCGTTGGCACGACCGCGCTCCTTGCTGAATACCTTGTCGACGGCTTCTGAGAAGGTTACGTCTCCAGTGCGTCCGCAAGCAATGTTGTAGTTGGCAGACAGCTCGAAGTGGCTGGCTATAGTAAAGCCTGCACCTACATTAACACTGAATGCAGATGACTTAAGATTCCATGTCTTCTGGTCGGCAAGTTCCTGGTGCTTTCTGCCCACATTGAATCCGAACTGCGGACCAGCAAAAAAGTTGAGGCTGGCAAGCGAACCCAGTCCGATGCCATAGCGTAGGTTGATGGGTATGTTGATGTATTTCGAGTCAAGCGAACGCTCTTCGATATAAATCTGTTCGTAGCCTACTTCGCCCTTTACCTTTGCCTGACGCTGGTCGTAGAGTGCTGCTGCATCGATGCCCAGACCCATAACAGGCAATGTGAACTTCACGGTAGGACCAATGAAGAAGCCAGCCTGATTGTCGGCATCAAATACTTTTCTGCTGAGGCTCATGTCTGTGACGTTAAGACCACCCTTCAATCCGAACTTGATCTGTGCCTGAGCACTTGTGGCTGCGAGCAGCATTACGATAGCAATGGCTGCCGATGTAAAGATTCTTTTCATACTCTAATAGTTTTTTATTATTGTTGTTGTTATATAATATATTATTGTTGTTGTAGTATATTATATATAAGGTGTATTAGTGGCGTTGGCGTCGCACGGTGACACGTGCTGCCGAACCGGATGATACCGATGTGGTTCTTGACGGGCGCGACGTCTTCACCTTGGTGGTCTTGGCTCCTGAGGCGCGACGGTTGCGCTTGGCTATGCTCTTGGCTGCCTTCTTGTCCAGTTGGGCAATGCTGTCGAGCGAGTCCTTAGGTTCGGGCTTTCCCCATACGCTCTGCTCCACATCCTTCAGTTGCTTCTCAATCTTGCGTTGCTCCTTGGCAACAGCCGAGTCGGTAGGGCAGTACTGTGCAATGGTCTTGCCGAGCATATTGGTGGTCTTGTATATCTTGCCACGATACATGTTCTTGGTGAAGAAGTCGTCAATCGACATCGTGGCGGCATTGTTGAGATTGCTCGTCATGATGGTCTGCTTGGTAAGATACGGTGCCAGGTCGTCGTAGCGCACCCAGAAGAGCGGATAGCTTGTGGCGGCATCGCCGAAGTCGTCTTCGCGCTTGAGTATAGGACACAGAGCCAATACCTTGGTATGGAACATGGCGTTGCTGTCGTCGTAGTAGGTCGACTCCTTGATGTAATAAGCCGTTACCTCGCGTGACGGAATGTCGCTGTCGTCGATATGCGTGCCACGGTCGGTGCGCTCGTAGTAGATGTGGTAGTTGTCAAGAAACGACTTCAGGTTTATCTTCGAAGCCTCGTCAAACACTTCGTTGCCGTCGAGACGATACTCGTAGGCTGGTACAGCGCGTCGCAACACGAGCTTGAAGATGTAGGTGAAGAGGTTCATCTGCTGGCCTATCGGCTCAACGGGATAGTACAGTCCGGCGTTGGCCTCGTTGGTGAGGTCGATCTCGCGATATATGTCGCGTCGCCAAGCTACGTCTTCGTCTGTCGCCTTCTGCGTGGGGAACGAAATCTGAGCGCGCAGACTCAGTCCCTGTGTCTGCTGCTGTTTCTTCTGAGCCTGTTCGCGCAGGCGTGCAGCGGGCTGCGCCGACACCATATCGGTGCAGAGCAGAGCAATGAACATTATAGAGAGTAGTCTTTTCATTGTGCTTTGTTTACTGTTATTTCTTTATCTACGATAATTCATTCTTCTATTTCACGATAACTTCCATCGCACCGTTGAGCTTGCGTGTGATGCCGTCGGGACCTACAGCCGTAATGCGCGAGATGTAGAAGCGCTTGCCACGCGACAGCTTGCGGAATGTCTCGCGCTGTCGGTCGGTGAAGTTGGCACCGTTGGAAGCCATTGGCACGGCATTGCCCATATTGTCGAAGAATACGGTTTCGAATCCCGTCACGCGGAACTGAATGTCGAGTATTCCGTCGTCGATGGCAGCTTTGATGCCGTTGGTGCCCATGAGCGAAGCCTTAGCCATAGAGCCGCCACGGAAACGGTCGGTACCTATCTGTATATAAGCTGCTGGATCGGGCAACTTGCGCACATGGAATGTGAACTTGCCCATCTGTCGTGATTGTCCGGCGTTGTTGCTTGCCACGTTGATGGTCACGTCGCTGCCTACGGTTGTGGGGCGTGCTATGTAGCGTCCTATGCCTATGCTGCGCAGTGCGCCGCCCGACATCGAAGCCTGCACGGCGCTGAGCGGTACGCCTGGGATGCTCACGCTGATAGGATTGTCGTAGCCTGCGTAGAGCACGTTCATAAGGTCGGCAGAGACTGTGGCGCTCGGTGCCACAACGGTATACTTCTGTGTGAAGTCGCGGCGTATTGTATTTCCGGCTCCATCGCGCATGGTGATATATCCGCCAAACGAATGCTCGCCCACGCCACTGGCTGTGAATCGGTAGAGTCCGTTGCTGATGCGTCGTCCGCCAACGTATATTTCGGGTTGCTGGGTGGTGTCGACAGCTGCCATTACTATCTGTGCTGCAAACTGGTCGCCACTGATTACGGTGCGCGATTCGGGAATGACGAAGGCGCTGAGGCGGTTTACGCGTATGTCCTTCATGTCAATATTCGACACGAGCGAGTGCAGCACTTCGCCTTCGGCGTAGCGCACGTCGCTTTGCAACTTCGACAGAAGTGTCACGGCACCGGCTACAGGCATGTCCTCAAACATATACTCCTGCCAGTTCTTGCCCATGGTGTGGGCTTTGGCTGGGAGCTTGGTGGTGAGGTTGCTCTCGATGATTGAGCGCTGATGAGGGTCGGTGACCATAGTGAGTATGCGCTCGCGGAACGAATTGATAGCGCGAAACAGTCGTCCGCCCTGACCAGTACCGGGTGCCAGCATCACGTGGCTTGCAGCCTCAAGGTCGTCCTTGTTCTTGATGTCGGCTACGTTGGCCTCCTTGCCGTCAGCCTCGCGCACGATTTCAATCTTGAGCTGCTGTGCGTAGTTGTATAGCGAGTCGCTCATGCGCTTCACTGCTGTAGCCTTGTCAAACCACTCCTTCACCTTCTGCGGATTTGCCTTCATCTGGTCGGCAAAGTCGGCATACAGCATCTCGTTTTCCTTCGATGAGTTGGCTGTTGTACGGTTCAGACTCTCCTCGACAATAGAGAACCCGTTGAGCACTTCGGTCGAAATGTTCAATGCGAGCATCGCCATAAGCACCAGATACATCAGGTTGATCATCTTTTGGCGAGGAGATATAGGTCGTTTCTTGATTGCCATTAATTTGAGTTTTGAATTTTGAGTTTTGAGTTTTGAATTGTTCTCGGCTACGCCTGCGATTTTGAATTATTCAATTTTGAATTGCAGCCAGTGGCAATTTGGGGGTTTACTTTTTTACTCTTTTACCTTTAACTGCATGTTCACCGTCATAGCCTCAATCATGCGTGCATAGATGCTGTTGAGCTGTTCGATGTTTTGTGCCATGCGTCGGCTCTGCTCGTTTATCTCGTCGATAGTGCCAATCTGCTTGCTTGCGCCCTTGAGCTGCATCTCGTAAACCTTGCAAATGCCGGTGAGAGTGCGGTTGAGGTTCTCCATCTCTTCGCTGTCGCGAGTGAGACGTACGCTCTGCTCGGATACCTTCTGCAGAGTTTCGGTGAGGCGCTTCAGCTCTTCGAGATAACCAGTCTGGGCATCTGCCAACTGCGATGCCATCTCGGGAGTAGTGCCCATATCAGATGCCGGAGTAGCGCCTTGTGTTCCACCTATTATAATATGTCCGCCAGCAGCCGGGGTTTGCTGTGCCGGATGTTCACCGCCATTCTCTTCCGCTTCCATGTCGTAGTGGGTAGGCAGTTCGCGTCCGTCTTGAGTCTTGTCAAACGGGCGGTCGAATGCCGAGAGAAAGAACACGATAACCTCAGTGCCCATACCCAGGAACATCATTATGTTGGCACCCGGCAGGTGAGTCAGTTTGAATAGGGTACCGAGAATAACGATTGATGCGCCCCAGCTATAGGCATAGTTGAGGAACGTCTGTCCGGGAACGCTGTCCATCCACTTCTGCAGATGATACACGATATTGTATTTGCTGTAAACTGTCATAGCCTTAAGTTATTATTAAACTATCCCTTTTACTCTTTTACCTTTTTACTTTTTTACCTTTTTACTTTTTTACCCTTCACCTTCTCCTTGGCGCTTGACGTTGTGGCAAGGCTGCGCACACATCTGAATCCGATATAGCTGCGCGGTTGGTTCTGATATTCCCAAGTGCGCCATGCCGAGCGTATGAACGACTCCGGGTCTTTCCACGAACCGCCGCGCACGCTCTTCTTCTTCAGTCTGTAGGGGTCTTCCTTGGCAGCGTTGTATACGAGGGTAGGGTTGAGGTCGTTCATTGCCTCTACGCCAGCCTCGGTGTATATGGTGCTTGTCCATTCAGCCACGTTGCCTGCCATATCGAATAGTCCGTTGCTGTTGGCCTGATATATGCCCACTTTCGAAGTGATGAGGTTGCCGTCCTTGGTATAGTTGCCGCGGTCGGGCTTGAAGTTGGCAAAGAAGCATCCGTCGCCGCTCTTCACGCTCTTGTCTTCCCACGGGAATTCAGAGCCCGACTTTCCGCGAGCAGCATACTCCCATTCTGCCTCGGTAGGCAGACGATAGCGCTGCACGTAGCGAGCCTCTGGACCCAGACCCTTCAGCAGATATTCTGTGCGCCATGCGCAGAATGCGTTGGCCTGCTCCCATGTCACGCCAACAACGGGATAGTCGTTATAGGCAGGATTAGAGAAGTAGTTGCGCAGATAGGTCTCGTTGTCGGCGTTCTGGAAGTCGTTGACCCAACAGGTGGTGTCGGGATATACGTTTACGATATATGTATTGAGGAAGTCCCACGGTCCGCTGAGTTCTCGGTTGATAGTCTCGCGCACCACTCTGCCCTCGTCGTCGATGTAAGCCGTGTCCTTCGAAATCATCACCACCTCGTTCGGGTCAACCTGAATGTCGGTGTTGAGCACACGCTCTTCAGGGCGCAGACGGTTGCGACGCAGAGCAGCCGCAGTATAGTCGTACACTTCGTAGCGATAGTTAAGCTGACGATAGTCGAGCATCTTCTCACCCGTGATAGGGTTATGGGTGTACACGCTCTCAATGGCGCGCAGCTCATCCTCGTTGGGTTTGCGTGGCAGAGGCTTCTTCCAGTTGAGGTGTGGAGTGACGGGTTCGCCGTAGCGGTCTTCAGTAATCATGTATGTCTCGTCGCCGCCATACTGCGGGTCGGCAAGTCGTGTGCGTATAATGCTGTCGCGTACCCAAGTGATGAACTGCTTATACTTTGAATTGGTCACTTCGGTCTCGTCCATCCAAAATCCGTCTACCGAAATGTCCTTCACCGGTGTCTGTTTGCCCCACAGCGAGTCCTGGGCGTCGATGCCCATGTGCAGATATCCGCGTGGCACCTTCACCATGCCGTACGGTGTAGGTTCGGCAAAGCTGCGGCCACTTATGCCTACAACTTCGCCTCCGCGACCGCCCGACGCAGCCATCTTGCCGCCGAAGCAACCGCTGAGTATCATGGTGAACACCATGATGCCCGTAAACAATATGCTTTTTCTTGTATTCATCTATTTTGTGTTATTAATCTTTTTTACTGAGCCTTTTTGAGCCTTACTGGGCCTTACTGGGCCTTACTGGGCATTGCTGAGCCTTTCTGAGCCTTTCTTTAAAACCTTATTGACAGTTGCTGAGCCTTGTTAATTCAAAATTGAACAATTCCTAATCGGCGAAGCCGACCAATTCAAAATTCAAAACTCAAAATTCAAAACTCCTACAGCGTCCTTACGCTCTTATGCAGGTTGCGTCCTTTCTTACTGAGGTTGAGGTCTACCTGATAGCCCACGTACAGTTCGTGGCTGCCGTTGCCGGGATTTACGCCCGATGTATACATCTCGTACGAGTAGCCCAGAACAACGCCGTGAACACGTCCGCCTACGAGGAAGGTCACCGAGTTGGTAGGCGAGTAGCCTATGCCTCCGTACATCATCTTGCGGTCGTTGGTGTAAACCACACGCCCTGTGATGTCGCCGCGCCATGCTGTTCCGTCGGTGCGGACGAGCAATGAGGGCTTGATTGTTACAAACGGGTTGTGCAATCGTATGTCGCATCCACCCGTGAGATAATATGTGGCATCTACCTGCAATTCATTCTTGTCGCCCAAATTGATTAGTGGTGAGTTTAGGTGCTGCACCGACAGTCCGGCATACCAGTTTTTGTGAGTATAGTATAGCGCCGCACCGAGGTCAATCGAGTTGCCGTCGAGTTTCGACGAGGAGAAAGCTGGGTCGCTTGTGTCCTCAAGGTCCACCTTGGTTCCGTCGAACGTTTCGCTCAGCAATCCGGCAGAGATGCCAGCCGCCAGTTGTCCGCCGAACATCTTCAGGCGGAAGGCGTACTGCATGGCGAGTCGCTGATGGGTGAACAGTCCGATTTTGTCGTTCATGAACTGCAGTCCCACGCCGTGATACGTTTTGAGGAAATACAGAGGCATATCCGCTCCGACGTACATTGTGCGAGGGTTGTGCTTGAATCCGGCAAAGTCCATTGCGTAAGCCGCCGATACGTTCAGTTTCGACTGCTTGCCAACCGAGGCAGCATTGAACGACGGTTCCATATCGAAGTAATGACTGAATGCCACGTCGTACTGCGCATGGCTCCGTTGGGAGACAAGCGTAAGCGCCATTGTGGCTATTATATATATATGTACGCGTTTAAACACATTCGTATAACGCCCCTTTTATATAATTATTGTGGAATTTGGGGAATTTTACACTGTTTTCACCCGCTTTTATCCTTAAAAAATCTCTTTTCTTCATTTTTTTTTATTTTTCTTGAAAAAAGTTGGAAAAACATTTGGAGGTTTCAGAAAAATGCTATACCTTTGCACTCGCTTTAAAGAACTAAGCAATACTGCTAAGAGCAATGGATAAAGCAATCGGGCGTTTAGCTCAGCTGGTTTAGAGCATCTGCCTTACAAGCAGAGGGTCGGCGGTTCGAATCCGTCAACGCCCACACCGACAAAGCGGACAAGTTTTATACTTGTCCGCTTTTTTAATGTCCATACGTCAAGTTTAATGTGCTTTATGAATGTTTTAGATGGATTTTCCGTAACTTTGCAAGAGATATAATTACAGTATTAAAAACAAAAGCACCCCATGATATAAACTCAAACACAAGCCGATATGACCGATATAGCCAGTTGTTTCCCAATAACCGACCCCACCCTCATCTTCTTTGTGGTGATGCTCATAATCCTTTTTGCCCCGATTGTGATGGGCAAGCTTCGCATTCCGCACATCATCGGAATGGTGTTGGCAGGAGTGGCAGTGGGGCAGTATGGTCTTAACATACTGGTGCGCGACGACTCGTTCGAGCTGTTTGGCAAGGTGGGACTCTACTATATCATGTTCCTTGCGTCGCTTGAGATGGACATCGAGGGTGTAAGGCGCAACAAGGGGCGTTTCGGCGTGTTCGGACTGCTCACCTTTGCCGTGCCGTCGGTCATGACATACGTGGCGTGCATCACGGTGCTGCACTATTCAGTGCTTGCCTCGCTGTTGTTGGGATGTATCATGGCTTCCAACACGTTGATAGCCTATCCCATCGTGGGACGCTACGGATTGCAGCGCAAGCCCAGTGTCACGCTGTCGGTAGGCTCGTCGATGATATCGCTGTTGATGGCTCTTGTGTCGCTGGCAGCTATCGTGGCATCGTACGGCGGCAATACCGGCGTGATGTTCTGGTTGTTGTTTGTGGGCAAGTTTGTCGGCTATTGCGTTCTGATGGCGCTGCTCATCCCACGCTTGGCGCGATGGTTTCTGCGTCGTTATAGCGATGCCGTGATGCAGTTCATCTTCGTCATGTCTATGCTCTTTATGAGTGCCGCCCTTAGTGAGGCAGTAGGACTGGAGGGCATCTTCGGAGCCTTCGTTGCCGGACTCATTCTCAACCGCTTCATACCACACGTGTCGCCATTGATGAATCGCATTGAGTTTATAGGCAATGCGCTCTTCATTCCTTACTTCCTTATAGGAGTAGGCATGCTCATCAATCTCCAGCTGCTCTTTGCCGGAGGCGGTATATTGGGCGTAGTGATAATGATTGTAGTGTTCGGAACGGTGGGCAAGGCTGTAGCCGCCTATCTCGCCAGTTGGCTGTTTCGTCTGCCCCTGTCGTCGGGCAATATGATGTTCGGCCTCACGTCAGCCCACGCAGCCGGCGCCATTGCCATGCTGATGGTTGGAATGAAGATGGAGGTGGCGCCAGGCGTTCCGCTCGTCACCGACGATATGCTCAACGGTGTGGTAATAATGATACTCTTCACGTGCATCATCTCCACCATAGTCACCGAGCGTTCTGCCCAGCAGATAACGCTGCGCGACAAGGAGATGCCTGAAGACAGCACAGCGTCCAACAGTGAGGAGAAGGTGCTCATACCAATGAAGTATCCCGAATATGCCCAGCGTCTGGTAAATCTTGCCATGATGATGCGCAATCCTAAGAACAATACACAGTTTGTAGGACTCAACGTGGTGTACGACGACGATGATATGCTGCGCAATCAGGAGCAAGGACAGCGATTGCTGGAGCGCATGGCACAGTATTCGGCTGCCACCGACATACACATGCAGACCCAGGTGCGTGTGGCTGCCAACATAGCCAACGGCATACGCCATGCCTACAAGGAATTCCGTGCCACTGAGATTCTCATCGGTATGCACATGCACCCTGAGGTGTCGCAGAAGTTCTGGGGCGAGTTCCATCAGAGTCTGTTCAACGGACTCAACAGTCAGATTATCATGGCGCGACTCACCCAGCCCCTCACTACGATACGCCGCATACAGGTGGCAGTGCCTTCGCGAGCACAGTTTGAGCCGGGCTTCTACCGCTGGCTTGAGCGTCTGTGCCGACTTGGTTCTAATCTTGAGTGCCACACCGAGTTCTTCGGTCGTGAGGATGTGCTGCCGCTGATAGAGAACTATGTGCTCAGCCGTCACCACGACATGCGTGTGTCGTACACGAAGATGGCGCACTGGGCGGAGATGCCTAATCTGGCGGCTTCGATATCGCCCGACAATCTGTTTGTGGTAGTCACCGCGCGCAAGGGCACCGTGTCGTACAAGAACGCACTGGAGTTCCTGCCCGACGAGATAACACGCCACTTCTCGGGCACCAACATCATGATTATATTCCCCGACCAGCACGGCGATGCTATGGACGAGATGACGTTTGCACAGCCGCAGCACACCGAGGATCAGAGTGCATACGAGACCATTGGCAAATGGATTAAGAAGAAGTTGTAATTGGAAATAGAATAATTCAAAACTCAAAATTCAAAATTGAATAATTCAAAATCGCAGGCGTAGCCGAGAACAATTCAACATTCAAAACTCAAAATTCAAAATTCAACATGATTGACATTAAAGAAATAACCAAGAGTTTCGGCTCGCTTCAGGTGCTTAATGGCATCGACCTCCACATCAACAAGGGAGAGGTGGTGAGCATCGTCGGCCCGAGTGGTGCCGGCAAGACGACATTGTTGCAGATAATGGGTACGCTCGACAGCCCCGACAGCGGCGAGATAGTTGTCGATGGGGTAGATGTGCGCAGTCTGTCTACAAAGAAGTTGAGCGATTTCCGCAACCGTCATATAGGATTTGTGTTTCAGTTTCATCAGCTTTTGCCCGAGTTTACAGCTCTTGAGAACGTGATGATACCTGCCTTCATTGGTGGCAAGAGTCAGTCGGAGGCTAAGCAGCGCGCCATGGAACTGCTTGAGTTCATGGGACTTGCCGACCGCGCCTCGCACAAGCCTGCCGAACTGTCGGGTGGCGAGAAGCAGCGTGTGGCAGTGGCACGAGCTCTTGTCAACAATCCCGCTGTAGTCTTCGCTGACGAACCGTCGGGCTCGCTTGACTCAAAGAACAAGGCCGAACTCCACCAGCTGTTCTTCGACCTGCGCGACCGCTTCGGTCAAACCTTCGTCATCGTGACACACGACGAGCATCTGGCAAGCATCACCGACCGTACCATACACATTGAGGACGGAGTGATAAAGGGCGCTGAAGACATTGAAGACAGCGCAACCGTTTAATGATTAACAAAAAAAGGACTTTATGATAAAACTTGGCGATTACAATAAGATGACCGTTGTGAAGGAGGTGGACTTTGGATTGTACCTCGACGGCGGCAATGAGGGCGAGATATTATTGCCCAAGCGATATGTGCCTGAGGGTACAAAACCTGGCGACGAACTTGAAGTGTTTGTCTATCTCGATCAGGAGGAGCGTCCCGTTGCTACTACCGAGCATCCGCTTTGCAAGGTGGGCGACTTCGCTTATTTGGAGGTTTCGTGGGTCAACGAGTATGGCGCATTCCTCAACTGGGGACTGATGAAAGACCTCTTCTGTCCGTTCCGCGAGCAGAAGAAGCGCATGCAGAAGGGCGAGAGCTACATCGTGCATGTGCATATCGACGAGGAGAGCTACCGCATTGTGGCTTCTGCCAAGGTGGAGCGTTATTTTGCCGAGCGCCATCCCTTCTACAACCACGGTCAGGAGGTGGACCTGCTGGTGTGGCAGAAGACCGAAATGGGATTCAAAGTGATAATCGACAACTGCTATCCTGGACTCGTTTACGAAGACCAGGTGTTCCGCTATCTGCACACCGGCGACCGTGTAAAGGGATATATCAACACGGTGCGTCCCGACGGCAAGATTGACGTAACGCTTCAGCCCACAGGTCGTCAGCAGACACTCGACTTCTCAGAGACCCTGCTGCAATATCTTAAGGACAATGGCGGTGTGTGCGACCTCGGCGACCGCAGCGATGCTGAGGACATAAAGCGTCGCTTTCAGGTGAGCAAGAAGGTGTACAAGCGTGCCGTAGGCGACCTATACCGCCGCCGACTGATAAATATCACCGACAACGGTATAGCTCTTGTATAATAACCGAGTCGCCGCTTCAGAGTGACCCCAATACTTAAGTGAAGGATTATAAACTGCTGAAACGGTCAATAAGTTTCTTGCGGAAGAATCGTCCCACCTTCACGTTTTGAAGTTTGTTGAAAGGCGGATAGAAGTGGCACGTATTGTCGGTTACTTCCATCAGATAACTTATATTGATGATATGCTTCTGACTCACACGCACAAGTGTGTCGTTGAGAGTCAGAAGCGTATCGCTATTGACACTACGTTTCAGTTTTATTGTTTCTTTCTCGCCTGCCAGTGTCAATTCCCACACGCGCAAGTCGCTGTTGTAGGCAAATAATCCTACGTCGTTTATGTCTACCAGGCGGAAGTCTACAGCATTTGTATATACAATGTATTTGCCGTCATTGCGTCGTGATATACCGTCGCCGATTATTGTCGGAGCGATAGGAGTGCTTGCGGCAGACTGTATGTGCTGTTGTTCGTTGTTGTCCAAGCACACACGGCGGATGATGGTGCGTAGCTCTGCGTCGTTGATAGGTTTCATCAGATAGTCGAAAGCCTTGTTGCGAAACGCCGATAGCATATATCGGCTGTGTGCAGTATACATTATTACGCGGCAGCGGTTGCCGGGACGCGATTCGACGCGTTCCAGAAAGTCAATGCCTGATATATCGGGCATGTCGATGTCGAGAAACAGCAGGTCGGGCATCGCTTCTTTGAACAGATGCAATCCTTCTTTTCCATCGTGTGCCATGCCCACGACGTTCATCTCGTGGTATTCTGTCAGTTTCTTTTTCAAGACCTCAGCAGCCTGTCGGTCGTCGTCAACAATAATAATGTTCATAATGTCAGTCTGTTTTTTAATGTTGGTATATTGTTTTCTCATTCTATTTTCACTCCGTCGGGCACTCTGAGTGTGGCTTCGCATCCGTTGGGTTGTTTGCTGTCGTCACTATAGATATTCCTTATAGAGAATCTTATTTTGTCTTTATTTCTTACATTTATTACGGCAATTGTTTGTGAAATGATGTTCATTCCCGTTTTACGTCGCAACACATTGGGGTTGAATCCGGGGCCGTTGTCGCTCACCTTTATAACAGTGCAGTTGCTGTCGCGTGTCACGTTGATACACAGTCGCTTGTCGCCCTCCTTATTTCTTAGGCCGTGTTTTATTGCGTTTTCAGTCAATATCTGTATGAACATTGACGGAATCCTGACGCTGCTGGCATCCACATCGGGCGCAATGTCTATGTTGAAGTGGAAGTCGTCGCCCATTAGATAGCTTTCTACACGAATGTATTGTTGCACGAATTCCAGTTCCTTTTGCAGTTCTACACCCAAAGTGCTCGACATGTCGAGGTTGGCACGAATCAGTTGTGCCAGTTCGGTAAGCTCGTTGGTCTCCTTGGTGTCCGATTTTATAATTCTGTTGTTTAGTTTTTTGAACATGAAGTGGGGCGAGATGCGGTTGCGTACGTTGTCGAGCTTGAGGTTCATTATGCGCAGTTGTACCTTAAATCGTCGCTTGCGCAGATACAGATACCACATTATTAGCATGAACGCCAATGTTAGAGCTGCCGAAATAGCCAGGGTGCTTGTAAACTTCACGCGTTGTATTTCGGCGTTCTTGTGCTCCAGTATCAGTTCATGATGGAGCTGTAATGTGTCGGTGGTGAATCGCGACATGATTTCAGCCGAGCGCATGTTCGAGAGGTTATGCTCTATTGAGTCGTTATATTCTATTGACTCTTGCAGCAATGTATATGCCTTGCTGTAGTTGCCTGTGAGTTCGTAGTATTGGCGCTTGTATTTGTTGCGGATGTTCACCAGTGAGTATGGTATCAGCGACTCGTCTGCCTTGTTCACCATTATTCGTCTTGCTTCATCCATTTTGCCTGCCCTTACGGCAATGCCGAACCGTATGGTATAACAGTAATAGATGGATGTTTTGTCACCTTTTGAGTGGAAGTAGGGTTCTACCTCGTCAAGCATCTTGGTAGCCTCGTTCAGCCGGTTAAGGTTCAGGTATACGTCAGCTTGATTGAGCTTGCACAGATACATGTCGAACGTGCGCACCATACCGTGTTCTTCCAGCATCTTCTTCATGCGCATGAAGGTAAGCAGCGCATTCTTGTAGTCGCCTTGGAAGTAGTAGTAGTTGCCCAGATTATTGACATAATAAGCCTGCATCGAGGGCGACATTTCCTTGACGTGAGGTTCGGTCTGGTCGTTGTAGAACTTGGCTTTGCCGTAGTTGTGCAGCGTAACGTAAATCTGCGCCAGTCCCATGTACAGCGTTATGTTCTCCTTTTGTGGCAATTTGAGCGAGTCAACGAGAAAAAGCGCACGTCGATACCATTTTGCGGCGTTGGGCAGATCGTTGCAGAGCATGTAAGCGTCAGCCATGTTGGCGCATGTCTTTGGCAGGTTGTGCTTGCTGTCGCTGTTGAGCAACAGCTTGTATGTCTTGTTGTATAGTTCTACAATATGTCGTGGGTCGCGGTGTATGCTCATGTCGCGTGCTGCTTCACAAGCCTTGGCACCTGCCATAAGCGAGTTGAGTCGAGGTGATGCACAGGTTCCGTTTACTGCGTAAAAGCCATCATCCTGACGTGCCGCGAATGCTTTGACATTTTTAATCAGTGTGTCGGCGCGTTCGGGGTGGTCGGTCAGACTGTAGTACATAGCCATTCGCAGTTTATATTCATAATAAGTAATGCTGTCGTTAGCCTCGCGCATACCATGTTCGATAGCTTGCGGAGCCGACGGAGCCAGTGCCGCAATCGAGTCATCGAGCCATCGCATGCTGTCGTCGTATGCTGTGCCTTCGTTTCTTTGCTTTGATGTACAGGATTGTATGGCAATGGCAATAATCGCAAGGCATCCAATTAGTGTAATCTTAAGCAGTTTGTTTATATAACTGTTTGTTTTTGTCATTTTATTGTTTTGCTTTTTCTTTTTGCAAATATACTACAAATATTGTAAATACGTTGATGCAAATCAATAAAATACATTCAAAATGTGCTCGTTAACAAAAAAATGTATTGAAAATTTTGCGGTATTGTAAAATGAGTGTATCTTTGCAATGTTTTTCATGGTATTAGATTTAAGGTTAACAAAGGTTGGGACTCAGCGGAGCCCCTTTTTTTGTGCCCTTACGTTTCATAATACGTCATTTTATGGCCATTTTCCTGTTGTTATGGCCACTATTTCCTTTTATTTTTGTATTTTTGCACAATCGCAAAAATGTATTATAATACCGTATAAATATGAAGATACTTACTGGAGCGCAGATACGCGAGCTCGACAAGTATACCATCGAGCATGAACCCATAGCGTCAATCGACCTTATGGAGCGTGCTGCGCGTGCCATCACTGCAGCAATCCAGCAGCAGTGGCCTCAGGGCACTCCCGTTGTGGTGTTTGCCGGTCCCGGCAACAACGGCGGCGACGCATTGGCTGTGTCGCGCATGCTTGTCGAGAAAGGCTATACTGTTGACGTTTATCTGTTTAACGTGCATGGACATCTGTCGGACGAGTGTGCCAAGAACCGCGACCGTCTTATCAACGATGGCTTGATACACCATTTCACCGAGGTGTCAACCAATTTCGACCCACCAAAGCTCACCGAACAGACACTTATCATCGACGGACTCTTCGGTTCTGGACTCAACAAGCCTTTGGAGGGAGGCTTCGCTTCGCTTGTGAAATACATCAATCAGTCGCCGGCACGTGTTGTGAGCATAGACGTTCCGTCGGGTCTTATGACTGAGGATAACATCGGCGTATCGCACAAGGCAGTGGTACGTGCCGACGTGACGCTGACCCTGCAAATGAAGAAGCTTGTCATGTTCTTTGCCGACTGCCAGCAGTATCTTGGTGTGGTGCGTGTGCTTGACATACGTCTGTCGAAAGAATATATCAAGAGCATCCCCTCAGCCTACTCTACTGTTGAGTCTGACCTTGTGCGCCAGATGATGCTTCATCGTGACGACTTCGCCCATAAAGGCATGATGGGCAGTGCACTGCTCATAGCTGGAAGCGAAGGCATGGCTGGTGCCGCTGTACTTGCCACACGTGCATGTATACGCAGTGGGGTGGGCAAGGTGACTACGCTTACACCGCGTTGCAACTACGCCATAATGCAGATGTCGGTGCCAGAGGCGATAGTTCATCCCGACAGCGAGAACTATTATTCTGAGGCTATATCAACTGAGGAATACAACGCCGTAGGAATAGGTCCGGGACTGGGTCGCGACGAAGGTTCGGCACTTGCGTTGATGTCGCAGTTGCAGCAGACGCAGTGTCCTGTAGTGCTCGATGCCGATGCTCTCAACATGCTCGGCTCGCACGGCATGTGGATAAGCCAGTTGCCCGACAACATGATTATGACTCCGCATCCGCGTGAGCTCGACCGCTTGGCTGGTACAGCAAGCCATAGCGAGGGTGAGCGTCTGGCGGTAGCACGCGACATGGCTGAGAATCTGCGAGCATACATTATGCTAAAGGGTCATTATACTGCATTGTGCATGCCCGACGGAAGCGTAATGTTTAACACCACTGGCAATTCGGGCATGGCTACAGCTGGCAGCGGCGATGTGCTTACGGGCATCATCACCGGACTTCTGGCACGTGGCTACTCGCGCAAGAATGCCTGCATCGTGGGTATGTATCTGCACGGACTGGCTGGCGACATAGCCGCGCAGCGTGTAGGCAAGGAGTCGCTCGTGGCAAGCGACATCATTGCTGCGTTGCCAGATGCTTTCAAGGCATTGTATTAACAAGATACAAGTTGACAAGATATGAGTTGACAAGATATAAGTAGATATGAAGATACTATCAACACTATTACTCTCGGCCATAGCCGCAACGTCGGCTATGGCTGGTGGCGACAAGCCCGTTGACGGTTTGTCGTATTCGCTGCCCAAGACAGCAGTGCGTATGCAGGTGCTCGTTGAGAAGACAGTCACTGAGCCGGGACAGCTTGCAGGTTTCTCGCAGTTGTATTTCGGTAAGGCAGGCGTCAACGCTCGCCAAACATCCTATCGCATTGTAGGTGTGTCGTTCAGTTCGGAGGGCCGTGCCGATGCCGACCGTCAGTATACTGTGGCTATCGACAAGAAGCGCAGCGTGTTCTCGGTAGATTGTGCTCCCGACGGTTCGTTGCTCGCCATCAACACCAAGGCGCCACGTGCCAAGGCTCCCGCTGCCTTCGTTGCAGCTCCACGCAAGGCTCCGCTCAATCCGCGCGACTATATGAGTCAGGACATCCTCTCAGCCGGCAATTTGCCAAAAATGGCGCAGCTCGTAGCTCAGGAGATTTACGACATACGCGATTCGCGCTCGCAGCTCTCGCGTGGCGAGGCTGACTTCATGCCGAAGGATGGCGAGCAGCTGCGTCTCATGTACAGCCAGCTTGCAACTCAGGAGGCTGCGCTGATGCAGCTCTTCCAGGGCACCACTGTTGTCGATACTACTGCTACAGTCATCAGCTTCGTCCCCACCAAGGACAATCTGCGTCCAGTGGTGTTCCGCTTCTCAAAGAGTTTCGGACTTTGTGCTTCTGACGACTATTCGGGCGAACCTATTTACGCTAATGTTGAGGACACTGGAGTGTCTAAAGAGTTGCCGGAAACTCCTGCAGAAGTAGCAAAGATCAAGGACGACTTCAATCTCAGCGTAGCTCGTCCCGGACACATCCGTCTCACTCTTGCCACTGCCGAAGGCAAGCCCTTAGGCTATTACGAGACCGATGCTGCACAGTTCGGCACCGTAGAGCGCCTCAATGGAGCTTTGTTTGGCAAGAAGTTTACATCGCACATTATCCTCGACCCAGCTACGGGGGGAGTAGTGGAGCTGAAGACTGAGCCGCTGGAATAGTAGTTCGGGTTGAACAGCCACGTCTCAGTTGACGTGTTGTGATGTTGTATATACATCAAAGAAAAAGGGTTGAGATGTTGTAGATACACCATCTCAACCTTATTATTTTACTGCATTTTCAGATTGATAGTTTTTTTGCCATTTACCTCACGCGACACATTAGTGAAACCGCTTTTCTTGAACACCAGCACATCGTCAGATGCGACTTTTGCTGCGTACTTGCCGTACTTGTCGGTTACGGCAACTACTTGTGCATTGCCGGTGGAGTAGATTTCTACATGTTCAATGGGAGTGGCTTGCACGTCGCGTACTACACCCGAAATGTTGATGAGTTTACCGTTGATCTTCGTTTTGGTAATATTGACAGTTTCTTCGGCTTTCGATGTTGGCACATTGCCAATATTTATTGTGTGGCGTAGCAATATGCTGTCGGACGATTCGCCCACTTGCAATTCAAACTCGCCCGGCTCCACCTTGCTCTTGCCACTCTCGTCGGTGAAGGCAAGGTCGGCAACGGCAAAGTGTAATGCTACTCTGGCACGTTCGCCAGGACTTAGCAGGATTTTATTGAAAGCCTTCAATTGCTTCACTGGTGTAGCCACCGAACTGTATACGTCGCGTACGTAGAGTTGCGGCACAGCCTTACCGGCAACTTTGCCCGTATTGGTTATGTCGACGTATACCTTGATAGAGTCGGTTCGCTGATCAATCTTCAGGTGGTCGTAGGCAAATGTGGTGTACGACATACCATGTCCGAACGACCATAATGCGTTGGGCGACGAGAACACATAGTCGCGTCCAGGCGTTTCCGGGCTGCCATGCTTGTGGTAGAATCCGCGGTCGGTAGGCAGATGGTTGTAGTAGGCAGGCAGATGGCCGGTGCTCTGCGGAAACGATACGGTTAGATGACCAGACGGATTTGTCCTGCCGAAGAGGATATTGGCAATGGCATTGCCCTCCTCTTCACCGGCATACCATTGTACGAGAATGGCAGGAATGTTGGCTTTCTCCCATTGCAAAGCGAAGGGCTTTCCCGTGACAAGAACAAGCACAACGGATTTGCCTGTGGCGTGAACGGCGCGTATCAAATTGCCTTGTGCTCCGGTAAGCGAGAGGTCGGAGAGATCGAATCCTTCACCACAGTTGGCACCACCGTAGTCGCGTGCCAACGACGCACTGGCACTACCGCAAAACACTATTGCCACATCGCTCGTCTTGGTAGCAGCCACTGCCTCGGCAATGTGTGTCGTGTCGGTAGACATAAGGTCGCAGCCACGGGCGTAGCGCACCTCCACTCCGTGCTCCTCAGCCATACGGCGTATCGCTGAAAGCGGGGTGATGCCGTCGGTGTTAGAACGGCTCCATGAATAGTCGCCAAACTGCACCTGGTCGGCATTGGGACCTATGACAGCCAAAGAACCGAGTCTGGGCAGACTCAAGGGTAATAATTGGTTGTCGTTCTTCAACAATACTGCCGATTCTTCGGCTATCTCTCGCGCAAGACTCCTGTTATCAGCCGGATGCAGTTGGGCAGAGGTTGCATAACGCTCGCCATACGGATCTTCGAAGAGTCCGGCACGAAACTTTGCGAGCAGCACACGGCGTACAGCCTCGTCGATGAGCCTGATGTCAATATTTCCTTTCTTTACAAGTTCTGCAAGTTTTGGATAGCAATCGCTCGAAGCCTCTACGTCGAGTCCTGCCGACAGGGCTTGAAAGGCAGCTTCAGCCTTGCTTGAGGCTGTGCGATGGAAGGTATGTAGCATGTCTATGGCTCCCCAGTCGGAGTAGACATAACCCTTGAATCCCCACATGTCACGCAACACGTCTGTAAGCAGATAGTGTGACGAGGAATTTGGTACGCGGTTCCACGAGTTGTATGTTGACATGACTGCCTGCACTGGCAATGATGTAATGACCTTGCGGAATGGTAGCAGATATACATCATGAAGTTCGCCCACACCGCAGTTGACCGATGCGAGATTCAGTCCGCCTGTAGGATTGCCGTGCGCTCCGAAGTGCTTGAGCATGGGCGATATGCCATTGTCAAGATATCCTCTCACTTCCTCGCAGGCAAACACACTGTTGAGGAAAGGGTCTTCACCGAAGGTCTCCTCTACACGTCCCCAACGGAGGTCGCGCACCACGTCTATGCATGGCGCGAGAATCTGGCGTATGCCTTCGTAGTGGAGTTCACGGGCAATTGCCTCGGCGCGTCGGTAGGCAAGACGAGGATTAAATGTCGAAGCCAGTGCAATGTTTTGTGGGAAGATACTCGAACCCTCGTGTACCGAGCCGTGCAAGGCTTCGGCAACGGTGAATATGGGTATGCCTAATCGGGTGTGCTCTACCATGTACCTCTGTATGCGGTTCATGTTGTCGTGACAGCTCTCGCCCGTCAACGGAAATCCTTCGACAAATCCCCAACAGCGGTCGCCTACAAATGAGCGCAGACGTTTGGTATCAAGCCGCTGCCCATCAAAGATATCCCACGAATGAATATGACGTATCTGCGCTATCTTCTCCTCAAGTGTCATGCGTTGAAGCAAGTCGGCAGCGCGTTCCTCAGCCGGGCGTGACGGGTCTTTGTATAGTTGTGCCTGCACGGGTTGCACTGAACACCATGTGCCGACTATCCATAAAACTAACGAATAGGCTATGTTCTTCATAATGATAAAAAATACGGGGTATGAAGACACGCATTTTAACGAATGTCTACATACCCCGTTGTTTATAATGTTTTACTATTGAATTTACAGCTGAGCCATCTCGACTACCTTATCTACAGCAGCTGACAGTCCGTCCTTGTTCTTGCCACCAGCCTGGGCAAAGTGAGGCTGACCGCCACCACCACCTTGGATAAGCTTAGCTGCCTCGCGAACCATTTGACCTGCGTTGAGTGAGTGGTCTTTTACGAGATTGTCGCTCATTGCAACGTTCAGCATCGGCTTGTCGTGAGATACTGTGCCGACGACGGCGAGCATGTTTTCGGCTACAGCCTGACGCAGCTTGAACATCAAGTCCTTAGCGGCTGCCGGCTCCATGGGCAGCACGGCGGTGATAACCTTAACGCCGTTCACCTCGCGAGCCTTAGCTATAAGCTCTGCCTTGGTGCGCTCTACAGCCTGAGCCTGGAACTGTTCGATGCTCTTCTTCATTGCGTCGTGCTCCTCGATATACTTGCCGATGACAGCCTGCAGGTCCTTGGCGTTGTTGAAGAGGGTGCGGATAGCCTTCAGAGAGTCCTCAACATTGTACATCAACTCCTCGCATTCCTTTCCGGTCTTTGCCTCGATACGGCGGATGCCGGCTGCAACGCTGCTCTCAGAGATAATCTTGAAGAATCCGATGCGGCCAGTCGACTGTGCGTGGATACCGCCGCAGAACTCGCAGCTGGGTCCGAAACGCACCACGCGTACCTTGTCGCCATACTTCTCGCCGAACAGTGCGATGGCACCGAGCTTCTTTGCCTCCTCAAACGGAGTGTCGCGATGCTCGTCGAGCGGCAAGTCCTGACGTATAAGGTCGTTGACCAGACGCTCAACCTTGCGCAGATTCTCGTCTGAAACCTTAGTGAAGTGAGAGAAGTCGAAGCGCAGAGTGGTGGGCGAAACGAACGAACCCTTCTGCTCAACGTGGTCGCCGAGCACCTGCTTCAGAGCGTAGTCGAGCAAGTGGGTGGCTGTATGGTTGGCTGCTGAAGCCTCGCGGGCGTCAACGTCGACGCATGCCATGAAGTCAGCTTCAGGATTCTTGGGCAGTTCCTTTACGATATGTATCGACTGTCCGTTCTCGCGCTTGGTGTCAGTAATGTTCACTGTCTCGTTCTCGCTTACCAGAACGCCGGTGTCACCGACCTGACCACCCATCTCACCGTAGAACGGTGTGTAGTCCAATACGAGTTCGTAGTATGTATTCTTCTTCTGTGTCACCTTGCGATAGCGCAGGATGTGGCACTCGTACTCGGTGAAGTCGTAGCCCACGAACTGCTGTTCGCCCTCGCGCAGGTTTACCCAGTCGCTGTTCTCAACGGCTGCTGCGTTGCGTGCGCGTTCCTTCTGCTTCTGCATCTCGGCGTTGAATTCGTCCTCTGCTACAGTAAATCCGTTCTCACGGCAGATGAGTTCGGTGAGGTCGAGGGGGAATCCGTAGGTGTCGAAGAGGCGGAAAGCCTGCACGCCGTCGAGCTGTGTCTTGCCCTGCTTCTTCAGCTCTTCCATAGCCGAAGAAAGGAGGTTGATGCCCTTCTCAAGTGTGCGGAGGAACGAGTCCTCCTCCTCCTTGATGACGTGGATGATGAGGTCGTGCTGAGCCTTGAGTTCGGGGAAAGCCTCGCCCATCTCGTTTGTGAGCACGGGGATAAGCTTGTAGATGAACGCTTCCTTTTGTCCGAGGAAGGTATAGGCGTAGCGTACGGCACGGCGCAGGATGCGGCGGATGACGTATCCGGCCTTGGCGTTGGACGGCAACTGTCCGTCGGCGATAGAGAAAGCTACCGCACGCAGGTGGTCGGCACATACACGCATAGCCACGTCGGTGTCCTCGTTGACTCCGTACTTCATGCCTGTGATGGCCTCTTCCTGCTTGATGATGGGCTGGAAGATGTCGGTGTCGTAGTTGGAGTGCTTGTCCTGCATAGCACGAACAAGACGCTCGAAGCCCATACCGGTATCAATAACGTGCATAGGCAGCGGAACGAGCGAGCCATTGGCTTTGCGCTCATACTGCATGAACACGATGTTCCAAATCTCGATAACCTGTGGGTCGTCCTTGTTTACGAGTTCACGTCCTGGAGTCTTAGCCTTCTCCTCGGGAGTACGTGAGTCGAGATGAATCTCCGAGCAAGGACCGCAAGGACCTGTGTCGCCCATCTCCCAGAAGTTGTCGTGCTTGTTGCCGTTGATGATATGGTCGGCAGGCACGTGCTTAGCCCAATATGATGCAGCCTCGTCGTCGCGCTTCAATCCTTCTTCTTCGCTACCTTCGAACACTGTGACGTAGAGGTCGGCAGGATTGAGCTTCAACACGTCGACCAGATACTCCCACGCGTAGTCGATGGCACCCTCCTTGAAGTAGTCGCCAAACGACCAGTTGCCGAGCATCTCGAACATGGTGTGGTGATAAGTGTCGTGTCCTACCTCTTCGAGGTCGTTGTGCTTTCCGCTCACACGGAGGCACTTCTGAGTGTCGGCACGGCGTCGCGGTTCGGGCTCGCGTGTGCCGAGAATGATGTCCTTCCACTGGTTCATACCTGCGTTAGTGAACATCAACGTTGGGTCATCCTTGATTACCATAGGTGCGCTGGGCACGATGGTGTGTCCTTTCGACTCGAAGAACTTTTTGAACGAGTCGCGGATTTCGTTAGCTGTCATCATATTATATAATATTACGTACTTTGTATTAAATTCTTCCTAAAACGTTTGCAAAGGTACTCTGTTTTGGTTATTTTTGCAAATAAATTAAGACTAATATGGCACTGAATACCAACAAGAATGTGAAATTATACTACTCCATAAAGGAGGTGGCAGCAATGTTCGACGTGCGTGAGTCGACGCTGCGCTATTGGGAGACGGAGTTTCCGCATCTCAAACCCAAGACGGTGGGCCAGAGCGTGCGCCAATACACCGAGAAGGACATTGAGCAGATACGCACCATACACAATCTGGTGAAAGTGCGCGGCTTCAAGCTGGCGGCGGCACGCAAGATGCTCAACAAGAACCGCGCCGGTGTGGACAAGAGTTCGGACATACTCGCTACGCTGATTTCGGTGCGCGACGAACTGAAGGAGCTGAAACGACGACTTGACTCGCTGGTGTAGTCCTTTCTATTTCACCACGAATTGCCCTTTGTCTCACCACGAATTGCCCTAATCACACGAATTTTGGATTGGGGGAATGATTCGTGAGATTCGTGAAATTCGTGGTGTTAATAAGATTGAGCATCGTGGTGCTAATAAAGTGAGCATCGTGGTGAGTTGGAGCAGGCAAATATTGTGATTATGGTAAAAAATTGTTACAAACAAAAAATTGATTCTAGAGATTTCGCGAATCGTTTTTGCGGTGTTTCGCAGTGTCCGAAGCCATGACTTTTGTCATTTATGCCTCCGTTGCAATGCAACAGGACTACTTTTGGAGTGCAACGGGACAACTTTTGCCGTGCAAATGGAGCTTTAATGGAGGTCAAAAGTAGTCCATTTGCTATAAAAACGATTGTTCTTTGGTTCTTAAAAAATGCACACAAACGCTGTTTTAATCGTAATGCGCTGATTATTAACTTGATATCACTGTATGCTCAAAACTCACGAATTTCGAGCCAAAGATTTCTTAGTGTGCTCAGCTCGCAGTTTTGAGCGGTTAGAAATGCAAATATTGTATTGAGGAAAAGTCTCCGGTTGAGATGTTGTCGCGGTGTTTGAAAATATCTGTGTTAAAAAATTTGGTTATAATATTTTTTTTGTATCTTTGTATAATGTAGGGCAAACGGTTGTGTTCTCTACATTATTTATATATAATACACAGATAGATTCAGATAGAAAAGATAATATTTATATGAACGACTTCAGAAAATTCGCTACCAGCCGCGGCATGAGCGGCATGGTGCTCGACGATGTGATGAGAGCCCAGGCGCAGTATCTCAACCCGTACATTCTTGAGGAACGCCAGTTGAACGTCACTCAGATGGACGTGTTCTCGCGCTTGATGATGGACCGCATCATCTTCCTTGGCACCGAGATTAACGACTACACAGCCAACACCCTTACAGCCCAGCTGCTGTATCTCGACTCGGTAGACCCAGGCAAGGACATTTCAATCTACATCAACTCACCCGGCGGCAGCGTGACTGCAGGTCTCGGCATATACGACACAATGCAGTTCGTCAGCAGCGACGTGTCGACCATGTGTACCGGCATGGCTGCCTCGATGGCTGCCGTGCTGCTCGTGGCAGGCAAGGAGGGCAAGCGCTCGGCGCTGAAGCACAGCCGCGTGATGATACACCAGCCGCTGGGCGGTGTGCAGGGCCAGGCTTCGGACATCGAGATTGAGGCGCGCGAGATACAGAAGTTCAAGAAGGAGCTGTATACCATCATCTCCGACCACTCGCACACACCGTTTGACAAGGTGTGGGCCGACTCCGACCGCAACTACTGGATGACAGCCGAGGAGGCGAAGGAGTATGGCATGATAGACACCGTGCTGATAAGAAAGCCGTCGCTCACAGGCGTGGACGGAATGGATGTTGCACAAAGCGAAGGAAAGGAGTAAAGACGTAGAGCTATGGCGAGAAAAGTATGTAGCTTCTGTGGAAGAAGTGAGAAGGACGTGAACTTCCTCATAACAGGACTCAACGGATTCATCTGCGACCAGTGTGCGCAGCAAGCCTATCAGATAGTGATGGAAGCGGGATTCGGCCCCGAGGGACATGGCAAGCGCAAGTCGCAGTTTGACGTAGCGCTGAGCGATGTGCCAAAGCCGATGGAAATAAAGGAATATCTCGACCAATATATAATAGGTCAGGACGAGGCAAAGAAATATCTCTCGGTGGCTGTTTACAACCACTACAAGCGCTTGCAGCAGCCGCAGGACGACAACGGTGTGGAGATAGAGAAGAGCAACATCATCATGGTGGGCTCTACAGGTACGGGCAAGACCCTCCTGGCACGCACCATTGCCAAGCTGCTCAAGGTGCCCTTCACCATTGTCGACGCTACGGTGTTCACCGAGGCGGGCTATGTGGGCGAGGACGTGGAGAGCATTCTCTCGCGTCTGCTTCAGGTGGCAGACTACGACGTGGCTGCCGCCGAGCGCGGCATCGTGTTCATCGACGAGATTGACAAGATAGCACGCAAGGCCGACAACCCCAGCATCACGCGCGACGTGAGCGGCGAGGGTGTGCAGCAGGGACTGCTCAAGCTGCTTGAGGGAACCATGGTGAACGTGCCGCCAAAGGGCGGACGCAAGCACCCCGACCAGGACTATATCCATGTAGACACGCGCAACATCTTGTTTATCTGTGGCGGTGCATTCGACGGCATCGAGCGCAAGATAGCACAGCGTATGAACACACACGTGGTGGGATTCAACTCGGTGCAGAACGTGCGCCATCTCGACAAGGGCAACCTCATGAAGTATATCCTGCCGCAAGACCTCAAGTCGTTCGGTCTGATACCCGAGATTATCGGCCGACTGCCGGTGCTTACCTATCTCAATCCGCTTGACCGTGCCGCATTGCGCCGAATACTCGTAGAGCCCAAGAACAGCATCATCAAGCAGTATGAGAAGTTGTTTGAGATGGACGGCATCAAGCTCCACTTCAACGACGACACATTGGAGTTTATCGTAGACAAGGGTGTGGAGTACAAGCTCGGAGCACGTGGACTGCGCTCTATCGTGGAGGCTATCGTGATGGATGCCATGTTTGAGGTGCCGTCGAAGAAGGTAGACGAGTTCACCGTGACACTCGACTATGCCAGGAAACAACTTGAAAAGTCAAACTTGAAATAAGCCTCCGATGGAGGAGTTTTGAATCTTGAATTCGTTCGTAATTCAAAATTCAAAACTCATATTAAATATTACTACTATGACTGGGACAATTAACCTCAATGAACAACTGAAACACTACTTCGGGTTCGACTCGTTTAAGGGCGAACAGGAATCCATCATAAGCAACCTTCTTGAAGGCAACGACACCTTTGTGCTCATGCCTACGGGAGGTGGCAAAAGCTTGTGCTACCAGTTGCCGTCGCTCATCATGGACGGCACCGCCATTGTCGTGTCGCCGCTCATCGCACTGATGAAGAACCAGGTGGACGTAATCAACGGACTGAGCGAGGAATCGGGCGTGGCCCATTATCTCAACTCGTCGCTCAACAAGGCGGCTATCAATCAGGTGCGCAGCGATATCTATGCCGGACGCACCAAGTTGCTGTATGTGGCTCCGGAGTCGCTCAACAAGGAGGACAACCTCGATTTCTTCCGCTCGTTCAAGATTTCGTTTTACGCTGTCGACGAGGCTCACTGTATATCGGAGTGGGGCCACGACTTCCGTCCGGAATACCGCAATATTCGTCCAACCATACAGAAGATAGGCAACGCTCCAGTCATTGCACTTACCGCCACTGCCACCGACAAGGTGCGTATGGACATCAAGAAGAGTCTCGGCATTACCGAGGCTCGTGAGTTCCGCTCGTCATTCAATCGCCCCAACCTATATTATGAGGTACGCCAAAAGAGCAAGGACATCGACCGGCAGATAATAAAATTCATCAAGCAGCATCATGGCAAGAGCGGCATCGTATACTGTATCTCGCGCAAGAAGGTGGAAGACCTGGCGGCTGTGCTCAAGGCCAACGAGATAAAGGCGGCGCCTTATCATGCCGGTCTCGACTCAGCCACACGCTCGCAGACACAGGACGACTTCCTTATGGAGCGCATCGACGTGATTGTAGCCACCATAGCCTTCGGCATGGGCATCGACAAGCCTGACGTGCGATTCGTCATCCATTACGACATACCCAAGAGTCTGGAGGGGTACTATCAGGAGACGGGACGCGCCGGACGCGACGGCGGCGAGGGCATCTGTCTTGCATTCTACTCGCACAAGGACTTGCAGAAACTCGAGAAATTCATGGAGGGCAAGCCAGTGGCAGAGCAGGATATCGGTCGACAGCTGCTTCAGGAGACGGCAGCCTATGCCGAGTCGTCGGTGTGCCGCCGCAAGCTTTTGTTGCACTACTTCGGCGAGGAATATCCTAAGGACAACTGTGGCAATTGCGACAACTGTCTGCATCCGAAGGTGCAGCGCGACGGCAAGGAGGCACTGCTCATAGTGCTGCGCTCTCTGCTTGCCTTGAAGGAGGGATTCCGTCAAGACTATGTCATCGACTTCATCAAGGGTCGCGCCACCGACGACGTCGTGTCGCACCATCACGACCAGCTCGAGGAGTTTGGCGCTGGTGAGGACATGCCTGCCAAGACATGGAACCCTGTGATACGTCAGGGCATGATAGCTGGATATATACATAAGGACATCGAAAGTTATGGACTGCTCAAGGTGACGGCGGCAGGCAAGCGCTATGTGCGCAATCCGCAACCGTTCACATACGTAGAAGACACCGACTTCACCGACAACGCCGACGAGGAGACAGACGACCATGGAGCTGCCGCACTCGATCCTACGCTCTACAGCATGCTGCAAGACCTGCGTCGCAAGATGGCACGCAAGCTGTCGCTGCCGGGCTACGTCATCTTCCAGGACATCTCGCTCGAACAGATGGCCACGATGTACCCCGTATCTATCGAGGAGCTCCGCAATATCCAGGGTGTAGGTCAGGGCAAAGCGAAGCGCTACGGCAAGGAGTTTTGCGAACTAATCCGCCAGTATTGTTCGGACAACGAGATTGAGCGTCCAGAGGAGATGTTCGTGCGCACTGTTGCCAAGGACTCGATGAAGAAGATTAAGATAATCCATTATCTCGACCGTCGCATGCCGCTCGACGACATCGCCTCGGCATTGAACCTGGAGTTCAGCGACCTTCTCGACGACCTTGATGCCATCGTCTACAGTGGCACCAAGGTGAACATCGACTACTTCCTTGAGGATGTGATGGACGACGACCAAATAGACGACATCTACGAGTATTTCCGTGAGTCGGACACTGACAGTATAAAAGTGGCTGTGGAAGAGCTCGGTGGCGACTACGAAGAGAATGAAATCCGATTAGTAAGAATAAAGTTTATGTCGGAGCAGGGAAATTGATGGTAGTTGAGAATTGATATTTGATAGTTGAGAGTTATGATTACCATATATAATAAAGGTATTGCAAACAAAACATATCATAACTCTCAACTTTCAATTTTCAACTCTCAACTCTCAACTCTCAACTCTCAACTAACATCAACTCTCAACTCTCAACTCAGCTGCCAAAGCCGTTAATTTGCATTAACGCTCGAAATAAAGTCGTGAGAAAATGCCCCCGATTGGATTTTTATTGCTAAATTTGCACGCAATAAATTTTTAAGTTATATGTCATCATTTGTTGCTGATAAAATTGTAATGGACGGTCTCACTTACGATGACGTCCTTCTTATCCCCGCTTATTCAGAGGTACTGCCCAAGACGGTAGAGTTGAAAACCAAGTTCTCTCGTAACATCAGCCTGAATGTGCCCTTTGTCACAGCAGCCATGGACACCGTAACGGAGTCGGCTATGGCTATTGCCATCGCACGCGAAGGCGGTATTGGTGTTATTCACAAGAACATGTCAATCGAGGACCAGGCGCGTCAGGTTGCCATCGTTAAGCGTGCCGAGAACGGCATGATTTACGATCCGGTGACTATCCGTCGTGGCAAGACAGTAAAGGATGCTCTCGACATGATGGCCGAGTATCACATCGGAGGTATACCCGTTGTTGACGAAGAGTGCCATCTCGTAGGTATTGTTACTAACCGCGACCTTCGCTTTGAGCGTCATCTCGACAAGCTCATCGACGACGTGATGACAAAAGAGAACCTCGTGACCACTCATATCAAGACCGACCTCTCGGCAGCTGCCGACATACTGCAGTCGAACAAGATTGAGAAGTTGCCCGTTGTTGATGCCGAGAACCACCTCGTAGGTCTTATCACCTACAAGGACATCACAAAGGCAAAGGACAAGCCAATGGCATGCAAGGACGAGAAGGGTCGTCTGCGTGTGGCTGCCGGTGTAGGTGTGACAGTAGACACGCTCGACCGTATGAGCGCACTCGTTGAGGCTGGTGCTGATGCTATCGTTATCGATACAGCACACGGACACTCTAAGTATGTTATTGAGAAGCTGCGCGAGGCAAAGGCTTCATTCCCCAACGTAGACATCGTAGTAGGTAACGTGGCTACAGGCGATGCAGCCCGCATGCTCGTAGACAACGGTGCTGACGCCGTTAAGGTAGGCATCGGCCCGGGTTCAATCTGTACAACACGTGTCGTAGCCGGTGTAGGCGTTCCGCAGCTCAGTGCTGTATACGACGTTTACTCAGCCTTGAAGGGCACTGGAGTACCTTTGATTGCCGACGGAGGCTTGCGCTACTCAGGCGATGTTGTCAAGGCTATTGCCGCTGGCGGTAGCTCAGTAATGATTGGTTCGCTCGTAGCAGGTACAGAGGAGAGCCCTGGCGACACTATCATCTTCAACGGACGTAAGTTCAAGAGCTATCGTGGTATGGGTTCGCTTGAGGCAATGGAGAATGGTTCTAAGGACCGCTACTTCCAGGCCGGAACAGCCGACGTGAAGAAGCTCGTTCCGGAGGGTATCGCTGGACGCGTACCTTACAAGGGAACCGTACAGGAGGTTATCTATCAGCTCATCGGTGGTTTGCGTTCTGGTATGGGCTACTGTGGCGCCGGAACAATCGAGGCAATGCACAACGCCAAGTTCACACGCATCACCAACGCTGGTGTGCTTGAGAGCCATCCTCACGACATCACCATCACAAGCGAGGCTCCTAACTACTCACGTCCGCAGTAATCACGCTGTGGCATGTTGATAAAGACTACGCTACGCCCTTGACAATAGGGCAAAAGCATAAAAGGCAATGGCTTGTGTCGCTGGCTGTATAAGGCAGCGACACGGACCATTGCTTTCACCAGTTATAATGTAACTATAAATCAAGGAGAAATCTCCACATTCATATAAAATGAAGATAAAATCACTGTTGGTCGCTATGTCGCTCATGGCAGGCAGCGCATTTGCTCAGACCGCCGACCCGATAATAATGACCATCGGTGGCAAGAACATCAAACGGTCGGAGTTTGAGTATGCCTATAACAAGAATGCCGCTGAGACAACGATAGACAAGAAGAGCATAGATGAATATGTCGACCTGTTTGTCAACTACAAGCTGAAGGTAATAGCCGCAGAAGAGGCAGGCATTGATACCACAGCAGCATTCCGCAAGGAATTTCTCATGTATCGCGACCAGCAGATACGTCCTACGTTCATCGTCGACGACGACATAGAGCGCGAGGCACGTAACATATACAAGCAGACACAGACACGAATCGACGCCGAGGGCGGACTGGTGCATCCGTTGCACATTCTCGTTGCGCTGTCGCAGCAGGCTGACGCCCAGCAGCAGCGCGCCGCATCGCTCAAGGCAGATTCTATATATAAAGCCCTGGTGGCAGGCGCCGACTTCGGCGACATGGCACGCCGACTGTCTGACGACAAGGCTTCGGGCTTGCGTGGAGGCGACCTGGCGTGGATACAACGCGGACAGACGATAAAGGAGTTTGAAGACCAGGCTTACGCCTTGAAGAAGGGTGAGATGTCGAAGCCGTTTCTCACGCCGCTCGGCTACCATATAATAAGGGTGGCGGACAAGGGCAACTTCTTCCCATACGACTCAGTAAGAGCCGACATACGACGGTTCATCGAAAGCCGCGGACTGCGCGAGCGCATCATATCGGAGCGCATCGACTCCATAGCCAAGCTCTCGAAGCCGGCACTCACACCCGAACAGGTGGTAGAACGCCGTACAGAGGAACTGGAAGAGAAATCACCGGAGATGAACGGACTGATACGCGAGTATCACGACGGACTCCTGCTGTACGAAATATCAAACCGCACAGTGTGGGAACGCGCCGCCAACGACACCAAGGCACAACAAGCCTACTTCAAGAAGAACCGCAAGAAATATGCGTGGGCTGAACCGCGATTCAAGGGAGTGGCATTCTATACACGCAATCAGACAGATGCCGAGGCTGTGAGAAAACTGCTGCGCTCTACGCCATTCGACAAGTGGGCAGAGGCACTGAAGACACAATTCAACGACTCTACAGAACGCATCAAGGCCACAATAGGCATCTTTGCCAAGGGCGACAATTCCACGGTTGACCGCGCTGAGTATGGTGTTGACAAGACAAAAGCGAAATCAGCTATTGATAATGTATATAAAGTTGAAGGAACTTTCGGCAAGAAGATAAAGCGTCCGCAGACATATGTCGATGTACGCGAACTGGTAGTGTCCGACCTTCAGGAGCAGCTCGAACATAAATGGGTGGCTGATTTGCGACGCAAATATGCTGTGCATGTCAACCGTGAGGTGCTTAATACTGTCAACAAGTATTGATAAAATGCCGTCAATACTGTATAGAGAGATATAAATAAGGAAATAGATCAAAACAAAAAGAGATAAATGAAAAAAACAAAATCAATATTGATAGCTCTTGTAGCTGTGTTGCTTTGTGCAGGCATTGGAGCTAATGCACAGCGTGGCAAGGGTCATATGGTTGACGCCAAGTCGCAGACTGACACGGCAGTTGTTGCCATTTCAGATACGGCAAACGCCCGTGCTGTAAATGCTGATTTCAAGGCACCTGAGCACAGTGTGATAGACGAGGTGATATGGGTGGTAGGCGATGAGCCAATACTCAAGTCGGATGTTGAGATGACACGACTTCAAGGCGAGGCTGAAGGTGTTACGTGGCACGGCGACCCTGATTGCGCTATTCCAGAGCAGATAGCTGTTCAGAAGCTTTTCCTCCATCAGGCAGCAATCGACTCAATTGAAGTTACTGAGGGCGAGATAGCCCAGAACATTGATATGCAGATAAACCGCTGGATACAGCAGGCTGGCTCGAAGGAGAAACTCGAGGAATACAAGAGAATGACTGTGGCACAGATGCGCTCACAGTTGCACGACGATTTCAAGAACAATCAGCTTATTCAGCAGATGAAGGAGAAGTTGGTGAGCGATATAACGGTTACACCGTCTGACGTTCGCAACTACTTCCGCGATATGCCTGAGGACAGCATTCCTTTCGTTCCAACCGAGGTTGAGGTAGAGATTATTACCCGTCAGCCAAAGATTGAACAAGACGAGATAAACCGTGTGAAGAACGACTTGCGCGACTATACCGACCGTGTAAATAAGGGCGAGGCTTCTTTCGGTACACTGGCACGTCTTTATTCAGAGGATCCGGGTTCGGCACGTCAGGGTGGAGAGATGGACTATGTAGGTCGTGGTATGCTCGACCCCGCATTTGCAAGCGTAGCATTCAACCTGACCGACCCGAAGAAGATTTCGAAGATTGTAGAGTCGGAGTATGGTTTCCATATTATCCAGCTCATCGACAAGCGTGGTGACAAAATCAAGGTGCGCCACATACTGCGCATTCCACGTGTGTCTACCGAGGCTGTCGACTCAATGCGCACACGTCTTGACTCGCTTGCAACAGACATACGTGCAGCAAAGGTGACCTTTGAGGAGGCTGCTTCGGTTGTGTCTGACGATAAGGATACACGCAACAATCATGGTCTTATGTCGTATAACAGTCAGGACGGACGCACATCGAAGTTCCAGATGAAGGACCTCCCAACCGAGGTGGCTCGCGAGGTAGAAAACATGGAAGTGGGCGATGTGAGCAAGGCGTTCCAGATGATTAACGAAAAAGGCAAGACTGTGGCAGCCATCGTAAAGCTCAAGAGCCGCACCCCAGCCCATCGTGCCACAATTACCGAAGACTATCAGGTGATGAAGAATGTGGTGCTACAAAAACAGCGTGCCGACTTCTTGCACCAGTGGGTGGTAAACAAGATTAAGACTACATATGTCAAGATGAACGACCGTTGCAAGAAGTGCAAGTTTGAGTACGAGGGTTGGATAAAGTAGTGTCTCTCATCCCGTATAGTAATGCTTTAAAAGGCTTATTGTTTAATGGCAATGAATGAAAATAATAATACAAGTATAAAGTGGCATAGAGTCGTCGTAATGACGATTCTATGCCTTTTTGGCTTTAGTCTTATAACAACAGTTGCGGCTCCAGACAAAAAGAAGAAGCGTCAGAAGACCGACGAGCGTGTGTATTTGAAGCACGCTGATGAGTTGACTTACGACCAGTGGGGAGCGGTGCCTGGAGCACAGATACTCCGAGGTAAGGTACACTTTACCCATGCCGGATCGCAATTGTGGTGCGACAGTGCCTACTTCTTTCAGGTAGAAAATTCGGTTATGGCTTTCGGACATGTCCGCTTTAAGCAGGGCGATACCCTGTCGCTCACTTGCGACCGTGCCGACTACAATGGTGCCGACCAGATGATGCATGCCCGCAATAATGTGGTTCTCAAGCATCGTAAGCAGACATTGTATACCGACTCGCTCGATTACGACCGCTTGTACAACCTCGCTTATTTCTTTGAGGGCGGAAAACTGGTTGACGGTAAAGACCGGCTTGTCAGCGACTGGGGTGCATACAGCACAGCAACACGCGAGGCTTCGTTCTACTATGGAGTGGAGATGTTCTCTGGTCAGAACCATATTACTACTGATACGTTGCATTATGATACTCGTACGTCTGTAGCACATGTGGTAGGACCGTCGACCATAACATCCAAGGGTACGATAATACACACTACCGATGCTTACACCAACTCGCGCACCGACCGCTCGCAGCTGTTCGGCCGCTCTACAATCGTTGATGGTGACAAGACCATTACGGGCGATTCGCTATACCACGACAACTCTAACGGCGACAACGAGGGATTTGGCAACGTAGTGTATATCGACAAGAAGAACAAGAACGAGCTACATGCCAACCGTCTGTTCTATAACGAGAAGACCGGATATGGATATGGTACCGACCGCGCCATGTTGCTCGACTACTCGCAGCGTGACACACTGTGGATGCATGCCGACTCATTGAAGATTTTCACTTTCCACATCAATACCGACTCGGTTTATCGTAAGGTGCATGCCTTTCCGCATGTGCGAGCCTATCGTCAGGACGTGCAGGCTGTGTGCGACTCGCTCGTATTCAGCTCGCTTGACTCGTGTATGACAATGTATCGCGACCCGATTGCATGGAATCTGAACCGCCAGATACTTGGCGAAGAGATAAAGGTATACTTTGCCGATTCTACTGTTCGCAAAGCCGAGGTCATCGATCAGGCTCTGTCAGTGGAATTGGTTGACGGTAAAAACCGCTTCAATCAGGTGTCTTCAAAGCGTATGGACACTTATTTCACCGATGGAGCGGTACGCCGTACAGATGCTGTAGGCAATGTGATGACAATATATTACAATGCCGATTCGAAAGATTCTGTACTCACCGAACTCAATTATCTTGAGACAGATACTATGCGGATGTTTATCTCGGCTGATCGTCAGCTTGAACGTATATGGACATCAAAGGCTTCAGGTACAATGTATCCCATCACCCAGGTGCCGCCTGACAAGTTGCGCCTTGGCGCGTTCGAATGGTTCGACTATATACGTCCGCTCGACAAGAACGATATATTTGAGTGGCGAGGCAAAAAGGGTGGCTCGCAATTGAAGGCTATACCGCGTCGTGAGGCACCATTGCAGAAATTAGAATAATATAAAAAGCATGTATTTTTTCAACCGCCGCCCACGCGGCTTTCACTATACGATGCGCTTCAGCAATGAGCGCCGCGACCTGATTGACAGTCTGCGTCGTGGCGTTCCGCCAGATGTGTTGGCGCAACGCTCGCTTGAAGAGGAAGCACAGCATGCCAGTCGTGGACGAAGCCGCCGACATGGCAGAGGATTGCTCCTCATGATAGGAGTCATGATAGTGGTAATACTTGCTTTCCTACTTGCTGTTATATTAATCAAACTGTAAAACCCTATGAGTGATATAATACAACTGTTGCCCGATTCAGTGGCCAATCAGATTGCGGCAGGCGAGGTGATACAGCGTCCTGCAAGTGTCATTAAGGAACTTGTCGAGAACTCGATAGACGCAGGAGCTACGTCTATACAGGTGGTGTGTGTCGATTCGGGGCGCACTTCGATACAGGTGATAGATAACGGTAAGGGAATGTCGGAGACCGACGCCCGACTCTCGTTCGAGCGCCACGCTACAAGTAAGATACGCAAGGCCGACGACCTTTTCAATCTGCACACGATGGGATTTCGCGGTGAGGCGCTTGCCTCGATAGCCGCCGTGGCACAGGTTACACTCAAGACACGCATGGCCGACGACGACCTTGGCACACAGCTGTCGCTGGCAGGGTCGCGCTTTGTGTCGCAAGAGGCATGTTCGTGTGCAGTGGGCAGCAATTTTATGGTGGAAAACCTCTTCTATAATGTTCCCGTGAGGCGCAAGTTCCTAAAGTCGAATGCTACAGAACTCAACAATATCGTTACTGCCTTTGAGCGAATAGCCCTTGTCAATCCCGACGTGGCATTCACGCTCTATAACAACGACAACGAGTTGTACAATCTGAAGGCTGCTGGTCTGCGTCAGCGCATAGTAGACGTGTTCGGCAAGAAGATAAACCAGCACCTCTTGCCCATTGACATCGATACCACTATGTGTAAGTTGACGGGATTTATAGGCAAACCCGAGTCGGCACGACGTAAGGGAGCGCGCCAATACTTTTTCGTCAACGGTCGTTATATGAAGCATCCCTACTTCCACAAAGCAGTGATGACAGCCTACGAGCGACTTGTGCCCGAAGGCGACCAGGTGCCGTATTTCATATATTTTACAGTCAAACCGGAGGACATTGATGTAAATATTCATCCCACCAAGACAGAGATAAAGTTTGAGAACGAGCCTACAATATGGCAGATTCTTGCTGCGGCAGTGAAAGATGCTGTAGGAATGTTCAGCGACGTAACAGCCATTGAGTTTGACACCGATGGACAGCCTGAGATACCAGCATTGGGTTCGGCAGAAGAAGTGCGTGCACCCAAGTTGCAGTACAATCCCTCGTACAATCCGTTCAATGAACCGTCAGCACGCCGTTCGGCTCCGTCGGAGTGGGAGCGAATGTTCGACGGATTGGAGAGCAACTCGTCACGTCAGCGTCAGACCTCGCTGTTCGACGGCAGCAACGACGTGATAGTAGGGTCGAAGGCCAACAAGAGCATAATGGAACCAATGCCCGACATACCCGACCTTCAGCCCGTAGCCACACAAAGCAGTCAGCCTATACCATCTGTCAATATGTCGACACCTTCAGCCGACGTGCCTATTGCATCAAGTATGGCTCAGGCAGAAGTTCCGTCTGCAGTGTTTGCATCACCGATAGAGGATAAATCGCCAGTACATTATCAATATAAGGGACAGTATATAATGACAGCCGTTAAGTCGGGACTGATGATTGTCGACCAGCACCGTGCTCATATGCGCATATTGTATGAGCGATATACCGAGCAGATAAAAGCTCACAAGTCGGCTACCCAGAAGTTGATGTTTCCGGAGACAGTGCAGTTTGCCCAGTCGGAAGATGTCATTATGCAGCAACTGTTGCCCGATCTGAAGTCGGTAGGTTTCGACCTAAGTGAACTTGGAGGCGGTGTGTATTCCATCTGTGGAGTTCCTTCAGGACTTGACGGTCTCGACTACGTGTCGCTTGTGCAGGACATTGTAGCCTCGTCGGCCGACAATACCAGTTCGGCACTTGATCATGCTACTCATACCGTGGCATTATGTTTGGCTCGCAGTGCCGCTGTGGCTTATGGTCAGGTGCTTGGCAATGAAGAGATGGAAAATATCGTAAACGACCTCTTTGCGTGCTCCAACTTCAACTATGCACCAGATGGTAGCAAGATACTTTCTATTCTGCGGCAGACAGAAATACAACGTATGCTTGGTTAGAGATAAAATGAATGTTTGGAATAATATTCGCTATTTATCTTTTTTAGCCATTCTGACAATAATCTTGTCAAAATAGTATGCTTATTTGGTTTTTATTAGTAACTTTGCGCAAAATTTGATAGGGAATATGCCCTTTAGCATTTATTCGAAAGGAAAAAAGGAAAAATATAAGATTGTTAATTTAATAAAGGTTATGAAAAAGTTATTTTTAGTTTTAGCAATGTGTGGTCTGACTATGAGCTCAATGGCTCAGGAGACAACAGACCCAGTACAGAAGTACAGCGTTGCAACAAACTCATTCTGGAGCAATTGGTTTATTCAGGCAGGTGCTGACTGGAACGCTTTCTATTCAAACGAAGAGCATGGTGCTGGACTTTCACGCAGTCCGTTCAAGAGCTTCCGTTCTGCTCCAGGATTGTCTGTAGCTGTTGGTAAGTGGTTCACACCGGGTCTTGGTCTTCGTACTAAGTTCTCTGGCGTTTGGGGTCGCACAGTAATCGACGAGAACAAGCACTCTAACAAGTACTGGACTCTCAACGAGAACATACTCTTCAACCTCAGCAATATGATTTACGGTTACAATCCGACACGTGTATGGAACTTCATTCCTTTTGTTGGTGGTGGTATCAGCCGTAACTGTGACTACAATTGCTATGCAATGAACCTCTCTGCAGGTATCCTCAACACATTCCGTGTAAGCAATAAGGTTGCTGTCAACTTCGAGCTTGGTTGGAACTGGGCTGAGAATGATTTCGACGGTGTAACAAGCGGTGTAGGCAACCGCGGTTGGGATAGCCACGACAATAAGCTCTATGCTGAAGTTGGTCTTACATTCAACCTCGGTAAGGGCACTTGGAGCAAAACTCCTGACGTAGACGCTATCAAGGCTCTCTCACAGAGCCAGATTGATGCCCTCAATGCACAGCTCAACGATGCTAATGCAGAGAACGCTCGTCTGAAGAACCTTCTTTCTGTGAAGAAGGAAGAGCCAGCTCCTATCGTTAAGAACTACAGCAACACTCCGTTGTCAGTATTCTTCAACATCAACAAGTCAAACATTGCTTCACGCAAGGACCTCGTTAACATCCAGTCGCTTGCCGACTATGCTAAGGAGAACAACTCAAATCTCGTAGTAACAGGTTATGCTGACAGCGCTACTGGTGCAGCTGATTACAACCAGAATCTCTCTGAGCGTCGTGCTGAGACTGTAGCTGGCGAGCTTGTTAAGATGGGTGTTAACCGCGACAAGATTTCTACACAGGGTAAGGGTGGTGTAAGCGACCTCTCACCGGTTTCTTACAACCGTCGTGCTACAGTTAAGATTGCTGAGTAATTCGGCAACGCTTAGCTATACAAGACGTAATAGTCAAAAAAAACAAATATTATGGGTGCTTTCCGCAAGGAAGGCACCTTTTTTTATGTCTATAGGTTCTATAATTGGTTGTTTTAAGCTCCATAATTGAAAAAAGATATGTAAATTTGCGTAAAATAAATCAACATTCGAATGAGATACTTACAAATGATGCGCCGATTCGTGGCTCTTGTGTCAGAACCGTTGCGTTGCAATGCCCCGTTTTTTGTGTTCATGTATGTCCTTGGATGTATATGCGCCTGGGCGACATTGCCTGATGTTCGTGGAGCACATCTGTACAAGAACCTGTTTCCCGAACTCTTTCTCGATGTATATATGCTTGCCTTGGTGCTCACGTTGCTGCCCCGTCGTGTGCGCCCATGGGTGCGTGGCATATTCTATTTTATATTGTATGTGGTGGCGTTGGTCGATGTCTATTGCTTCGTCAAGTTCCATTCGTCGCTCACACCTACGATGCTATTGCTTGTAGGCGAGACCGACACGCGCGAGGCGGGCGAGTTCTTGCGCTCGTGTGTATCGCCCGACATATTGTTCAGCAACGTGGGATGGGTGGTGTTGCTTATGTTCATACATCTGCTTGTGACGTTGCAGCTGCGCTTTCCTCACTTCGTTCCGAAGAACTGGTGCCGGCTGTTCTGGTCGTTGCTCGACCGTTTTGGTCTGATGTTTAAACGAGTGCGCCCCGTTAGTCAATGGACTGTGTTCCTATTGCTTATTGGTTCGGTGGCATCAAGCTCTTACAACAAGGCTGCCTTTATCAAGCTGATGTCGGGCCGTACTATCGGTGATGTAGAACATACGCTGACGGAGAAGCGTCATGCCAACCTTTACCAGCCTATCTACCGTCTGGTGTTCAGCCTTTATGCCAATACGCTCACCGCAAAGCAGGTTGACCGTTTGGTGTCGAGAGTAGACAAGGTGAAGGTCGACTCTTGTTCGTTCCGCTCGCCAAATATCGTGCTTATCATAGGCGAGAGCTACAACCGCCATCACTCTGCACAGTATGGCTACAGCATGCCTACTACGCCACGCCAGCAGAAGCTTGAGAAGCAGGGCAGACTTGTGAAATATACCGACGTAGTGAGTCCGTGGAATCTTACGAGCTTTGTCTTTAAGCATATTTTCTCGCTCTACACCGTAGGCGACAAGGGCGAGTGGTGCGACTATCCGCTTTTCCCTGCTGTGTTCCGCAAGGCAGGCTATCACGTTACCTTTATCACCAACCAGTTTCTGCCTAAGGCGGGCGAGGCTGTGTACGACTTCAGTGGCGGTTTCTTCTTGAACAACCCGAAGCTGAGTGCGGCACAGTTTGACACCCGCAACACCAAGTTGCACGAGTTTGATGAGGACCTTCTCAAGGATTATGACGAGCTGCAGGGACAGAACGGCGAAAACAATCTCATCATATTCCATCTTTTGGGTCAGCATGTGGCATATCGTCAGCGCTCGCCAAGGAATCGCAAGCACTTCCACGGCAACGACTACAAGGAACTCAAGCCAAATCTCAACGCCCGCGAGCGTCAGATACTTGCCGACTACGATAATGCCATACTCTACAACGACTCTGTCGTGACCGAGATAGTGAAGAAGTTTGAGAACGACGATGCCATTGTGCTCTATGTTCCCGACCATGGCGAGGAATGCTACGAGGGCGATATGCACTTCTTCTGCCGAATGCACTCTGCCAAGGTAGACGCCCGTCTTGCTCACGCCGAGTTTGACATACCGATGTGGATATGGTGTTCGCGCAAGTACATACGCCGTCGTCCGGAAATATTCCACGAGATAATGGCATCGCGCAACCGTCGATATATGACCGATGCTCTTCCACATCTGCTACTGTATCTTGCCGGAATTTCGTGTCCCGAATATCAGGACAGGCTCAATCTGCTGTCACCGCACTACGACGAGTCACGTCCGCGAATACTCAAGAATTCAGCCGACTACGACAAGTTGAATTAGAATAACTCAAAACTCAAAATTCAAAACTCAAGAACATGCTTACCCGCACCGAATGTTCCGCCTTGCGCGGACTTGCCATCATAGGAATTTTCCTTCACAACTATTGCCACTGGCTTGGCTTTGCCGTGAAGGAGAACGAATATACCTTCACCATATCGAAGAGTTCGCAGCTTATTCAGGCGATTATGTCGCCCGACTGGAATCTGCCCATCCATCTGCTCTCGTTCTTCGGCCATTATGGCGTGCCTGTTTTTCTCTTTCTCTCAGCCTACGGACTGGTTATGAAATATGAGAACCGTGGCGGCCGCAAGCCGTCGGCAAAGCAGACCGCCTTTCTGCCGTTTGTAAGCCATCATTATGTCAAGCTATTCAAGATGATGATAGTAGGTTTTGTCATCTTCACCATGGTGGATGCCATTACACCAGGTCGTCACAACTATCAGGTGATGGACATACTCGGTCAGCTGTTAATGTTCAACAACATGATGCCCGACCCCGACCACGTAATCTGGCCCGGACCATACTGGTTCTTCGGACTCATGATGCAATTATACATAGTCTATCGACTGCTGCTATGGCGTAAGGGCGACATATTCCCGTTGTTGCTCATTGTTATATGCTGGGCTATGCAGGCATTCTGCGATCCCGAGGGCGACACGCTCAATCGCGTGCGCTACAACTTCATGGGTGGAGTGCTGCCGTTCTGCGCCGGACTGCTCTATGCCCGTCGTGGCAAGCCGATGAGCCATGCCTTCTGGGTGACACAGACCATTGTGAGCATCGTGCTCGTATTCTTTTTCAGCTTCAACTTCCAGATGTGGCTGTGGGCACCGCTCTTCGTGTGCTCCGCATCAGTAGGAATAGCCAAGCTCACGCCTGCCAGGATAAACAAGTGGATAGCCTGGATGGGATCAATATCGGCAGCCCTCTTCGTGCTGCATCCCATCACACGCAAGATATTCATCCCCATATCGCGCCACGGCGACGTATATACGGGATTGCTGCTCTATATCGTAGCGTCAATAGCATTGGCATGGTTCTATCATAACTTCAAGTTGCGCAATGAAGATACCCGACATTGAATTAGGTAACATATCACGATTTCGTGCTGAGCAGATGGGAGCCGCAATGCTCTTCGTCATACTCTTCCACGTTGCTCTCGACCGTGGCGACCCGTTCTACGGGTTGCGGCGTTGTGGCAATGTGGGTGTCGACATATTCCTGTTTCTGAGTGGAGTAGGGCTGTGGTTCTCGTGGGTGAAGACACCCGACATGCGCCGCTTCTACCGCCGTCGCCTGCTGCGCATAGTGCCCACATGGCTTGTCGTTGCTATAGCGTTCTATCTGCCCGACTATCTTGGGGCGCGTCGCTTCTCGCGCAGCATTGTCGACCTCATAGGCGACCTCACCATCAACTGGGACTTCTGGCTTCACGACGAGCTTACGTTCTGGTACGTACCAGCCATCATGGCTCTCTATCTCGTGGCGCCATGGTATATGCGCCTTGTGCAGAGTCGCCCCATCTACCGATGGTTGCCGTTGCTGATGGTGGTGTGGTGTGTCATGGTGCAGTGGGTGCTGCCCATACATCATGCGGTGGGCCATCTGGAGATATTCTGGAGTCGTGTGCCCATCTTCTTTATCGGCATCAACTTCGGCGAACTGGTGCGCACACGCCGTCAGTTGCCCGGCGAGTCAGTCTGGCTGCTGCTACTGACATTCCTGATGACATTCGGCACGTGCCTCTATCTTGAGCAAGTGCGTCACGGCCACTTCCCGCTCTTCGTTGAGCGAATGCTTTACATACCCTTCACTGTGTGTACGGTGCTCGTGATGAACCGCATCTTCCGCCGCACGCCGCAGTGGGTGAACAGTGCGTTCCGCTTTGTAGGAGCCTTGAGTCTGGAGGCTTATCTCATCCACATCCACTTCGTGCTTGTGTATGTGCAGCCCTATCATATGGGCTATTGGCCCACCTTCCTCATCACCGTAGCCATAACGCTGCCCATAGCATGGCTGTTGCAGCGCGCCATAGGCTTCGTGTCTGCCCGATTATAGACAAACAATTAAAAAAATAACAAATATGATAAACAGCATCCTGCGCCTTACGCGCCCTAAGCAATGGATAAAGAACTTCTTCGTCTTTATCCCGATGTTTTTTGGTGGCGAACTGTTCGACCTGCACAGCGTGTGGCTCGCTGTGCTGACGTTCTTCGCCTTCAGTCTGATAGCCTCGTCGATATACTGCTACAACGACATAGTCGATGTAGATGCCGACCGCCATCATCCCGTCAAGTGCTTGCGTCCGATAGCTTCGGGCGAAGTCAGCATACGCATGGGCTATATACTCATGATTCTGACGTTCTGCCTCGGTATGGGTGTATTGTTCCTGCTCCCCCCCGAAGTGATGAGTCAGGTCATGGCAGTCATCGTGTTCTACTATGTGCTCAACCTTGCCTATTGCTCCAAGTTGAAGCAGTTTGCCATACTCGACGTGTGTATAGTAGCCTTCGGATTTGTGCTGCGCATACTGGCAGGAGGTTTCGCCTGCGAGTTGGCGCTGAGCAACTGGATTGTCATCATGACCTTCCTGCTCACGCTGTTCATGTCGTTTGCCAAGCGACGCGACGACGTGCTGCGCATGAACGAGACAGGCGAGGCACCGCGCAAGAATACCGTGCGCTACAATCTCACCTTCATCAACCAGGCCATCACCATCACCGCTTCCGTGACACTCGTATGCTACATCATGTACTGCGTGTCGCCTGAGGTGAGCGAGCGTTTTGACACGCCATATCTATACCTCACGTTCGTATTCGTGCTGCTGGGACTGCTGCGCTACATCCAGATAGCCGTAGTCGACGAGAAGAGTGGCGACCCCACCAAGATAATCCTGCGCGACCACTTCTCGCAGATTATAGTAGTGGCGTGGATTCTGTCGTTCCTCCTTATGATATACGTGATATGATGCGACGACTGTATCTTTTTGATTTCGACGGAACGCTTACCTCCGCCGACACCCTTCTGTGCTTCATACGCTATGCTTGCGGCAAGTGGCGCTTTGTGTTGGGATTTGCGCTGTTCAGTCCGATACTGGTGTTGATGAAGTTGCATCTGTATGCCAACTGGCGAGCCAAGCAGCACCTCTTTTCATGGTATTTCCGCGGAATGAAGCTCAGCGAATTCGACGACCTGTGTCGTCGTTTTGCTGCCGACAACAAGCATCTGATGCGACCGCTGGCTCTCGAAAAGTTGCACGAGCTGTTTACCCGTAACTGTATTGTGGCAATAGTCAGTGCGAGCATCGACAACTGGGTGCGTCCGTTCTTCTACCAGCTCATAGTAGGAAGTTGTTCTGATTTTCGTGTGATAGGCACCAAGGTAGAGGTAGACGACGACGGACTACTCACCGGCCGCTTCCTCACCAACAACTGCTACGGTGCGGAGAAGGTGCGTCGTGTACTTGCCGAATATCCCGACCTTGCCGGCAATCGCTCCTCGTACATAGTAGAAGCCTATGGCGACAGTCGTGGCGACCGCGAACTGCTTGCCTTTGCTGACACAGCTTGCTTCCGTCCCTTTGTCGAAAGGTAAAAACCTGATAATATAATGTATACAGACATTCAGAATAAATTTGACGGTAAGATGGGCGAGGTGTTGCGCTTCGCCATAGTAGGTGTCGCAGCCACACTGATACAGTACGGAGTATATTTCGTGCTGGTGCTGTGGCTCAACCCAACGCTTGCCATGACAATAGCCTATGCCGTCAGCTTCGCCTTCAACTTCGTAGCATCAACACGCTACACGTTCCGCGTAAAGGCTTCGGCACGTCGTGGAGCCGGTTTCGCCCTAAGCCATGCCGTCAACTATGTGCTTCAGATGCTCACGCTCAATCTGTTCATCTGGTTGGGACTGTCAAAGCAATGGGCACCCATACCGATGTTTGCCGTATGCGTGCCAGTCAACTTTGTGCTGGTGAGATACTTTTTAAAGGTAAAAGAGTAAAAAGGTAAAAAAGTAAAACGAGTAATAAAGCTACAATTGAGATATTGATATGAATATAAAAGACAACCCCCTGGTTAGGATTTTCACGTCGCTCTTCCGCATAAAGCGTGAGGAACGCGCGCTGGCAATAGTGCTGTTGCTGGTGTTTTTAGCATTGGATGCGCTCGTCGTGTGCAAGTATTACGACGTGTTCACACCGCTCAACGCCCACTATTGGCATCTGTTCATATCCAAGTTCCACATTTCGGGCTTCGACCCCATCACCTATTCGGTGGTGAGCGATTGGACGGCAGGCTATAATGTCTATCGCCATCCGCTGTTGGCGTTCTACATGTACGTGCCATATCTTATCAATCAGGCATTGATATGGGCTACGGGCATCAACTGTGCCATATTCATCGTCACAACCATACAGCTGTTCTCGGCTTTCTACTCAGCCATATTCCTCTATCGCATCTGTCGTGAGATAGTGGGCGTGAGCCGTACCGACTCCACTCTGCTCACCTTCTTCTTCTTCGGTTTTGCCTTTGTGATGCTCTCGTCGATGGTGCCCGACCACTTCATCATATCCATGATGCTGTTGCTGCTTGCCCTCTACGTCAGCGGAAAGCTGATGATACGCCGCCGCAAGCTCACCATCTGGCAGTCGGCACTCTACTTCTTCCTTACAGCCGGAACATCGCTCAACAACGGACTGAAGATATACCTGTCGAATCTGTTTGTCAACGGATTCCGTATATTCCGCCCCAAGTTCCTCTTCCTCGCCATCCTTTTGCCTGCCGCACTCACATGGGGAGCGGCACGCATGAGCTACGACCACATCGTATGGCCGCGTGATGTGGCTGCCAAGGCGGCACGTGCCAAGGCAAAGGCAGCCAAAGAGGCAAAGAAGAAGGCTGAAGCTGCCGAACGCCACCGCCAGGACTCCATTCGCATTGCGTCGTTCACCGTGGAGCAGATGGACTCGTTACGCCGCGACTCTGTGCAGCGCGACTCCATAGCCAAGGCAAAGCCGAAGCCCGTGCGTCGTCGTAAGAACGGCAAGCCGATAGCCAATGGCGAGTTCATCGGCTGGACCGACATCACCACTTCGCGCTCTGAGTCAATAGTCGAGAACCTTTTGGGCGAGTCGATACAGCTGCATCAAGATAATGTGCTGGGCGATGTGCTCAAGTCGCGCCCTATGATAGTACACTATCGCCACTGGTACAACTACGCCGTAGAGGGACTTATAGCCCTTCTTTTTGTGCTGGGAGTGTGGGCAGGACGCCGCTCGCGCTTCATGTGGCTTGTCATGTCTTATTTCGCTCTCGATATGGTGCTGCATATAGGATTGGGATTCGGCATCAACGAGGTGTACATCATGTCGGCACACTGGATTTACGCCATACCTATAGCCGTGGCATTCCTGCTCAAGAACGTGTCGCGCCGCCGCTATCAGCTTGCCCTGAAGGGCGTGCTGGCATTGCTCGCCGTGTGGCTGTGGGCGTGGAACGTGACGCTCATCGTAGGCTATCTGTACTAACAGTAACACATAATACTCATCGCTGACAACCATGCTGATAAGAAAAGAAGAACGCCCCGTGGCACTCGTTGCCGCTATAGTGTTCACCCTGCTCAACGCATTGCTCATATATGCCCATTACGACTCCTTTACACGTGGAGCGCATGTGGGATTCTGGTCGGTGTTCTACAACCACCTGAACATGTCGGGCTACGACGTATTCTCGCTGATATTCATCTCGTGCATGCGTCTGCACTGGAACTCGTTGCGCCATCCGCTCTTCGTGCTCCTGCTGCTGCCGCTCTACTGGATCAACCATCAGCTCATGCCACCCACCGAGTTCAACTTCGCACCGTTTCTCATGGCGGCGCTGCTCATTGTGTGCGACGTGGCAGGAGCGATACTTCTGCACCGCATATTACGCGAGATAGTAGGCTGCGAGCGTTCGGATGCCGCCCTGCTCACCGCCCTGTTCTATGGCATAGCGCACGTAATGGTGGCAACGATGGTGCCCGACCATTTCGCCCTGTCGCTGCCTCTGCTCATGCTTACGCTCTACGTCACAGGCAAGCACTTGCAGCGAGGCACCCGTATGCCGCTGTGGCAGTCGGCACTTCTGTATTTCTTCACCGCCGGCGTCACGCTCACCAATGGTGTCAAGGTGGCGCTGGTAGCGTGGATAGCCAACGGAAAGCGCGTCTTCACGGTGCGCAGCATATTGTCGTTCGTGGTGCCTACCGTCATACTCGGAGCCATATATATAGGTACGCAGAACATCATCATAGCCCCGCAGGAGCGTAGCATCAAGCGCATTGAGGCGCATGTGGCTAAGAAAGATCCTGCACGTATAGAGCGGTTGAAGAAGCACGACGAGTTTGTGCGCCGTCAAAACGGTGAGGCTATGACCAAGAAAGTGCCTCTGCTTGAATGGAGCGACATGACAACATCGCGCTGGCAGTCGGCAGTACACAATCTTATGGGCGAGTCGTTGCAGTTGCATCGCGACCATCTTATGGAAGACGTACAGCAGACGCGCCCCGTATTCGTGGGCTATCGCTCATTTATTAATTACGTCGTTGAGGCTGTGCTCGTGCTCCTGCTCATAGCGGGTGCATGGGTGGCGCGTCGCGAACGCTTCTTCCTCGTAGTAGCTTCGTGGTTTATATTTGACATGACAATGCACATGGGCTTCGGATTCGGACTCAACGAGGTGTACATCATGACCGCCCACTGGGCATTCATCTTCCCTATAGGTGCTGCCTATCTGCTGCGCCGTAGCCCCTCGGGAGCGCTTCGACTGCTCGTTGCTGCGCTGACGGTATGGCTGTGGGCATGGAACGGAACAATAATCGTAGGCTATCTTGTATAGACAACATACCAATAAAAACAATGCGAATCTTACATCTAATTACCCATTTTGATCTTGGCGGTGCCGAGCGTGTGGCTGCCAATATAGCTGCGTCGACCACAGAAGGCATGGAATATCATGTAGTTGAGATACTGCGTGGCAGATCAGACTACACCCCCAAGTTTATCTCGGAGCTGCGCGCCGCCGGCGTGAAGTGCCACCGTTCGTGGATGCCCGACATCAGTTGGCACTTCCTTGTAGAACGTATTGCAGCTCTGCTGTTCCCCCTGCGCATGCTTTATATCATGCTGCGCCTGCGTCCCGACGTCGTCCACACCCACACCGAGACCCCCGACCTCGCACTGTACGTTAGTGTCAGGCTCATGCCGTGGTTGTTTCGCCACACACGCATAGTGCGCACCATACACAACACAAGACTGTGGACCGGACTGCCACGCACAGCCCGATGGGTGGAGCGTATGTTTGTGAAGCGTCAGTCGAACGTAGCCATATCCGATTCGGTGCGCGATGCCTATGCCGAGCGCTTCGGCAGCGTGCCGCCGATTATACACAATGGAGTGAGCGAAGTGCCGCAGCAACCGTGGTCGCAGTTGTGTCAGGGCAAGGTTAACATCCTCTTTGCCGGACGACTTGAACCGCAGAAGGGTGTGCGTGTGCTGTGCGATGTGCTGCGCATGCTGTCTGCCGACTCGCGATTCTACTTCACTATAGCAGGCGACGGTTCGGAACGCCCTCTTGTAGAGCAGACCATAGCAGGCGACGAAAACTCGCGTCCGCTCACCAACGCCCGACTCGTGCCGCCGATATACGGACTGGCGGGCTGTCTGGCGTCGTTCGACTATCTGTTCATGCCCTCAGAGTTTGAGGGGCTGAGCATGCTCTCGATGGAGGCAAGCATGAATCGTCTGCCAGTAATAGCCAACGACGCGCCCGGTCTGCGCGATACGCTGCCTCCCGACTGGCCCCTTATGGCGCATGCCAACGATACCGACGACTATCGTCGCATATTCGGCCGCCTGTGCGATGACGCTTTCCGCACACGCATAGCCGACAGGGCGCAGCAGTATGCACGTGCCAATTTCTCAATACGTGGCATGCAGCAACGCTACGAGGAGTTTTATGCCCGGTCAAGGCATTGAGCGCAAAAGCCGTGCTTTCATAACATTTAACTCCATAAAGGCAAGAAAATCAATCAAAAAAGCGTAACTTTGCACCCTATAGTGAAATTTAAGACAGATATCAGAATAACAAAATACAGAAAAAATGGCACAAGAAGACGTTTTCAAGAAAATTGTGAGTCATTGCAAGGAGTACGGTTTTGTATTCCCAAGTAGCGAAATCTATGACGGACTGGGCGCAGTATACGACTACGGACAGAACGGCGTTGAGCTGAAGAACAACATCAAGCAGTACTGGTGGCAGAGCATGGTGCTCCTGCACGAGAACATCGTGGGCATCGACTCAGCCATATTCATGCATCCTACTATATGGAAGGCCAGCGGACACGTTGACGCTTTCAACGACCCCCTCATCGACAACCGCGACTCAAAGAAGCGCTACCGTGCCGACGTTCTCATCGAGGACCAGATAGCCAAGTATGATGAGAAGATTGAGAAGGAGATTGCCAAGGCCCGCAAGCGTTTCGGCGACTCGTTCGACGAGGCTCAGTTCCGTGCCACTAACGCACGCGTTATAGAGCACCAGCAGAAGCGCGACGCTCTGCACGAACGTTATACCAAGGCTATGCAGGGCCCGGATCTTGCCGAGCTGAAGCAGATCATCGAGGACGAGGAAATCGTTGACCCCATCAGCGGCACAAAGAACTGGACCGACGTACGTCAGTTCAACCTCATGTTCTCTACCGAAATGGGTTCTACTTCTGACGGCGCAATGAAGGTATATCTGCGTCCTGAGACTGCTCAGGGCATATTCGTCAACTATCTGAACGTTCAGAAGACTGGCCGTATGAAGATTCCTTTCGGTATCGCTCAGATTGGTAAGGCTTTCCGTAACGAGATTGTTGCACGCCAGTTCATCTTCCGTATGCGCGAGTTTGAGCAGATGGAGATGCAGTTCTTCGTACAGCCGGGCACCGAACTCGAATACTTCCAGAAGTGGAAGGAGACTCGTATGAAGTGGCACCAGACTCTCGGCTTCGGCGCAGAGAACTACCGCTTCCACGACCACGAGAAGCTGGCTCACTATGCCAACGCCGCTACCGACATCGAGTTCCGCATGCCGTTCGGATTCAAGGAGGTTGAGGGCATCCACAGCCGTACAAACTTCGACCTTTCACAGCACGAGAAGTTCTCAGGTCGTTCAATCAAGTACTTCGACCCGATGACCAAGGAGTCGTACACTCCGTATGTTATCGAGACATCAATCGGTGTTGACCGTATGTTCCTCAGCATCATGTGCCACTCTTATCGTGAGGAGAAGCTCGAAAACGGCGAGACACGCGTCGTATTGCTTCTGCCGCCGGCACTCGCTCCTACCAAGCTGGCTGTGTTGCCGCTCGTCAAGAAGGACGGTCTGCCAGAGAAGGCACGCGAGATTGTCAACAACCTCAAGTTCCATTTCAACACTCATTACGATGAGAAGGACACCATCGGCAAGCGCTATCGCCGTCAGGATGCAGTGGGCACACCTTACTGCGTGACTGTCGACTACGACACTCTGAAGGACAACACCGTAACTCTGCGTTTCCGCGACACAATGGAGCAGGAGCGTGTAAGCATCGATCAGCTTCAGAGCATCATCGAGGACAAGGTGAGCATCACCAGCCTCCTCAAGAAATTACAGTAATATAAAGAATGAAGAAATTTAATATTTTCGCAATCTCAGCTCTCGTGGCGGTTCTCATTGCAGGACTCGCCTCGTGCAGCGAGACGTCGGACGATGTTGAGGAGTTTGCCGATTGGCAGAACGTCAATGCTTCTTACTTCGACAAGACTTATGCCGAGGCTAAGAAGAAGGCAGATGCCGGCGACGCAAGCTGCAAGGTGTTGCGCGCATACAACATAGAGGAGAAGGTGGCAACCCACTCTTACGACCATATCGTTGTGAACGTGCTCAATGCCGGAACCGGCTCTGGATGCCCATTGTATACCGACTCTGTCAAGGTGCACTACAGCGGACGTCTGTTGCCTTCAGCAAGCTATCCCAACGGTAAAGTGTTCGACCAGTCGTGGACGGGCGATTACGACCTTACCACAATGATGCCGGTGAAGTTTGCCGTGAAAGGTGTAGTCACCGGATTTGGCACCGCTCTGCAGTACATGCACATTGGCGATCGCTGGCAGGTAATCATTCCGCAGCAGTTGGCTTACGGCTCGTCTACCACACCTGGTGCAGCATACTCTACACTCGTGTTCGACGTAACGCTCGTGGCTTACTATCGTGCCAACGACGTGACATGGAAGAATTCGCGTGCTGCCGACGGTAAGACAGCCGAGACGACCGGTCGCTGGATTTACGAATAATCAGATTGCTGGCATATGGCGTAAGCGTCGTACTCCTGGCAATCAGACATTATAAATATATACAAGAACAACATTGCTTCGCTCGCATCGGGTAGGCAATGTTATTCTTGTTTTTTTTGTACCCTATGCAAATATAATCCAAGCAGTAAAAAACTGTTACAAATCAAAAATCGATTATAGAGATTCCCGTAGCTGTTTTTATGGGTTCGCACAGGCGGCTACACCATGTTTTTCTTCATTTGTGCCCCTTTTGCATTGCAAAAGGACTACAGTTGCAAGTCAAATGTACTCCATTTGGAGTGTAAAACGACCACATTTGCATTGCAAAACGACCACAGTTGCATCGTAATAGTACTCGTTTTACACTGCAATGTACTGTTTTTATGCACTATGTCATTACACATCTTCAGTCGCAGTAGCTGTAATGCTCTGTATATTAGAAATTTATGTGTTGCACGCTCAAAACTCGCGAATTTCGACCCAACGATTGTCTTGCTCGCTCAACTCGCATTCCTCAGCGACAGAAAATGCAAATATTGTATTGTAAAATTATTGTGTGCGTGCACAATTCTTTTGACATACATCAAAAATCATACGAAAAGAAGCATTTTTAGGGGTAAACTCTTGGTTGTGTGCGTAAACAATAGTAACTTTGCATCGTCAAAACAAGGGAACCGTGAGGCAACCTCGAAAGACAACACTATATGAAGGTATTGAAAATTTGAGAGATTTAAGGTAAATAGACTATCAGGATATTCTTCAATAGAGAAGGTAGAAGATTAGGATGACTTGAGAAAGGTAAAAAGTGATTGATTCAGATAACAACACTGACTCTTGAGTATTAGCAAAGGTAAAGACAGAAGATTGCAAGAAGGATAACAAAGCAGATAGGTAGAGTCAAAGGTAAAGCAGAAGATTGCATAGAAGGGATAACAAAGACAATAGGTAAAGAGAAGTCAATAGGTAGATTTATAAAAGGTATTGGAAGTTAATAGGTTTAATGGTTTTAAAGGTAAAAAGGTTATGTTGATGACAATGATGATGACCCTATTCGCAGCCAGTGCTGCAATAGGAATGTGGGGAGAAGGCAACGGTAAATGATCGTTTGTCCTCCCACTGAGGCAAGACGGAGCGCAAGTCAAAACGCAATGAGGTCGAGCTAATAAAATGGGAAAGTTAAAGTTTTAATATAAGAAAAGGCTGTTTCGGTTCGTCCGGAACAGCCTTTTTAGCATGTATGCTCGTCAAGAGCATGCATTATTGGTTGATATTCTATGTTTGTTTACTTCACCATGAACTTCTTGCCGTTCTTGATGTAGATGCCCTTAGGCAGCGACTTGCCGTTGACGCGCTGACCCTGGAGGTTGTACACAGCGTTGTCGGCTTTGTTTTGTTTGTCGACGTTGACAGAGCCGATACCAGTAGATGTGCCAGGCAATTCTACGTATACACGGATGTTGGTTGCAGCTGCGTAGTTGGCCCAGTCCAAATTGTTCTTGAATGATACGCTCTTTGATGAGCCGGTCCATACGATTAGTTTTTTGGTGATGTTGTATTCGCCCTCACCGTTCTTTACGAGCTTTGTCAGTCCGTTGCCAACGATTTCAATCTTCACGACGTTGCCTTTCTCGGTTGAAATGGTAGTTGTGCTAAAGCCGTTGAAGCGGTAGGGATTGTTCTTGAATGATGCACGTGAGCAATATACTTTAACTCCGTCCTTGCTGATTTCGTCAGCCTTAGAAGCACCTACCCAAGTTTCTGTTGAACCTTTATCAGTACCAGCAACGAATTCTACACACTTCTCAGTTTTGTTGTCATCTGCATTGGTTACGTTCTCTTCTGAAGCGTTAGTTACCTGATTGAAAGTGTTTGCCTCTGTAGCGTTGCTTACGATAGCGCATGTTGTCAACAGCATTGCTACGGTCATTGTGCGTAAATGTTTTGTCATAATTTAAAAATTTATTATTAAAGATTCATTTGAGTTGTCTTGCAGTTGCAAGGTGCCAAGCCTCGCGCACCCACAGCACGAGACTCGAACCTATGATTATCGCTATCCAGTCCTGCAGCGATAGGCTCACTACGTTGAAGAAGTTCTGTAGTATCGGAGTCTCCACCATCAGCACCTGTCCTACGAATATTATCGCCACGATGGTGAGCAATCCCTTGCATCCGCCGAAGTGCAGTGCTGAGCGTCCTGTTTCGAAGGCTCGTGCGTTGAACAGGTAGAAGAAGTGGGTCATGACGAATATGGTGAACAGCAGTGTCAGTTCATAGGCCGTGAGGTGTCCTTCGGTCCAGAACGCCAGAGTTCCGAAGCCTGCGAATATCTGCAGATAATTAAGCGAGAGCATGTCGCTGAGGCTGTCTACGTCGGTATGCTTGAACACCAGCAGGAAGAAGAACAGCAACACGAAGAACAGTCCGCCTACGCCCAATATTTCGCCGTACATGGGGCGTGTGAGGATGAAGGCGTGGCGGTCGCGCGGACGGTCGTGCATCACGCTCTCCGACGGTGGCAGCGAGGCAAGAGCCATGGCTGCGAAGGTGTCCATAATCAGATTTATCCACAGCATCTGCGTCACGGTGAGTGGCGACTCTGTACCCATGAAGGCTCCGATGAGCACTATGAGGCACGCCGTTACGTTGACGGTGAGCTGGAACAGCAGGAATCGCTGTATGTTCTGATACAGCGAGCGTCCCCACATCACAGCCTTGCCTATTGACGAGAACGAGTTGTTGATGATGGTGATGTCGGATGCCTCCTTAGCCACCGATGTTCCGTCGCCCATCGACAGTCCCACTTGTGCAGCCCGTAGGGCAGGGGCGTCGTTGGTTCCGTCGCCCGTCACGGCTACCACTTGATTTAGCTTTTGCAGAGCTTCTACCAGTCGCTTCTTGTCCATAGGTCGTGCGCGGGCTATAATCTTGAGGTCAAGCACACGGTCGAGCAGCTGGTCGTCGCTCAGTGCGGCAAACTCCGGTCCTGTAATGATGTTGCGGTCAGTGTCCTTGTCGGTCCACAATCCTACCTGTCTGCCTATCTCGCGTGCCGTACCAGGTGTGTCGCCCGTAACAATTTTGATGCTAATACCGGCGTCTATGCACTCCTTGATGGCTGCCGGCACATCGCTGCGCACGGGGTCGGCAATAGCTGTTATGCCGATAAAGTGCAGTCGGTTGGCAGTGACGTGTCCGTTGCTGATGGCGGTGTCGCCGTCTTCGAGTATCTGGAATGCAAAGCCAAGTGTGCGCATGGCGTGGTTCTGATAGTCGAGCAGCTGTTTCTCCACACGTTCGCGTGTAGCGCCTTCGCCCATGGTGCGGCACATGCCGAACACGATTTCGGGCGCGCCCTTTACGTACAGAATACGTCGGCCTGGCATCAGTGCCGAGTCTACCACTGTAGCCATATACTTGCGCTCAGTGCTGAACGGCAGTTGGTCGACAATGTTTGAACAGTCGCGCAGCTCACGGTAGTCAACACCGTGCTGACAGAGCCACAGCAGCAGTGCGCCCTCTGTTGGGTTGCCGAGTACGGTGGGGTGGTTGGGGTCGGTGAAGTCGAGCTGTGCCGTGGAGTTGAGCGCCATAGCCTCGCTCACAGCCGAGCTGTGCTCGTCGAGTCCGTACAGTTGCAGGCTGTCCACACGCATCTGGTTCTGCGTCAGCGTGCCCGTCTTGTCGGTGCATATCACCGTCGTTGCACCCATCGTTTCGCAAGCGTGCATCTTGCGCACGAGGTTGTTGGTCTTGAGCATGCGTCGCATGCTGTACGCCAGACTCAGTGTCACCGCCATAGGCAGACCCTCGGGCACCGAAACCACAACCAGTGTGACGGCTATCATGAGCGTCTTGAGCATATAGGCGATGAACGGCAGCCATTCGAACTGCTCGTAAGAGGGTGAAAGAAAATACATCAGAATACGGCCAATGATGATGCCAGCGCCTACGCAGTAGCTCAGTTTAGCCACGAGTCGGCCCAGTCCGTCGAGTTGTTCGTCGAGCGGTGTCTTCACGGAGTTGTCTATCTGTACGGCATCAAACACTTTGCCCTGCTCGGTATGGTCGCCAATGGCAAGCACGCGCATTATGCCGTGTCCCTCCATCACCTTGGTGCCTTTCATTACGTGGTTTGATGGGAATGTGGCGTCGGCATCAAACTCGCTCTCTATGGTTGTCTTGGTACATATAGGCTCACCTGTCAGCGTCGATTCGTCTACATGCAGCAGTGTGGCTTCAATCAGTTCGCCGTCGGCAGGAATCTCCTCGCCAGTGTTTATCAGCACTATGTCGCCCACAACAACGTCGCGTCGCGGTATCTGCGTAGTGTTAGCGTCGCGTATCACCTCCACCGGTTCGTCGTCGTTGACCTGATTGAGAATGGCAAACTCCTTATCGGCCTGATATTCGAAGTAGAACGCAAGGCCCGTGGCCAGCATAATTGCAACGAATATGCCTACAGGCTCTAAGAAAACCGTCATACCGTCGTCCATACATAAGTACTCGTAGCATGAAATTACAATCGAGAGCACGCCGGCAATGAGCAGTATGATTATGAGCGGGTCGCGGAACTTGTCGAGAAACTGCCGCCACAGCGGTTCCTTAGCGGGCGGAGTGAGCACGTTCTCGCCATACTTAGCTCGGCTTTCTGCCACTTGCGCCGCGGTGAGACCAGTGTAGTGATGTTTGGATTCCATATTGTTATTGATGTTGTTTGCGTTCACAATGTGCAAAGTTATAAATTATATGCCAAAACAAGGTATGTGAGAATGTGAAAAAAATGCTACGTCAGTAGTTACGTACACATTATATTTTGATTTTCCACTTTTTTTTCGTACTTTTGCGAGTCAACTGAATTTATTCCCAACTTAAAATTTTTAAACCCACACGGCAATATATGGACGACGAGATAAGAGATAATGAAGAAATGAAGATGGACAACGTAGAATCGAACGACGACACCACAAAAAGTGCTGACACTGAGGCAGTCGACGACGATGCTGCGGCAGAGACGTCGGCTCCAACCAAACATTCCGATTACAAGCCGGTGAACCGTTTTGACGCATCGGCCGTTCATCATCTGAGCGGCATGTATCAGAACTGGTTTCTCGACTATGCCTCGTACGTCATACTTGAGCGTGCCGTGCCCCATATTGAGGACGGATTGAAACCCGTGCAGCGACGCATACTCCACTCGATGAAACGTATGGACGACGGCCGATTCAACAAGGTGGCTAACATTGTGGGCCATACCATGCAGTTCCATCCGCACGGCGACGCCTCGATAGGCGATGCTCTGGTGCAGATGGGGCAGAAGGACTTGCTCGTAGACTGTCAGGGTAACTGGGGAAACATTCTCACCGGCGACCGTGCTGCGGCTCCACGATACATCGAGGCGCGCCTCTCGAAGTTTGCCCTCGACGTGGTGTTCAATCCGAAGACCACCGAATGGCAGCTCTCGTACGACGGTCGTAACAAGGAACCGATAACGCTGCCTGCCAAGTTTCCGCTGCTTCTGGCACAGGGAGCTGAGGGCATTGCCGTAGGACTGAGTTCGAAGATAATGCCTCACAACCTCGTAGAGATATGCGATGCTGCCATTCACTACTTGCGTGGCGAGGAATTCCAGCTTTATCCCGACTTCCCCACAGGCGGATCGGTTGACGTGGCAAAATACAACGACGGTCAGCGTGGCGGCATGATTAAGGTGCGCGCCAAGATAGAGAAGCTCGACCAGAAGACCATCGTAATACGCGAAATACCCTACTCGAAGACTACCACAACGCTCATCGACTCAATCCTTAAGGCTATTGACAAGGGAAAGATCAAGGCTAAGAAGGTAGATGACAACACAGCAGCCGAAGTTGAGATACAGGTGCATCTTGCTCCGGGCGTTTCGAGCGACAAGACCATCGACGCGCTTTACGCATTCTCCGACTGCGAGATAAACATCTCGCCCAACTGCTGTGTCATCGAGGACAACAAACCGTGCTTCCTCACCGTCAGCGACGTGCTGCGCCACAGCACCGACACTACAATGGGACTGCTGCGCAAGGAATTGCTGATTCGCAAGGCGGAACTTGAAGAGCAGTTGTTCTTCTCGTCGTTGGAGCGCATTTTCATCGAGGAGCGCATATACAAGGAGAAGAAATTTGAGCAGTCGAAGTCGCAAGACGAGGTTGTAGCGTTCATCGACTCGAAACTTGAACCCTTCAAAAACCAGATATTCCGTGTGCCTGCCAGCAAGACTTCGGCTGAAGGCATAGTGGAGCAGCAGATGGTGGAGTACTCGTTCCACCGCGAAATCACTCGCGATGACATTCTGCGACTGCTCGAAATCAAGATGCAGCGCATACTGAAGTACAACAAGGACAAGGCGGACGAACTCATTGCACGCATCAAGGCAGAACTTGCCGATATAGAGTACGACCTCGCTCACATGACCGATGTAACCATACACTGGTTTGAATATATCCGCGACAAGTATGGCAAGGACCATCCGCGCCGCACCGAGATACGCAGCTTCGACACCATTGAGGCTTCGAAAGTGGTAGAGGCTAATCAGAAACTCTACATCAACCGACAGGAAGGATTCATCGGAACAGGCCTTAAGAAGGACGAGTTTGTGTGCAACTGCTCCGACATCGACGACATAATAGTGTTCTTCAAGGACGGAAAGTACAAGATGGTGCGTGCTGCCGACAAGATATTCGTGGGCAAGAACATACTGCACGTTCAGGTGTTCAAGCGCAACGACAAGCGTACTATCTATAATGTAGTATATCGCGACGGCAAGAACGGACCCGCTTACATCAAGCGTTTCTTCGTTCCTACCATGACGGTGGGCAAGGACTACGACCTCACTCAAGGCACTCCGGGCTCGCGTGTGCTCTACTTCACAGCCAATCCCAATGGCGAGGCTGAGGTAATCAAGGTTACGCTCGAAGCCAATCCGAAGCTGAAGCGAATATTCATCGACAAGGACTTCTCGGAGATTGGCATCAAGGGACGCACATCGAAGGGCAACCTCGTGACGCGCAACCCCATCCACCGCATCGGACTGAAGAGTCATGGACACTCTACTCTGGGCGGTCGCAAGGTGTGGTACGACCCCGATGTCAACCGACTCAACTACGACGAGCACGGCAGACTGCTGGGCGAGTTCTACGACGACGATTCAATACTCGTAGTGCTCGACGACTGCAACTTCTACATCTCGACATTCGATGCCAACAACCATTACGAGTCGAACATCAAGATAATCGAGAAGTGGAATCCCGACAAGGTGTGGACAGCCGTGCTGTACGATGCCGACAACGACAACAACCTGTACTTGAAGCGATTCCGTATGGAGGCTACCAAGCGTCAGCAGAACTATCTTGGCGAAAACACCGATAGCCGACTCGTGCTGCTTACTGATACGCCTTACCCGCGTTTTGAGGTAGACTACGCTCCGACAACGGCTCCCGACGGCTCTACCATGCAACGTCCGCCACTCGAAATCGATGCTGAAGAGTTCATCGCCGTCAAGGGATTCAAGGCAAAGGGCAAACGCGTGACTACGCTCGAAGTGGCTGATGTAAAAGAACTGGAGCCTACACGATTCCCCGAACCGGAGACAGACGAGGCTGACGACGCTGCTGATGAAGAGCCCGAAAACCTCGACCCCGATGCAGGCAAGAGTCAGCAGCAGGTGATAGACGAAATGACTGGACAACTCAACATATTTACTGAGAATGCAGATCTTTAAGTATATACTCATTGGCATCGCGCTGATTGGCAATGGCGCTCTTTCGGCTACTGCTCAAACCCTGAGCGACAGCCCGTCTGCTGAGGCTCAACATGTCCGCAGTGGGCGCCCCACGCTCAAGACCAACGCCATGATGATAGGTGTGGGAGCAACCAATATGCTCGACACCTATCTCTCGCCCGAGAAGTATCGTGGCGTTGACATACGCTTCCTCTCGCACACTCGTCGCGAGAAGGACTCCACCGCGTGGATCAACCAGTTTCAACACGAGGGCAACATTGCCTACGCCGACAATCGTTCGGGCAATGGCGGTGAGATGGCGGGAGGCTATACGTTTCGCTATTCGCTCTTGCGCAAGTGGAACGTAAGCCTGTGGAGTCATCCCTTGCAACTCATTGCCGGTGGAACGGCAGCCGCCAACATCGGCATGATATACAACACCCGCAACGGCAACAACCCTGCCAATGCGCGTCTGTCGCTGCACATCGAGCCTACCGTAGGCTTCGACTATCCCATAGGACGCTACAGCAGCAAGCGTGGCATTGCTTTCCGACCTGGCGACAATGCCCACTATCCGGTGGTGCTTCACTACGAAGCCTCGGCACCTTTGTTCGGACTGATGTTCTCACCCAACTACGGACAGTCGTATTACGAGATATTCAACCGTGGCAACTACGACCACAACTGCGTGCCGACGACCGTAGGTTCAACCCCGTCGTTGCGCCAGATGCTCACCCTCGACTTCCGTCTGGCACACACCACATGGCGCATCGGCTATCTCGGAACCATAGAGCAGTCGCACGTCAACAATCTCAAGACCCACATCTACACCCATTCGCTCGTGATAGGTATAGTGAAGAGGTTCCGCACGGTGAAGCAATAGTGGTAGATTAATAATCTTGAATTTGCTTGTTCTACAGAATAGAACATAAAACTATATGGACGCATTGCCTAATGCAGACATCCGACGAGGCGGTAAAAATCCCTCCTGTGCAGGACTTACCTTCTGCACCTCCCCCGAAGTTCCAAGTCATCAGACAGAGAGCTCCAATACAGGGGTGTCCTCGGATTGTGTCCATAAAGAAAAGAAGCAATGGTTCGTATTGCGTGCAACTTATGGAAGAACAGAGAAAGCCCTTGGGGTCTTTCAAACTGCAAATGTTGAGACATATTTGCCAATGCATTATGTTGTCAAAGAGATAAATGGGAAACGGAGGCTCGTGCAAGAGCCTTTGCTTCCCAATCTTATTTTTGCATATATGACTCGAGAGAAATCGCATGAGTTTGTAAAGGAACCTGCTTCTACCGCAAAATGGCTAAAATATTTTTTAGACAAAACAAAACCAATAGAACATTCTACAGGTCTAAACCCACCGATTATAATCCCCGACAATGAAATGCTCAACTTTATTCGACTGACAAGCGTCAACAGTGAGCATATTATGGTAATACCGCCAGAGCGATGCCACTTCAAGAGTGGTGATATTGTAAGAGTAATCGAAGGGGCATTCACCGGCGTTATAGGCAGAGTGGCAAGAGCTGCAGGGCAGCAACGAGTGGTTGTTGAAATAGAAGGCCTCTGCAATATAGCCACTGCATATATACCTAATGACTTTATGCAAATTATTCACACGTCTATAAAATAACAAAAAATAATAATGCAATATACTGAGTTTATACATCCAGAAGATGCCGCCGCTCTGAAGGCTTTGAAAGCAATACCTATGCTTTCAACAATAGTAAAGAAAGTTATGGACATAGGTGCAGAGCAATTATATACAGGTTTGAACATGGCTTCTAAGGTGAAGCTATCGCCCACACAGTTGCCAAGACTCTACAATATTCTTCCTCCAATATGTGAGCGATTGGAAATCAAAGAACCCGAGTTTTATTTAGAAATGAATCCTGACCCAAATGCTTATGCCTTTGGCGACACGCAAACCGCCATCACCATTACATCTGCATTGGTTGATATGATGACAGAAGAAGAATTGATAGGTGTTGTGGCGCATGAGTGTGGACATATAGCCTGTCGTCATATGCTTTATCACACATTGGCACAGGTAATAGCCAATGCTTCAGGTATGTTTGAGACCTTGGCAAAACTTGCAGTACCTATCCATTATGCCTTGATGTATTGGCAACGCAAGAGTGAATTGAGTTGCGACCGTGCTGCTGCCTATATCGTTGGACCCAAGGCAACGGCTTCGATGTTGGCACGCTTGGCAGGTGGTCCCAAGTCAATCACTTCAGAACTTAATCTCGAAGAACTTGCAGAACAAGCCGACCTTTATGATGCTTTCTGTAAGAATGGACTATGGAACAAAACGTTGCAGACGTATGCCGTGATGGACCAAGACCATCCTTTCACATCTGTCCGTGTGCGTGAGATGTTGAAATGGACGGAGAGTGAGGACTATCAGAATCTGGTCAATGGTGGTCCTTTCTGCCCACATTGCCACACGCCTATTGACCACACATGGAAGTTCTGCCAACACTGTGGACATAAATTGTAAACAAAGGAATACATTATATATATGAACATAGCTCCATTATTAGCCAAAGCCTGTCAAGAACTTGACAAGGCTATGCAAGGTACTCTTGACGGAACAAAGATAGCTTGTATCAGCGAGACTATCAGTGGTTATGCCATTGCAGCCGCTATAGCGAGTGGTGTAGCAGGAATTGCTCCAGGATTTGCGGGAGTTGCTGCGGCATTGACACAAGCAGGTTTCGTATGGGCAACATACGTCAAGATTAACAATACACTCGGCATTTCTATGTCTGAAAACACGGCAAAGTTTATCGGCTCTGCCGTTGTTACAAACTTGATAACAAATGCCGGTGCTTTTGTTGCCGTGCTTGTTGGTTCTTCAATCTTGTCTATCATTCCTGGAGTTGGAACGGCAGCTGCCATTGCTCTAAACGCCGCCCTTGGATATACCATAGTATATGTCTCCGCCATCATCTACCTTAAGCTTATCACCCGAATGATGCAGTCTGACGGTACGCTGAAGGTTTCGGAATCCGATGACACCAAGCACATTATCCGCAACATCATCAAGGAGTCGAACATAAAGGATATGGTAAAAGAAGGAAAAGCTTCATACAAGCAAGCCAAAGAGGATGGTAGCATCGACAAGGCAAAGAATGCAAAGAAATGTCCGAAGTGCGGAGTGGAAGTGAAGGATGGACAGAGGTTTTGCTCGGAGTGTGGAGCAAACTTATAGACTTATTTTCTATATAAAAGAAATAATGTACAGTTAAAATACTGATACTTAATAGCTATTTCAATAAAAAATACTACAATGAAGAAAACACTTGCTTTTATATCGTATTCTAGAAGGGATAAGGCCATTGCTAATTGGATTCACAAACAATTGGAAAATTACGCTTATCCCAAAAACCTTGTTAGAAAAGAATATTGCCCACCAGACATATAAAAGGTGAAGTTGCAAAGGCAACAGGCCTTGATAAACTTAGAC